>Ga0209429_10001347_pt1 | contig 15344 bp, 14 predicted proteins | sample BarGraNGADG00212_3_FD_184493 | JGI IMG/M metagenome (GOLD analysis project Ga0209429, IMG submission 184493) | Arctic peat soil microbial communities from Barrow, Alaska - Barrow Graham LP Ref core NGADG0004-212 (SPAdes) (version 2) | ecosystem: Environmental > Terrestrial > Soil > Wetlands >... | reverse complement strand
TCTTTATTATTGGTAACGACATATTCAAGCAGATCTGCGGTCAGTTTGACGTTGTTTCTGGATTGTTCAAAGGTAACTCCGAAAACTTCCTTGGTTTCTATCTCCTCGGGAACATAGCCCGGATCCATCTGCATCACAAGGTAATTTCCTTTGCGCTTCGTTTGCAGAATAGCAAGGGCCTCCTCTGAATAGGACGGGGCGATCACTCCGTCCGAGACTTCCCTTGCCAGAAATTCCGCAGTCTGCTTATCGCACTCATCCGACAAAGCCGCAAAATCACCGTAGGAGCTCATGCGGTCGCAGCCTCTTGCCCGCATGTAAGCCGAAGCCATGTCGGACATTTCCACGCCTTCCACAAAATACACTTTCTGCAGAGTATCTGACAGCGGTCCGGATACTCCGACTCCCGCAGGACTTACATGTTTGAATGAAGCGGCACAGGCAAGACCTGTTGCCGCCTTGAGCTCACATACGAGCTGCCAGCTGTTCATCGCATCCAGTAAATTAATATAGCCGGGTTTACCATTAAGAATAAAAAAAGGCAGTTCGCCTTCCCTCATATAAACTCCCGCCGGTTTCTGATTAGGGTTGCATCCGTACTTTAATTCCATTTCATTCATTTTTATACACTCCTATGTGTTGATGCCCCTGTTACTCTACTCTAAATAATAATCCTTGCAACAATCTTTTGAAATATGCTTTTTTCTTATTCCCGGGAATATCTTGAAAGCATCCGGATTTCAGGGAAGGCAGTTCTTTATATAAGATTAATAAAACGGCAGTTTTCTCTGAAAAGAACTTAGTATGGATTCCCTGTTATGTGTGGGCTAACAGATCCTGCTAAGAATTGACGTCTCTTTCCATCGTCTTTATTTTCTCGTATAGAAATTGATTCACAGGAGTTGGAATGCCATACTTTTTGCCAAGCCTGATTACAGTTCCGGAAAATAAATCAACTTCACTTATTCTTCCGGCCTCCAAATCCTGCCGCAAAGATGGTTTGTTGTCCGGATGTAAAGGCCTGATAACGTCCAGCCAGTATTCTATATTTTCTTCTGTCAGGGCAATGCCTTCTTTTTCCGATATCCGCACAACTTCCCTCATTGCCCGAATCATTATCTCCCTTGGTTTGCCGTCCTGCTGCACGCCGCCATAATTGGTTTCATATACAGCTGCCGCCTGATTGACCCCGACATTGAGCATAAATTTACCCCATAGTCGTTTTGGCATATCTGTATCCACTATAAAGGGCACTTCCATTTCTTGTAAAAAAGAAGCGACTTTTTCCGTTTTGCCGGATATTTCTCCCGGATCAAAATCGCCGAAACAAAGCATGCCCATATTAGTATATTCCAGCTTGTTTCCGATCTTGACTGCGTCCATGCCCTGCGCTACGCAGCAGAGCATATGCTCCATTCCATATTTTACTCCGATGATAGATTCGCTCGTTATGCCATTGAGTAATGAAAGAATGATCGTATCCTTTCCCACATGATTTTCGGCAGCCTTTATCGCATCGTCCAATCCATTGAACTTCACGGCAAAGAGCAGCAAGTCAGCAGGTTCAACTTGCCGGTCTGGAGTCAGATAATGAAAATTGCATTCTTCCCCATTGCAGTAAATCCGGTCACGCCGGTATCGGCTGATACGCCCGCTGTCAGCAATAACACGGAGTTGATCAGGATTCATACGCTTTGCCAGATGATGGCCAAACAAAATTCCCAGTGCGCCCAAGCCGATGATTGATACTTTCATTTCAAATGATTTCCCCCTGATTACTTTACTTACTCGACACGTATACACGAACACTTTCGATCATTCTTTGCCCGATTACCGCCGCGTCAGCTCTGCTAACAATATACTCCATACTGCCTTTAAATACACATTTTGTAATCCTCAGACAGGATTCAATGATCTAACTATAACTCGCCAATCATATCAAGCAGGATGAATCCCCCTTAAACAATAATTTGAGAAACCTCTATTCGCAGTTAGGTCTAAGCTTTACACACAAACCCGGATCAATGCGATTTCACCTTTCCGGAAATTATGCTCAATAAGAAATTAAATTCAGAGAAGAAAAAAACCACCGGGACCTCTTGTCCCCAGTGGTTTTTTAAAGTTCCGGCATATACATTCATGGTGGTATTTCCCGGCATCATTTGCCGGCTTATTTTCTAAGTTCCGTCTTTTTCCTGGCATATTCTTCTTCGTTGATTTCGCCGCGTGCATATCTTTCATTTAATATATTCAGCGCGTTCCCTATGTCCTGCTGTACAGGGTTGTTTATAATTGGCTGGCTTGTATGTCTTGTCTGGCTGTGTCCGGCCAGAAGTACAATGCCATAGATAAGAAGCCCCAAAAGTATTACTCCGCCGATCATCATAAAAATTCCTCCGCCCCAGCCCATCCGGCTGCACCAGCTGCCAAATTCAAAAAATCCGTCTCTCATCATATCATTCACTGTCCTTTCGAATATTCATAGCAAATACTCATACTCTTTACCATTATGCTGCCACGATTATGTGAAGATCTTATGTAGACTGATTCATACAAGCTCCGCAGCCTGATTCTGATCCGGTTCCGGATCCGTTGCCGGATCCCGTTTCTGCACGAGTTCCGCGGCCCATTCCCATACCCATGCCATAACCATAATCGCCGTCACTGTCCTGTCCTGCTCCGCTACCATCGCAGAGACCGTTTCCGGCTCCATTACGTTCTTGCTGACCATCACCGGTTCCTGTCCCGTCACAGGCTTCCATGCGGAGTGTCATTTCTTCAAGCAATTTGTCAGCTTCTGCCTGGGTGAGACGGCCGTCAAGGACAGCCTCTGCAAGATTCTGCTCATATACCGCCAGTCTTTCGGCCTGGAATTCATCGAGTTTGCCGGCGTCTTCTGCCTGTGCCCCATAGGAAGTTCCTTCCTGACGGTCTGCAGTTACTTCGTCAACTGTTTTTCCGGTCAGCCCTGCGGTAATTTCAGCCGGTGTATTATAATCGGCTGCAGCAAACGCCGCCGTAGAGATTCCCATTGCCAGAATCGTAACAACACTTAAAACCAGGATTAATTTATTCTTTCTCATATCATTCACCTTTCTTTCCGGCGGGGCCGTCTGGCCTTGCCTGTAATTTCATAATAGAAGGAAAATGTACGGGAAATGTGTGGGAAAAAAACAGATTTGTGTGTTTCGCTATACCGCTGTGCAATATCCGACTTCATGATTTCAACACATCCGGACATTATAATGAACATATAAGAAGGTTAATATTAATACTCAGGCGCATTCCTGTTATACTCCATTTACATGAGGTGAACTGTATATGATTACTATTTTACTGGTTGATGACGACCCTAATATCCGGGCAATCATCCGGGAATATGCGCAGGCGGAGAACTGGCAGTTCACGGAGGCAGGTAATGGCGAAGAGGCAATAAGGCTTGCGGCCGATACGGTTTTTTCACTTGTCATTCTTGATGTTATGATGCCCAGAATGGATGGATGGACTGCTCTGAAGCTTCTGCGCAAAGATAGTGCCGTTCCGGTGATTCTTCTGACTGCCCGGGATGAAGAATATGACCGCCTTCTGGGTTTTGAACTCGGTGTGGACGATTATATAAGCAAGCCCTTCAGTCCCCGCGAACTAATTGCGCGCATGAAGGCGCTTCTCAAGCGTTCCGGCGCCCTGATGCAGGATATGCAGACGCTTATATTCGGCACCTTAAAACTCGACCTGGCGGCACATACACTGACAATTGACGGTGAATCCGTTGCGCTGACCCCTAAGGAATATGAGCTGCTGGCATTCTTTGCCGCGCGTCCGGGCGTTGCGTTCACACGGGACCAGCTCTTAAACCACGTCTGGGGTTATGACTATTACGGAGATGCACGCACGGTTGATACGCATATCCGAAGTCTGCGCGAAAAGCTCGGAATCTGCCGTACGCTTATAGCAACGGTCTGGGGAACCGGTTACCGGTTCGAATTCGGAGGCTGCAAATGAAGCATATAGGCATCAAGTTATTTCTTGGATTCATCAGCATGGCGGTCATGACAATTGCTGTTCTATGGATTGTCCAGGCCGGATTCATGAATAACATCTACCTGAATTCGCGAATTGAATCAGTTAAACAGCAAATCACACTGGCCGCACAGACCAAGGAGAATGATTATGACATTTTGGCGGAAAAACTCAATGCCAGCCTGATTGTCCTCGATGATCAGGGCGTCCCGCTATATCGTTCCCAGGGACTTCCCATGATGATGATGACTGTCCGGACCGCCCAGTCGATGGTTCCGGACGAGATTGACGGGACACCGCGCTATATCAGTTCGATGCAGGGTGGTGCACGTTATGCGATTATGGGTAAGGCGCTCGACAGCGGAGGGTATCTGTTTGCCGTCTTCTCACTTGCCGACCTTGACGGCGCCTCCCTGATCCTCCAGCGGCAGTTATGGGTGGTCACTGTCGTTCTTATTGTCTTATCTGTCCTTCTGGCAATATTTCTCTCCGGCAGAATGTCGCGTCCGATCCGTGCAGTGACCCGGGCAGCCCGGGAAATGGCGTCCGGCAAGCTTGATGTCCGTCTTCCGGTAAAGTCCCTCGATGAAATCGGCCAGCTGACAGAAGCTCTTAATGATTTGGGTACCGAACTCGGAAGAACGGAAAAGCTGCGTCAGGAATTGATTGCAAATGTCTCCCATGAACTGCGCGCCCCGCTTGCTGTTATCCAGGGTTATGCCGAAACAATCCGCGATGTCACATGGCCAAACGAAACCAGGAGAACGGAGCAGCTGAATATCATTGCAGCGGAAGCCTCCCGCCTGACACGCGTAGTCAGGGATATCCTTGATTATTCACGTCTTCAGGCCGGAGTGGAACATCTTAATCTGGTGTCATTTCCTGTTTGCCCCGTTTTTGAGCAGTTGCTTAAGCAATACGAAATCGAATCCAGGCGGCATCAGCTGACTGTCCGGATGAGCTGCCCTGACCTGACTATTCTTTTTGACAGGGACCGGTTTGATCAGGTAATGCATAATCTTTTCAACAATGCGATGAATCATGCCCGCCCCAATACCATCATCGAAATTGCTGCGGTGCGCGAGAATGATATCTGCCGGATCGAAGTTAAAAATCAGGGGGAATCCATCCCGGCGGAAGCGCTGTCACAAATTTGGGACAGATATTACCGGGCTGATCAGATTGACTCCGGAAGGCCTCTCGGAACAGGGTTGGGGCTTGCGATTGTGAAAAGTATATTTGAGAAACATGGTGTGCGCTATGGTGTAATCAGTGAAAACGATCAGACAGTATTCTGGTTTGAAACGGGCCGCATAGTGCAGCCTGACTGACGGGAATCGAAAATGGGTAATGGCAGTAAAAAAGGCTCGAAGGATGTATTTCCTTCGAGCCTTCTCTTTTCATTTATTATCTGATAGATCAGTGGCCGCCGCATCCGCATGATGAATCATTCTCACCGTGACTGTGGCTTTCGCCGCCGCAGGCATGCTTATCACCGTCTTCAAGTTTTGATTTTTTCATGCTGCCGCATTTCGGGCAGGCAATTTCATAACCGTGCTTTCCGCCTTCGGAACAAGGGGCTACTTCCCATACTTCTTTACATTCCGTACATTCAAATACCCGGTTTTTCATCTTATAATATCCTCCTTCAATTTCAATGGAACGAGCCTCAACCAATGCGGTTGCTATTTTCCTGTGCGCAGATATCAGAACCCTCTGAAAAGTCGGACGGGTTAATCCCATTTGCCGCGCGCATTCTTCCTGATCAAATCCATTCATGTCCTTAAGGCGAACGGCTTCCATTTCTTCCATGGCAAGCTTCATCGCCTCTTGCTGACCGGGGTGGGAAGAGACAAATTCCCGGCAGATCGGATATTCTTCAATTTGACCGCAGCAGCGTTTTCTTGGCATGTTCCCTCCTGTTGTGAGCATATGCTCATTTCAATTATACAGTTAACCAGGCAGAACGCAACCTGAATATTTTCGAGCAGCGTGACTTTGTCACTGTGGGATTATGTTTTTAGCGTTATTGTATAGCTACCATCCATTGAAGGAGACATATATGACAATCACGATAAACGAGAACCGTTGTCCGCAGAACCACCGTTGCCCCGCGATCCAGGAGTGCCCGGCAGGTGCGATCAGTCAGGAAGGGTATGACCTTCCTGTCATTGATCAGGAAAAGTGCATTCACTGCTCAAAATGCGTAATGTTTTGTCCAATGCAGGCAATTGTCCAGACGAAATAGCCATACACGTAATAATATACAGAACCAATATATAAAAGAAAGAGGTGCTTTTTATGAAGAATATGGGAAAAATCGATCGGATTATCCGTCTCATTGCCGGTGCAGGACTGGTCAGTCTTCTGTTTCTTGTTAACAACAACTGGAGATATGTAGGTATCCTCGGCATCGTTTTACTCATTACGTCCGCAGTAGGTGTATGTCCGCTATACATGCCATTCAAGATTGATACACGGAAAAAGAAATGACCAAACTGCAGAGAGTACTTTCCCTTATCAGTAACATTTCATTGGGCGCCGGTGCTGCAATCGGAATATATGCTTTGATCAGAACGTATCTTCTATACAGAAGTCTTCCGGCCGATGTATGTCCCATCGATACGAACCGGCCGTGGATGTATACAGCCATTGCGTTATTGGCTGTATCGTTTATTCTGTCATGGTTTGAGCCTAAAAAAAACAAACAAAAAAAGGGAGATGAACAATGAAGTTCATCTCCCTTTTTTGTTAATCCAGCACAAGTGCAAGATACGGCGGTTTCCCGCCGCCTCCGGATACAGGCGCATCTTCAATATAATGAATCATTCCGAAAGGACTCGGTATATTTCCTTCAATCGACCCTTCCGGCAGGAAAAGATCGTATTCGGAAGCACCAAGAGTCTGATGCAGGATAGACACGGCAGAGGATAATTCCATATGGATGAGCGCAATCTCCCTGATGTAGATCCCGGGCCCGCGCCATCCGCAGAAGGCATAACCCTCCCCTGTTTCTGTCCTGAAATGATAGACGCCGTCCCCGAAAGCCTGTGCACTTTGGGATATGTATGCAAGCTGTTCTTTCCCCCAACGCACAAACAAAAGGCTGTCTGAGAAATAAGCATCACGAATACGATAGAAATCCTCCACGTCGCAAAGCGTACAGACAGCATCCTGCGGACACTGCGGCAGTTCGGAGGAAACAAGCGTAATGCTGTTATTATAAAACACCGTCTTATAGCCGCGTTTCTCATAGAAAACAAAAAGGCTGTCGGATGCCGGTGTCAGGACTGCCGCTGTCTCCTTGTTTTCAGCCATATAGGTGTGGCAGTACGCAAGAAGCTGCGTACTGATCCCCTGATTACGATAGGTCGGCGCGGTTGCCACGGCATAAATATATCGCCCGGGGCGTATCTTCTGACCGAATTCAAGCATCAGGGGCAGCATCGTAAGCATGCCGGCGATAACACCGTCCATTTCTGCGACAAGCATATCCTGATTCCGGTGACGATTTGAAAAATAGAATTCTATCGCTTCTGCGGAGTCTCCAAAGACGTCTCTCCACAACACTTTTACCTGGCAGTGGTCTTTGTCTTCTACAAATCGAATCATATGGTTTTCTCCTGTTATTTACCGTAATTTTCAGTAATCAGCGAGACTTCTCAATTTCACCGGATCCGTGATTTTGATTTTCCCGCGGCCAAGTGAGACGATTTCTTTATTCTTCAATTCAGCAAGTAATCTGGACACCACTTCCCGGGCCGTTCCGAGTTCAACTGCAATTTCTTCATGGGTGCAAAGAATGGTATCATTTTTTGCATTGGTCTTTTCGATCAGCCATAATACAAGACGATGATCCGTGCGGTCAAAAGCAACCGCCTCAAGTGTCTCCATCACATCCGTCAGGTGTGCGTATATCGATGTGATGATAAAGTCTTTCCATGCAATGCTGCTGCTTAATATGTCATGGCAGATGAACGACGGAAGCATGAACAGCTGCGTCTTGCCTTCTGCCTGTGCCATAGCCGGGAAGTCTTCCCCTTTGATCTGGCAGGCGATGGAGATCAGGCAGGTTTCGCCCGGTCCGATTCGATACAGTGTCATTTCCCTGCCATTTTCCGAAAGCTTGAAAATTCTGAGCTTTCCGGACATCACCATCGGAATGAACTGGCACTGCTGGTTCTGCTTCATCAGCATCTGTCCATCAGGAAGGACGACGACGTTGCCGGCCGTAAATATTACTGACCGATCTGCCTCCGGCAATTGCTGCAGGACGGGAAACAAGTCGTCAAGCTTGCGGATTTGCTCGGGTGAAATCATGTAATCCTCCATCAGCCGGGCTACAGCCATTTGTCCTAATCATACCATGATTCGAGACAATTAAAGGCAGGTACATTCCCAGGCAGCTTTTGCGGCATTGGCCCCATCCGCCACGGCGGTTGTCAGCTGACGCACCGCTTTTGTACGGCAGTCGCCTGCGGCATAGATGCCTGACACATTGGTTGTACAGTCTTCACCGGCGAGAAGATACCCGGCATCATCCGTGGCAATCAGCCCGGCAAACGCAGCATTCTCCGGTATCTGCCCGATTGCAATAAACAGTGCATCGACCTCGATATCACTTTTGTCTCCCGTTATCTGACTGCGCACACGGATGCCCGTCAGATTATCGCCGCCAAGAAGTTCTTCCGGGACAGTACCGGTTTTCCAATGGATATTGCTCTTCTCTTTTGCCCGTGCCAGCAGACTTGCATCTGCACGGAACTTTTCCCGGCGGTGAATGATGGTAACACTTTTACAGCAGGACGAAAGAAACAGCGCATCCCCGACGGCCGTATTTCCACCGCCGACAACAGCAACCGGGCGGTCCTTATAAAAAGCTCCGTCACAGACTGCGCAATAGGATATGCCGTGGCCGGTCATTTCCTCCTCGCGGGGAAGTCCCATCGTACGATGTCTGGCTCCTGTAGCAAGAATGACAGCCCTGCACTCATATCGGCTATCCTCCGTGATTACGGTCTTGAAGTCCGGTGAACTTTCAATGCGCAGGACCGGTTCCAGTTCAATCACCACACCAAGCTCGGTTACCTGTTCATAAAGGCTGTCGGCAAACTGCATTCCGCTGACATGGGGCATACCCGGATAATTATCAATCAGCGGGGCAGCGGTAATCTGACCGCCAATGTTTTCGGCCTCAAAAACCATCACGGATTTTCCGGCCCTTGCAGCATACAAAGCGGCCGTAAGTCCTGCACAGCCTCCGCCTACCACGATAATATCTGTCATTCGATTATCCCCTGACGTACTTTTTAATGTTGGATACCGTACTGATCTTTTCCACCTTGCCTCCGGCTACAACAACAAGCGTCGGCGCCTGATGGATATCATACTGCCTGCTCAGTTCAGGGAATTCCTCGGCGTCGATCAGTTCATAACGGAACTGATCTGTATCAAGGATGCTGCGCGCTACTTTACAATTGGGGCAGGTCTTCGTTGTGAAAAGCATTGCTTTTGCTTCTGCCGGAACAGCCGGTGAAGCCTGATCAACGGGGGCTGCATCGGCAGGGGATTCATTATCCGCGGTTTCCAATATCTTTACCACGGATTTGTTCTTCAGGACAGAGTGATCGGGATCATATAATTTGCGGTCCTTGAATTCCTGTGCCTTACCGTCGTTCCAGTTCTGTACCGGGCGATAATAGCCTGTAATACGGCTGTATGTCTCAGTGTTGCCGCCGCATATCGGGCAGGTCTTCTGTTCGCCGGCAAGGTACCCGTGCTTACTGCAGACGGAATATGTCGGTGACAGCGTGTAATAAGGCAGTTTGTAGTTCTCGGCGATTTTTCTGACCAATGCCGCCGCAGATTTCCAGTTGGGCAGCTTTTCACCCAGGAAAGCATGGAATACGGTGCCGGATGTATACAGGGCCTGCAGTTCATCCTGAATATCGAGTGCATCAAAAATATCGGACGTATACCCGACCGGCAGGTTGGAGCTGTTGGTGTAATACGGGGCATTTCCGTCCATAGAAGCCGTGATTATGTCCGGAAACTGATTTTTGTCATGTTTGGCCATACGATAGGTCGTCGATTCAGCAGGGGTGGCCTCAAGGTTATACAGATCGCCGTACAGCTCCTGATAATCCGACAGACGCGTTCTCATATGATTCAGAACATCCCTGGCAAATTCCTGTGCTTCCTTATGTATCAGATCTTTGCGCAGCCAGTTGGCATTCAGTCCGGCTTCATTCATACCGATCAGACCTATTGTCGAAAAATGATTGTCAAAAGAACCGAGGTACCTTCCGGTATATGGATACAGTCCCTCTTTCAGGAGCTTTGTGATGGTGTCGCGCTTTGTTTTCAGCGACCGGGCGGAGATATCCATCATCTTGTCGAGGCGCCTGTAGAAATCTTCCTCATCCTTTGCCTGATACGCAATCCGGGGAAGGTTGATCGTGACGACCCCTACGGAACCGGTGCTCTCGCCGCTTCCGAAGAATCCGCCCGACTTTTTCCGAAGTTCGCGTAAGTCCAGACGAAGCCTGCAGCACATACTGCGCACATCGCTCGGAGCCATGTCGCTGTTGATATAATTGGAAAAATAAGGTGTGCCGTACTTGGAGGTCATCTCAAACAGCAGGCTGTTATTCTCCGTGTCGGACCAGTCAAAGTCTTTTGTAATCGAATAAGTCGGAATAGGATACTGGAAACCACGGCCGTCGGCATCGCCGTCAACCATGATTTTGATGAAGGCTCTATTGACCATATCCATCTCTTTTTTACAGTCCTTGTATTTGAAATCCATTTCCCTGCCGCCGACAATTGCGTTCTGTTCAGCCAGATCATCCGGCACGGTCCAGTCGAGAGTAATATTGGAAAACGGCGCCTGTGTTCCCCAGCGGCTCGGTGTATTGACCCCGTAAATGAAAGATTCAATGCTCTTTTCGACCTGTTCGTAGGTAAGATCGTCCGCTTTTACAAATGCGGACAGATAGGTATCAAACGAGGAAAACGCCTGTGCGCCCGCCCATTCGTTCTGCATAATGCCAAGAAAATTGACCATCTGATTACACAGGGTTGCCAGATGCTTGGCCGGGCAGGAAGTAATTTTGCCGGGAATACCGCCAAGGCCATCCTGGATCAGCTGCTTGAGTGACCAGCCTGCACAATAGCCGGTGAGCATAGACAAATCGTGGATATGGATGTCCGCATTGCGGTGAGCTGCGGCTATCTCGTCGTCATAGATCTCCGTCAGCCAGTAGTTGGCCGTTATAGCCCCGGAATTATTAAGAATAAGGCCTCCGACCGAATAGGTGACGGTAGAGTTCTCTTTTACGCGCCAGTCAGCAACCTTGACGTAGCTGTCGACAAGGTCCTTATAGTCCAGGACGGCAGACTTCATATAGCGGATTTTTTCACGCTGTTTGCGGTACAGAATATAAGCTTTGGCAACATCGGCATAACCGGTATTCTGAAGTACACGTTCCACGCTGTCCTGTATTTCTTCAACGGTGACCTTGCCGTCTTTAATCTTGCCTGAATAATCGGAAGTGACCTTCAGTGCGAGAAGATCGATTATATCTTCGTTATAGTCTTTGTTCTGTGCCGCAAAAGCCTTGGTGATCGCAGAACTGATTTTGCTGATATTAAAATCAGCTGTCTTCCCGTCTCTTTTTACAACCTGATACATAATAACGTGCCTCCCTTTGTCGATGTGTCCTTACCTGATGTAAACCTGCCTGATGTAAACCTGATGTATCCGTTTTGTTTAACATGCAAATCGTGATTACGTTCCGCGCAGCTGTACGGAGGGAATATATTCTGCAGCAATCCGCCGGAACTCTTCTGTCTCCCCACGGCTGCAGGCATGCAGGTCCTGTCCGATCAGGCTTCCGGAATCAGCGAATTCCTGCAGGTAATACCTCTCTGCCCCTTTGATCCACTGACCGATCTGTTCTATATCCGCGGCGGTATGAAACTCTTTTACCAGGGTCGTACGAAATTCGTACGGTACGGCACCGGTCAGCAGAAAAGAAATACTTTCGCTGATCCTGTCGAGGGACAGGCTATCCACACCAACCGTCACGGCGTACTGTGCAGGCGAGTTTTTTATGTCCATGGCAACATAGTCAATGAGTCCTGCGTTCACCAGATCTTTGAGGCGATCCGGCATGGATCCGTTGGTATCGAGCTTGACGGAGAAGCCCATTTCCCGGATTTTGCGGATAAATGGCGCAAGACCAGGCTGCAGCAGCGGTTCACCGCCTGATATGCAGACACCGTCGAGCTTATTTGTACGGGAGGCAAGGAAGGCAAAGAAATCATCCTCATCCATTTCCGGCGCGGTCATCTCCTCCGGCACTACCAGGGAAGAGTTGTGACAGAAAGGACAACGAAAATTACACCCGCCGGTGAATACCGTACAGGCGATCAGATCGGGATAATCCAGAAGGGATACTCTTTGAAGACCTTGTATGTTCATGTTGCACTCCAGTAAATACAGCTAACTTACGGCTATCTTTTATGCCTATAATGCTAGCTATATATAGTGGCAATGTCAACAGAAAAGCACAAGATGTAGTATTACTGCAACATTTCTCCTGATTCGAATTGGAAGTAATTATTAATAATAAATTATCGGGTTATACGCTTTTGTCAGGCTTTTCCGTTTATCCTGTTAAATAATGGATTCAACCAGGCAGTCAGACTACATTGACTCAGATAAGACTTCCCTTTTTAACTCCAGAATGCGATTCTCAATCGTGCGGATTGTCTCAACAAAGCTCTCATCGTCTTTTCCGGAAGGATCTTCAAGCCCCCAGTCCATCCGTTTTTCACTGGGAAGATACGGGCAGGCAACATTACATCCCATGGTTATTACGATATTTATGGGCGGGAGCGCAGCAATCAATTTTGAATGCTGCGTCTTCTCCATATCAATATTATATATTTGTTTCATCAACCGGACTGCATCCTGGTTTATCTGCGGTTTTGTCTCGGTACCGGCTGAATAGCTCTCAAAAGCATCGGAAGCAAAGTGCTTTCCTAAGGCTTCCGCAATTTGAGACCGACAAGAATTATGTACACATATAAAAGCAACTTTTTTCATATATCCCTCTTTTTCACTTCGTGTGTTTTCACAGCTCTTTTAATTTATCGCCTTTGATTTCGTCCGGGCTCCAGGCGATTACTGCAAACTTACCCTTCGCGTGTGCGTCTACTTTATTGATCCACTCAATTTCATTGCTTGCCTTTGCAGACAGCATCTGATTGGTCGTACCGGAACGATAGAGTGATGAGTTGATAACCCACCATTTGGCAGAAATATCCGCACGCTTCAAATCTTCTTCGAGACGCAGGGCTTCATATACAGGGGTCGCTTCAGCAAGCGTTACAATAATGACTTCTGTCTGGGCCGCGTTGCGCAGCCGCGGAAGAAGCTTGACAGCAGATTCGGGAATATCTCCCTGTGAGCGCATGATCTCCTTGTTGTAGCTCTGGGTTGAATCCAAAAGCAGAAGTGTATGCCCGGTCGGTGCCGTATCAATAACGACAACCTGGTCTTCCGCCTTATCGACGATCTCTGCAAAAGCACGGAATACCGCGATTTCCTGCGTGCACGGAGACCGAAGATCCTCCTCCACATAGGCAATATCGTCTTCCGACATGGTTTCCCTTGCTTTGGCAAGCACTTCCTCCTGATATTTCTTAAGCTCGGCCTGTTCATCAATATGACTCATGGTAATACCGCTGCTCTCATCAATTACGAATTTGAGATGTGCAGCCGGATCGGTCGTTGTCAGATGAACCTTCCTGCCTCTTGCTGAAAGTCCCAGTGCAATCGCGGCTGCGATCGTCGTCTTTCCAACCCCGCCTTTGCCCATGGTGAAGATTACTTTTTTATTGCTGTTGTACAGGTCGTCTATAACGTCTTTGAGCTGCGGAACCGTCTTGGCGTTCAGCTTTTCATCACTGACGACATAATGATCTGAGAGTAAAAGGGCCCTTACATTGTCCATTCCCGTGATATTGTATGCACGAAGAGGAATAGTATAGAGAGGGATTTCCTGCAGGCCTTTCGGCATTTTGGAGAGTGCTTTCTGCTGTTTTTTATACAGGCTTTCAGAAAGACGGTCATCGAATGAAGTCAGTACACCGTTTATAACTAGAATCTGATTGTTTACACCGATATCCGCAAGTTCAACGGATGCTCTTTGGGCTTCCTTAAGAGGGGTCATTTCGGGACGCGAAACAAGGACAAGCGTCGTTAATGCTCCGTCAGCCAACGTTGCCACTGCATTCTTATATACTTCTCTTTTGCTCTCAAGACCGGCAAGCTGTCCCAGGCAGGAAGCTCCGTGTGTGCTCTCGCTTATGAAGTTGCTCCATGCGGAAGGGAGCTGCAGCATACGCAAGGTATGACCGGTAGGCGCCGTATCAAACAAGACAAAATCATATTCTTCCTTAAGATTTTTATCTGTAATGAAGTTGGAAAATTCATTGAAAGCAGCAATTTCTACCGTACACGAACCGGACAGCTGTTCTTCCATATTACTGAGGACAGCGTCAGGTAATTTGCCGCGGAACGGGGCAATCACACTCTCCTTGTACTGGGCTGCCGCCTGTATCGGATCGAGGTTGGCAACGACCAGATTGGGGACCTCTTTAATGGCAACACCTTTATTGGTTAACGCAGTATGAAAAACATCCTGCAGATTCGACGCAGGATCGGTACTGATCAAAAGCACTTTTTTGCCGCTGTCAGCCAGCGTTACCGCCGTGGCACAGGCCGCGGATGTCTTGCCGACACCGCCTTTTCCAGTAAAAAACATATATTTGGTAGTGACATTCTCTTTGGGATTAAATAATTTCATTTTTTCTTCGACCTTTCTGCCGGTCTGTATGCGAACATACTCCTGCAGTTCTCTTTTTCCTGGATAATCTTCAATTTTAGCAATCTTTCCATCAGCGACCGTTATGGGCAGTATTTCTGTCCCGTCATCGCAGATCAGTGACCAGACATCTTTGTTTTCCCGGAAAACATCTAAATTCTCTTCATAGAAGACCCGGCGAACCGTGCATCCTTCTGTTTCACTAATGTGACGTGTAAAGGATGCACAGTCCCTGCGGTTGTCCTTGCAGAAAATCATGGACTCGTATGTTGTAATCGTTACATCAGCAACAGTTTCCATCGCCACACCCACAACCGCTGCGCGGTTTTTGTGCAAGTTTAAGTTTTTTTGTCGGATTTGCTTCTTCTTCCAGTGTACTGTCTGGCAAACCAATCCATGCCAATATTTCACGGTTTGTTGGGTATGCAC
>Ga0209429_10001346_pt1 | contig 15348 bp, 16 predicted proteins | sample BarGraNGADG00212_3_FD_184493 | JGI IMG/M metagenome (GOLD analysis project Ga0209429, IMG submission 184493) | Arctic peat soil microbial communities from Barrow, Alaska - Barrow Graham LP Ref core NGADG0004-212 (SPAdes) (version 2) | ecosystem: Environmental > Terrestrial > Soil > Wetlands >... | reverse complement strand
CGTATCGGTTGCATCAAGATAGTCCTGAATATTTTTTCCGCCATAATCGCCGGAAATCTGCTCTTTCCATTCCTGACCAAACCCGGAAACCCCACGGCGGTTTGGCGCAAATACTATGTAGCCTTTTGCCGCTATCATCTGCATATTCCACCTGTATGACCAGAATTGATCCAGTGAGGACTGAGGACCTCCTTCGCAGAAAAGCAGTGCAGGATATTTCTTTGCGGGGTCAAAATTCGGAGGATAGATTACCCACATCTGAAGGTCTTTCTGATCTTTTGTTTTAGTATATTTCTCTTCAACCTTCCCCATCCTGATATTATCGTAGATAAATTTATTTATTGAACTGATCTGTTTAATTGACCCTGTCTTCATATCAATTGCGGAAAGTTCTGAAGCCATCGACATTGAAGCAAGTCCTGAAACCAGAACCCCCGACTTTAGATTAAATGGCCCGAGATTATGCACTCCTTCTGTTACCTTTGATACACCTTTTCCCTGAAGATCAGTTTTGAATATCTGGGAAGTACCCATATAAGAACATATGAAGTATATTGTCTTGTCATCATTCCATGTAATATTCGCTACATCATAATTCCATCCTTTCGATAGCCATGTTCTGGTTCCTTCTTTAATATTGTAAACAAACAGCCGGTCGAGATCAGCTTCATAACCATCTCTTTCCATGCTCTGATATGCTATCTTTGAACCATCGGGTGAAAAGGCCGGGTATCTATCATAACCTTTGTTGCCTTCAGAAATATTAATTTCTTTGCCAGTTTCAATATTATAAAGGTAAATATCTGAATTCGTGCTTACTGCATCTTCTTTGCCGTTAAGTCTTTTGGTCGTATAGGCTAATGATTTCCCGTCGGGACTCCATGCAATTTCACCCTCATCGAAATAGGGAGCAGAAGGTGATTCAAACCTTTGTCCTTCCATTATATCCTTTGCATCAGAAACATCGCTTCCGTTAAATGATGCAACAAAAATATGGCTGTATGAAAAATCGCTCCAGTAGTTCCAGTGCCTGTACATCAGGTCATTGATGATCCTTACATTTGCTTTAGGCAAATTATGTTTCTCATTGGCTGTCTGATCCAGTTTTACTCGTTTTGTAAAATATATTTTATTCCCTGCAGGTGAGATACTGAAAATCTCAAATTCATTTAACCCGGCAACTATTTTCTGATTTGATCCATCTGCATTCATTGTCAGCAAGTTACCCTTATTAACAAAAGCGATTGATTTTCCATTATTGAACCATTGGGGAGAACTGCCTCCATCGTTTGTAAGTTGCACCGGATCACCACCTGATGTTGAAAGTCTGAAAATGTTTGTTCGTCTGGCTTCACTCTGAAGATCAATATCCGTAACGGTATACAATACCATCGATCCATCAGTGGAAAGAGCAAATGTTCCAAGCCTTCCGAATTTCCACATAATTTCAGGAGTCATTACCCCTCCGGCTTTCTCTTCCGGAGTCAGTTGATTGTTAAATTGAGGGGATGTATCCTGCTGAGTAACTGTTACTTTTTGCTTGCATGAAGCTGTTAAAAACAAAGCTAAAAGAATCACCGGGAATAGATATCTTTTCATATGAGTAGTAGATTATTAATTTAATTATATTGTACTACCCCCATTCCAGTCCCGCACAAGCCGGATATTAAACCCCTTCCCCCTGGGGGAAGGCTTGGAAGGGGGTTAAAAATATACTTTGATTTATAACTTGAGTAAACTATTTTTTGAGCGCTTCAGATACTTTAGCCTTCAGTTCATCGTATAATTCAGGATTATCCTTAAGAATTTGTTTAACAGCGTCACGTCCCTGGCCAAGTTTAGTATCACCATAACTGAACCATGAACCGCTTTTCTTAATTATTTCAAAGTCGACACCGAGGTCAACAATTTCTCCGAGTTGGGATATCCCTTCACCGTAAAGTATATCAAAATCAGCTTTTCTGAAAGGCGGAGCGAGCTTGTTCTTAACAATTTTAACCCTTGTACGGCTGCCGATGATTTCTTCACCTTCTTTAAGCTGGCCTGTTCTCCGGATATCCAATCTTACTGATGCATAAAACTTCAGTGCATTACCTCCGGTAGTAGTTTCAGGGTTACCGAACACAATACCTATTTTATCTCTTAACTGATTTATAAAGACGCATGATGTATTTGTTTTATTAATATTGGCAGTAAGTTTTCTTAATGCCTGTGACATTAACCTGGCTTGCAGACCCATTTTTGAATCGCCCATTTCACCTTCAATTTCAGCCTTTGGGGTAAGTGCTGCAACTGAGTCAATAACAACGATATCAAGTGCTCCTGAGCGGATGAGGTTATCGGTAATTTCAAGAGCCTGTTCGCCGTTATCAGGTTGAGAGATAAGCAGGTTTTCAACATCTACTCCCAGCTTCTCTGCATAATTACGGTCAAAAGTATGTTCTGCATCTATTATTGCAGCTATACCTCCGTTTTTTTGAGCTTCGGCTATACAATGAATAGCCAGGGTTGTTTTTCCGGATGCTTCCGGGCCGTAAATCTCTATTACTCTTCCGCGTGGGATCCCACCGATACCGAGGGAAGCATCAAGCCCGATAGATCCTGTTGAGATAACCTGGATATTGTCGATTGCATGATCGCCAAGCTTCATAATGGTTCCCTTTCCAAAATCCTTTTCGATTTTACCGAGGGTCACTTCAAGCGCCTTAAGTTTTTCTTTGTTTATTTCTTTTCGTTCTTTGCTCATATTATTGGTTTTATTAATTATACATATTAAGTATCTGTTCAGTATGACCAGCGGTATCGACTTTTGTGATTATCTTTTCGATAATACCTTTTTCATCGATAACGAATGTCGTCCTGATAACACCAAAAAAACTCTTTCCATACATCTTCTTCTCCCCCCAGACACCGTAATCGTTCAGAATTTTCTTTGAAGTATCGGCAATGAGCGGAAATGGCAGTGAATATTTCAATGTAAAACCCTTATGCGACTTTTCATTGTCGGGACTTACTCCAATTACTGCAAATCCTTTTTTTAACAGTGATTGGTAATTATCGCGAAGATTGCAGGCTTCAGCGATACAACCGGGAGTATTATCTTTAGGGTAGAAATATAAAACTACCTTTTTACCTGTAAAGTCGCTTAGCTTTACTACTTTGTCATTCTGATCGATACCCTCAAACAGGGGGGCTTTAAATCCCTCTTTTAATTGTATCATTGGTTTTTATTTTGTTATTATGGGTAAATTTACGAAGTTTGAATTGTTATTCTGCAAGAAACCGGGTAATTGTTATTAACATAAATCGCCGGTTAAAAAAAATTGCAGGCATTCAATATATTGAAAATTAGTTATTTGTGAAAGAGTATTTTAGAGGAGGTATTAAGTTGAACAAACATTTAATCTTGTTTTTGCTGATAATAGTTATTGGCTCAAATTTTAATTACATTTTTTCACAGAATATTCAGACAAAGCCTACGCGACAATCCTCCTTTGAAGCTTTTTCAAAAGGGAATTATGAACAGGCATACAGTGAATTCACAGAATTACTTTTGACATATTCCAAAGACCCTTTATATAAATATTATTCAGGAGTCTGCCTGATAAACCTGAGGAGAGATCCTGAAAAAGCAGAAACTCTTTTACAGCAGGCTCTCCAGGGTGCAGCAGTTATGAAGACATTACCTTCAGATGCCCTGGTGTATCTTGGCAGAGCACAGCAAATGTCGGGGAAGTTTAAGGAGGCTGTGGAATCTTTTAATTTGTTTACAGACCAGTATGGAAAAAAGGCAGCAAGGGAGCGGGGTGTTCCTGAATTAATACAGCAGTGCAACGAAAAAAAGGGAGAATTGACAGAACATTCCTCAAGAGAGAATGAAATTGTTAAAAAGGAAAAAGTTGAAGTAAATCAGAATAAAGAAGAACTTTTAGGTAAGGAAGTTATTCAGCAGCCTATAAAAAAAGATACATCCGGGAAAAGTAAACTACCTTCAGACACTGAGAAAATTCTGGATAAAGCCCTTGATTTTCAGTATAAAGCCGATTCACTTAAGAACCTTACCGGCGACCAGAAAAAAGCTTTGGAAACTTCTCCCATTACAGAAAAATCTGGTTTAAAAACTAACAAATCTGAAAATGAATTACTTGCTGCTTCATTTCAGAAATCAGCTGATCAGGAATACAGCAAAGCTCAGGGAGTAATTAACCCTGTTGTCCAACCGGCTAAGAATAAGATCATTAAAGATTCGGTTAAACTATCAGATAATAAAATTGTAAAGGGAGACAGTAAAAAATCAGATACAATAAAAAAGAAAGTTCTGGTTGTTAAAAAACCTGCTGAAACTTTTGCATATTTTAAAGTGTTGCCAAAACCTGTGACAGATCCTAAGGAGAAGATCGTAATCAATCCTGAAACACCTGAAGGACTTATTTACCGTATCCAGATCGCTGTTTTCCGTAATCCCGTAGCACCTTCATATTTCAAGGGAATTACACCGGTTTATGGTTTTAAGGTTGGCGGAACTGACAAGACAACTTACTATGCCGGGATGTTCCGTCGATCTGCAGATGCATCTAAAGCTCTTGCTGCAGTCAAGGCCAAAGGTTTCAAAGATGCATTTGTTGTAGGACTCTCACGGAATAAACCTGTTTCAGCTGACAGGGCCGCACTTATGGAAAAAGAGTGGGGAAAGAAAACTTTTATTGATAATGTTAAGTTCATACCTGAGACAGCCCTTGATACTGTTCCTCCAAGTCTCTCATTCAGAGTTGAGGTTATCAGATCCTTAAAACCTCAAAAAGAAGATTTTGTAGAGGGAGTCAAAAAGATGGCTGGCAATCGCGGATTGGATATTCAAACACTTGATGACGGGAATATTGCTTATTTGATTGGGAGATTTATTACATTTGAAAGCGCTGCCGAGTATTCAGACCTACTGGTAAGAAATGGTTACAGGGAAGCACGGGTTGTGGCATGGCTTGGGAAAAAAGAAATACCGGTTGAAACTGCAAAGCAACTATTTGAGAATATGGAATGAAAGAGAGGACATTACATAAGGATGATAAGCTAAAAAGCGGAGGTGAATCAAGTACTCTGATCCTTTACAATGATGATATCAACACTTTTGAGCATGTAATAAAATCGCTGGTTGAGATATGTGGCCACGATTCCGTACAGGCTGAACAATGCGCCATTATTGTACATTTTAAAGGCAGTTGCGAGGTAAAAACTGGACTGTCCGAAGTCCTGAATGCAATGAGCCGGTCACTTAACTTAAAAGGGTTGAATTCGAAAGTCGACCCCCAAACCCCCTAAAGGGGCTTGAAATACCGTAAGTTTTTAGCCCCACTTCAGGGAGGATGGGGGGTAAAAAGTGCTATTTCCCCCTGTGGAAGAGCATATTAAGAGCTCTGTCAAATATAGTAAGCAGCAATATTCCAATAAAAAGATACATTATTAATGCCGGAAGATTAAACCTGAAGATGGATGTAAGGTCAATTTCGGGCAGATAAACCTTAATATTTTTAATCAGGTCTGCTGCGGGAAACACTGATGAACCGGTTTTACTGCCGGGAATAATAACAGCTGCTAATATCAGTAAAATGGTTACAGATACCGAAATGACCGGGACAAAACTTATATTCCGCAGCCGGCCGGCAGCCTTCAAAGGCACGGTTTCGATCTGAATGCGGGTCATTACTTTGGAAGTAAATCCTTCCGGAGCCTTCTCAATTCTCTCAGGATTAATATACTGCCTCAAAAGGTCTTCCTGATTTTTTTTCTGGCTATTCATGATATATTAATTTTTTCTTTTCAACCTTTTCAATTATTTCCAACATCTTCTGTCTTGCTCTGAAAAGCTTGACTTTAATGTTTGATTTACTTATTCCTGTAACATCCGATATCTCTTCAGTATTCATCTCCTCGTAGTAATAGAAACTTATCAATCCCCGTTCTTCTTCTGTTATTTTCTGCATGGCAAAGTTAATCAATGAACTTTTGTATTCATTTTCTGCCTCCTCCTCACTTGTGTTATTTCCAATAAAGTCTGTAGCATCTGCCGGGAAATCTTCAAGAGAAAGGACTCCTTTTTTCTTAATCCTGACATGCGAAATCGCAGTATTATAAACTATCCGGTATAGCCAGGTGGCAAAACTACTCTTCATTTTAAATCCTCCAAGCGACCCGTAGGCTTTTAAAAATGAATCCTGTGCAATCTCTTCAGCCTCTTCGCGGTTGCCGCAGATTCTGAAAGCAAGATTATAAGCTTTATCCTTATGCCGGTCGACTATGTAGCTAAAAGCATTACTCTTCCCGGCTACGACCTGCTCTATATAATGTATGTCGCCTTTATAATCCATTCTGCCTGTTTGACGAGTAAAATTATTAAATGGTTACCGAATAATTAAATTAATTATTAACCATTTGAAGAAATCAAAACTGTCTTCGTGACTTGATATTGATTAACAGATGAAATATGATCATGAAATCAAAAACGTAGCGATTTTACTAAGAAAAATTTTGGAAATAGTCTATTAATACTCTTCGGGCAGAGTTAATATTTGTTCGTAACTGAAAACGGGGCCATCTTTACAGACAAAGATCTTTCCGACATTACAGCGGCCGCATTTGCCAAAACCACATTTCATTCTGTTTTCCAGGGTCGTGTATATATCTTTATCCTGAAAGCCAAGTTTTTTCAATACCGGCATTGTGAATTTTATCATAACCGGCGGACCACAGAGAATAGCGACAGTGTTTTCAGAAGAGGGAGCTGCTTTTTCGAGCACCATCGGGACAAATCCTATTTCACCTTTCCAATCAGGTGTCTGCCCCCCGGGATCAACTGTTGTAATAAGCTTAATATCCGGCCTTTCATCCCATTCTTTTAATTCCTGCTTATAAACCAGGTCGGAAACAGAACGTGCTCCGTAAACTATTGTTATATCTTTATATTTATCACGAAGGTCAATTGTATTCCATATTACGCAACGCATTGGAGGTAAGGCAATACCACCTGCAATATATAATAAGTTCTTCCCTTCCCATTGTTCTATGGGAAATGTGTTGCCAAATGGGCCTCTGAAGCCAACTGTATCGCCCTCTTCAAGATTTGCCAGGGCATTTGTAACACGGCCGGCTTTACGGAAGGTACATTCTATATAACCTTTCCTTGTGGGGGAGGAAGCTACACAAAAAGTTGATTCTCCTTCACCAAATACCGAGTATTCACCAAACTGGCCGGCCTTAAAAGAGAATTGTTCAGCATCATCTGCATTTTTAAATTTTAATCGGAATGTTTTTACATCAGGCGTTTCTTCGATAATTTGTTCGATCGCCATCAGGTAAGGTTTATATATGTTGTCGCTCATGGTTAAGTCTGATTAAATGTTTTGTAATGCTTCCAGTTGCTCTGCAATGTTCATATCCACCGGGCAGCCGCTTGAACAACGGCCGCATCCGACGCATCCCAATGATTCATTGCGTTCCGGCATATAGGAAAATTTATGCATTATCCGTTGTCTCCATCTCTGACTCTGAACCTGACGCGGATTATGACCCGAAGTATGCAAGGTGAACAAACCAAAACCGCACGAATCCCAGCTACGGTAACGTTTGCCATTTTTGCCTTTTGTTTCATCCTGGATATCAAAACAAGCACATGTCGGGCACACATAAGCACATGCACCACATCCAATGCACCTCAGTGAGTTAGCTACCCAGAAAGGATTTTCAAAAGCTCCTGCTAACTTTGCAGTTACCTGCTCATGATTAAATTTCTGTTTTACTTCGGTCATAGAAACTTTCTCTTCTGATATAGATTCAAATAGTTCAGGCGATGAGGTGACTATCCCATTTCCTTTTTCAGTTAGTATTTCTGCCTGATAATCACCGTTTTGTAGTCTGGTCAGTAATATATCGCTTCCCTTTTGTGAGTTGGGTGCAAGATCTACCGAAGTACAAAAACAGTATTCATCACTCAAGTGACAACTAAGACCAACAACCAGCATCTTTTCAAGACGTTTCGCGAAGAATTCATCTTTGATATCCCAGCAGAATATGGAACGGAGTATATCAAATGCTGCAGTATCGCAAGGGTGTGCACCCCACAGAACTACCTCAGGGATCTTGTTTATATCGATATCAGTGATTGTACTTTCGGTTTTTGTATTTGAATAGTAAAACAGGTTTTCCACCTTTGGAAAGACAACGTTTTTTACGGACAGCGTTGACCTTATATGATCAAACGTTACATCCTTAAAATCCGGGTTGTACTTATATTCCACCTGTTTGTCATCTGCAATTACCGGGGCATACACTTTCCGGTTTGCCGATAAAAGATTATATAGCTTTTCTAACGATTGCTTCCGTATTAATTTTCCGGTTGTTTCCATTTTAAATTATAAAGCTTTCTTTATCATTAGGTTCATAAGTTGATAACACCGAACTCATTTTTTCAGAGGTGCCGGCATGTACTTTGAAATAGTTGTAAACCTGATCAGACAACTGCATTGTAAGAAGGTGGCAGGGGATACCCACAGGACAAACTCTTCCACATTCGCCACAGCTTATACAACGGCCGGCAAGATGCATAGCTCTTAATATATGCCATTCCATATTCCCGTGTGTATTTGACTGAACCGGAATCCACTGAGGTTGATTAACTTCAACGGTGCAGCGGGTGCAATAACACATAGGGCAGGCCTGGCGGCATGCATAACATTTAATACATTTTGAAAGTTCCTTCTGCCAGTAGGCGAATCTTTCCTCAGGACTTAATTTATTTAATTCAGCTAATAGTTCCTTGTCTTTTGCAGGATTGCCAAGATCTGATTTTTCGATATATCCCTGCATAACCTTAATATCAGCTAGATCAAGTAAACTTCTATCTGCAGAGATTCCAAGAACCACAATGCTTTCAGCAAAGATTTGCTGCTCAGATATTAACATCATAATGCTTCTCATAACAGGCAGAGCAGCAACGATGGCCATTTTACCCAGATATTTGACTTCTGCTTTGGTGAGGTAAACTGCCAGATTCTGCATGCAACGTTCATCATAGATAAGCTTATCTGCTTTCGCAGGGTCGGTGATAAATGACGGACGAACTACACCTGTCGGTCCTGCTTCATACCCGATTACAACCTGGACGGTTTTATTTTCAAGCAGTTCTTTTGCCCGGGTGATCAGACTATTCATTTTTTACCTCCTCCTCAACTGATCTATTTACCAGCTCCTTATATGATAGATACGGCCCCAGTTCACGGATCCGTGTAACGGTTGTGTTTACAACGTCTGCCCATTTGGCTCCCTCTGCTGCTGATACCCATGAAAATGTAATACGGTTCATATCAACTCCCATAAAATCCATAAGTTCTTTAAACATAATCCAGCGACGCTTTGCATGAAAGTTGCCTGACGTGTAATGGCAGTCATTGGGATGGCAACCCGAAACAATTATGCCATCAGCTCCGTTGGCAAATGCCTTTAGCAGAAGCATAAAATCGATACGTCCTGTGCATGGGAAACGTATAATTTTTACATTGGAAGCATACTTAATACGGCTTGTTCCTGTTAAGTCGGCGCCGGCATAGGTACACCAGTTACATACGAAGGCGACAACTTTTGGTTCAAAATCTGACATATAATATTTCTTTTAAGAAAAACTGATCTGTTAACTGATTAATATTCATTCAGTAAAGCCACAACTTCTGCGTAGACCTGATTATTCGAATAGCCAAGTAAATCAATTGATTTTGAGCGGCAGAGAGCAACACAGGTACCACACCCCTGACAGAGACCTTCATTTATTTTTGCCACTGTTTTCACAATTTTCCCTTCACGGTTTTTAAAGTCCTCACGTTCAATTGCCTGATAAGGGCAAACAGTCTGGCACAAAAAACATCCGACGCAAGTGGAATACATTGGAGGTGCAGTGCGGTTTACAACTGCCACCAGTGGTTCGCGTGTAAGTTCGCTTTGTGAAAACAGAGCCGCAACTTTAACAGCGGCACCAGATGCCTGTGAAACTGTATCAGGTATATCTTTAGGATTCTGACATGCCCCGGCTAAGAAAATACCTGCTGTATTTGTTTCAATGGGTTTTAATTTAGGATGTGCTTCGGCAAAAAACTTATGGGCATCATATGACACATGAAGTTTCTGAGCAAGATCTTCCGCACCCGAGTTTGCAACACCGGCTGTGGCAAGAACTACCATATCAGCAACTATTTCAACCGGTTGTGCTCCAAGCAATGTATCAACACCTTTCACAATTAATTTACCGTCTCTTTCAAAAACAGTAGATACCCTCCCCCTGATATATTTAACATGGTCTTCTTCAATAGCACGACGGACAAACTCATCGTAGTTCTTTCCACCTGACCGGATATCCATATAGAAAACATGTGCTCTGCCTTCATGCACTTTATGTTTGTAGAGCATAGCATGTTTTGCAGTGTACATACAGCAGATTTTTGAGCAATAGGCAATACCTTTTGCCGGATCGCGGGATCCTGCACATGCAATAAATACAATACTCTTTGGAACCTGCCCGTCTGAAGGTCTACGTATTGCACCGGATGTAGGACCGGAGGCAGAAGCTAAACGTTCAAACTGAAGTCCGTCAATAATATCTTTGTATTTCCCATAACCATATTCAGGAAAGAAATCAGCATGTTTGATATCAAAGCCGGTAGCAATAACTATAGCTCCGATTTCCAGTTCAAGTATTTCATCGGGCTGATCGAAACGGATTGCTTTTGTAGGGCAGACTACCTCACAAACTTTGCATTTACCTTTTATATAATAGGTACAGTGTTCCCTGTCGATTACAGGCCTGTTAGGTACTGCCTGAGGAAATGGAATATAAATGGCTGGTCTCATGCCCATTCCCTGTTCAAACTCGTTTGGTATCTTCTTTTGCGGACATTTTGTTGTACATAAACCACAACCTGTACAGACTTTTTCATCGAGGCTCTTGGATTTTTTACGGATTTTAACCTTAAAGTTTCCGATGAATCCTTCAACGCTTTCCACCTCAGCATAAGTGTATAAGGTAATGTTTGGGTGCTGGGCAACTTCAACCATCCGGGGTGTAAGAATACACTGCGAACAATCAAGAGTTGGAAATGTCTCGGATAACTGCGACATATGTCCGCCGATTGAAGGAGATCGTTCAATCATAATTACCTTATGTCCTGTATTTGCTATATCAAGCGCCGATTGAATTCCGGCAATACCGCCGCCAATCACCATTGCTGTTTTTGTTACAGGAACTTTTATAGGCTGAAGTGCAGAATTTAGCTTCACTTTTTCTACCTGAGTTCTGACAATATCAATTGCTTTTTCAGTGGTCAGCTCATTTTTCTCATGAACCCAGGAACAATGTTCGCGCAGATTTGCCATTTCGCATAAGAACGGGTTTAATCCGCCTTCAGCGCAGGCCTTTCTGAAAGTTGGTTCATGCATGCGCGGGGAGCAGGCTGAAACAACTACACCGGTAAGCTTATGTTCTTTAATAGCATCTTTTATAAGTGTCTGCCCCGGGTCGGAGCACATATACTTATACTCAGTGCTGTAAGCTACATGTTTTAACTTACCAATGGTTTCTGCAACTTTCCCGCAATCGACTGTTGCACTTATATTTTCACCGCAATGACAAATAAAAACACCTATTCTGGCCATGTTTTATTATGTATTCTTCTTTAACTGATTTTAACTTCAACAAAATGTCGTTTTAATCCAACTTTTTGGGGTGATAGCCCAATGGCTAAACCGATAGCCTGTGTTACAAAGATGACTGGAATCTTATACTCGGTATCCCAGTATTTATTAATATCCGGTCGCCGCATGTCTAAATTGGAATGGCACATGGGACAGGCAACAATTATTGCATCGGCTCCGCGATGTTCAGCATCTTCAATAATTTTTCCGGATAGCTTTGATACGATATCAGTCCGTGAAATGGATAATCCTGCGCCGCAACATTCGGTTTTATAAGGATAATCTATGGGATCAGCACCGATTTTGCTCATAACAAGGTCTAATGTTTGCGGATCTTCAGCACGGTCATAATTAAGAATCTTGTTTGGCCTGACCAGGAGACAACCATAATAGCAGGCAACTTTATAATTGAAAGGTTTGACTATTTTTTCATCCAGTTTTGGAATGATATATTTATCAATCCATTCAATGACATTCAAAATTGAGGATGTCCCTCTGTAATCCATTTCAATCACTTCGCTGATACGGTTTTTAAGTTCCGGATTATTTTTAAGTTCATGTTGTGTAACCACAAGCCGGCTGTAGCAGGCAGCACATGGAACAATAATTTCATCCAGACCGTTCTGTTCTGCCAATGCCAGAATGCGGGCAGGAAGAGCCAGTGATAATTCTTTATTAAGGTTATGGGCAGCGGTAGCTCCGCAACAGTTCCAGTCGGGGATCTGTATTAACTCCAAACCAAATGCCTCTGCCAGGGCAAAAACTGATTCATTATAGTCTCTTGCAGAACCGGTAAGTGAACATCCGGGATAAATACCAGTTTTCATGTATGCCTCTTTATTTGCTTGTTTTTTTAAATATTCTGGCAATTTGAGCAGTGCCTTTAATCATATTCGGAAATAGATGCAACTTGCCTCTTGATATCATTTTCGGAGCAAGCGAAATATCCTGGGTCATATTCAGTGATTGACGTTTATAATCGAGTATGAGCCCGAGTTCGTACAACCTACCGGTAAATCTTATGGAATTCAGGAATGATTTATGAAAAGCTATTATGTTTTTTGCATTTTTATTCACTTTCTTTTCACTGCGCGATTTTTGTCTTAAATAATCCATCATCGAGGGGATGTCAATTTCCATCGGGCATCTGCTTAAACACATTTCGCATGTTACACAAAGCCATATTGAATGCGATCTGAGAATCTTTTCATCATTAGCAATATCTTCTGTCTGAAGCAAACGCATTACTATGCTTGGTGGCAGGTCCATCTGGTCTGCCACAGGACAGCCGGCGGAACACTTTCCACACTGATAACATTTCTGCGCATGAACCTCAACATTTTTTTCAATGACGTAAGCCAATGAATTTCTTTCTGTATGATGTTCGGAATGAGACATTTTCTTTTTAAAAAAATATATTATTCAATACTCGAAAATAGGCGTAAAAACTGGACACGTTCGTAAGATGCAGGATTATGGACATTCTTTCTGCTTAATAACCCTTTGAACTCAGAAATATTGCTGTAATTGTGTTGTTTCATCCAGGCTTCCATACTTTTAATGATTTAAAGTATGTTCTTTAGCATAACTTGTGAGGTAATCAAAAGCCTCTTCATAATAAAACTCTGTTTTACTTACAATACCCTGAAATGCTTCCTTCCACGAGTTCATTTCCGGATTATCGGACTGAAGAAATTTGTCAGTTTCGAATTTAATCTGTTCCTCAAAAATGGATTTAAGCACAACAGCACCAGTTCCCATCTGAGCTATAGTTTTAAGATTTTCTATTGATGAGGTTAATCCTGAGCTGCCAACTATGACAGGATTCTTTAATTGCAATCCCAGATATTTACATGAAAGATCGGACATTGTGTTAATATTTTAACAGCTGTAAAATTAAGAACATATTGGATATCTAAAGATGATATATAACATATTGCTTAATTTTTAGTATTACCGTAAAATAATGATATACAATAGATTAATAAACTAATTATATTTCCCTGTATTTTTCATGTAACCAATTTCAGACCCCGGTAGTCTAAAGGTGAAAAAAGAGTTTTTAACCAATAATTAAAGTCATGGAAACATTAGTTGCTTTTATCGCATTTTTCGCCACAGTATTTGGCATCATGTATGTTCACTATACTACCCGTAACAAAGAAAGAATAGCTCTCATCGAGAAAGGGGCAGATGCAAGTTTGTTCAATACCGGGAAAGAGGGTATGAAATTAAACTATAACTGGGGCAAGTTTACTTTGAAAATAGGAATGCTTTTTATGGGAATCGCATTAGGTATAATAACCGGTGCAATTTTGTCCAATGCCGGAGTGCTATATGAAGGTGCCAGTTACCCATCAATGATCTTCTTTTTCGGTGGACTCAGCCTTGTGTTATTCTACATTATTGACAGAAAAAGTAAATAAACGAATTGTAGATATAGATTGGGAGAGACGTTGCATGCAACGTCTCTACATTTATAGAATTAAATATTTTAATATATAGTTAATCAGATATTTAAAATTTATTTTATATAGAATTCAATCATCTTTTTAATTGCTTCACGACAGACCGAACAATATCCTTTAGGACCATTGCTTTTCATCCGGCAATCCATTTCAGAGCGAAATATCCCTTTTGCAGAATACCCGCCGCCCTCAAATAAACCGGTTACATTATCATATTTTTCTTCAGCAGGAGTTGGCTGCGGAATCTTTTTCCCGATAAGTTTCTTCCATTTTGAATCAAAGTCCACCATAGTTGTAATGTTTGGTTCCCAGGGTTCGACATCAAGAGGGTAGAATTCATCATATGCTACTGAAGATGAATAATATTCATCAGCCAGACCTGCGAATCCATGACCAAATTCATGTACAAAAACCTTGGGTGAGAGCTGGTGTCCTGTGGTCGTTCCGCTATAGTAGTTATATACCCCTCCTCCACCATACCTGTTGCTGTTTATCAGAACAATAATATTATCATGCGGAACTATTGCAGCATAGTCGTTTACCGATTTAATATCCTGTGTTGTCAGATAGCGGTCAAGGTCGAATGTGTAGAAACTCGAATTCAAGGCAGTATTGACATAAATTTTTTCTCCGGGGATATCGGTTCCTGAATCCTGCGATATAGCCTCAACCGCCCATATATTGAACTTATCCTTATAATCACTGAATGGAGCTTCTGCAAAGAGGATATCAGCCATTTTTTTTACATCCTTCCTGAATTTTCCCATTTCATCAGCCTTATAACCTTCAGCAATGAAAGCAAGATCAACACAAACGTGAGGATCTCCTCCGTCGTAAATCTTTGTTACGCCGGTATTTACAGGATTTTCTTTCCTTATAAAGTAATTAGCGGGGTCAATTTCTGTTTCATATAATTTCGAGAATGTACCATTCCGTTCTCTCATACTGAGAACAAACCTGACTTTGTTTTTGGGGAATGGCATTGTTGCTACTTCATAGAAACTTCTATCCATGGTTTTTGCTTCAGCGGCAGTCTGCCACTCCTGGAAAAGAGTGCAAAACCCCCTTGAGCAGATAAGATTATTTCCAGCCTTATCAAAAACTTCATATCTGAAGTTCCCGAAATTAAAAGGATCCGTAAGATTAGTATAAG
>Ga0209429_10001345_pt1 | contig 15357 bp, 17 predicted proteins | sample BarGraNGADG00212_3_FD_184493 | JGI IMG/M metagenome (GOLD analysis project Ga0209429, IMG submission 184493) | Arctic peat soil microbial communities from Barrow, Alaska - Barrow Graham LP Ref core NGADG0004-212 (SPAdes) (version 2) | ecosystem: Environmental > Terrestrial > Soil > Wetlands >... | reverse complement strand
GGATTATCACCGGCCAGCTGAGGGGCTATTCAGGTGAAGTGCTCATCTACGGCGACAAAATGACGGATCGTAGTGCACTTATATCCATTGGCTACGCACCGCAGCCCATATCGCTTTACACGGCGCTTACCGCCCGCGAGAACTTACGTTTCTTCGGCGCGATGGCCGGACTGTCGGACAAACAAAGTGTATTGCGCTCAGCAATCGTGCTGGAACAGACCGGACTTGCGGCTCACGCCGAAGAGATGGTTGCAACGTATTCCGGGGGGATGCAAAGGCGCTTGAATCTGGCAGTGGCGCTCCTGCATTCGCCGAAACTCTTGTTACTCGATGAACCGACTGTAGGCGTTGATCCGCAAAGCCGTAATCATATTTATGATACGCTAACGGAGTTAAACGCCGCGGGCATGACGATTTTGTTGTCCACGCACATCATGGAAGAAGCGCAACGCCTGTGCTCGAGCGTTACTCTGGCGGACAGAGGCGAAGTCATTTTTAACGGGCGGATGTCGGAGATCGATAATCTGGAGAAATTATTTCTGGAAAAAACGGGGCGGGGGTTGCGTGATGAGTAAGCAGCTCATAGAATTGATCAAAAAAGAAATACTGATCCTTCTTCGCGACCGGCAGACGATCCTGCTTCTTTTCCTTATGCCGGTGGCGCTGATTTTATTTCTGTCATTGGCCATGGAAGGCGTCTGGACAGATAAACTGACTGGACGTAAAATTCAACTGGTCATTGAAAATGAAAGCAACTCTCCCAAAGCAAATCTGCTTGAGGAAAAGATAAAATCCAACAAACTGATTCAACATGTTGATCGGCCGCGTGGCATGGACAATGATCAGCTTTTCGCGAATGGCAAGGCGCATGCCGTTATTACGATTCCTAAAGGTTTTGATGAGGGAGATAAACCGGTAGAAATGTATTTTGACCCGGTGATTGATGCCGGTTATAAGATAGCTACTCGTTCACTGATAACCAGTTTAACAGTGGAGGTGGTCATGGGTATAGATAACCTGGAGACTGTGATTAACGGTTTACTCATTGAGAAAACAAAACCCAACAAAGAATTCCCCACCCCTCTTCAGCAAAATGTTCCTGGTTACGCAATATTCGCGATGTTTTTTATTGCCATTCCCATGTCCGTTGGTTTTTTAAGGGAAAAAAAGGACGGCACACTACAGCGCCTTTTTACTTATCCGGTAAACACTAATTTAGTTGTACTGGGGAAAATAGTTCCTTATTATCTGATAAATATTTTCCAGTTTATTTTAATGATGCTGGTCGGCGTTTATATTATGTCCCATATTATCAGTTTTTCTTTTCATCTGGGAGAACATCCCTGGCATATGCTGCCGGTCACATTGGTTGTCGCCGCCGCCACAACCGGTTTTGGCGTTCTGGTTGCGGCGCTGGCACGAACGCCTGAGCAGTCTTCGACACTGGCGGCAACAGGAGCCATATTGATGGCCGTTTTCGGTGGAATTATGATGCCGCACGCGCTCATGCCGATGGCTATGAAAAAGCTGGCGATGATTTCACCAATGTACTGGGCACATCAGGCTTATCTGGATATTTTTCTACGCGATGCGGCATTTGTCACAATTTTGCCTAAATTAATTGTGTTGACACTATTTGCAGGAATCTGCTTTTATATTGCAGGAAGGAGAGTTCAATGGATGTAGAACAGGCGTATAAGGAATTAAACGTGGCGTCGCGAGACGAGCTGATTTTCAAACTCAAGGCGCTGGTGATTAAAGCGTGCGATGTCAAAGACGTCAAACCGGAGGATGTGCCCACCGATGTGCCTTTTATCGGCGGACAGGGACCGCTCAAACTTGATTCGCTCGACGCGATGGAAATCGCGATGGAGTTGCGTTTTCAGTTCGGCGTGGAATTGAAAAACGCGTCAACAGCGGCCAAGGCAATGCAGTCCTTTGATTCACTGGCCGATTTTGTGATTAACGCGCCGAAGGTTAAAAAGTGAGCAAAGGCACTATTGATATTCGCGGTTGGGGCGCCGTCACAACACTGGGGTGGAGCGCCTGGGAATCTGCAAAAAATCTGCTTTCCGGAAATGTCAGGCCCGCTGATTTTTGCACGTCTTCCCATTTAACAAACCGCGACTTGAAAGCTTTTGAGGTTTCTTATACTGGAAACCCGCTTAAGAAATCGTGGGCGATGCTGGATAGCGCTCTTACAGAAGCATTCAGCCGTGCGGGACTTACGGCTTCCGAAATTGCCGAATCCTGTTTATTGGTGGGAACAACAGGAGGCCTTTTCATTCGTAACGAATATGAATTTACGGAAATTGTGCGGCAAAATCCCGGCAAGGAATCGCCACCGATTGCCTGCCGTAACCGCGGCCCCGGCGAAGTGGCCGATGCCATTGCGCAGAAATATGGCATTGGCGGTCTTATCATGACCTTCAGCATGGCCTGTGTTTCCAGCTCTCACGCTTTAGTTGTCGCGGCGCAACTGCTGCATCAGAAGAAAATCCGCCGGGCGATTGTTGTCGGTTTTGAGCCCCTCTTGAATTTGACCTTGCAGGGTTTTGCCAGCTTGCTTCTTTACGATCAGGAACAATGCCGGCCGTTTTGCGCCAACCGTTCCGGCATGCAACTTGGTGAAGCCGCTGCTGCCGTGATACTGGAAGAAAATGGATCAAGTAAAAAAAGTAAAGCAGCTTATAGGTTTGCTGGTGGTTATTTATTTAATGACAATAATAGCCTGACTTCGGCAGGTGTCGATGGCGAGATGGCCAAGAATGTTATTGGACAGACATTGACTGCCGCGCAAATATCGCCTGCGGAAATTATGGCGATCAAGGCTCACGGTACCGGAACAAGAGACAATGATCTTTCCGAAGGGCGGGGTCTCGTCAAGGTGTTTGGCGATAATTTGCCCCCGGTTGTTTCACTCAAAGGCGCTATCGGCCATACACTGGGTGCAGCCGGCGCGGTGGAAACAGCTCTTTGGATTTCTTGTCTGGAGGAAGGAATGCTGCCGCGCAGTTTCGGTTTTACGCAAATCGATCCTGAATTAGGGTTTGCTCCGTCTCAGGTTAACATTCCCGCGCTGGCCGGCGCTTACCTGTGCACGTTCTTTGGCTTTGGCGGAACGTGCACGAGTTATATCATTATTAAAAACCTGTAGGGAACGGTCGCGACCGTTCCCTACCATTCAGGCTGGGCTAAAATAATAAAAGTATGAACACACCAATGAATAATAAAAATAAGCTCATTTCTTCCATGCCGGTGATTGCGGCAAGTTATCTTGGTCCGGCTCTGACGCCAAATCTGGATGGTGCCTGGGATGAGGCACAGTTACCGCTGAACCCTGATGATCTGGTACAAAAAATTATGGGGCAGCCGATGCGCCGCGCCGGAAGGTTTATCAAAATGGTTTGCTGCGGAGCTTTAGTTTGTCTAAAAAGTGTACCGGCGGCGGACTTGAAAGAAAAAAAGATTGGAATATTTCTAGCCACCGGCCTGGGCAATGTTGATGAAATTTTACCTTTTATAACACAAGTCTTTAAGCACGAAGGCGGTTTTCCCAGCCCCAATCAGTTTGCCAATTCCGTGAGTAATGCTGCTGCTTTTTTTCTGGCGCGAATTAGCGAGATCAAAGGAGTTGTGCTCACTATTTCTCAGGAAGAACTGTCTTTTGAGTCGGCGCTCTGGCTGGCACAAAGTTACCTGGAAAGCGGCGAGATTGATCTGGCGCTGGTCGGCGGCTGCGATGTTTTTACGCCCACGGTGGCCGATTATCGCGAGCGAATGGACTTAAGGCCGGATAATCACCGCTCAATGTCCATGGGAGAAGGCAGTTCCTGGCTCCTGCTCGGGAACACCAACGGTAAAAAGATTGGAAATATTTTGTCGGTCGAACTTGACCATAACTCCAAGACGCGGCAGCAGTTATCTTCCAATGAAAATATTTTAAGCGAGTGCGAAAAGATCGCAGACCATTTGATTGGCAAGCATGATAAGCAAAAAATCATCCTGCCGGGATTTCGCCTGATCGATATGGATCATTCATTTTTCAAGGACAAAGGCTGGAAAGTGGAAGATTATCTGCCACATTGCGGTATACATCCGACGGCTACCGCTTACGGACTGGCGCGGGCTTTGCTTTCGGGCCCATCGGCTTTCTTTGTTCATTGTAATTATCACGCGGCAGGCAGGCGGGCACTGGTTGCCGCTGAATCAACTTAGTATTTTTATCTCTGGCGCACAAATTAATATGAGAAACATTCCCGCAAAGCAAAAAAACAGCATTGTCCTTGTCCATCCACGGGGATTCAACTGGTTCCCCGGGAAGCGTGATATTACCGATATTGCCAATCGCATGGTTCCGCAGGGATTGCTCTCTATTGCGGCATATCTTCTCGAGCAGGGGCATGATGTTTTTGTCTATGATTGTCTCGGGCCGCAGGCGACATTTGATCTTGCCGGGCAAGTGAAAGTAATTCTTAATTATCGTCCTCAGATAGTCGGTTTTTCCGCCACAACATCTTCCTTTCCTGATGCTGCCGATCTTGCGCTGAAAATCAAAGAACAATCCCCCGATACGATAACCGTTTGCGGCGGAGTTCATGTTTCCGCCCTGGAAGGAAAATTGCTAGAAGATTATCCGGCCTTTGATTATTTAATTGCCGGTGAAGGCGAAATCACGATGGCGCAACTATGTGCGGGAGAAGAGCCCGCTGGCATCAAAGGACTTATCTGGCGGCGGAAAGAAGAAGTCATTACCAATGAACCGCACCCGAAGATTCATGATTTAGACTCTCTGCCATTCCCTGCCTACGAAAAGCTCCGAGGTTTTCCGCATGAATACCATTTACCGCTGTTCAGTTATATCAAGGCACCCGGGGCAACAATGATTACGTCGCGGGGCTGCATGTTCCAATGCTCCTATTGCGACCGCTCCGTTTTCAAGAAGGGGTTTCGCTATAATTCAGCAGCTTACATTTACGAGCACATGAAACATTTGCGGACAAGATTCGGTGTCCGGCACATTAATATTTATGATGATTTGTTCACCGCCAACCGGCCTCGGATTGTCGAGCTCTGCGACAAGCTTACCCGCCATCCGCTGGGGATAAACTTCAACTGCGCGGTGCGTGTGGGCTACACGGATGATGATCTGCTCAAGATGCTCAAAGATGCCGGTTGTATGATGGTTTCTTTAGGTATAGAATCAGCCGATCCGCAGATGCTGGCGCGCCACAAATCCGGTGTATCGCTCGATGATGTGCGCGATACAGTGCAGCGTATCCAGGCCGCGGGCCTGCGAGCCAAAGGCTTGTTTATGATGGGCTTGCCCGGCGAGACAAAACAGTCCATAAAGCGCACTTCCGATTTTATTATTTCGCTGGGACTCGATGATATGAATATGACGAAATTCACGCCGTTTCCCGGCGCGCCGCTTTGGGCGAAAATTCGAGAAGAAGGAACATTTAATGAAGACTGGCGGCTGATGAACTGCCTGAATTTTGTTTTTATCCCGAAAGGAATTGAATCGCAGGAAAGGCTCGACCATCTCTATAACGAACATGTTAAACGGTTTTATTCTGATAGTACCTGGCGCATGAAATTCCGTAAGCGTCTATGGAAGCATCGCAAAAGCCTCATCTACTTATTGCGGCATTTGCCATCATTCTGGTCGGCAAAAAATCAGTTTGAACCGGATAAATAGATATCTCATTGCCATCATATTATGATTAAAGGTGCTCAATAGTTCTTCAATTTTTTCTTAAAACTTCATCAAAATTAATGATATTACATGTGGCAAAAATCCACCTATATTTCTCTTGACGAATCATACCAATGTAATTATAATGTAACCACATTAATTATGTGGGGTATAAATTTATGAGAACAAATATTATTCGGATAGGCAACTCTCAGGGCATTCGCATTCCTAAAATCATTATAGAGCAGAGCCATCTCGGCAATGAAGTGGATTTGGAGGTCGAGGATGAGAAAATCATAATTCGTTCTGCCTCTCATCCACGTGAAAATTGGGAAAATAAATTCAAGCTGATGGCGGAAAGCTTTGATGATAAAATGTTGGCCTCGGATTTAACGGGACATTCCAACTGGGATAAGGATGAATGGGAATGGTAGTAAAACGTTTTGACATTTTTCTTATTAATCTTGATCCAACCATTGGCAGCGAAATTCGTAAAGCCAGGCCGTGCCTGATAATTTCGCCGGATGAAATGAACAATTTTATTGCGACAGTTATCATTGCCCCGATGACGACCAAAGGCAGAGATTATCCCACACGCGTACCTTGCACGTTCAAAAGAAAAAGCGGCCAGATTGTACTGGATCAAATTAGAACGGTAGATAAAATCAGGCTTATAAAAAAGCTGGGTAGCATTGACGTAGATTCACAGGAAAAAGTATTTTCAACTCTTGCTGAAATGTTTGCACCGTAAGTTAAATAAAAGAACTTATGGCAGCACCGCAAAAGCCTCATCTACTTATTGCAACATTTGCCATCATTCTGGGCGGCAAAAAATCAGTTTGAACCGGGGAAATAAGTTATGGTTTGCCATTACACTCATTGCGAGGTACGAAATGGTGTGGCAATCTCATATGCTAATACCATTTCTAAATCAAAGATGATAACGAGGCGGCAAGGAGGAGGCGACGAGACGTATTGTACATGCGTTGAGGACGCCGACGACACAGCCAACAAAGTTAGCCAAAGAAAGCGCATTGGTATCAAAACATTGGCTTGCCAAAAGCATTTATATACACAATCTCGGAGACTGATTTACGCGGAGGCCCTTCTCTGGGCGGTACGGCAGACTTACCAATCGGAATCACGGCAACGACTTCGTGGCCATCGGGAACACTTAATACTTTCTTACACGCCTCATGATTCATTAAACCGACAACTACTGTTCCCAAACCAAACTCATGGGCACGCAGACACAGCGTCTGCACGGCCAGGCCAAGATCAAACATATACCAGTTATGAATTGAAGTAACTTCCTGACCGTCATAACAGCCGGAAATGCCCGTCTTTGCACATGCAACGATTAAGACAGAAGCGGCAAGTGAACATTTTGTGGCCGGATTTTTATCGGCATATGTTGAGACCACTTTTTCTATGGTTGATTTATTCCGTACAACGATAAACTCCCAAACCTGCGTATTGGCCCAGGAAGGTGACCAGCGCACCGCTTCGAATATTTGTAGTTCCTCATCGGTCACGGCATCTTCAGTAAATTTCCTGACGCTGCGTCTTTTCAATATCGCTTCCAGCAGTTCCATAAATCACCTCCGTATTATTTATTGACTTTGTTCAACTTCTGGCAATTCTTTGCTCAAAAATATTTCTAGCCTCATCAGCTACCGCGGAAATGGAAAAATTATCACTTTTGTAGTCCAGCTCTAATGAACCGATTAATTCTACCTCAATTTCAATATAATCGTGAGTATTAAACAAAAAAGTCCCGGGCTTGAATAATTTATCAGTATCCTTAATATAAACCAGCTTCAGTGGGGCATTACAGTAACGGGCGATGCTGAATACGCCCTTATTGAAAGGGGCAAGTTTTCCATCGCGGCTTCTTGTGCCTTCCGGAAAAACAAAAAAGTTGCCGCCTGCCGCCAAATGTTCTTTGATGCCCTCCAGATTTTCGACCATCGCCTGCCCTATCAACTCACTGGCTGCTGATGGCATATAGCCGGAATTTCTCAATAACCAGCTAAAGAAAGGGACATGGAAAAAAGTGCTTTTAACGATCGTACACTGCCGCTTAAAAATTGAAGTGAGTAAAATCGGATCAAGATAAGACAAGTGATTGCAAACAACAACTGAGGACTGAATTTGCCGAATTTCCTTTTGGATTTTAAATTTTGTGCCCGGAACCAGAAAACGCGTTACCGCAAAAAAAATCTTCATATTAATGTGGTTTAAATTCTGAAAAGATCTGGCACGGTTTTTAGAAAATAAATACGCAGGTATTTGAAATAAAAGGAAACATGCTGTAGAACCAAAAAGGAAATATGCCCATATAAGTAAAGTAATGAAGAAAGCTGATACATTCTGGAAGATTTTTATTGGGGACATTTTGATCTCAGGAAATTTTCCTTATCAGCAGAATTGTATTGACGCCACCAAAAGCGAAATTCTGTATGGCTGCGGTCTTCACCGGCTCAGGCAGAACCTTTTGCACATGTTTAATCATGGCGCAGCGCTCGTCAATTTCTTCCAGATTAATCGTTGGCGCAATAAATCCATCCTGCATCATATAAACAGAAAGAATAGTTTCAATGGCACCGCAAGCGGCCATGGTATGCCCAATGTAACTCTTCAAAGCGACAACATAAGGATTTATCCCGAAAACAGCGCTGATTGCCTGCGCTTCGATAATATCACCCATTTTCGTGGCGGTGGCGTGAGCACTGACTAAATCTACATCCTGAGCGTTAATCCTTGCGTTTTCCAGACCAAGCTTGAGCGCTTTTGTTATACCATCCAGATTGGGCAGAATCAAATCGCCGCCGTTGTTGTTGCAGGCAAAGCCTATGACTTCGGCCAGGATATTAGCACCGCGTTTTTTGGCAAACTCATATTCTTCCAGCATTACCGCGCCTGCGCCTTCGGCCACCACAAGTCCGTCACGTAATTTATCAAAGGGACGCGGTGTGCGGTGCGGCTCGGAATTAAAAGCTGTGGAACAGGCCAGTAAATTATCGAAAACTGCTACAGTGATTGTATCGTATTCATCAGCACCGCCGCACAGCATGGCCTCCTGCAAACCGTATTTGACCGCTTCATAGCCGTAACCGATCGATTGGCTGCTTGTGGTACATGCGGTTCCCGAAGATATGACCCTGCCGGTGATGCCGAACATCTTGGTTATATTGACGGCGGTTGTGTGCACCATTGATTTCAAATAATCAACAGCACCGATGCTCTGATATGAGGCTTTATCCTTTGCTTCAAAAAAGACCTGATAAATATCCCGCTGCACGGTCGGAGAACCATGAATGGAACCAAAAGCAACCCCCATCTTTCCGGATGTTATAAAATCCTCCGGCAGGCCTGATTGTTCCAGAACTTCCTTGGCCACCTGACAGGCATAATAGGCCACAGGCCCCATAGTTTTGCGATACTGCCGTTTAAAATCATAATCAACAGGATAATCTACCGTCCCGTAAACTTTGGAATGAATGAAACCGCTGATAAATTGATCTTCGCGCAATGTTTTAACGCCGGAGATACCTTTTAAAAGGCTGGCAACAATCTGATCTTTGCCGTGACCGATTGGTGTTATCGCCGAACAAGCTGTAATAACGACTCTACGTTCCATAAATTATTTTTTCACCGGCGCAACTTTCCTGGTCTTGGCAAGTTTTTCAATATAGTCGCAAATCTGATTTATCGTGCGAATATCCATGGCTTGTTTTTTTTCTTCCCGGGTAAGTTCCGAACCTAAAAACTTTTCTATTTCCAACAAAAGCTCGATAGCATCGATACTATCAAAAGCGTACGCTTCTCTTAAGTCCACATCCATCTCGGGATTTTCAACTTCAAACTCCCGCTGAAAAATGTTTTTAACTTCTTTTTCAATTTCTTGACGTGTCATTGTTTGGTTTGAACTCCCTGAATTTGATTATAAAATCTAACATAAAATACCTGCTACGTCCAGCATTACACTTCCCATTTAATTTCCTGAGCAAAGCGCGAAGTTCCGATAATTTGCCTCACAGCATTAAAAGAACCAAGGATAGTGCCTAATACTCCCGGCGCCACAGCGTTTTGCCCCGCGAGAAATAAACCGGATATGGGTAGTTTACTTAAGGATGCAATCTTGAGCAATTGTCCTGAAGAGCGCAGTACGCCGTAACAGGAGCCTTCAGGGCAATTCACATAATCCCGCAGTGTCAAAGGCGTAAACACATCCAGTATCCGAGCGTTTTTTAGGCCGCCAAATACTTCGTTGGTTTTTTGCAAAAGGTTTTGCCCAATGCTTAGTTTTTTTTCTTCGTAGTCTTTACCGCGCTTGCCGGAAATTGTATTTTCCCACTTGCTCCATTCACTGTACAGTGATTTCGTGAAGCTGGAAACTAAATTTACGTCTTTATCATTGCTCTGCCGCAACTGATAAAAGATCCCATCCTTGATCAGTCCTTTTTCGTCGGCATAACGCTGGTAAATATTATGATCGATCTCGGGATGCGCGGACGCATCAACACTGATCTGAACGGCAACAACTCCTTCCGTTTCCTTCAGGTTTAAAATACGTTGCCGGTAAGAGCTCTTCAGCGCATCCGGCTCCAGCAGATTGAGCAATATTTTCGGATGCACAGCAGCTACAACTGTATCCGCCCCAAGATTGATTCCTGAGGCCAGTCTTACCCCTGCTACTTCTCCCTCATCCAATATTATTTTTTCGCAGCCATCATTTACAATGAGTTTTCCTCCCAATTCTTGAAAACGCCGCGTAAAAACATCAGCCATTGTACTGCCGCTTACCTTTAACCTCCATGAAGAAAATAAATAACTGGCCAAAACCATGTGATGAAAAATCACCGGACATTGGGCTAACTCAACACCGATGAGCTGGCACGGCACAGCCAATACCGCCCGCAAATCGGCAGAAACATCAAGTTTATCCAAAAATTCGCCCATCGGCTGGAAGAAATCCATGTTTTGAAAGGGATCGCCCTGATTGAGCAGAAATGATGGATCCAGCATGCGCCTGGCGATCTCGCGTAAATTTTTAATGATTACGTCTAACGCCGCCGTTTCTGCAGGAAAAGCGCTTTTCAGGTTTTTTTCGAAAGCATCCATACTTACAGGCAGATCGAAAACAAAATCATCAAAAATATAACGGTCAATTATGCCTCCCTGTCCCATGCGTAAGAAGAGCCCTTCCACCGGTATTCCCAGAATACGAAACATTTTGCCCAGAGGCTCTTCGGCTCCCAGCGCGCCGACATAGTGCACGCCTACGGGGCAATCAATTCCCCCACGGCGATAAGAGCGCATGAGTCCACCGGGCAGCTGATTTTTTTCCACAACGGTCACGGAGTAATTCAAAAGCGACAAAATAATCCCGGCGCTAAGTCCGCCCACACCGGAACCGATTATAACTACATTTTTACCTTCTGCGGGGTTTTGCATTATTCTTTACCTTTAATTTTTCTTTTCCCGGCAATTCACCTTCCGCCGGTTGGGCCTCAATAAGAGTCATGAGCAGCGTATAGTTTACTATTCCACTACCCTGCAATTCGATGCTTGAATATGCATTTCCCGCCGTCTGCGTGAGCTTGATGTGACGTTTCAAGCTGCCGCCCACCGAGTATTTTTTAATTTCTGTGCTTTCTGGTTTATTGTCAATAACATCAATATAATCACCATTTTGGGTCTGCCAGCGGCAGGCAGTTGAACCGTCGGGAAGATTTCCTTTCTTCTGCATCAATCCCTGTGGAGTAAAAAAGATAAGTTTAATGTCGTCAATCATGTTTTGTGCAAAATCGCCGGAATCAAAAGGTGGCAACGCTCGATGAACAATTAGCTTATCTGCACCGGACTGCGCTTCCAGCAGAACCATGCCTTCAGCAGTCATGATTGCGCAGGAAACAAAACGAGTGGAAGGATCAGCCACAGTTACACCAATGATTCCGCCTTGAACATTGCCCGCAGCAGTTATCTCAATTGAATGTATCAGTTGATATTTTTCCTTTAAAAAAGGAGACGGACAGGTTAAGTTCTTTTGGGCTGCCGGAAGCATTGGTGGATTAATTACCGGCATTGTCGAACAGGAAACAAGAAAAACTATAACTATAAACAGGTGAATACATTTCATTGAACATCCTGAAATACTGTGCTGCTGATTACTTTATTGACTTGCATATCACTGAAATCAATCTGGGTAAAGGCATTGGCATTTTCTATAATTTTTACCGATTTAACCGCTGCTGCTTTTTTGGAAACAGTAATCTCTATTTTTTCAATCATCCCGGACATGCTTTTCCCCACCGGCGTCAGCGTGATCTGGGTATTTGTTCCTTCTTTCAGAGTTGCCGCAAATGACGGATTCTGGTCAAATTTGCCGCTCATCCAGCCGGTAACCTCGCCCAACACGATCTTCATTGCCTGTGCGCCGCCTGCTTTATCTTCAATCATTTTCCCGCCGGATACAACGTATCGCCGGGTATCACCTTTATAGGCAATGACGGCGCTCCTCAAAGGTTTCAGATATTCCCAGCGGAAAGAATCGGGGGCAACATAATAAAACCTACCTTCCGAAACAAGAGGCTTGGTTAATATTTTCATAAACTTTTTTTGGACAAAACTGGCTTTGATGGTCTTGATATTGGCTGAATCCTTGCGCAATTGCTCAAAGCTGTCTGCTGACACCGGAAAAGGCAGACTCAAAATTAAAATGGAACAAACTAAAATGTAAAAATATCTGTGTAAAGTCTGGTCAGTACGCATCAGCACATACCACCGTTAATAGCTATCACTTGCCCCGTAATGTATGAAGCATCGTCAGAACATAAAAAACGGATAACACGGGATACCTCTTGTGGTTTACCTACTCGCGCCATCGGAATTATTTTTTTAATTTCCGTAATTGGAGCATTTACAATCATGCCGGTTTCAATCAGACCTGGAGCAACAACATTGACTCGAATACCAAAGCGCGCTACTTCTGTAGAAAGGGCACGGGAAGCAGCATTTAGTCCGGCCTTGGCCGCTGCGTAATTTGTTTGCCCGCGGTTCGGCATCAACGCCGATACTGAAGAAACCGAAACAATAGAACCACATTTGCGTTTGATCATTTCGCGAAGAATTGGCTTGGTGACATTATAAAAACCCTTAAGTGTAGTATCGATCACAGAGTTCCACTCTTCCTCCCCCAGCAGGATAAAAAGACCATCCGCATTAATTCCGGCATTGTTAACGAGTACTTGAATATTTTTATGGCGATCAACAATAGAACTAATACCATCTTTAGTCTGAGCAGAATCAGCAACATCAAACTTAATGATTTCTCCGTCCCCACCTGCGTCATGGACCTGCTTTAGTGTTTCGGTTGCCGCTGCTTTATTGGAATTATAATTTATAATAACGTAGTAACCAGCCGCGGACAACTCCACGGCTGTCGCCCGGCCGATACCACGGCTAGCTCCTGTAATTATTGCTACTTTTTTCTCATCCATTTTCTTATTAAACTCCTTAAAATATTTTCTAAATATCATCATCCATGCGCAAGGCCTGAAGAACCGCCACAGCTAACACATCTTCACCGGATTTAACCGTTCCCTCAATAACTCCATAATTATCAAATGAATACAGGTTTTTGACTGCTATAACCAGTCTGGCACCCACTGGGAGCGTTGCCTGCTTAAACTCCGCGCTTTTAATGCCGACAAGCCAACCTTTAACGCCGGCCTTTCCCTGCTTTTTCTTCTTGTGACCTTCTACCAAAGCAGAAGTTTGGGCAATAGCTTCTATTAAAACCAGTGAATTTACCTCATTCCCATCATAAAGAGGCCATCTGGAATTTACCACGGCGCCGGCAATCGCGGATTCTTCATTTATCTCAATTACTTCACTGATAATCCGAATCGGCTCGCGATGGGGAATGTAATCTTCAATGTTAATCATACGCATATTCTCAATTTTTTTTAACAAACTAATGAGAAAACCGCAAATAAGTCAACAAAAATCATCCTTATTTTTTGATTTCAGCTAATTTGTTTTAATCATATATCCTGATTACATAAAAACCAGCATTGATTTTTTTCTTTTTTTCCGTTATATAGAAAAAAATTTATTTAGAGAAATTTACCTAAAACATGGCTGACACTAAAAAAGATCATTTTATTAATTCATATAAAAAAATTTTGGCGCCGTCTAAAACTCTTTGCCAGAAGGATTTTATCTTTTCCGGATATAGCTATGGAGAGATTTTTGAGTTGGCCGCAGGCCTGAAAAAAACTTTATCGAGACGTGGCGAAGAAAAAACTCTTTGTCTTTGCACTGAAAATAAAGCTGTCATCGCCGCCTGTATTCTGGCATCGCTTGCCGGATCGTGCCAGTTGATTTTTCCTTACGCATTCTCCGCGCATGCTTTAGCCGAAATGTATGATGCCGTCGGATTTAATACCGCCATCGCCGACCACCCCGAAGAAATGCCTGCCGGTGTGAAAATAATTACCCCTCTCGCCGGTAAAATATCCGATATTGATCCGGAAGAAATCCGCGATCCTGATGAGCCGTTTCTTCAGCTTTTTACCGGAGGATCAACGGGAAAGCCAAAGGTCTGGTCAAAATCACCACGTAATTTGTTTGCCGAAGCTTTTTATTGGAAGGAAAAATTTGACCTTTCGGCCAAAGATTTATTTGTATCAACAGTGCCAACTTACCATATTTACGGATTGTTTTTTTCCGTTATACTCCCGTTTGTCGCGCAGGCTAAAGTTTTATCGGACATCTATACATTCCCTCAGGAAATAATCTCCACAACCAATAAGCACAAGGCGACAGTACTGGTCAGTGTGCCGATTCACTATCGTTCCCTAAAAGTCGATAATTTATTCGCACCTTCACTGAAAGTGGCTTTTTCTTCTTCCGGTGTCCTGAATCGCTCCGATGCCATTCACTTCCAGAATAAAACCGGACTGGGAATAACAGAAATTTACGGTTCTACGGAGACAGGTGGTATAGCCACACGCAGCATCAGTGAACATACTGAAAGCTGGAAGCCTGTCGACGTGGTCTCATGGAAAATTTCCGGGAAAAGACTATCTATAAAATCTCCATTTATTTCGGCGGAAATGGAAAAGGATTCGGAGGAATTCTGCGTGACCGGGGATGAAGTTCAACCGGATAAAGGCAATCGCTTTATTCTTCTGGGACGTGCTGATGGCATTGTCAAAGTTGCCGGCAAAAGAGTGGATCTTCTGGATGTGCAAAATAAGATATTTACTTTACCGACCGTAATTGACGCACTGGTTGTAGCTTTGCCCGCGGAAAAAGGCCGTGAAAGCGTTATTGCCGCTGTAGTTGCTTGTAAATTAAACAAAATTCAGTTGAAAAAAATGATGCTGGAAAAACTTGAACCTTATGCGATGCCTCGCCGGATAAAAATTGTTTCCTCCATAGCCAGAGCAGCTACCGGAAAAATCGACCGCGGTAAAATCGAACAAATTTTTCTCACTTTAAAAAGATAAAACTACATATGAAACGAATACTTATCTATTTTAATACCATTTCGCTTTCAAAGGATAACGAGGCGGCGAGAAGGAGGCGGCGGAGATGTATGTGCGCCACGCCATAATGGTGTAGTTCACCGGTAAGGAAATGATCTG
>Ga0209429_10001344_pt1 | contig 15361 bp, 13 predicted proteins | sample BarGraNGADG00212_3_FD_184493 | JGI IMG/M metagenome (GOLD analysis project Ga0209429, IMG submission 184493) | Arctic peat soil microbial communities from Barrow, Alaska - Barrow Graham LP Ref core NGADG0004-212 (SPAdes) (version 2) | ecosystem: Environmental > Terrestrial > Soil > Wetlands >... | reverse complement strand
AATTTATCACGAACCTCGATTAACTCTTTTTTGATCAAGGATGAGATTTTATTTTCATCAGCTAGAATAGCTTCGCATTCGGTGATGAATTTCAGAATAGCGTTGTATTCGTCTTCGATTTTTTTAACTTCTAATGCAGCCAAGGCGGAAAGTCGCATGTCTAAAATGGCGTTGGCCTGAATTAAAGTGAGCTCAAATTTTTCCATTAAAGCTTTTGATGCTTCTTCGCGATTAGCACTCTTTTTAATGACCGCGATCACTTCGTCAATATGAGCCAGAGCGATTCTCAAGCCTTCTAAAATATGGGCTCGCTCCTTAGCCTTTCTTAAATCGTATTCAATTCTTCGACGAATCACTTTTTGACGATGTCGAATATATTCTTCTAACACATTTTTTAAGGTTAAAACTCGTGGTTGAATCCCGTCCACCAATGCCAACATATTGACGTGAAAAGCTGTCTGCATCGGCGTTAATTCAAACAAACGGTTCAATATTTTCTTCGGGTAAGCCGTCGATTTTAGCTCAATAACAATACGGACACCCTCAGTTCTATCTGATTCATCTCTTAACCCAGAGATACCTTCAATTTTTTTATCTTTAACTAAATCGGCAATTTTCAAAATCAATTCAGCTTTATTAACTTGGTAAGGAATTTCAGAAATAATAATACGGAAACCACCGCGTTTTTGTTCTTCAATATTGGTCACGGCGCGCATCACGATGCCGCCCTTACCAGTCGCATAAGCCGCTTTAATCTGCTCTCTTCCATAGATTTCCGCCCCAGTTGGAAAGTCAGGACCCTTAACGAACTCCATCAAATCCTCAACCATACAGTCCGGATGATCAATCACATGAATGGTGCCATCAATTATTTCGGTCAAATTATGCGGCGGGATGTTTGTGGCCATACCAACCGCAATACCCATCGCCCCATTCAATAATAAATTCGGCACACGAGATGGTAAGACTCTCGGTTCTTCTCTAGTACCGTCGTAGTTTGGTGTAAAATCAACTGTATCTTTTTCAATATCGGCCAACAATTCTTCAGCCATCGGTGCCATTCGAGCTTCGGTATAACGCATAGCAGCTGGAGAGTCGCCATCGATGGAACCAAAGTTTCCTTGACCATCGACTAAGCGATATCGCATTGAGAAGTCTTGAGCCAAGCGGGCCAAAGTATCGTAAACCGCAACATCACCATGAGGGTGATATTTACCCAATACATCTCCAACCACGGTGGCGCATTTTCGATATTTTGCTTTTGAGCTGAGACCTAATTCATGCATGGAAAAAAGGACTCGACGGTGAACAGGTTTCAATCCATCACGGACGTCTGGCAAAGCGCGGGAAATAATCACCGTCATGGCATAAGAAAGATAAGATTCCTGCATCTCAATTTCGAGGGTTCTAGGTCTAATTAAACCATAATCAGTTTTTTCATCCGGATTAATTTCTTGCCCGAAATCGAAAACTGCTTCTTCCTCAGCAATTTTTTCTGGAGTTAATTCTTCAGTAGATGTTTCAACCTTATCCTGACCATCCACCTCCTCTTCAACAACTTCTGCTTCATCTTTTGTATCTTCTTTATCTAACTTCTCAGTATCATCTATTTTGTCGTCTTTTTCGTCAGCCATCACTTTTCCTTTCTTAAACTGTGCTTTGCGGTCCCCTTCACCTTCTTCTTTTCGGATAACACCATTTTTGGTTTGCCGCGCATTTTCCCTGCATTACGGTCGAATAATTCATTATGTTCATTGGTTTGATTTGGTTTTGGTTGTTTTGTGTTAAGCATAATTCTCCTTATACATCCAAGTTTTTAACGTTTTTAGCGTGGGTTTGAATAAAGCGTTTGCGCGGACCAACCTCATCGCCCATTAACATGGAAAATATTTCATCAGATCTTTCTGCATCACGCATTTCCACTCTCAGCAAAACCCGCTTTTCTGGGTTCATGGTTGTCTCCCAAAGTTGTTCCGGATTCATTTCTCCCAAACCTTTGTAACGCTGGATATTGACACCATCTTTGCCGAACTTTTTAACCAATTCGTCCTTTTGCTTATCGTTATAGGCATATTCTTTGTGTTTGCCTTTAACGACCGCGTATAGAGGTGGCTGAGCCACATACAAATAACCACCCTGAATCAGACCGGGGAAATGACGGTAGAATAAAGTTAAAAGTAATGTTCGAATGTGACTGCCGTCAACATCGGCATCAGTCATAATAATGATGCGATGGTAACGCAATTTTTCCATATTGATCGCATCCCCAATGCCTGCGCCTAAAGCGATAATTAAATGCTTGATTTCTTCCGAGATTAACATTCTGTCTAGCCTGGCTCTTTCCACATTCAAAATTTTACCTCGTAACGGCAAGATGGCCTGAAATTTCCTATCTCTACCTTGCTTAGCACTACCACCAGCAGAATCCCCCTCAACAATATATAATTCAGATTTTGACGCATTCTTCTCCGAACAATCGGCCAGTTTACCAGGCAGAGTCATTCCCTCCAAAATTCCTTTACGAATGACGGTATCTCGCGCCGCCCGAGCGGCGGCGCGAGCGCGGAAAGAAAGACCACATTTTTCAATGATTTTTTTGGCGTCTGCTGGGTGTTCCTCTAAATAATAATTTAAACCCTCGTAAGTCGCTTGTTCGACAATATTTTTAATTTCCGGATTACCTAATTTTGATTTAGTTTGACCTTCAAATTGCGGGTTAGGCAACTTAACCGAAATCACAGCTGTTAAGCCTTCACGCACATCATCTCCAGAAAAAACCAAACCCCTCATTAAATCGTATTTTTTTGCATAGTCATTAATCGAACGGGTTAGGGCCGTTTTAAATCCGGTTAAATGCGTGCCGCCTTCGGTCGTAAAAATATTATTAGCAAAAGTAAAAACGTGTTCATTAAAATCGTCCGTATAGGCCACAGCCACTTCTACCGAACTTTTATCACTTTGTTTTTCCGCATAGGCCGGAGGATCATTTAGAACTAATTTGTTTTTATTTAGATGCCGAACGTAGCTCGCAATACCACCCTCGAAATAAAAAGTGTAGCAGGGCTCATCGGCATTCTTGCGTTTATCACAAACTGTAATTCGAACTTTTTTAGTTAAATAGGCTTGTTGTCGAAGGTGATTTAAAATAGTTGTGATTGAAAATTCTCGCGATGGAAAAATCTCCTCATCGGGCGTAAAAGTTATCCTCGTCCCTTTTTTGGTACTCTCACCAATTACCGATACCTTACTTTGAGGTTTACCTCTTTTATAATCCTGAGCATAAATTTTGCCACCCAAAAAAACCTCTGCATAAAGATGTGAAGACAGAGCATTTACCACTGAAACACCTACGCCATGAAGTCCACCGGAAACCTTGTAACCGCCACCGCCGAACTTTCCTCCAGCATGTAAAACCGTTAAAACTACTTCTAAGGCACTTTTTTTAGTTTGAGCATGGATATCCACCGGAATACCGCGACCATTATCCGTGACTCTAACTTGATTATCAGGTAATAATTCTACTACTATTTCAGTAGCATATCCCGCCATGGCTTCATCAATAGAGTTATCAACTACCTCCCAAACAAGGTGGTGTAAACCTTCAATACCAGTACCACCAATATACATACCGGGACGTTGCCGTACCGGTTCTAACCCTTCTAAAACCGTAATTTGTTTTGAAGTATATTCTTGTTCTGCCACTGTTTCTCCTTATCAAGTTAATTCAACAGCAATACTGCTTCCTTGGATTAATTCCAGGAATTTTCTTTGCTACCTTACTTTACCATTTTGCCAAACTCCTGCCAAGTTTGCAATCCCTGTCAATTCTTTGTCTATTTATTTTATAACTGTATCTTTTCTTAAAACATCGTTGTATAAAACTCTATCTTCGAAAATCGCTTTAAGCTCATCTCCCAAACTACCTGATTGTTTTTGAACCAACAATTGATAATTATCTTGTGCTAGTGGTAATAAATAATTCAAATGCAAAACAGTACTAGTTGAAGGTGCCACCGATACCCAGGTAGCAAAATAATCACGACCTGCTTCCTCACCCTTTTCCATTTTGTTCATTAAATCTAATCCATCAAGTGTTGCTTGCTTTAAAATTGACCCTTGGGGCACTAAAACTTTTATCCAGGATCGATTTTTACCATCTGGCCAAATACCAGTGCCACCGTGTGTTCGAGTAACAGTTAGATCACCAAATAATAAACCTTGTTGATTTTCAACTTGATAGTCAACTTTTTGAGCGACATTCAAAGATGACTTGGCCCCGTCAATATTAGCCACATTGATTTGCAAATAATCGCCCTTGAAATCCTGAACTTTGCCACCCCAGTTTTTAGCTAAAATCGCCTCTTCTATATTAGTATTATTAACATAAAATAAAATTTGTTTGGTTTCGATTTGGTTTAATAAGAATTTACCTAATTCAATTTTATTCTGACCTTGAGCCCGCTTTAGAATTTCCGGCATCATGTTTTTAAGAATCGATTTTGGTTCATTTATTTGTTGGTTTTCTGCATTCGTATAGTACTCTTTTTCAATTTGTTGAGTTAACTCCGTAAAAATATTATCAGCTGAAATAGTTGTATTAGGATCGGTTAAAGTAACCGGACCGGTCATTTGTAAATAATCCTTTAAAACAGATGCGTTTAAAACAAAAACACCATCAACGCTTTCTCCAGTCTCTTGGTTATAGAACCATTCTACCTTTTCGGCTGCCTCAGGAAAAGATACTGCAAAGTTGGCGTCACGCATAGCCCAACGCCCGCCCGTTGTTTCATCAAGTGGCACAGGCGGTGGCACAATATGGTCAGCCGTATATGCTTTGTCTAATTTGTAAATGTTGGAATTAAAATCGATTTTTTTAATTTGGTAATTGGAAAACTCAACAATGGCAAAACTACCAATAAAACCACCGCTTGGACGCATTTCTGCATTGTTCTGGAATAGAACTAAATACTTACCCTGCGAAAACATTTTAAAAAGATCTAATTTGGCTGAGGCAGTTTTCATCCCCCAAAACGAAACTGCCAAAAAAATTGGTAGCAATATTAAAAGCCAGATCCAATTTCTTGACCTGCTTTTCTTAGTTTTTTGTGATAAATCTCGCCTCTTTGATACCACAAGTGGTTGCTTTATTTTAGCACTAATACCATCAACGCTTCTTTTCAAAAACCCTTCCTTGCTGTAAGCTACTTTTCTTCTTTAAAATATTCAATAGCAAATGCCACTAATACACCTAAGATAAGACCAGATAAAAGTCCGATAGCTGAGTTTAAAAGTAAACTAGGCTGATCCTTGGTCACAACGGGGTTAAACTTAGCTAATTGGTAAAACGATGTGTCATTGCTACCTAATTCATTTGTTTTTGCTTGTAAAACCGTGTAAGCCGAATCCATAAGCTTTTGAAGCTGATCTTTGTCAGATCCCGAAACTGAAACATTGATAATGGCCGGTTCGTCGCGAACAGCTTTAAATGTCTTGCCTAACTCTTTTTGTGAAACATTAGGAACCGTAATACCCGCATTCTGATAAATCTCCGTCACCAATGCCGGGGATTCAAACCAAAGCTGCACAATTTGAGAAAAAAGCCCAGCGGACTGAACATTGTAATAATTATCAAACATATAGTAGTTTGCCTGAGATTGTTTTAAGATCGAACCCTTATTGACCGTAAAAGTGGTTGAAGAAGTGTAAGTCGTAGGACGATTTTTTGTAAAACCAAAAGCAAAAACAGTTGAAAGAACTACAATAATAATAAAAACCCAGAAGTTTTTACCGATAATCTTGATGTAATCTCTTAATTCCATTTTACTCCTCTTATTTTTTTAATTTTAACTTATCTTCAATATACTCTAATATTTCTCTTTTGAAAACCTTATTGTCAAATTTTTGAGCTTGAGCTAATAAATCTTGTGTTTGATATTTATTTGTACGAAAATTTCGAATTACTTTAGCTAAACTTTCAGCCGTTTGCGGCACAAAAAATTCGCCAGTTTTACCCGAAACAACAGTTTCCAATGCTCCGCCCTTACCGTAAGCAATTACTGGTGTTCCGGCAGACATTGCTTCCACCGGTGTTAAACCAAAATCCTCATCTTGAGGAAAAATAAAAGCTTTAGCCCCTGCATAAAGTTTAATTAATTCTTCATCGCTGACTCGACCAATAAATTCAATATTTGGCGAAGCATTTTCTTTCATTTCCCTTAACTTTGTCCCCGAACCAACAATTTTTAATTTTTCATTTAAACCCCGAAAAGCCTCAATGACTAATTCAACTTTTTTATATGGTTCAAGGCGAGCCACTAATAAAAAATAATCGCTTTTTTGATTGGGCTTAAATTTAGTTGTATCGATTGTTGGATAAATCACATCGGAATCACGATTGTAATATTTTTTAATTCTTGCTTGAACATTTTTCGAGTTGGCAATAAAATAATCAGGCCGAGTTGAGGCCAAAAGATCCCATTTCTTTAAATATCGCAAAGCCGCTGGCATTAAAGGACGAATAAGGAATGGAATGGGTGCATTTTTAACATATTCTCTAGAATCAATCCAAAGATAACGCGTTGGTGTGTTGCAATAGCAGATATGAAGTTGATTTTTATTTGTTTTAATACCTTTAACTAAGGCCGATGTGACGGAAATTACAACATCAAACTCCTTCAAATCAAACGACTCGACCGCTTTCGGCATTAAAGTTAAGTACCATTTATAGTGTTTTCTGCCAAACGGCAGTTTTTGAATAAAAGAAGTTCGAATATCAAATTTGTCATAGCGATGTTGTGTTTTTTGTTTGTCCCAAACCAGGGTGTAAACCGGACTTTTGGGAAAAAGCTCCAAGAGACAATCCAAAACCCGTTCGGCTCCACCAAGTTGAGTTAATTCTTCCGCCACAATAGCCACTTTCAAATTTTGTAAGTTATTTTCCATATCTCTAGGTTAATTTTAACCCAAAAAGCCTTTTTTCGCAAGCAAAAAAGCCGCTAACCTGAAGTTGGCGGCTGTTGTGATGTTGATTAGATGTTCAAGCTGAAATGGGTGGAACTTGCCCCTTTAGGATTTCCACTGCCTCAGAGGCAGTGTCGTAGATAACGAAGGTAATACTCGATCGCCAGCTCTCAAGCGTCTTTCGTATTGAATGATTCTCTTTGCAGGCTAAGACCATCCTACCTCGATTGTCTACTACTCGATAGATCGCGGTGGTAATCGCTTGAAATCCTTCCCGACCAATCGCTTCAAGCCTTCCAATATCCAACACGAGAAAAGGATGAGGATTGAGCTGGAAAACCTGATTGATCATACTGATGAATTCCAATGTTTCGTTCTCGGTGAGGGTGCCGATAATCTCGGCAACCTGTACTCCATCAACCATTGGTCCGACTTTTATCATAGCAGTTCCCCCCTATTTCAAGTATTCCTTCGATTAAGTTTATAGTGAAGCCGACCCCGTGTCAAGCCACGGGGCGTCTGGGCGGCTTCCTTTCGACAAAGTGTCGGCTCCGCCGACAACTATTTATAGACCTTCATCCCCGATACAAATATCGGGGTATTCGGCCAGTGCGAATAAACTACCTCGCGGCCAAGCCGTCGAGGTATTCCTGCGGAAAAGTTTGTATTCAAATGGGCTTTCATCCCCGCGGCCAAGCCGTCGGGGTTTTCAGCCCCTTGATTATAAAATATTTTCCAACGCAAACTTATCACTTATATTGACTTTTTGGTATTTTCGGCTAATATATACTTAAGGATTGATCGAACGACAAGAGGGGGAAAAGACATGACGCATCTAAACGGATTGATCTGGTACGGAATTCCGTGGATTGTCGGTCTTGTTCTGATGGTGTGGATGAAGAGAGTTCAAGACAAAGATTATGAAACACAGCGGCTGACAAGGGAAAGCTGGGATTACGACGACGACAACCTCCTCGGAGATTTTACCAAATTCCTCGTTCTACTGATTGGAGTGGTTCTATATCTGATTGGCGGTATAGGATTGGCACACATACTCGGCAATACTTGCTTACCGAACTACTTTATAGCCTGGCAATTCGCGATCAATATCCTTGTCTATCAAGGAATGATTGTTTACGCGATTTGGAAGAAGAAACCAGATAATCCAGCCAAAGAAGCATCAGGCAACTAAACCAGACCAATCGATTAAGACACAATACCAAAAACACGATCCGTCGGACATTATTGCTCGGCGGGTTTTTAAAATTACTAACGATATCAATACTTTAGTACGCGCCGTGACCCTTTAAAACCACCCAAATAGTCTTAAAAAAGATTTGAAAATCCATCCATAAAGACCAATTTTCAATATAGTAAGCGTCTAATCGAACCCAATCGTCGAAAGAGAGCTCTGACCGACCAGAAACCTGCCAGAGTCCCGTAATGCCAGGTTTAACTCCTAGTCGCTTCTTTTGCCAATCATTGTACTGCGCCACTTCTTGAGGCATGGGCGGACGTGGACCAATCAAGCTCATATCACCCTTAAAAACATTAAAAAATTGAGGTAATTCATCTAAACTAGATCTTCGTAAAAACCCACCAATCGATGTTAAACGAGGATCTTTTTTCAGCTTAAACATTAACCCATGTTTTTGCATTAATTTTTGGTGTTCCAATTGAGCATTTTCTTTCATAGTCCTAAATTTATAAAAAGTGAAATTCTTATCCAAGCCCACCCTTTCTTGGCGAAACAAAATTGGTCCTTCTGAGGTTAATTTAACCAGTAAAGCCGTTAAAAGCATTAGTGGAGATAACAGGATAATTAAGATAATGGACATAAAAATATCACAGATTCTCTTGATAATTTTACCCCAACCATCTATCGGAGTACGATGAAATTCCAAAATCGGTACACCGGCAAGTGATTGGATTGATACATGAGAGGAACGAACCAAAAACAGGTTCGGTGTCATTTTAAAAGCCAGCCCATTTAATCGACAAAATTCCAAAACTTCAGCCGTTTTACTCTCGGGTAGATTGGCATCGGTAATCATAATTTCATCACAAGGGTTATTTTTTACAATTGTAGCTAACTTATCGATACCATCTTGATCAATAACTTTAACAATTTCGTAGCCCAAACTGCGATTCGTTTTCAACTCTTTTTCGATCGGTTTGGTCATGCTGTTATGACCCAAAATTATGACTCTGTGCACCCCTATCTTATAGCGATATAAAATCCGTTGAATAACGCGTATCAGATACCGGCCCAAAGCCAGTAGGAAAATAGCAAAAACCCAAATTTCCGCCACGATTAAACGCGAAAAGAAGAAAGTTCGGCTTAAAAAGATATAAGCCATAATCAAGGCTACTGTGGCCGAAACCGCCACGATAATTTTACCGATTTCATTTAGGGCATTGCGACGATCGGAAATTGAGTACAAACCGTTGATTAAAAATACTAAAAACCAAACCGGTAAAGCTAGAACAAAGAATCTTAAATAATCATTAAATGGCTCCAAATAGACAGTCGGTACCACATTAAAAAAGAGTCGAAATTTATAGGATAAAATCACAGCCAAAACGACCATTAAGGCATCAATGGGAATTAAAATAAAGGTAAAAAATAATTCAGATCGTTTCAATTTTGCTCCAAAATAATATTAACTTGTTTTGAAAATTATAGCATAAAACGCCAAAAAAATCAAGGCTTCTACCCCAATCATACAAGAAAACCCGCCGTTCCTGCAAAATTCCAGAAAAAAGCGAGTTCCCTTTATTTAGACAGATTTTTAAATCTATTTTGACTTGCGAAGCATAGGTAGCCCTGTGCGGCTGTTTTCCATCACTTCGTAGCCGGCTGGTAAGTCGTCCATCGCACCTTCTTTTTCTTGACGAGCAAAGAAATAGATAGTTTGAAGACGGCCGCCTCTTAAAGTCACATCTTTTGAATGTAGAAAATAAGTTTCGCCGCTTTTTTTGGATTGCACTGAAAATGCCATTTAAATCACCTCCTTTCGATTTTGGATTTTAACCTGTTTTGGTTACATATCTATTATCAGGAGAAGCGTTTTTTTTGTCAAGGTATATTTCATTTAACAGGTTAGATTATATGATTTAAGGTTTATTTTCTTACTATTCAGGGTTAAATTTTGGCCGGTTATCCACAGGTTAGCTAAACTTAAAAAGAATTAATAAACCAATCGCGATCATAACTAAAGCGATACCAACTCTAATCCTGGGTGAGTTGGACTCATCAATATTAATTATTCTTTCAGCCACCATACGATTGGTGCTAACCAGCAAAATGACGATAAGTGGCAAGACAAACATTATGTTGTATAAAATCAGATAAGCTAAACCAGTTAAAAAAGTAGTTTTAGCACTAAGCAAGGTTAAAGTAGCGACATAAATGGCTCCGGCACAGGGAAATTCTGAAATACCCACCAAAATTCCCGTAACAATTGCCGCTGGTACCGTTACTTTAGTCGCCCAATTAGCAATCACCTGTCTAAATTTCACTGGAATGGCTAAAATATGAAATTTGGTCTTAAAAATACTGCTAAATAATCCCCAGACACCAATGATAATAGCAATCACCGCACCGATTTTACTGATTAAGTTCGGTGTATTGGAAATCTGGACAATTTTTAGTAATCCTAAACCAATCGCTAAATAAGTAATAAAAAGCGAGATAATATAAACTGAGCCCATGACAAGGATAACCCGGCGGGATTTACGTACCGTAAACATAAAAGCAATAAAAATCAACAAAATAGCAATGGCACAAGGGTTAAAGCTATTTAAGAGTCCAGCACTGATGACGAAGGGTAATAATGAACTATTTGTATCCATATAGTATAGTGTAACAAAAAATTTATTTCTTAAGCAAGCCACCCCATTCAACCAAAGTAAATCCTTTTCTTTGCACACTACTTAACTTTTGAGCGGGCAAAGAAATTGGAGTATTTAGACCTGAAAAATCTAAAAAAACTCGAATCATTGTGTCTGGTGCTGGCGTGACCGAAAGAGGAGCTAATTTATTCATCTGAGCAGTGCCTAGCCAAGTTAATCTGACATAATCCGTATTCGGCATTTTAGGCAACCAAAAATCCATAAAATCAGCTGTTTCTTTAGTATTTAAACCAAGTTCACCCAATTGAGATTTAATTGTTGACGCAACCTGAGATCTAGCTACTACTGTACCTGAGGTAATGTTGGGATATTCTTGTCCTTGCCCTTCCCAAAAAAGGTATTGATAAACTTTACCAGCCACCGTCAATTCACCGTTTGGTTTAGCTAATGCCTGCCAACCTCCATTATATATGGGTTCGCTTTTGGTAATTTCAGCCCCAACTTTAACCGAAACATCCGTATCCTTCTCCGGATAAAGATAAATCACTGGCTTACCACATTCAGATAGTCCCGCAAAATCCCGACCGGTGAAAATAATATAATCACCAAAAGCATCTTTCCAAACAAAAACTGGTTTTCGACCGACAAATTCATCTAAAGATAGAATATCACTTTCACGACCCGTCTTATAGTTTTCGTAAGCGGCTGTCATTACCGGATCATCTTTTTCCACAGTATAGATTTTTTCACCATTTTTAGTTTTACCAGCTTCTTGGATTCTTGATGTAATATTATCTAAATTCAAAATAGCATTATCTGATCCGATTACCCCACACTTAACATAACCTTCGGCTGTAAACTTAGCCTTATTTGCACTGCCGTCAGACCAAGTAATAGAAGCCACTTCGTCGTCAGAAATAAACCCAGCCTTAACAGTATAACTTTGGTAGGTGCTGTCCGCTAATTTAATATCGTAAGTAATCCCGCCAACCTCAATATCATCAGGATTTAAAACTGCGTGATAAAGCTTTCCATATTCAGTTAAACCAACTTCCAGTGGCGCAGTTAAATCGCTAAAAAAACCATAATTATTAACTTTATGCAGAGTATTACCCTTTACTGTCAAAAAATCTGGTGCGCTTAAAGATTGGTATGCCAAATTAGCATCAAATTTAATACCTTTAACTAAAAATTTTGCCACTGTTGTGTAGTCCTTGAACGTGGATTGACTGGATATATAAATATACTTCCCAGCCGCATCTTTTTTAAACCTTAGGAAATAGTGACCACCCATTTCACCTTCAGTATCGGCTAAAATTAACTCTCCACCGCCCTCGATGTCAGCAATTTTATAATATCCGTCTACTTTAGTAATATTATTCGGATTCTCACTTGTACTCACCGTGACAAGTTCTAAATCATCAATCTTGCTAATTGGCACCCATGTCACACCAGGATCTGTCACCGCTTTCACTTGATCGGTGGTGGTAGTTGGACTGGAGGTGGCTGGCACTGGAATAGTTGTTTTATTAGTCGTTTTTTTTCGAAAAAGAAAATAACCGCCGACCGCCAAAAGAATAATTAAAACAGGTATTGTAACCCAAAGCCATGTTCTTTTATTCATAGTCCCTCCTTTAGAACTACTTAATATTTATATTAATAGTATCATAGCCATAACCGTCTGTCGATTTTTGGCCAAGCTGCGACATAATTTGATAGATTCTATCTTGACGATTTCTTCCTTGCGCAATCTGAACCTGATTTTTATGAATTTCTGTTGGAATAAAAACAATCTTTAAGTTAGTATCAGAAATTTGAGCTGCAATAACCATTCCTTCCTGAGTTTCTTTGGAAAAACTTTGATCAAAAACCAAATTACCGAGTGAATAATATATTAGTTTCCCCTGATAAATTTCCGCATCTTGTACCACATGCGGATGAGAACCAATAACCAGATCCGCACCACCATCAATCCATCGATAAGCTAATTCAGATTGACTATTAGAATGCTTGGCTTGATATTCGTTACCCCAATGCGGAAAAATTAAAACGAAATTACCAGCAGCTTTTTCCTCTTTAATCGCCGATATAATATCAGTATCAGTTTCTAAACAATTAATTGTTAAAATTGACAGTTTTTTCGATCCACTACTAAAGCGGGTAATGGAATTTTCATCAAATGAGGTTTGACTACCGATAGACTTAATATTATCGCCCGAGAGCAGTTCCCGTGTCGTTTTCAAACCAGATAAACCCTGATTTTGTGAATGATTATTACCCAAACTGACCGCGTTAAGATGAAGCCATTTTAATGCCTCCGCCGCTTCTGGTGGAAAATTAAAAATAAGATTGTCTGGATTAGGATTAGATTTAAATTCTGTTTTGCTAATTGGCCCTTCTAAATTAACCAATGAAACATCTGTACCCCAGAAAAATCTATCACCCAAATTTTTAAACGCTTCGGTTAGTTTATTATCAAATTGCCAAGCCACCGATCGACCCAGCATTGTGTCTCCCCCAATCATAAAAGTAAATTCATTGGTAATTTCTTTTTTAGTGCCATTTTCAAACCAACCAAAAACATAGCTTGTCGTTTCCTCATCAGAAGAATTATTTATTTTACCAGAGTTAGTGTGTTCTTTTAAAACGAATTTTTCTGTTTGGTGCAAAGCGGCCCAAGAGATGGCTAAAGATAAGGACTGATCTGAGTCAACTTCAGCCTGCCACGCCAAATCTTGATCTAAATTTGTTAAAGCTCTAATACTTAAACTGTCATGAATTTCAGCCAAAGATCCAACCTGATAATGAGAAAAATCAATTGAAGAGACAAGTAAGCAATCTTCTGTACAAATTTCATTTAACTTATTGGCTAAATTATCAACTTTATCTTTTTGCAAATCCTGTTTTAGAATAATTGGCACAAGTTTTGCAGAAGGAAAATTACTCTGTAAGTCACTTAATAAATTAAATACACCGTGTTCACGTTCAAAAGCATTATCATTTTTTTTAGCTATTTTTTGATCTATTAACTGATTTATAATTGGTAAATTAGGGGGAATTTCTGCGTTGGCTAATTTCCAAACACGATCCGTAGTAGTAATACCATCGCCAGAGGCAAAATGATCAGGAGAAACAATAATAATAGTTTTTGGCCTAGTATTTTTAGCCAAATCTAGAAAAAACTCTTTTCTTTGATCTTTAACTAAATCGTGATGTGGTACTATCACTGTGGAAATAGTTCTATTTTTAAATGATATTTTTTTGTCATTAAGAATGACTTTGGAACTTATATAATAGATGGCAGTGCCAACAATTAAGAGTAACCCTAAAACAATTAGCCAGAATGGCCATTTATGTTTCATTAATTTTATTGTAACAGAAAAAAATCAGTTTTAATATGGTATAATACAGCTGTGAAAAAATTGAGTTATTTAATTTTAATTTTGATTTTGGTCGGATTAGGACTGGACTATTATTTTTATCTTGCTGAAAAACCGACAAGTAGTCAATCAACAACACCTACCCCAACTACGACAATATCATCAACCTCAACAGCACCGTCAACCTTAAATATACCAGTGGTCACTCCACCTACACCAGCCCCAATATCCTCTTTAACCGATCCGGTAGCCAATTTCAAAACCAGAGTCACTAAAAAACCATTTGGTATTTATATTACTACCCAAAACTCCCCCGTTCAGCCGGAAAGATTTTCTGGTTACCATACTGGTGCAGATGCCGAATATCAAGACGTTAGTGCTGATGTCCCTGTTTACGCTGTCGCCGACGGCGTGGTCGTATTAAGCCGCACTGCTTCCGGTTACGGCGGTGTTTTTATGGTTGAGATAGAACTTAATGGTATTAAACATAATGTCTTATACGGTCATATTCGCCCATCGTCACTTCCCGCAGTCGGCCAAAAAGTCACACGCGGCCAACAAATTGCTCTTTTGGGTACTGGTTACAGTATTGAAACCGACGGCGAACGCCGCCACCTTCATTTTGCCGTTTTAACTGATACTCGTTTAGATATTAAGGGTTATGTTCCGACTAAAGCTGATTTAGTTGGCTGGCTCGACCCACTAACTTATTTTAATTAACCAACCGACCATCTTTTAACTTAAAAGTCAGCTTGGCTTGATTAGCAATACCCTCATCATGAGTAACTGCAATAATCGTAGTGTCTTCTTTGCGTGCTAGGTCTTTTAACAAGTCAACAATAACTTTGCCAGTAGCACTATCTAAGTTTCCCGTTGGTTCATCGGCTAAAATTAATTTTGGCTTGTTGGCTAGTGCTCGTGCAATTGCTACTCGTTGTTGTTCACCACCAGAAAGTCGAGGTGGTTTACGATTTTGTTTGGACTCATCTAAACCTACCTTGTGAAGCAATTGTTCGGCTCTTTCTCTTCTTTTTGCAGAATTAATTTTAGCAAACTCCATCGGTAACATCACATTTTCTAAAGCTGTCAGATTGGGAATCAGATTATAACTTTGAAAAATAAAACCGATTTTGTTCCGTCGATATTTAATTAATTTACTATCATTC
>Ga0209429_10001340_pt1 | contig 15407 bp, 21 predicted proteins | sample BarGraNGADG00212_3_FD_184493 | JGI IMG/M metagenome (GOLD analysis project Ga0209429, IMG submission 184493) | Arctic peat soil microbial communities from Barrow, Alaska - Barrow Graham LP Ref core NGADG0004-212 (SPAdes) (version 2) | ecosystem: Environmental > Terrestrial > Soil > Wetlands >... | reverse complement strand
ATTTTAACAACCGGACAGTGACGCTGATATTTGACGCCATTCGTCATATGCGTTCATGGCGTCAAATATCAGCGTCACTGTCCGGTTGTTAAAATTGACCCGACCCGTGAGGACTTCGGACAAGTCCAAGAGCCCCCCACCGGGTATGGGAACCGTGATGATCTGTGCCGTGGGCAGAGGGATTGACACGCTTGATAGCATCAACCCCCAATCCAATGTGTCCATTTCGTTGTCGAAAACTGCAAAAGCATAAGCCATCAGGCATACCTCGCTTTCAGGCTGGACATGGATCCCATTTCCTCGTCCACGTATGGAGCGACCACGCGCCCGACTGTCTGACCGTCCATTTCAACCTTCATGCCGTTCATTGCCTCAGCGTTGGCTTTCGCTTGAGCCTTGTAATCAAAGGCGGTCTGATTGTTTGTTGCCGCGCTTGCTGAAACGGATCTGTTCGCAAATCCTGCTGATCTTCCATAAGCCTGCCCCTGCATTGCTGCCAGAGCTCTGCTTGCGGCATTCTCTGCCGAGTCGGACATCAGCCCCGCATTCTTGTCGATTCCCTTAGCTGCACCCGCAGGGATCTGTTTGCCAACTTCTTTTTCAAAGAGCGTCGACGGCGAGCGTATACCCAGAAACTTCTTTACGCCGCTTATGGCGTCATTTGCCGCGTTTGTGGCGGCTGTTGCAAGGCCCCCCGCGGCGCCCTTGATACCGTTTCCGATGCCGCTGATGACGTTTTTGCCGATGCCGCCCCAATCCACCTTTGTGAAAGCGTCAAAGATAGCCGTTACGATCTGCGGTATTGCCCGAACCAATTCGGGGATAGCCTGAATCAGTCCGGTAATGACCGCCATTATGATCTGGACGGCCCCACCGATGATCAGTGGCAAGTTGTTAAGCAGCGTGGTAACAATCGTCTTGATGATAATGGGCAGCATTGTCACCAGTTGCGGAATGGCGGCCGATAAACCCTGAATCAAAGCAACAATGATCTGTATGGCCGCCGTAATGATCATTGGCAGATTAGCCATTAATATATCGACTATCGTTGTGATGATATATGGCAGCATTGCAATTAATTGAGGGATGGCTGAAGCGATGCCAGAGATGAGTGCCAGAAGGATTTGAATGGCCGCTGTGACAATAGCGGGGAGATTCGCAAGGAGCGTGTTAACGATGACTGCTATCAGCGTGGGCAGCATGGCTACCAGTTGAGGTATTGCCTGTGTAAGACCGTTTATCAGCGCCAAAAGAATCTGAATGGCGGCAGTGATGATTGCAGGCAGGTTGTCGATAATCGTCTGAATCATCATGGCGTTCATGTCGAGCCATGTCTGGATCAACTGTGGGAGCGCAGCCACGATGCCGTTCATCAGTGCTATTAAGATTTGGATTCCTGCATCAAGGATGTAATTCAAGTTCTCTGCCAGTATCCCGGCGATAAGCAGGATAGCCGCCTGAGCCGCAGGGATAAGAGTAGGCATTGCCAGCGCTAAACCGTCGAGAATGTTGACGATAAGGCCCATCCCCAAAAGCAGCAGCTGCGGGATCATGGTAATCATCGCATTCAGCAGCCCGGTAATTATTCCGGTACCCGCTGCTGATAAAGTAGGCAGTTGAATTAAGAGCGCATTAATCAGCGTGGTCAGAAAACTATTTGCCATAGTGATTACGGCAGGCAGCTGAGCCGTGATCCCGCTTAGGATCTGCCCCACTACTCCACCAGCTGCACTGATCAGTCCCGGTATGCCGTCCTTGGCGAACGCATCTGTTAATGTCTGCACCATGCCGATAGCTTGCGGCAACAACGTCTTTGTGAGGCCGTCTGAGATAGGCTTGACGACCTCGCCAACTAGACTATTGGCGTTGTCCTTGAGCGTGGAGACAAGCCCGTCAAACGTCGTCGACGCGGTTTCCATGCCCTTGTAGAATTGACCGCCTTCAGAGGTTGCCTTCTTGAATGCAGCCGTTACTTCATCAGCAGATATCGCACCTTTTGACATCCTGTCGGCCAGAGCAGACATGGATTCGCCGGTAGTCTCGGAAATGACTTTAAGCGGATTGAAGCCCGCCTCGATCATCATCTGGGCTGTTTCACCGGTCAGTTTTCCCTGGGACTGGACCTTGCCGAACGAATTGGAAAGCCTGTCAAGCTTTTCGGCATTTCCCAGCGAGACATCACCGAGCATTTGCAGCATACCGGTCGACTTGTCTCCAGACACACCAAAAGCCAGAAGAGTAGTAGTTGCTTTTGCCAGATCCGCCATTTCGAACGGAGTGGCGGCACCCATTTTCTTGAGTTCGTTGACCTTGGCTATAGCAGCCTCTTCAGAGCCCAGCATGGTGCTAAAATTTGCGGTGTACATCTCCATTGCAGCGTTGTACTTGACGCCCGAGACGACAAGCGCGCCCATACCTGTGCCGACAGCAGCCAGAGCTCCTACGGTGATGCCGGCCATGGCTTTAGCGGCCCCGCCAACAGCGCTAAACCCTTTTGATGCAAAGGAACCAAGCCCCGACAAACCAGACTTAAACCCGGACTGATCTAGTTCTGTGCCGATCTTGACTGTGCCGTCGTTGGCCAATGCTCTCACCTGCCTTTATCAGCAAATAAAATCATCGGCACAACGGCACTACTTGATTTTGATTTCGAATTCCTTTTTACAGTTTTTGCCTTTGCAGCGGACGAAAATCCCTTTGCATTGGCTGGTCTCGTCATACTCGATCGGCATCTGATATCCGCAGTGCGGGCACTTAACTTTCATTCGCATTTTGTGCCTCTTTCGCCCGGCGCTGGATATAGTTTTTCATATCCGCATCGCGCTTTGCGAGCTTCATTTTGGTGTCAGCGGAGGTTTCGACGTCCAAGGCGTACAGCTTTTTCATTTCGTTATAAAAAGCCTTCTGCTCCTTTTGCATCCCCGCAGTTGACGTGACCCGATATCCCATGATTTTTGAGATTCTCAGATCCTCGCTCAGGGACTCGAACATCGCCTTGAATTTCCACCAGTGCAGATCTTCGCTTTTCAGGTCCTGCAAATCCAGCTTGTATTGAGTCAGAAACGCGGAATAGATATAGGGAGCGTCTTGTTCAAAGCAGTAGCACCGCTTGAGCGACGCGCTCTTGCCTTTGCCGGCCAAGTCCTTCTTTTCGGCCTTGCCACCGCGATAAAACCACATCATTTTGTCAAATGCCTGGCTGTAGTCCTCGGGGATTGCCTCGCCGTAGAACAACCCAAGCGCGGTCATGATGCGTTCATCATCAGACATGTTTTTGTCGAAGATGCAGATTTCGATCAGGATGATTGTCCTGAATCCCCAATTGACTTGATACTTTTTTCCAGCGACTGTGACCGCTTTAGGCAGTTCGTCAATCAGGATGTTCATTTACCTCACCCGTTTTGCGTCGTATTTCGAGAGCAGCAGCCCTTTCGCTTTCCCGACCTCTTCACAGAAGGCATAGTAGGCATCCGTCGCCGTGATCGAGTTTTTGCAATCCCCGATTACGTCCACACCTGTGGCCGAAATGAAGAACTGTTTGAACATCGAAATCATAGCCCGGTTTACCTCTGACATTTTGTTGCTGATGGTAGCCGTTTTGATCTTTTGCTCGGATTCGCTCAGCTGGTCAATGGCCGATTCAAAAGCTTCCGACTGATCGACATCATGAATGTCAAACTCGAATTCGACTTGGTTGATTTTCATCTTAGGCATAATCGATCTCCTTTGTGAATAGGGCGGGGCATATTTCAGCCCCGCCAGTTCATCAGGCTACTGTCGTGAAGTCTTTACCGACCGCTGCGAGCGCCTGGCCATATACGTCAACGACTCCGTTGATCGCGACAACATATTTCGTTGTTGCGGCGAGAGAGGTAGACGGGGTAATGGTCAGAATCTTCTTTGTCGCATCCCACGCCTGTGCACACGCGAACACGTCGCCCGTGAGAGCCGCGATGATGGACACAAACGCAGATACGATGGCGTTGTTGAACGTCAGGACGATGTTCCCGGTTCTGCTGGCCGTGGTTGAACCATCAGCAGGCGCGATCGTCGACAGTGCGACAGCGGAAAGAGATCCAGGAGCATACGAATATGTAGCAGGAGCTGCGCCGACCTTCTTGAGCTCGATGTCGAATGCGGACGACTCACCGGCATTGCCGCTGCCTTCTGAGTTGACAACAATCGAAACCTGTCCGGTTTCCCCCACGCCCGTAAGCATGTTGAAATAGACATAGTTTGTGATGCAGGCGTTTCCCTTGCCCTGCGCGCGCAAGAAGTTGAGCATGTAGTCCTGTGCCGCGTCTCCGATATAGCGATCACCGGCCGGCTTAAAGGTACGCTGATTGCCTGTCTTGATAGACGACTGGCCTGCGCGAATGTAGTTCTTCTCGGTCATGATGGGATTCAACTGTGCGTCAAGTCCCTCGATGCCGGTCTGTACCACCGCGTAGGCATCTGTCGCAGTAGGTGTGACATTGGCGGGATCCAGATCAATTGCAAGCACCATATCATCGTTTGTCGACCATCCGGTAAATGCAGGATTCGGAGTTACTCCCGTCATGAGTGTGCTTAGAAGCATGATTATTCCTCCTCATAGTAGGTTACCTTGCACTGCAGCATGTATTTTGCAGTGCTGTTTTCAAGATCGATGTCGGCCAGATTGGGCATATTCTGCAGCGACTCAATTTTCTGCACCTTGCATAGGCTCCCGAAATTCGGGAATGTCTTCGCCTTGTTCTGTGCGTCTATCCAGTCTCCAAAGGCTTGTGCCATGTTCATGGCCAACAAATTCAGATCGTCCGTCTGCTCCGAAAACGCCTTTGTAATCAGGATCGCGAATCCGTATTCCTTGATGCCCGCATTTCGCGTGTATCGCTTGATGTACTTGTTCGAATACTGCGTGGCAAAGGCGATTGTTTCAGGCGTTCCCGTCGAGACATTGAAGTTCAGGACATTCCCGACCACCGTCAGAACCTGCGGCTCAAGATAGGCTTTCATGATGTCGTGTTTGGTGCTCATGATCAGCCTCCCTTTTGCTTGATGAAGTTCTGCACAGCCTTGGACAGATCGTCGCCTCGGGCCGTTTTCATGGCCTTGTCCCAGTAGGATGATGCCGTTGGTTTTGAATAGTGCAGGTTCTTGTTTGTCAGGACCTTTGCCTCACCGTGCGACCAGGCGGATCCCGTCTTTCCGGATACCATAAGCTTTCCGTGATACTGATACCTGGCATATGGTGAAAGATAGTGCACGACGCCCTGACCGTTCTCGACATAAGTCCGGACGTTCTTGACCAGGATGTGATTCAGCTCGGGTACATATGGCTGCATCAGCTTTCGGGCTTCGTTCGCCATGAACAGCTGTATCTGGTCCCTGCCGACCGTTTCCTTAATGATCTGGCTTTCGGGCTTGTCAAACTTGAAGCTGATTCCCATGGTCAGCCCCCCAGCCTGTAGTGCGCCTGTGTGTGCCAGGAGTTGTCGGCGCAGACAGTCACCTTGAAGGCGTTCGGCTTGTTTCGCGTCAGGACCTGTGGGGATGTGTTCGGCGAAGTGCTAGTGATGGTGTCTGTTGTGGTCCCGAGAATTACGATATCGTCGTTATGCATAGTGAAAAAGCCCGCCCGTAGATTTGCGGCCTTGGCAACCCACTCAGCATAAGGCAGATACGTAGCCGACTTCGGGATCCGCGCTATGTACGCCCCGGCCATCTGCGAGTTAAAGCCTGAATTGACCTGTGCCATGACCGCCTTGTAAAAACAGTCATAAAGCACAGTCTTGTACCAGACATCAACATTAGCAGCTGGATTGTCCACAGCTTTCAGGCAGTTCCAAAGCGAGATCGTTTGGTTGTAATTCGGGTTCAGTCGCGCCATACGTACGTCACCCCCGCAGCCAGGAGCACCGTTCCGGACAGGCAAGACTTTGCAATTGCTCGGATCTGCTGCGTCCTGCCTGCCCTAGAGAGCCTTTCAAGGTCATAGCTGCCTGACTGTCCATCATTTGAGAACGACGTCATGCCGGAGGCCTGCGCCTGCTCTGCCTGGTACAGGTATTCAGCGATCTCACAGATCGCGGCCTTGATGTCTGCCAGGACAAGCGTTGTGACAACATCATCGACGGTAATGGTCGCAACTGTTTCCGCGATAACGACAAATGGGAGCAGGCCAAACGTGTGCCTGGCCAGCTCCTTCTCTGCCCTTGCCTCGTAAAACGGGAATTGCGTGGCGGTCATGGCTGCCGTCGACCCGGTCCGCCAGGTAGCATAGTCAGCAGCCGATACGATAGCAGCCATGATGAACCTCCTTAAACTCCTGCGCCGTCCAGTCCGCCCGCAAGCTTAACCGCACTGAACACATTGCCAACAGCCGTGAATGCTTCCGTTGTCGCGATACTGTTTCCAACAATGCCTTTTACTCGAGCCGTTATAGCCGCTGCATTGGCACCGAAAGTCCCACACGTGACAAGAGGATGTGCTGTGCATACCTGACCCGCTCCTGTGCCGTTTATCGCGGCCTTGATCAGGATTTGAGTATCAGTATTGGCGTTACCGATAGCGATGTCTCCGTCTACAGCAGCCACTGCCTTAAATGTATAAACCTTTGTTCCGATTGTCATGGTGTCATCGTCAGCCGTCGGGTTCGTCGGGATGGACAGGTTGTCCGTTGCCGCCGTCCCATTGACAGCGTTCCCAATCAAATCGATAAGTCTTTCGAGATTCTCTTCAATCTCCGACTGTCCCTTACAGGACAAAAGTCTGCTATCAAGCATCTTCAACCTCCTTGACATCTATCTTGATGTCTTCTCCGACTTTGGCCGGCTTGGCCGCTTTGGGTGGCATGACAATAAGGATCTTCTCCGGCACGTCTACGGCTCTTTCTTCTTTTGGTATCAGTCCGACTCGTCTCATAACGTCCTCCTTTCGAGAGGATTAAACGACCGGGAGCCTTTCGACCCCCGGCCATTCATTTGATCAGGCCGCCTTGTTGTGCAGGTAGATGCCCTTGACCTTGTTGTCATAAGCATCGCACAGGGCATAGAGGCGATAGCGATAGGTCAGAGCATCAGCGTCCATGTTGGCGTCAGCACCGGCGGTGAGGGATACCTTGTGCTTTGTGTACTGAAGGACTGCCTTCGGCTGAATGACCATGAAGTTGATGTCTTTGCCAGCGCCGTCTTTGACGTATCCGCCCGCTTCTTCTCCTGCGGTCGTACCGTCATATTGGTCAATGGCGGTGTAAAAACGATCCTGAGGGACAGCGATGACCTTTGAGAAGTTCTTCAGAACCTCTCTGGATTTGGTTGTGTCGAGGTCTTCCCACAGACCAGACAGCGAATCTTCGATGAACAGGATCCTGCCAGCCTTAGGCACTTTGTTCGCGTTCATCTGAGTTGTCGCAACACGCAGAGCAGCGATAACGTCAGCGCCAGTTGAAAGAGTGGCATCCGCCGGGCCAAGACCGTGAAGAGATGCATACTTTGCAAAGCGGAAAGCGTCAACTTCAGGAACAACTTCCGCTCTTTCGAATTCGCCTGCGAGCATTCCGAATGAGATCCCCTGTGTCTCTTCATCGTCCATCGCGTCAATCGAGAATTTGCCGCCGCGATCAAAGTTGTATTTGACGGTCTCATACTCGAACGCCATGGTTCTCGCGACATAGCCGGTGTTCCTGCCATAATCGGCAAGACCCTGAAGTGTCATTTTCGGGATCGCAACTTCATTGGCATTGGCGCCCGCTTTGGCAAAGGCCATGTCAGAATCAAGGTCAGTAGTCAGCGACTCGACTTCATAGACTTCATCGAGCATTCCGATGTATTTGGTGATAAGTGCGATTGTATTAGGCATTTTCTAAATCCTCACTTTTCTTTTTTTGTTGCGGACAACCCGAACGCTTTTCGCATCCTGGCATCGTCCGCACCTCCGGGATTGCTGCTGTTTGTGGCAGCAACGCCCTTCTTGATTGGTTCTTCTTTGGCTTTCAAGTCGGGCATGACCTTCAGAGCGCCTTCCAGGACGGTCTTGATGTCGTCCACCTTCGGCTTGCCCGTTTCGGTCTTGCCAACTTTGCTGAAATCGAGCCTGATAAAAGCCAGCTTTGCCGGGTCGATGCCCAGCTGGGCCGCGACGGACTCCGCCTTTGCTTCGACCAGATCGGTAAAAGCTGCGGTGTCTCTCTCGGCTAATTTCTTCTCGGCTTCCTCGGCCCGTTTCTGCGTGGCTGTAAGATCGCCCTTGTCCTTTTCGGCCTTGGCAGCTTTGGCAGCTTTGAAGTCGGCCATTGCCTGCTTGGCTTCGGCCTCGGTCATGCCGTTCTGCTGGTAAAGCGACATCAAAACCGAATTGCCCTTTTTCTCGGACTGCTCAGTGACGATCTTGTCAAGGTCTGCCTGTGTATAGGTCTTGCCAGTGTCTTTCTCACCGTCTGTTTTCCCGGCAGTCTCAGTAGCCGTGGACTGTGCAGCACCGGTACCCAGATCTGCGGTACCGGGTTCTGCGAGAAGTTGCAGGTTAATGTGTTTTAGCATGGTGATTCTCCCCGTTTAATGCCCGTCGGCTTATTCCGTTTAGAGCCCGTCGGCTTGCCGGTTTCCTGGCATGAAAAAGCACCCCATGAAGAGTGCTTTTTGTTTTATGGTCCCGGCTTTCATTGTCAGGCGATCTCCATTCTGCGCTTCGAAAAGCAATAGCAGCGACCAAACAAATTGATCTGCAGCCAGGACTCCGCATAGTGCTTCCCGTCGGTCCAGTACTTCGTCAGGTAGTGACGTGGCATAATAGATCCTCCTTTCGTTGCATATAAAAAGCACCCTTGCGAGTGCTTTTCTGTTCCGGTCTTATGGTACCGGATTTCGTTGTCAGACGATTGGTTAATCGGGGAATGATTCTCCCGTAAGAATACTTGGCATAGTAACTGCGTCACCATCAACAAAGTGATGAGGGTATCCTTGACCGTCGAAAATCGTCAATTCGACATCATGCTCGGCATCGAGGATAAACGCCTGACCGTCGTCAATTAGCTTTTGAATCCATTCTGGAAGATTAGACTCGCTTCCTTTGAATATAAACGGTTCCATTTTAACAATCCCTCCTATTCTTAATCTCTATCTTGCTATTTAATGCTACCAGCCTTATATACTCGCTTATACTCATGCCATAGCTACCTGCTTTCTGCTCTATCTTCGCATGTTCTTGCGCTGTACATCTTATTGTTATGCTTGATTTGCCTTGTTTGTTGGAGGGCATTTGTTATGCCCCCTCTGCTATTTCTTGTGCAATTCTCCCGGCCCTTTCGCTTCTGTAACTCTGCCATGCCCCCGCTGTAGGACACCATCTGAAACCGTTCTTTTTTAGCTGGTCCCTGACTTCTGCATCCGGCTTATCCGGGAATATTATTTGTAGCCGCTGCGCCTCCAAGTTGTCGACGATCTTGATTCCGTTGGTTTCGGTTTCAACTTGCGGCGTGGCCTCCGCTCTGGCTGCCAGTCTTTCAAGATGGGCTATCCTATCCTTTATGCCCTTAATCCTGCCGTTGCTGTTTTGCAGCATGTAGGCGGGTGCGCGGTCTTTCCCTTCCGTTTTTGCTTTTTTGTTATAGGCAATAACTCCGGCGTGGTACTCTTCTTCTTTTGCAAGTTTTTCCTGTAGCTTCCCAATGGCGTTTGCATCATCCGATTTGATGATCTTGTCGCCGCTTACGATCGCCTGTATCTTATAGTCGATATCCTTGATGTTGTCGTACTCTTCCCACAACTTGCTTTCGCGGCTTAAATATTTCTCGTGCGCCCGCATGTTGTAATTAGATGCTCCGGCAATCATAACACTGACGTGTCCAGCTCCGTTTGCGTTGCTTTTGTTAATCCAACCGGCATAGTTTGCCTTGAACGACTCCAGGAGCCTGTCAAGCCGCTCTTGGCCCTCTGGAGACACCCTTGCTTTCGCCTTTGCTACCTTTGCCGTAGCGTCTGCCACAACTTCGTTATACTCTGCCGTTGCGCTGCCTGCCTGATAATCTGAAAAACTGTAATTCTCCAGGTTCCGTCTTGCGAGATCCTCATTGATAAGCATTGTATTTGGCCCCTCTCTGTATTTGATAACGTAATTGTACTGCAAATTGCGGTACACGTCAAGAGGGTTTATGTGTTTTCTTTTATCAACTTGTCCCGATACTTTTCGGCTTCATCGTAACTGCCAAGATCGGGTACCTTGGATAGATCATATCTGGCATAAGTTTTGTTTACCCGCTTTTCCATGACTTGTGCGACATTTTCTCCGTTGTGTTTCCAAAAGATAATGTCGGGTTTTCCGTCTCTTTCATAGTTCCAATCGGCTGGAGCAAATTCTTCCATAAACTTTGTTTTGGAAACCGGCTCAAATCCATATCGCTCATATATGTCGGACAATCCGCCGTCAAAGTTATCCAGTTTCACGCCTCCATTAGACAGTGCATAGGGCATCAGTCTATCGGTTTCGCCTCTCCTTGCTGACGCATTATATACAGAGGCAATATTTCCATCAGGCGTTATTGCCACTCCGGACATGCCGTCTTTGCTGAGCAGGTTTTTGGATGAATTGTAAAAGGCCTCGTCATGTACTTCGACGAAGGCCTTATGGTCGCTGTTCTGAATTGCCTTATTAAATGAGTTCCGAAACTCTTTTCCGCTCGGACTTGTATAGTCTGAATAATCTAAATTATATTCAAAATCACTCGCGCTGTTTCGTAGGGTGTACGTTTTCGCAGCAGACATGTTTCTATATCCGGCTGCCCCGACATCAGTTCTGACATCAGTTCCGCGTCCGTGTACTTGAAGCGTGCTTTGTATGCCTGCATTTCCTTGAGCACTTCCTGCTCGTAAGACGTTAAGTCCCGTTGCTTCTCCATCTACTGCCTTCTTCCCCTTTGTGACGTTCCCCAACCCGTCCATTGTAACACGTTCCCGCTGTTCAGGAAGCTTGAGCTCTTTGGACAGGCCCGTATACTCGGCAGATGTCACGCGGTATTTTGATGTCGCATTTTGGATGTCCTTCGGATCACCCCCGCCCTGCTTTAATAAGCTGATTTCCTGTCGCTGCGCCCGCATATTGGTCTCAAGCTGGCGCTGCCGCTGCAATGCCTCTGATGTCGTGTACTCCTTGCCCCGGAACGTCTTTGGCGTGTTCTCTTCCGCATTCATCTTCTCGAGCTGGGCGTCGGTGTAGGTCCTCACAGACGCCCCAGGGACGAAACTGATGTAGTCATGCATGCAATTGGCGCCCTTGAGCCCCTCGACCGTTCCGAGCCCGCACTGTTCAATTAACTGTACTTTCGTAAACACTTTACCGGCGAACCATTGATGCGTTTCGCGAGCTCCTGCGTGCCAAGTGACTTCAAATGAATCTGTTCCCAAATCATCGGCTACTTTCTGGTTCATCTGCGTCATTACTTGCGAAAAGCCAGACATGACTGCCCGCCTGGCACTGACTACTACGCGACTATGATATCCGGAACTGTAATCAATCCACCGCAGGCCAGAGTTGGTCATCTGGCTAATGGTTCGTTTGAGTGCCGTATTATAGTCAAATGCCCCGGTTGTGATATCCCCGATAGCGTGATCCAGAGTTTTTTGGTAGAAAGTCGTCAGATCCAGAGCCTTGAGCTTGCCACCCTCCTGCGTGACAAACCCCATAGATTTAGTGATGTTGGTCAATTCGCCTTTCGTCTGCTTCTTGACGGCGCTCATGAGTGATTGCAGCTCTCTGTTATCTGCTAATGCCGGCAGAGAGGCCCCTGTGAGCTCGTACAGGCTTGCGTTCTGGATGTACTCCCTGCCTATCGCATCGGTATAGATGTTGTCAATGGCCACGTCAGACAGCTTCAAGGCCATCTGAATCTGCTGCTTGATATAGGCGTTGGACTCCCCGAGCTGCCGGAGCCTCGAGATTTGCCAGTCAGCGGAGCGAGTCACGAAGCCATTTATCCGAATTCGCCTGACTACATCCTGCATGATGCGGGACTCGAGATCTCCGAAGGCCTGCTCGACTCCAAGCGGTACTTGTTCGAGTGCGCCTGCGTTCATGGCTTATCCTCCAAACGGATTCAGCGGCATCGCTTGTTTTACCGGGAATGTATCGGGCATCACATTAGCCGACTCCGGCACATTCGCCTTGGCTGTTTCCTCGTCCTCCCCGTACCACCTGACCCGGAATTCCCAGGCTGCCATCAGCCCAGCGGCAACTTCGGTCATGGCCTGCGCCCTGTTGGCCTCTTCGTCGGTCAGAATAGAATCGCCAAATTCGCATTTGAACTCATATCCCGTCGTAGTTAAGCCGTTATAAAAAGCGAGGGCATTTACCAGGTCAGACAGGCAGTCTTTCAGGTTTTCTTGAATGGCTATCACACGATTAAATTTGCGTTTCCGACTTGCCCGGACCTCGGTTGCAGTCTTTTCCACCTCAGTCGCTTTTGACAGATCGCCGAACGACAGGCCGACAGCGGTCTCAATGTTGCGCTTGTACTCCTCGAGGCCGCCAATGAAGCCATCGTCACGCAGCTCAGGCGAAAACTCGTGATATGGAGTTGTACCTGTGCCGTCGCCGCCATCCAGCGTCTTTACCAGGCGCTCTTTCGGCCTATTGGCATATCCGAGCGAGTTTCTGACCGGTATCGCGTCGATATCAGCAATGATCGACCGCTCTGCTGATTCGTATTCCCAGTCCAGTCGCCCGAACTGGCGATCCGCGCGCTTGATCAGCTGGATGGCCGAGTCGTAGATCGATACGCCATTGAACGACCGATCGATCACATTCTTGATCGGGTTCTTGTAATACCCGAAATCGGGACTGGTCCATTCAGGATATTTGATCTCCGGTGCCAGCTTGCCCCAGTCGTCAAAAGCGTCAAGACCGATCTCGTTGCCCATGTCTGAGTCGGAGTGGCCGTGATACGCCTTGTTCGTGATGGTGAGCCCCATGTCGCTGGCTGTATGCCGTTCCAGGCGGCGATAATAATCGGTGTCGCCCTTCCTGCGCAGCTCGATAAAGATCACGTCTATGAGCCTGCCCCGGCTGTCATATGAGACGGGGATGAAATCACCCTGGGACACGAATTCAACCTGCCCGCCGATACCCAGCGGCTTGATGCAGACAGCGCCCAGGGCAATGGCTTCCTGCAGCGATTCGTTCAGGTCCCGGATAGCCGCCTTGTAGATGATTTCGAGCTTATCATTCGAGACGGAGGACTCCATTTCATTCAAAACGACATCAGCAAACTCGCGCGCAATGGCCTGTTCCAGTCTGAGTGAAATGATGCCTTCCTTATCGTCCAGCCATAAAGCAGCGCCGATGTACATGTTCCGCCAGATCTCGATCTTGTCGGTCATTTCCGTCGTTATGGCAATCTGACCACCGACAATCTTTTCAACCTGGCTTTTTGCGAACATGTTGCGCACCCCGCTTATGAATGCCCTTATCGTCGAAATAATAGACATTCGATTCACTCCTCTTTGTCGTCAAACGGCAGGAAATGCCGGATCTGCTTCCACAGGCCCATAATTCCGTAACGTAGACCGTCGACCCCGTGATCTGCCTCTTTGATCGGCTCTTCCCGGCCTCTCTCAATGGACCGCTTGTCGTACGAATACAGCCTAAACTCTCTAATGAGCTCTTTTTGGCTGGGATGGATTGTCAGGATGTTGAAGGTCAAAGCCTTCTGTACCCGGCTGATGCCCAGGGCAACCGCGTTCTGCGCATCCCTGATGATTATCCGAGGAATCGCACGCTTGATCTCTTCGGCCAGGCCCTTTGCGGATGGGTCGATGAAGGTATATTGGACCAGGCAGCCGTATTGCTTCTCGATCTGCTCGACGAACCTGACGAAGTCTCGGGCGTACTCTGACGGCGACCGCTGATGTCCGGTGCTCTTTCCCGAGTGATAGTACTCTCCCAGGCCGGCGACCCGCTTCAGCTCCTGGTACACACCGAACGCCTGATATGTGGTTGCATTCATCTGGCCGTAGTCGACGCCGATCCCGACCAGGTCAGGCGATATAGGCTTGCCCTGCGGGTCGACCGGGGCCTCCTGGACGTGCCTGTCGGAAAACATGTAATAGATCAGCTCATCGATGCCGATGCAGAGTCCGAGCCATAACCAGCTATACAGTTTCGGGTCCGATATCTCGAGCTGTTCGGCCGATTCGATTGACGCCCTGCCTACCCATTCTTGCGGACCGTCCCGGAAGTTTGTGTGCGTATGCCTACAGTCAGGGCGAAGTTTCATCTTTTCGAGCCACTTCATGATAGGCGCGTTCGGGTTTTTGGGAGGATTATACAAATAAAGGATTTGGAATATCCCGTCATTCCCTCTTGAGAACGTCGCCTCAATGTTTAGCAGTTCATCCTCGCCGTCGCCTCTATCGAAAAACTCTGTTAACTCGTCGATGATGACATACTTGATCGGTTTGGTTTCGTCTATCATACCCTTGGTATCGTCTATGCTGTCATTGCCCGTGAAGTAGATCGTATTGCCATTTGGAAGATATGTTATTTGCATAGGTGAAACGGTGATTTTGAGTTCTTCCCTCGATATTTTCAGGATCTTTATGGCCCTCAAAACTTCCTTGTACACCGTCTTATGCAGTTTGTTGTGGAATTTTCGGATGACCACAACGGAGCAGTCATCATCTGCAACAACATCAAAGGCCGTTCTAATGGCCGCGAACGATGACTTGAATCCGATTCGCCCAGATGTGATAATCTCGTGCGTCCTTGATCTGTCCTTAAATACAGGGATGAGCTTCTCGATGATGTTTGCCTTTATGCTTACTTCTTCCTCAATCGGCTCATATGTCATACTTGATCACAGTCCTTCTGTTTTGCGTCGGATCTGCAATTGCTTTCGTGGACGCCTTGATCTGGTCGATCTTGGCGCGCTGCTCTTCTGTTGACATGTTCATGTGTTCTGTGAGCCATTCCAGCGCCTTCATACGGTCGGCCAGTTTGATGGATGAACCATCCTTGCCCTGTTTGACCTCGGACAGTATAGAGCCGTCCACGTTGGTTGATTCGTGAAAATTGACCTTATTCCGCAGCTGAGTGATAACCTTGCGTTCGCCCGTTTCTGGATCCTCATAGGAATCAACAGGAACCTCTTCCTGCCCCCAGCTGAGGAAGTCCGCTATGTCGGCAAAGGCTATATCCATGTATTTCTGGAATATATCTTCCGGTCTTAGGACGGATTGAGAGTAGCGCAATTCCTTAAGCTTCATTATTTCGTCGCGAATCCTAACATTTTCTAACAATCGGGGGCCGGACGCACAAGCGGTCATATAGTCGCACTCATACGCCTTCTGGTAGCTCTTAGTCGCATTGAATGATTTGCTGTAATGTAAGCAAAATAGTTGTTGCTTGGCTGTCAGGGATGTATTTGAGATAACACT
>Ga0209429_10001339_pt1 | contig 15426 bp, 16 predicted proteins | sample BarGraNGADG00212_3_FD_184493 | JGI IMG/M metagenome (GOLD analysis project Ga0209429, IMG submission 184493) | Arctic peat soil microbial communities from Barrow, Alaska - Barrow Graham LP Ref core NGADG0004-212 (SPAdes) (version 2) | ecosystem: Environmental > Terrestrial > Soil > Wetlands >... | reverse complement strand
TTGACCAATCAATTTCTCGTTTATCATAGAAGTCAGGAATTATACTACCAATTGTACTGTTTATAATTGTTACTTCTGGTGCTGATAAGAAAGCAGACATTTTACTTTTCTTTAAGCCTTCACGATTGAAATATTCTGAGAATATTGGATCTTGTGCTAATTTTCTGTAATTTGTCCAATCACCTTCAACCACCATTACTTCAACAAAATAGTCTGCAATTATATCGTCTTCATATATGAATGAAGGAACGTTACCTTTACCGTACCATTCTAATGCTGTAATATTGAAACCAGCTGGTTTAGTTTTTCTAACCAATACTGAAACTGGTTTTTGTCCAAGGTTTACAATGTTTAATAATTTACCAGCATTAATAGAACCTGGTGAATTTACGTTTGCTAACAAATAATCTTGATCTGGTCTCCAGAATCTTTCTTTGTTATAAAATGAGGAATATAATTTCTTTATCTTCTTGCCGTTCGGTTCTGTTGAAGCAATTGATAAAGATTGATATGAAACTTTATCACCTATGTCTGGGTGATTGTTAAGAGGAAGTAGATTTAAAGCATATACAGGTCCTACATCTAACGCAGTATATAATGAACGGTGGAAGAAACTTCCTTGTTTTTCTAACCAGGTGTCAATCTCGCCAAACACTGTCTTTGCCGTCTTTGCATCCGGCAAATAAAATGGTGCATTAAAGGGCCCGCGTCTAGAAAAACCTACGATCAACCTAATAGTCTGTGTATCTATAACTATTCTTTCGCTTGCATCATACTCCAACGTATAAATACCAGAACTTTTAAATTGATTCAAATCTAAAGAAACTTTAGTTGCCATTTTCTTTAATATTTTTTTAATTATGTTTTATATATTCAAAATTTTTTAACCGTAAATGGTGATCGATCCTTGCTGTTCTCTTAAATTTGTTATTCCTATCTTACTGTAAAATTCTTTTGTGTCATGTTAGGTTTCTGTTAGTTTCGTTATTGAAACTGTTAAAAACTTTATTCAAATTTCATTTGAATTGGTGAAAACATATCACCTCTATTGAATAGACTTCCTAAAAAGCCATCTCCGACTACTTTTCTTAGAATTCCTATAGTACCGTTAATATCAGCATTTATCAATCTTCCAGTAGAACTCTGAAACAATCCGCGTCTTATTCTCGTGCCTAAATAATTCTCTTGTTTCTTCATAGGTTCTGAAGCAAGATGATCCGTTATGCTTGTGTAAGATTCTTCGGTTAGAATAACTTTAATTCCTGCTTCCTCTGCTTTGTACTGAATCATGTGGATTAGTTTAAGGTTAGGAACACAAGTAATGTTTTGATTGTTTTTCTTACCAAGATTGATGTTTTGCTTCTGCCCTTTGTTATGACCGATTATTATGTTACCTATCTGACGTTCTAAGCACATATCTATAACGGTTTTGGATGCTTTATGAAAATAATCTTCTATTTTCTGATTACGTTTCAATGTTAGAATTGATAGACGTTTAGACCAATATAGATTGTTCTTTGTTTTTAGTTCTGATTGTAATCGTGCTTTAGTTTTGTTGTAAAATTGATTAACGGACTTAACGCGACCACCCTTGACCAGGTAGCTAATATCTGAAGTTTGTTTAGAATCTTCGTTTAGTGTATTAGTGCTGTTTGTGTCTAATGTAGTTATGGCCATTAAGTTGTTAAGTCCGATATCAATTCCAATGTATTTTGTAGGTTGTAAATCTGTATTTATGTTCTTTTGTTTCTGATAAACTACTTCTATCTTGTTGTATCCAAGACGTGGTACTATCCGTACTTGGTTTATCTTTGTTCCTTCGTTCAGGTTTGTTGTAAATTCATAGGATTTCTTTGCTAATGTCAATTTGCTATTCTTTCTTATAACTGTCTGTCCAGGATTAATGAACACGAACCTACCCGTTTTGCTATCTAAATATTTAGGAAGTTTTGGCATTCCTTTGTATTTTCCCGGATTCTTCTTCCAATCTTTTATTGATCGAACGTAAGATTTTATGTTTCTTTCTAACACGTGCAACGTCTGTTGTGCAACCTGTGATGGTAGTTCTTTTAACGCATCATTTTGTACTTTATTTAACTCTTTGTAGATTTCATAACTACCTAACCATTTCTGATTGTTGATCAGTTCTTGTCTAAAAAGGTACAAACCAGAGTTATATACATTCTTGCTTCTGAAACACAGATCGTCCAGAACTTTGTTGTTCTTAAAGATATGTGATTCTACTCGTGTACACCATTCTATTTCTTTGGTTTGCATAATTATCATCCGTAAATTGTAATAGAACTTTGTTCTTTCATATTAGTGATTCCTATCTTGCTGTAAAAATCTTGAGTGTCGTAAGACAAATTCTTTTTGAAGTTTTTGTCTGCTTTTAATTTTTCGATATTCTTAATTGCTATGTCTAATAATTTTTTCGGTATGTTAGTTTCGTTTAGTAGTATCAATTTGATGTTAAGTTTGATATTTTCTTTTAGTTCGTCTAAGTCGATAGATTGTTTTGCTTTCTTTTCGATAATATTTTTCATTTGCTCGTACATATAATCATCTTCAATTATCAGATTCTTCAAGCAGAATGTAGGTTCTGCATATAAGTCCAACATAAAACTGTCTGTAATACGTTTGAATCTTTTGGTTTGATCGTGGAACGTATAGCAAGAATCTATATCATCTGAACCATCACCTAATATAATTTTACCAAGTAATACATTCTCAGGATGGACCTCTGTTAGAACGAATTTATCTTTCTTCAATATCTTTTCAATGATACATTCTTCGTTATCTTCAAACAAGGAATCTGAATTTCCAAAGAAGTCCATTATAGAAACTTCCTTCTTTTCTTTCTTCTGTTTTAGAAAGTGTAAAGTTCCAGGAAATGTAATAAGTTTTCGATTGTTAAATACAAACTGAGAATAAATTACAAAATTTTTCTTCTCTTCTGAGTATCTTACAAGTTGAATTAAGTCATTATCGTTTCCTACTATTAGCGTGTTTTCACCGTTCTTGAAGAAATAATCTGACCACAAGTATAACAAATCGTCTGCTTCTAATCCCTCAGATTTAGATGTGTAAATACCTTGATCGTATCCCGCTACTCTAATTTTTTCAATTGTCTCATCCCACATCGAGTAAACATTATTCCAATGTTCTTTAACAGATTCGTCTTTCTTCCTTGATGCTTTGTAACCTGCGCTATATTCTTTTCTCCAAGAATAAGAATCTAAGCAAATTATAAATCTTCCTGTTTCGTCTACAATTTTTCTAATCTTGTTTAGATCCATTAGATATTTTTTTTGAAAATCTAATCTGTCTGTCTCGTCTGCTGGTGAAAATTCTTTACCTTGAGCAGCACGAATACTCTTTAGCACGTGGTATGTTTGATGTAGCAGAAAACTACCGTCTAATAGTATATTCATTAGATAGTCTCCGGTGGTGTAAATTTGTCGACAAAATTTCTGATAATTTCTTTCTCTTCGTAAATGTAGTCTGGCACCGAAATCATAATTGTACCTTCCCAGATTTCTATGTAGCACTCGTCTGGAACTCTAAGGTTTACCAAAAAATCTTCTGTTGGTTTTAACTCTTTCAAGTAAAAACCTTGTTGATTTTTAATCACTTTGAATTGTTTTTCTTTTAGACTCAACCTAATCATATATATCTCAAAAATTTTAAATATTTGTCAATTTCTTTCTTTGCATTCCTGCGCTCACGCTTATTGTTATCTCCAGATTCCAATTCCCACCAGTTTACATATCCTTTCTTCGGATGACAATCTATATAATTGTATCTGAACTTATCACGTTCTCCGTAAGGTCTCATGTCTTTTTATTATTTTTACAATTTAAACTGTGGTTCTTAAAGATTTTTAAAATTGTCACATTTGCGTAGTTTTATCTTTGTCAAGTCTTCCAAATAGTCTGCTTGTATTTCTTGAATCTCAAGTGTTGTTTTGTGTTGCTCTTCAAACATCATATCCAATTTCTCACTAAGCAAGAAAACCTCTAATCCTATTTTCAAAGTCAATTCGTAACCGTGCTCACTTCGTGCTCTGTCTCTAACTTCTTTTCTGTTTTGACTCATCATAATTACTGGTGCTTGAATAGAAGCAACGGTTGATAAAATTAAATTCAATAATATAAAAGGAAAAGCGTCGAACGGTGAAGTTAATAGCATTATTGTATTAAGAAGCATCCATAATAATATGAATCCAAAAAATGACATTATGAACCCCCAACTTCCTGCAAACGATGCTATGTTATCTGCTATCCTATCTGGAAAAGAAACGTCTGTTTCCTGTACTTCTGGTTTGAAATTTTCTTTAATATCAGGATCGTTCTTAATAGTGTCAATGACTTCCTGTTCTAAAGTTTTAATATCTAATTTTTCTGTCTCAATTAAGTGGGTTATTAATTTTTTTCTAAACTTGTTCACTTCAAGTAAAGAAATATAATCTTCTTCTGTGATAAAAGGATAATCTGCAATTATTAGTTGAATTAATTTAGGTCTTAATTCTCCTATTCTAACAATTGCTTCGTCTTGATATTCTCCTCCGTTGATTCTACATATCATGGTTCTTCGTTAATTTTGTTTATTTATTCAATAAAAATTTCTGAAAATATATAATTAATAAATTTAATTGAGAAGAAAAGATGGAAGAAAACCAAATAGTACTGAAGATAAAAAATATCACCGCTATTGTTAGTAAAAGGTGTGGGTGTTCTATCAATATGGATAAAAACTTAGGACACTACCTAAAAGTTGAAAACGTGTTAGAATTTAAAAGAAAGGTTCTATCAGATCTAAATTATGATTTAGCAGAGACAGACATCAACAAGTATAGCATTTTACAATTAGCAAACCTTATAAAAATACATAGTTAACCAAATATGAAAAATTTCGATGACTTTTTTAAAGAAGAAGAGAAGAATGATCAGATTATAGCAAAACTATTTTCTAAAGAAATCATAATCCAAGAAAACCTTAATGCTATCAATTTCTCGTTTATCAAAGATATAGACGGTGAATTTAGGTTCTACAAAAAAGGAGTGAATTTTCCATTAAATTTCTATGAAAGAACTTTCTCAGGAATTTATGAGAAGGCGATAGAGTTCGTGCTTCACATTCCAGAAGATGTTAGAATAAAAATTCCTACTTTGTATCGGTTTCAATTTGACTATTTTCCAAGTACGAAACCCATTAATATAATGTATAAGAAACTACCGAAGAACAATCTTGTTCTTACTGGTGTATTCGAGTATGACAAATATGGAAATATTAAGCACATATTTAACAATTATGAAGATCTTGATTTTTATGCTGATATATTAGGTGTAGAAAGACCAGCAATTTGTTATCGTGGAACATTTAATCGAGATGTCAAATCTGCTATTATTAATCTAACTTCAGATCCAGAATCAACCAAGAAGATTTCAGATGAGTTGCTAAAAATCTTGAAGATTAAAGAAAGCGACTTTGAAGACCGTTTCGTAAATCAATCCGTTGACGGAATGACAGACGGTTACAAAATGTCATTCTTCCAGGATGATGAAGTATATCACCTTAAGATTATAGATGATGTTTTCAGGAAATCTTCAGAAAAGAGAAAAACAAAACAAAACATCTCTATACTTCCTATTTTGTATTCGGAAATCATTTCATTTGTTAGTACAAATATTGATCTAATTGAAGACTACAAAACTTCAATCACAGATCCAGAAGAAGTTTACATTGATATAATATCTGAACTGTTCTTGAAGTATTATGAAGTTTCAAAGAAGAAGATTCAAGACATCACTCCAGATGTTATTCCTGAATTCTTTGTATCAAAAGAATATGCTGTAAATACTGATAATATTAAGAACAACGATTTAAAAGCAATACTAAGAGAAAGTAGCATAAATAAAGCAATGTTTAAAATATTCTTGAACCTGTTTAAGAAGAAACGTGGTGATAAAGACAATTTCATTAATCCGAACTTGATCTATTTTCAGAATGAGATTTATGCTGAAATAAATAAGAAGACAAAGGTTAATGAACTTGTTGTAGAAAGTTTAACATTCTTACAATTCTTAGAAAAGACAAAAGCTAACGATTCAGATTTTGGTGTTAAGTCGTATCAAAAAACAGAAGAAGATATATTCATTGACAACTTAATTGAAAATGAACTGTATGACAAAGAACAAGATTTTTGGGTTCATCTTCGACCAGAAATTAGAAATTATAAAAATTCAAAAAATAGAACAAATATCATAATTGGATCATTTATAATTTTTACAAAAGATTTCACTGAGTTCATAGAAGAAGAGATCAAGAACAACAATTTAAAACTTTACAATATCATACCCGACTTGGTTTCGGATGTTACTAAGAACAACTTGTACGGCACAATCCATAGCACATTTTGCAACCAAGAAATAATTAAGAAATCCAGATTGGTTAGTAATTTCAAAATCCGAGACGTTCTTAGTTTGATAAAGAAAGATGAAATTCTTAGCATCTTGTGGGTGGATGAGAAAGATTTTGAATTCTACACTAAGATGTTCGATTTCTACAAACTTCAATATCCAGAATCAATTGCACACGATTTGAAAATAAATAAAATTAGAAACAATGTCAATATGACTGAAGAACAGTTGAAAGAATTCGTAGCACAGATTGATAACAACGTATTGTATCAGTATCTGGACGATTCGATTAAGCATCTTCAATTTAACATTGTAAACTTTTTAAATAGATAACTAAAAATAAAATATAGAAAAATGAAAAAATATCTAACGACAGATTTCTCAGAATTCGTAAATGAGAGTAAACTAAACGAAAAGAAAGACGAATATGGAGTTTTCATATACGATGAAAATTATGAAGGTGAAGAACCAATTTGTAGTTATTTCAGTAACGTAAAAGATGCTACAAAAGATGCAATGAACAGCGTATCAGATTTAGAAGATGGACAGTACATAGAAGTATGGAAAAAAGATAAAGACGGATATTTTGGCGTTTCTGGAGCTCCAATCTACAAAAGTGATGCTGTAACCGAATCCAAAGAAGAATCATTAGAAGAAAGCAAGATAACTTTCAAACGTAAGTACACAGAAGCACACCCACAAAGATTGATAAAGACAGGTGCAACTGTACGTAGGAAAATATTAGAATTCTTATCGAATAACAACGGTAAAGCAAATAGAGAAGAAATGAATGAATTCTTATCTACAATTGAAGAAGAAAGAGGAAAATCTGTAAGTAGATCTTGGTTCAACGACAACACAGATTTGGTAAAAATCGTTAAAGAATCTGGTTCAAGAACTTACATTCTAACTGAACGTGGTAAGAAAATGTTATCAAAGATTATGATAACAGAAACTGAAGGAGTAGCAACGTTAGACAACACTACAGGAATGGGAGATGTGTTACCACCAATAGATGATAAAGAAGGATCTGGAGACATCTTCGGAGTAGAAAGAAAGAGCAGAAGAGAGAAACTAATCAATAGATTGAAAGAAGTTTCTTAAAGAATAGGTTTAACAAAAAAAAAAACAGACAGGACAAAGAAATATGTAAAGAATTTCGATGGATTCTTAAATGAATCTAAAACAGAAGATATTATAAGAGAATATCAAGGTAAAAGTTTATATTTAGATAAGAAACAAATTATCTCGCTTACAGATCTAAATCTATCAGAGTTAGAAATAGATGGAGATTTTGATATTACAGGAAATAAATTAAAAACATTAGAGGGTTCACCAAAAAAAGTAGAAGGCAATTACGATTGTCAGTGGAATCAACAATTAATTTCTTTAAAGGGATGTCCTGAAAAAGTTGGGGCATTTTATGCTCGAAAATGTACCAACTTAAAATCTTTAGAATATGGTCCAACTAATGTAGGAGCGTATTATAGTGTATGTGAATGTGATTTGTATTCACTTGAAGGTGCACCAACAGAAGTTGGTTTACATCCGTACACACAGTTACCTAAAAATCCTGGTGGTTATTTTGATTGTGCTGATAATAAACATTTAACATCATTAAAATACGGTCCAGTAAAAGTAGGTGGGAGATATAACTGTTCAGGGTGTGATTTAACTTCACTTGAAGGTGCACCAGAAGAAGTAGGAGGAGATTTTCATTGTGGTAAAAATCCTGGTAACTTTACAGAAGAAGACGTCCGATCTGTCTGTAAAGTTCATGGAAAAGTAATTGTATAAAATAAACAATATTATTTACCAAATTATCCTTATGTTTGGTTTCCGTATATAAGAAGAATTATATGTAGGAAACAAATTAAGAATTATCATATTAATAAACCAATAAAAAGGTGAAGAAATTCAAAATTCTTCACCTTTTTAATTTTTAAAAACATTTTTAATCCAAAAATTTTAAAATTCTTTCGTGACTTCATTTATAAAATTATTAATATCTTGAATGTTTTGTTCTACTTTTGCTTTATCACGTACTATATGCTCAGGATCAAAAATTTCTCTAATGTAACCTAACGAATACAAATCTAAACCGTCCATCTTACAAACTGGTGCTGAATATGCACTGGTATAATCCGCTACTTCACTTCCGTCTTGATCCATCTTAACAAGTGCTAAATCTTTCCAATGGTTAACCCATGCCGTCTTTGACGTTGTAGTGTTATCTTCTGGTATATCATCATAACTTGTAGCGACTGTTCCTACATATTTAATATCTATAACTTTATTAACAATGGATAGCAATTTTTTAAATAAGTCTGGGTTGAAGACATATCTTTTTTGAAAAGCAACACCCTCACAAGTTTGGAACTTGTTTGTAAAAACCCATTCCCCTGGTTGCATTTCTGGATTTTCATTAAAGTAATTAAGAGTTGCACTGTAGCAACCTACATTAAAAACTAAATTTTCAGTGCCGTCTGTATATTTGAATTGATCTATTATGGACCTGTAATCCATGACTGCCAATTTTTGAGTTCTACCGTAACCACTTTCAATTACAAATAAATCTTTTCCATTAACCTTTCCGTACCTTATTCTCTTTTTGAAATTAGAATGGTACATTACCGAAAGGATTTTATCCGATAAAATTCCTAGTCCAAAATATTTTGTTAGTCCTTCTAACTCTTCTGGGTGTTCTACTAATATTAGCATTTTCTGTTCCTTTTTAATTTAAGTACTCTGTTGGGTCAAAACCTTCTAATGCTTCTTTTCTGTCTAAGCAAGTTTCACATATTCCACAATGTTTATCTGTTCCTTTATAGCAAGACCAAGTTTCAAAAAAATCTACACCTAATTGCTGACCTTTGAGTGCTACTTCTCTTTTTGTTAGTTTAATATATGGGGCGATAATACTTATTTCTGTTTCTGTTCCTAATTTAGAAGCGGCATTCATACTATCTATAAAAACTTCAAGTGTGTCCGGATATGTATCTTCAGACAAACAAGCAATTAAAACCTTTTGTGCACTTACACTTTCTGCTATTCCTGCTGCTATACTAAGCATAATTCCATTTCTGAAAGGTACTATCGCTTGGTTTAATACATTTTGCTCACTTGTCCCATCTGGAATTTCACCACCGGATTGTAGAAGATTAGATTTAAAAAGTTGATTAATAAAAGGTAGATCCACAACTACTTGCTTTATACCCAATTTCTCACAATTTTTTTTAGCGTAAGTTAATTCCTTCTCGTTATGCTTACTACCATAATTAAAACTAACTGCTAATTTTACTCTATCCTTGTATTCATTTAGCATTACGGTTGAGTCCATACCACCACTATAAATGATTACCATTTAATTATCCTATTATATTTAAAAAAATCTTTTATCATTTTTACAATTTTCTCTTTGGTTTTTAAAGATTCTTACTTGTTTTCATCAGATTGTTCTATACATTTATAAACGTTTAAGTATTATTTTTATTGTATTAGTCTGGAAGGGTAGAATTGTTCTGATTGGCAAGAATGTTTGGAACCATTAGAACATTCAATCCAGTCAAACGTTCATTTAATTGTAATTGAAACCAATTTTTTAAAGATTTTATTTTAAACTTTTTAAAAATAATTTTAACGTGGGAATTCATAGTTTAGGTTCAGGTTAAACCTTACGCTAATACATGAATCTCGAACACACTTCGTTCAGGTTGAATTTTTAAACCTAATTTGAACACGAATACAAACAAAATCTAAAGTACGTTAGAAACGGTTTGTGTGTTAGTGCCATTTAGATCTTTAAAAACACCATTCCAATTTGTAAAAACATTAAAACATTTAATAAAAAAGGTAATGAATGATCCATGTTGAGAACAATAAAGATAGTCTAATTCTATCTTACGTTGATGATAAGAAGCAAATAAGTTTTGTTAATTTAAACGTTCCAGAATCTGAAAGATATCAATGGGTAACTTGTTCAGAAAAAGAACAGTATAAAGATTACACAACTTGGGATAAAAAACCTGTAAAGAAAAAACATATAGGTTTATTAAACAAAGTAAGAACACAAGAGTATCTACATTTTTCAATCTCAGAAGAACAAAAAACAAGAATATTTAATTACGATAATCTTCCGAAGATGTATTTTGTGGATATAGAAACAGAAATTAAGTATGGATTTCCAGATAGTAAAAATCCGGTTAATGCTATCACATCTATATCGATGGTGGATGAAGCAGGAAAATGTATGGTTCTTGGTTTGAAAGATCTAACAAACTTAGAAATTCAAAAAATTGAAGATGATATTAAACAGTATCTAAACGGACACGATGTTGATGTAGTATTTGATTATAAGAAATTTGAATCTGAAGAAAATATGCTATCAACTTTTTTAGCAAAATTCTTAAGAAAATTTCCGTGTGTTACAGGTTGGAATTTTGTAGATTTTGATTGGTCATATATTTCAGCACGTTGTAATTTTTTAGGAATAGATCCAAGTATATGCTCACCAACAGGAACATTAGATTGGTATGGTTTTCCTAAACATAAAATTATATTTGATTATCTAATTGAATTGAAAGATCCATCATCTGGACTAAGTGATAAATCTTCTATGAGGTTAGATGCAGTAGCGGAAAATGAATTGAAGTTGAAAAAAGTTCAATACTCAGGAACGTTAGATGAGTTATATGCAAATGACTTTTCAAAGTTCATTATGTATAATGCTATTGATAGTTATTTGGTAATGCTTTTAGATAGAAAATTCAAAGCGTTTAACACCATATATAAATTAATGGAATTGACGCACGTAGAATTCGGAAGAACAAGTCCTATACCAATGTGGGAAAATCTTGTTTTGAATTATCTATTTCCAAAACATATAGTTTCAGCAACTGAAAATAACGGCGTGAAAACTAAAAAGACAAAAAAGAGTATAGCAGGTGGATACGTTAAAGCACCAGTTACTGGTTTTCATAAAAATATTGCTTGCTACGATTATGCTTCTCTATATCCATCAATAATTAGACAGTTCAATATTTCACCGGATGTCTACCTTGGACAGTCTAATCAATTGGACAAGGAACAAATAAATGCAAACATAGCATGTGAGAGTGGCGCTGTATTTCAAAAAGACAAAGATGGTTTTTATCGAACTATAATTACAGACGTATATATGAAAAGAAAATATCAGAAAAAATTAGCACACAAGATAGACATAGAAATTGATCGTTTACAGAAACTTAAAAATAAATAAATAACAGACACATAAAGTAAGAACAGAATGATTTTAACAGAACAGCACGTAGTAAATAAAAATAAAAAAGATTGGAAACGAATAGACGAACTGTCTTTTCTTTCCAAGAATCTGTACAATGCTTGCTTATACACAATCAAAACACACTTCGAAGCAACTGGAAAATGGATGCGTTATAACGAAATGTATCGAAAGTTTTATGACGAAAAGAATCCAGATTTCTTTGCTTTACCTTCTAATACTGCTCAACAGATTATGATGCTTATGGACAAGAATATGAAGTCGTATTTTGCTTTACTTAAGATGTATAAAAAGAATAAAAAATCTTTAACTGGATGTCCTGAATTTCCACACTACAAACACAAAAATACCGGAAGGAACGTTGTAATTTTTGATGCTATAAATCAATTAAGATTACGTGAAGGTTACATATTGTTTCCAAAGAAAATGAATCTTAAACCATTAAAAACAAAAATAACTTCTAATCTAAAACAAGTCAGAATAGTTCCAGCATCTGGTTACTACACAATTGAAGTTGTTTATGAAAAACCAGAAGTTCAAACATTTCCGCTCAACAATTCTTGGATGAGCATAGACCTGGGCGTAAACAATCTAATGACATGCTTTGATACAAACGTAGGATCAAAACCAATAATTGTGAGTGGTAAACCGTTAAAGCACATAAACCAATATTGGAACCAAAATAAAGCAAGGTTACAATCTGACTTAGCGCTTAGATATCCAAAACGTAAAACATCAAAACGGATACAAAAACTAACACAGAAAAGAAACAGAAAGATCAAAGATTATGTACATAAAAGTTCAAGATTCGTTGTTGACACGTGCTTAAAATCTAATATATCTAACATTGTGATTGGATACAACAAAGACTGGAAACAAAATATAAATCTTGGTGTTGTAAACAACCAAAACTTTGTACAATTACCGTACTTAACTTTAATAAAACAAATAGAATACAAAGCAGCATTGCTTGGAATGGTTGTTCTTCTAAATGAAGAATCCTATACAAGTGTTTGTTCCAGTATGGATTTAGAACCCGTTCAGAAACACGAAACCTACATGGGTGAACGTGTTACAAGAAAGACGTTTGTAAGTTCAACTGGACAGAAAATTAATGCTGACTTGAATGGTGCAATAAACATTCTAAGAAAAGTAACCGGAGATAAGGAATGGATCGAAAGATTTATTCAAACTCAATCCGGTCGAGGCCAAGTCGTTTGGCCGGTTCAAGTATACTTGAACAAATAATTTTTGTTAGTTTCTAACAAAAATTGATACGATACTAATATAAGATGTGAGAGCGGAGCTGTTTTCCAAAAAGATAAAGATGGTTTTTATCGTACGATAATTACAGACGTTTACAACCAAAGAAAGTTCCAAAAGAAACTTGCACAAAAAATAGATCGAGAAATTGATCGTTTACAGAAACTAAAAAAATAACAATCAAAATAACTAAAATAAAATTTATGCGAAAAAAATACTCAAAAGAAGAGGTTACAGAATCTACACTAAAATATTTTAACAACGACGAATTAGCAACAAACGTTTTCATTACTAAATACTGTTTAAAAGATGGTGATGGAGATTTCGTCGAATTGAATCCAAATGATATGCATCGTAGATTAGCTTCAGAATTTTCAAAAATTGAATTAAAAAAATATAATTCCAAAACAAAAATTCAACCATTATCAGAAGCAGAAATCTTTAACCTGTTTAAAGATTTTAAATACATCATACCGCAAGGTAGCCCAATGTTCGCTATTGGTAATGATTATCAATTAACAAGCACATCTAATTGCTACGTTCTAACTTCACCGGAAGACAGTTACGGTTCTATTATGCACACGGATGAAGAACTCGTACAAGTTTCTAAACGTCGTGGTGGAGTTGGTATTGACCTTAGTAAATTACGACCAAAAGGAACACCAACAAGAAATGCTGCCAAAACATCAACTGGTTTAATTTCATTCTTAGAAAGATATTCAAATTCGATCCGAGAAGTTGGACAAGATGGTCGACGCGGTGCTGCATTATTATCTTTAAGTTGCTTTTCTAAAGATACTATCATATTAACCGATAGAGGCGAATTGCCAATCTTAAGAATTTATGATATTATAGAAGCAGGAGAAGAAATATTCGCTATAGATGAAAATGGAGAAAAACATTTAATTTCCAATTTCATAAAGCGAGAAAAAGAACCTATCTATAAAATAGAAACAGAAGAAGGAACGTTTATAGAAACAACTGCAGATCATCAATTCGTAGTTAAAAATATTAATACGAATAAAACATATCTAAAACGGATAGACGAGATAGATACAGAAATAGAATTCTTAGAAATAATCGAAAAAGATTAGTTTTCCCAATGCTACCGTATTAATGTTTAACCAAATAAATCCTCAAATATATAATTTATTACAAAAAAGAAGTAAATTATGAAAATAGAAGGATACGAGGTTTTAGGCCCAAAAATTGATATTGAAAAATTAAAATTGTGGTTAAAAAAAGATTATTTTAAGCAATTAGAAAAAATAAGTATATCAAAAGAATTTAGACAAGACTATAAATGTGGATCATGTGGGCAAATAGTACAGTATAATGGAATAAATAATCATTCAATGATTTGCCCTGATATTTTAAACGATAGAATTAATTACACAAGACAAATTAGGAAAGAAAAAGGCCTACCTGAAAAATGTGTTATCTGTGGAGATGATATTATTAAAGATAATTTCAAATTATTTGACCTTAGAAAGTTAGGAAATAATTATAGATGTGAAAAGAAAAGTTGTAAAGACACGATACATAATATAATATTCACTAAAAATATGTTTTCTAAAAAAGAATGTATAGTATGCGGAACGAAATTCTGGTCAGTAGTTGGTGCGGCGACTTGTTCGAAGGAATGTCATTACAAATTATCATCAAAGAGTTTGAAACAACTATGGGAAAATGATAAGAAAGAAAATAATGAAAGATATAAAAAACATCTAAAAGATCTTTTAGATGTTTGTCAAGAAGGAGCATTCGCAAATTATAGAAAGAACGGTATATGGAATAAAGGTCTACGCGGAGAAGAATATTTAAAACATTATGATAAAGAAGATGGAACAAATTCTCTAATAGAAGGACTCAAGAAAAATTCTATTTTTATGAGAAAAGGATTAAAGTCACAACCAGAAATTCTAATGGAAAAATATTTAATAGGAATAGAACCTGAATTAGATTATAGATATTCCGTATTCCATGGAAATGAGTGTAAACAATTTAAGCAATATGATTTTTCTTTGCGTTTCGATGATGTTATGGTAATAATCGAAGTAGATGGAGATTATTACCATAAATCGAAATTAATGTTTAATGATAAAGAAGATAGAGAAGAAACAAGGAAATATGATAAACTAAAAGATAGTATAATTGAAGTCCATAATAACGAAATAAAAAAATGGAATAAAAATTGGAATATCATAAGGTTTTGGGAAAGTGATATTAACAACGATAAAGATACTGTTGTTAATTTTTTGGAGCAAATTATAAAAAACGAAGATAAAAATGGAAATGAATTTAAAAAAATCATACATAAAATTAAAGAATATTACGAAATTAAAAGTTGATCATAGTTACGATTTTGAAGTAGCAGATGTTCATCGAATAATAGCAAAACATAAAGACAGTGAAAAATATTTTTATACGTCTAATTGTAAACATCCGGAGATCAAAGCATTT
>Ga0209429_10001338_pt1 | contig 15426 bp, 5 predicted proteins | sample BarGraNGADG00212_3_FD_184493 | JGI IMG/M metagenome (GOLD analysis project Ga0209429, IMG submission 184493) | Arctic peat soil microbial communities from Barrow, Alaska - Barrow Graham LP Ref core NGADG0004-212 (SPAdes) (version 2) | ecosystem: Environmental > Terrestrial > Soil > Wetlands >... | reverse complement strand
GAATGCAAATTCAGCTTTTGGATTATCTAGTACCTGTCGGATATGTAAATAATTGTCTTCATCAGCAGACAAGTACCGCGTCGTCAAAATACAGCGGAATGTTGCAGATGAATTGCGGAAGCTGGGGCTGCCATTCTTCTCAATGGAATCAGGGCCTTTCATATATCCACGGTTATGCATGGCTTTATCGTTAGCCATATCAGTTTCCTTATTACCAGTGTCTGCAACCCAACCAATGGCAGGATTGTTAGCAAAAACACGAAGATCCAATGGAATTCCACAAGAAATGAATGGCTTTATCCATGATCCATCATTCGAGCGCCTTTTAAAAATTGTTTGAATGACGCCACGGGTCCACATGGCACAATAACCAAGACGGATTTCATACGTACCCTCAGGCACGGGAGGCAATTTAAAGGTGAAGTCATATTGACCCAACAATACAACCTCATCGCCTTGATAACTGTCAAATTCCGTGTGGCGGTTTCGGACAGAAACGAATGTTTTATCGGAAAAAGACCAATCTTTAACCGCACCGTCTTTGAATGCCGTACATGTTGCCGTTCCGGCACGTCCGCGAGCAGCGGGGGTACCATTCATGAAATCCGGAGAAAGCGTAGTCGCGTCAAATCGGAAACGACAATTGAAAACGATATCTTTAGTTTCAGTACTGTAAGTCAAGATATTATCAATGTAATGATACACGCCGTTCAGCGCTAATGAATCGGAAGGGGCAATTTTAACACCTTTTACTGAAAAATGGGCTCCTACACCTTTTCGATTCAAGTACAAACCATCCGAGGGATAACTAACCTGCATAACGGTATGCGGACACAATGTTTCGTAGGTATCTGTTGCATCCATTACAGTGGTTACTTGCATCAACCGTTTTACTTCACCCGAAATAGTCAATCCATAATAGGTGCCCAACCGATCCAAAAAATGATACGCAATGAATCGATTCAGGGGGTTTTTTCGATTTGTCCAATCCTGATCGTACAAACCGGCATCTTTTGGATATGTTGCATCGTAAACACTCTTGGCGTAGGCTTTCAAACCTTGCAAACTGGTGGTGTCGATTCCTGCATCTGCAAAAACTTGATTCGTTTCTACAAATGCGGTGTACCTGAATTTGCGTTGTTTCATAAAATAGCCTGTTTCCCATTCATTTCCGGTATGATAATATATTCCAAGTTCAACAGAATCATGACTGCAGGAATACGTAGGATCTATATACTTACTTGTTAAGACATCCAGTCCCGTTAGTTTCATGGCTTGACAAAACAAGGTGATGGTAGGATTTTTTTCCAAGACAGTAGGCAATAGATCATTACTGGATGTCAGCACGTGGTCAATCGTATGCACTACACCGTTTTCCACAGAATCATCTCTATTTATAATCAGGGCATCCTGGTTAATGTGATACCTAACAGTCTTCTGGTCATCTTTTGTAGTATCACAGGTCAGACTCAGGTATCGGTCATTCATGTTCGTGGTCGAAATGACACCGTCGTTCATATCTGTCGTAAAGTAAGTTACCTTAATCAAATGGCTGTATGCCAAAGTATCGCATTCGCTTTTTGTCATTTGAGACACCGATGTCAAACCTCTACTCTGCAAGTAGCTGTTCATCGCCGTATTCGTCGGTGCAAAACAGGTGTAGGTGCCGTATGTTGAAAGTAAATCGTATATTTCGGCACGTTGAAGTACTTCAATGAAATCACTAAACTTTTCTTTACGGTTTTGCAAATAGTCCGTAACCATTTCGCCGGTGAAGGTGTAAAAGGTATCATTTGCAATTACTTCTTTACAGCTTGTGATCGAAAACTGCAGAGCCAAAAAGGCAAAACAAAGCCACATAAGGTGCTTAACGTTCAAATGCTTATTCATTTTCATAGTATTATTCGATAATGGATGTAGAGGTTGCAGTATTGTAAGCAGGATTCTGATGTAAGAATTTATTGACTTTCAACTCGTTTTCGTTGTAAGGAAAATAAAGTGTATTCGGGGATGCCATTTTTAACCGAATGGCATTTTTGTTATCAGAATACTTTATGATGTCATAATTGATAAGTCTGGAATTATTCCCATCACGACGTGCTAGTCGAACCAAATCGAACCAGCGTTTGCCTTCAAATAGCAATTCCCGCTGACGTTCTTTTAGTACAAGGTCCTCCATTTTGGTGCGAGTCAAGGCGTAGTTGGCAAACACCAAGGTGTCGCGACTAGTGGCAGTAAAATTATTAGCCCGGTTATAGACAGCTGAAATCAAGGAAAAGGCTGTGTGATATTCTTGTGACTGCTCTGAATTGATGGAATCGGGTGTGACATTTCCAGCTCTCGCTACTTCGCACTCGGCCTTCATCAACATGATATCGGTCAAACGGTAAATAATCCAGTTTGCATATTCCGAACTTCGACGGCTATCATCAACAACAGGAGTTGCAACAGTGGTATTATACTCAACGTACAACCGACAATACTTGTCAATGGCATATACGCCATCGGCATCTTCCATCGCTTCCAAGTAGCGACAATCCGTTTTCTTGAACAGTGTGTTCAAATTAGTTAAGACGCCATCAAAAAGGAATTCGGAGGCACTGAGGAAACCGAGATCGGAAGAAGAACCGTAATATTTTGTCACGAATGAATTCTTCACGTTTTGATTTTCTGTAAATGATAACTCAAAAATACTTTCGAAGGAATGACCAGCTCCAAAGATTTCGTTATACGCATTCCCTACCCAACTACCGGAAATTTGTTCGGTTATCAGCGGATAGGTTGAAAATAATTTTATATCGCTTTGAGTCAGATTCTTTTGCTCTTCATACAGTTTTTTCTTAGAGTCAATGACCAAATCGCAGTATTTGATGGAATTGGAATAATCTTGCTTCCACAAATACATGTCAGCCAAAAGGGCATGGATGCAGGTGCGGGTAATTCGACCCGTATTTTGATAGTCTACCGCATATCGATTAACAGCATCGTCCTTAACTAATTCAAGATCTTGAACCAGGCAAGTCAGGACAGAATCAAACGAAGCAGCTGGAATCATATACTCTTGATTGTCATCTATGGAGGGTTTTGTAACAAATGGAACATCCCTGAATGTGCGGATCAGATAAAAATAACATAAATCTCGTATAGTAGTGACTTCGGCTATAGTCGCCTTTAGTTGTGACTCCGTATAGTTCGGGTCTATTTCTTGTACTTTCGGAGCATAATAAAGCACCGTGTTACAACGGTTTATGACTTGATAGAAGCAGGTCCAAGTTGTCAAATCACTGGCAGGAAGAATGTTCCCCTTCAGTATTTGACTTTCCGATTCGGGTGTTGCCTTTCCTTGTATAATGTTATCGGAGCGCAGTTCACCCCAAAGAGCCATCCGAGTTATGCAATCAGGCTTCTCCAATGCGGTATAGCAACCAATTACAGCACTTTCAACATCCGCTTTTTCAGTCCAGTAGTTCTCAAGGACGACATCATTCGGAGGAAGGATATTCAGAAAATCGGAGCAAGAGGCCAAGCCCAATCCCAAAAAACAAGCTAAACCAATGGTTTTGACATTTTTCATAATAGATTATACTAAATTGGATTAGAATGCAATAGTGACACCGGCAGTGATGGATTTCGAACGGGGCGTTTGAGCATTGTCAGATACAACTCCATAATTTCCGTACCCGACTTCGGGGTCTGAACCTGAGTAATTTGTTAGACAAAATAGGTTATTTGCACTCACGTTTATCCGTACCTGAGACAAACCTAACGAACGAATTAGCTTCGGATCCATTGAATAGGATAGTTGTGAATAATTCAAACGCATAAAGGAGCCATCCTCGACAAAACGATCACTGCCCAAAAAATTATATCCATAATCGAACAATGCTCTAGGGACATTTGTCAAGTCGCCTTCTGTGCGCCAACGCCAGTTTACTGCTCGGCTTTGATTGTTGTTGTTGAACATGCTTTCAGCATTCATACGGGCCTTATTAATAATTTTGTTTCCTGCACGGAAATTAAACTGATTGTTTAATTGTAACCTTCCGTATATAACCTTAATGCCAAAACCACCGGTTATTTTGGGGAGTGAACTTCCCAAGTATACAATATCCAACTCATTAATATTACCATCATGGTTGATATCTTCGTACTTGGCATCCCCACCTTTAAATTCATACGGCTTGGCATATCCATAACCGAACATCATTGGTTTGATTCGGCCGTTTTCATCCAAAACAACTTTACCGGCTGCGTTCCGGACTACCGGAGCATTAGGGCCGCTGACACCGACAACCTCTGTTTCAGAGTATTTACTATATTGATATACATTTTGATAACGGAAGCCAAAAATGGATCCAAATGCATTATTGAGCTGAACACGTGAAAGATATGAGCCATTCTTGCGGTCGAACGTGCCGTTGAGACTGGCCAAAACCATCGGGTCCATTTCGGTGATCTTATTAATATTGTTTGCAAAGGATAAGTTGAAATCTATGGAAAAATTCTTCCCTTTTTTAATGAGTCCGTTGCTATTCATATTTAGTTCCCAACCATTGTTCGTCATACTTCCCATGTTCTGCACAGACAAAGAGGAATAACCAGAAGAGGTCGGAATTTTACGGTCAGGCATCAAATTATCCGTGGTATTTTGATTGTACAGGTTAATGTCCGTTCTGAACTTATCATCAAAAAAACCTAAATCAAAGCCAATGTTCCAAGTTTCTTTGGACTCCCATTTCAAGTTGCTTAATCGAATGTTGCTCGGGTATATGGAGGGTATACCCATATACGAATCGTCAGGAGTATACTTACTGAAATATAGGTAGTCCGCATCAGGCTGTTTACCGACTTTCCCCCATCCCGGCCGAATGGACAGCATGGATAACCACTTTATATCCTTTAAAAAATCTTCGTCGGAAGCATTCCATCTTAAGGACATGCCAGGAAAATTCCCCCAACGTCGCTGGGGTCCGAATCTGGTAGAGCCATCTCTACGTAAAGTAAAATCGGCCATGTATTTGCCTTTGTAGGCATAATGCGTAGAAAAAGCGAAATAGATGCTCCGCCCTTGACCTGCACTAGTGGAGAATCCATTGATGAGGGCATCGGCTGCGGTGGAAGTTACCGTTCCAGTGGGTAAGCCATGTATGGCTGTACTCTGTGAGCTGGAATTGTCGGTTTCCATCTCACCGCGTAACAACATCAGCAAGGAATGATCCTTATTCACAAAATGCGGTGTAAAGGTCATAGTGTGTCTCGTGGTGATAGCCAACTTTTTATATTCATCATCAGCAGAAGAGTTCGCTTTATCGTTAGCCCAACCCGCAGTGACTAAAGTTACCGGATAAAAAGCATTATTGGACTTATTAAAAATATCGAAAAGAATTTGCCCTTCATATTTCAACTGTGTTTCCTCACCTTCGGTACCCAGCAGATTATAATCCAATTTGAATTCTGGTTGAATACTGTTACTTCTTTCTCTGTTCGTTGCTTGATAAGCCAAAGCAACTGGATTCACCATATCGCGTTGGTCCTTCAACTCATTCGAGGCTGAAGTCAACATGTTGTAATACTCACCTGTGGAAACCCCATTCGGATCCTGTTCATAGATGGACAAATTGGGCATTTTTTTATAGGCTATACCGAGTAAATCACCACTATTCTTCTGGTTGTCGGTATAGGTCATCGAAAAATTGGAAACAAACTTGATGCGGTCGGATACGAAATAATCCAATGCCACACGGGTGGAGAATCGTTCCAAACTTTGAGCAATGATTGAACCAATTTCCTTATCATAGCCACCGGAAATACGGAAGTTCGCACGCTCGCCACCACCCATAATGGAAACAAAATGATTTTGGAAGTCACCAATCTGGATGACAGCTTTCAGCCAATCTGTATTGTTGTTGTACATTTGGTATTCGGAATAGGTCGGATCATAGTTGAACTCTCTGATGTTGGCTGCCGCATCGCTCAGTGCGGTGTTGAAATAAGCTTCCTTCATGAGCATGGTATATTCGTCACCATTCATCATTTTATAACCAGTCGGCTGCTTGGTGAGGGTTGTTCGGTACGAATAAGTCACTTTAGTATTACCGCGTGCTCCACGCTTGGTCTTTATAGCAACGACCCCGTTTGCTCCTTGAGAACCCCATATGGCAGTGGCAGCCGCATCCTTCAGTACGGAAATACTTTCAATGTCTTCCGGGTTCACATTCAACAACTGTGCAAACTTCTCGTCGTTCGCATTATTGAAATCGAAGCTTTTGCTATCATCCGTTGCAAAAACATTGCCATCCACGACGATCAACGGTTCTGAATTTCCACTGATGGAGGAAACACCACGAAGCCGCATGCTGGTTCCGGATCCCAGATTCCCTGAATTGGCGACGATGTCCAAACCAGCAATTCGACCTTGAAGTGCTTCATCAATGGTCGTGAAAGGCAGACCTTCGAATTCCTTGGCATCAATGGACTGTGTAGCACTGGATATTTCCCTTTGAGGAATGGCAAGACCTCCCCCCTCAAACTTCTTTTTGGCAGTTACAACAATATCTCCCAGCTTGGTAGCGCTAATCATTTTAATTTTATAGGAAGTTCCATTTATCGGAAGAATAGCTGGTTTATAGCCGACCATAGCCACTCTGATCCGATCTTTCGGATCTTTCAAACGAATGGAAAAATTGCCGTTAACATCGGTTATGGTTTGATTAACAATACGGTTTGAAGCGTCAATTTCCATAACAGGGACATTCACCATTTCACCGAATTCATCGTAGACATATCCGCTCAACATGGTTCCTGCAGACTGTGCCAAGACAATTGCTGGCACCATTAGTGAAAACAGCAGCAAACAACTTACAACTATATTTCTCATGGATTTACTTTATTTTTTTAGCCAATTTCTTTTTTACAACTTTCGTATGCAAGAGATCAGATTGCACTCTGGAATACATCAAGGGTCTGTCGATTTGATGGATGACCGCATAGGCAGATGTTTCGATCGAGGTGGCACTGGCAGGATTCAAGCTGTTTAACTGATATTCTCTTGCCATCAGATTGCATATATTTGGATTATTGACCACATGAGCGGTTCTGCCGGCACCATCAATTATTTGGATGCCGCTGTTGTTGGCCGTAACATCGAGTTTCATAAATTGATTCGTGGAGGGATTAATAATAGCGGTTTCGAAATTTCCTGTAATGTTTCCGCTGCCGATATAGACTGAATTGTCCTGGATATGATACTTGAGGAAATTATTGATTATTAAGGTCAAACTGTCTTTTACCTTCACATCAGTAACCGTGTCAATTGCTGCCCATGTCGGCAGATTTAAAGCCTTGATCGAATCATTAACAGGCACGTAGACCGTATAATGATAGGTGTTGAATAAGCTGATGTTTTTACTTACGGTAGCATATAATTTGTTATGGACGCCAGTTTCCAGATAATCACTTCCAGATAACAAATCACGAAAAGCACTAAATTCTTCATGTTGGCTCAGAACATCGTAAACAGAATTTTTACCGGACATCAAGGGCTCATCATCCATAATATAAGTCTTACCATTACCGTCGCTGGACTCATCGTAGATCTTTTTTACAGTGATGGGACTTCCTTTTTCAATCTGAAAGCCTCCGGATACTTGCATGTGCCCCTCACCATCTGAGGCTTGGCTTATCTTCAGTTCTCCTCCGCCTTTAGTTTGATAATAGGTATTACCGTCTTCCACATCACCGATAACCGTATGATAATTCAACATATCTTGCAAACGATCAAGTATTTGAGCGGAGGAGGCCATTCTTGGGATGGAATCACCAATGGTTCCAGTCGTTAAATCATAATTCCAAATACTGGCTTTTACTTTTCCAGTAGTCGTAGTTGCCTTGCTGTCATAATAAAACTTGAACAATAGGGTCTTGGTCTGTCCGAAAGACACCGGATCGATATACCTGGTTAATGCATCGTTGGTTGGAATAAAAAAACTGTAACGGGTATCCATAGAGTTTAGATAGGCATAATATTCCAACTGTTCGATGGCCCAATAAAAGATATTCATATTCTTATCGATCAGGGCTGGAAAAGAAACGGAGGCGTACGCAGTCGGGCTGAACACCTTGTTGGTGAGAAATACAGCTCCGTTACAACCCAAATATACGCTGTCCACATCATTAGGAGTGATACCTAGCTCATTGCTGGCATCGTTCAACACAGTTGAAAATTTACTGGGTACGCAGCTAATAAAGGAGTTCTGCATGTTATTGTTAATCAACTTGGCAAGGACATCAACTGGCACATTCTCGGGAGTACCGAATTTATCCATCAAGACTCGCCCACCTTCATTCTTCCAATAACGGGTCAAAGCAGCATCGCTGGGAACCATCATTACCCCCATGTTTTCCTGTAGGGCAACATCATTTCCGACTGAAGTGACTGTACTAGACCAAAAACTGTTCCATCCCGGATCAAATTTTAACTGACCAGGAACAGGATCTCCGGATGGCGTGGTTAATACGGATGCTCCGAGTAAAGGGTCTGTATGAGAACGTTCTGAAAAATAACGCTTCTCATATAATACCGTGGCGGTGGTATTATACAAACGGTCGTATTCGGCAGAAGCACTTTTACTGTAATAAGGAGCCGAAAAACGTTCCAACATTTGGCTGTATGCAGTCGTTGTCGGCTTCTTTCTGATAATTTCAGCCATATTGTCAAGTGGCAACAATACCTCGCTCATATCTTGAATAAATCCGTTCAGGCACTTCTGATCCTTCTTCTTGATGGTCACCCCATTGACACTGGCATCACCCGGTTGGCGGACTGTGGTATGGTTTAACAGGAAATCGTAATCGCTGTTTGTAATCCTGTTTTTTTCCATTTGCACTTCCAGAAAATGAATCATAGGAGAAACCGTCAAGTCTTTCATACAAATGATGCTTTCTTGTTTATCCTTGAATTCTGCCCAATATAGAGTGCTCGGCATTTCCTGAGGAGATATTCGAGGAACAGAGTCATAAATGGACAGTGCTGTTAGACGGCGCATGCAATCACCTTCAGTAGGACCTTTAGTACTTGACAGGGTCGTGGTTTGATATGCATTATTAATCATCGCTCCGTTCAACAATATTTTCTTTTGAGCCAGCGAAAGCTCTGAATAGCTTTTCACGCCCCAATTGTTGTGAGCAAAAAATCGATTAAAAGCATCGTCATCGGCAACGAAAAGCGTTTTACTACCCGTTTTGGAAAGCACTTCCTTATAATCAAGATCCTCTATCAATTTTACAAAATTGGTATATCGCCCTTCATCTTTCAGGTAATCGTAAACACTATTCCCTAACCAACTTGGAAACTTTATGTCTTGATCAAACTGGGTACAGGAATAAAAGCCTCCGCACACCAACAATAGGACACCCGCTATCAACCAACGCTTATAGTGACAACGTTGCAGCAATTTGTCAATCATACTATTAAATTTTAGGTTCTCATTTCAGAAACAAACGTACTTCTAATTAATTTCTACAATACGTATATGCTGTTGTTTATTTAGGTACATACCGTTGCTTCGGACATTTATTAAAAAATACAAATATATATTATATTTTCCAAATAAATTGCTACTTGACAGCTTTTCAGATTATCTAAAACCATAATTAGAATACCCAGAATTTAAAATGGATGAAAATTGATTCTATTACATTCGTACACATGAATGTGTATCATAAATCAATCGGGCAAAATGCAAAACACAAATGAATTAATGCGATAGAATGAGAAAATGATTAACATGAGAAATTATAAAATTACTTTGAACATGAGACGATTCAAAAACATTTTTCTTTACCTTTCTTTAAGTTGCTTGACTGCTTCCGCATTTGGACAAACCTCCAGTCGGACGTACACGAACGCCGTTATTCCTGGTGACCATTCAGATTGTACGCTAACCAAGATCGGAAACGATTTCTACACGACTGGATCGTCATTCAACCCGACACCGGTAATTTACCATTCCACCGACCTGGTACATTGGGAAGCGATTGCGCAACCTGTTTCAGCCGCCTGGCCTGAGTACGGCGATAAGGATCATGCAGGTTGCTGGGGAGGACAGATGGTGTATTACAATCAAAAGTATTGGGACTTCTTTTCCCACGGCGGAACCATGTGTTATGTCACAGCCGATAAACCGGAAGGTCCTTGGAGCATGCCCGTACGAATCAGGAATCCCAAAGAATTGCCCTACTCGTTGGGATATGACAACTCCATTTTCATTGATGACGACGGGAAATGGTACATGGTGGTTAAAAATGGCAAACCCAACAATGGAATCGTTGAACTCGGTAAAGATGGACAACCCACCGGATTGGTTTATAATTTAAACTGGCTAAACCCCGAAAACAGGAACTTCCCGTTCAGTTGGGCCGAAGGTCCCGTCATGTGGAAGCACAACGGTTATTATTACTATTCCTGCGCGCACGATGTCAGTGGTGGCCAAAAAGTAATCCGAAGCCTGACATTGACGGCTGATTCCACCGCGTGGACCATACCGGTCGACTTCTTCAATGAAAAGGATCCAGGTAAGCCGACCTCTATTTTCTCAGGCCCCAATCACTCCTCGGCAGCAGTTAAACTGAACGATGGAACCCAATGGGTCTTGCACCCCGTTTGGGCCAGAGCCAATCAGGGCGAATGGCTTGGACAAGGCAGACAAGGCATCTTGAATCAGATCCGATACTCAGCCGACGGCAGTGTCTTAGCGGATTATCCGACAAACAAATCGTTCGCCGCACCGGCACTTCTCTCGGGTGGCATTCCCTGGATGGTTCCGAAATCGGACTTCTTCGATTCTGACAAGCTTAATCCTGAGTGGTCCTTCCTTGGATATACGGCAACGAACACCCATTCCCTGATCGAACGTAAGGGATGGTTACGCATGCGGCCCAGAAGTGCCACTCGACTGAATACAGTGATCAAAACGGATGCGGAACATAATTACACCTTGATAACCAAGATCGAATTCAAGCCTCAGAACATGAACGATGAAGCCGGCCTACGCATCATGAATGGTGATGAACTCCTGTTTGTCAAACTTTGTCTGACTAAGGACAGTGCCTCCAATAACGTGATCCGATTCAGCTTTGAGAATACAACCTATTCTGTTGATCACAAGACAGGAGCTGCTGTTTGGTTGAAATTACAGCGAAATGATCATGTCATGATCGCCTATTACAGTAAGGATGGTTTGAAATGGAGTACCATTGGCGGAAGCATCAATGTAGCAAAACTGGACAATTACAGTATGGATTTCAACGGTTGGTGCGGAAACCGTCAAGGCCTTTATGTTCAGGGTTCAACCTTTGCTGATTTTGATTTGTATATTTATAGAGATGCCTATACGATTACACCGGCCAATAGCCCTGCCAATTGGTATGGAACGACTGATGGACGTACAGAAAAAGGTGAAAAGGTATTGGAAAACATTCACGATGGTGACTGGGCCATGTATGCAGGAGTCGAATTCAGAAGAAAAACCTGCAAAAATGTACAGATAAAAGGCATTCCATTAACAAAAGATGCCGTTATAGAGGTTTGGGCTGACTCACTTGATAACGGAAACAAAATTGCCACTTTTAATGTAAAATCAGCTTTGAAAAATGCAGGACAATTTGAGACGTATGCCGTCAAATCCAAAAAAATTACGGGTAGGCACGATATCTACTTAAAATTCAGAAGCAATGATTCTAAAGAGCTGTTTAAACTTAAAAGCCTTCAATTCAACAATTAGAAAAATGAAATACAAGTCCTTGCTTTTAACTGTATTGCTTTCTGTGTCAACCTTGGTTAACGCCCAAGATAAATTGTATCCGAATACCTTCCCCCTATCTGCGGTAACCTTGTTGGATGGCCCCTTCAAACATGCACAAGACCTCAATGTACAGACCCTGCTTAAATACAATACTGACCGCCTGCTGGCCCCCTACCGGAAAGAAGCAGGCTTGAGTGCCAAGGCATTGCAGTATGGAAACTGGGAAAGCGACGGGTTGGGTGGTCATATTGGCGGACATTACCTGACCGCAATGTCCATTCACTATGCCGCCACCGGTAATGCCGTCTTGAAGCAACGCATGGACTACATGGTATCCGAACTCAAAACATGCCAGGATGCCATGGGTGTCAAATATCCGGATTGGGGAGTAGGCTATTGCGGCGGTGTACCCAACAGCGCCTCGGTCTGGCCGGTCGTAAAAACGGGCAACATGGCACCCATCTGGAGCAGCTGGGTCCCTTGGTACAATTTGCATAAAACATTCGCCGGCCTTAGAGATGCTTGGTTGTATGGCGGTAATGCCGATGCCAGAACTGTTTTCTTGAAATTTTGCGACTGGGCGGTCAACCTGACTTCGGGCTTGACGGATGCCAAAATGGAAGAGATGCTAGGTAACGAACATGGTGGTATGAATGAGGTTTTGGCCGATGCCTATCAGATGACCGGTCAGTTGAAATACCTAACTGCAGCCAAACGCTTTTCTCACAAGATGTTGTATAATTCAATGTCAAAAATGGTAGACAATCTTGACAATATTCATGCCAACACTCAAGTGCCCAAAGCCGTTGGTTTTGAACGAATTGGTGAAATCAGCGGTGATGCAGGTTACCTTAAAGCTGGCAAATTCTTTTGGGAAACCGTCACTGGCAACCGAAGCTTGGCATCTGGAGGGAACAGCAGAAAAGAGTTTTTCCCCTCGGCATCGGCCTGCATCGATTACATCAATGTGGTGGAAGGGCCCGAAACTTGCAACACAAACAACATGTTAAAACTGACAGAAGTTTTGTTCCGGCTGAATCCACTGGCTAAATATGCCGATTATTACGAACGGGCGCTCTATAACCATATTCTTTCCTCCCAACACCCAGATCATGGTGGTTATGTTTATTTCACTCCTGCCCGTCCACAACATTATCGGGTGTATTCCGCACCAGAAAAAGCGATGTGGTGTTGTGTAGGTACTGGTATGGAGAACCATGGAAAGTATGGTGAATTCATCTATTCGCATAAGAACGACTCCCTTTTCGTAAACCTTTTTATCGCCTCCACTTTGAACTGGGCGGATAAAACCGTGAATATCAAGCAGGAAACGACCTTCCCCTACGAAGAAAAAACCAAACTGACCATTACCGAGGCCAGCAATATCACTTTTAGCCTGTTGATCCGCTATCCGTCGTGGGTTTCTGCTGGTCAGCTGAAAATTCAGATCAATGGTGAAAACATCGCCATTACCCAAGCCCCTCAGTCGTATGTAGTGCTGAAAAGGAACTGGAACACTGGAGACGTGGTCGAAGTACAGCTTCCCATGCACAATAAAGTAGAAGAATTGCTCAATGTACCTTCATATGTAGCCTTCCTCCACGGCCCAATCTTGTTAGGGGCAAAGACAGGCAAAACTGATTTGGCCGGATTAATAGCCGATGATGGCCGTTGGGGGCACATTGCCGGTGGCACTCAATTGCCAATAACCGATGCTCCTACATTGGTAGATGACAATCGTGCCACATTAGCAGACAAACTTGTACTAGAAGAAGGTAAATCATTAAAATTCAAATTTGTCGGAATTCAATATCCGTTACACGGAGCAGACACACTTGAACTGGAACCATTCTATAAAATACACGACTCCCGTTATATGATGTATTGGATGAATCCGACTGTAGCCCAGTACCAAACAGTCATTGACTCTTTAACGTCTATTGAAGCAGCAAAACTGTTATTGGAAAATCGGACACTGGATTATATTCAGCCCGGCCAGCAACAGCCAGAATCCGACCATGTCCTTCTCTCATCCAATTCATCTTCAGGCACGTATTTGAATGAGTTCTGGAGAGATGCCCGCGATGGCGGATATTTCAGCTATAAAATGGGCACCAAGGGTTTGAACAATCTGTCTTTGTTCGTACGTTATTGGGGAAATGAAAGCGGAAGCAGAACCTTCGACATTTACATCGACGACACTAAATTGGTGACCGAAAATATATCCGGCAAATGGAATGTGAACGATTTCAAGAATGTGGAATACCTCATACCGGACTCTCTTGTTGCCGGAAAAACGTTCATTCGAGTAAAGTTCCAAGCCAAAACTGGAACCGTAGCGGGTGGAGCATTCTATATCCGATTGCTAAAGAATGATGTAAGTGGTCTTAAGGCTAATAAGCAAACAAATTCTACTGTTCAGATTATTGGGCAAAAGGGTTTGATCAAGCTGTCCAATTTTCAGGAAGGGTCCAGAATTCAGATATTTGATTTATCCGGCAGAATGTTAAAATCGTTTCATGCCGGCAATGATGAATTAAAGGTTAATATCCATTCAGGAATGTACATCGTTACATTCCTGAATGGTACCAATCAAAAATTATCAACCAAACTGGTCAGAGTATCTTAACGGAACATGAATTCCGAGCGAGGAATCCTCGCCCGGAATTCAGGACTCGGAAGGCGTTATATTGAATCGTTTCTTAAATACGGTACTGAAATATCCCACACTGGAGAATCCACACATTTCACTGATTTCAGTAATGGTGTAATGCTTAGTTTTGAGCAATTCGACAGCATATTCTAGCCGGATGGACTTGATGTAATCCACAGGCGATTGGTCGGTCAGTGCCTTTACTTTCTTATAAAGTAGGGATGAACTGACATTCATGGCAGAAGCAAAATCATCCTTGCTGAATTCGGAGTTTGAAATATTTTCCCGAATGACCAATAGCATTTTCTTCAGGAACTTATCATTCTGTTCGTTGTTCAATATCGGCTCTTCCACCTTTCCATCAATCAACTTCAGCGTCTTATTATGAACAATTTTCCGGTTTCGGACGATGGTCTTGATTCGTTGGATCAGCAAACCCATATCGAAGGGTTTGGTCAGATAGTCGTCAGCGCCTAAGCCTAGGCCATTCAACTGCTCTGCCTTACCGGTCAATGCTGAAAGCAAAATGACCGGAATGTGGCTTGTTTCAAAACCATCCTTGATTCGTTGGCACAATTCGAAACCGTCCATATTCGGCATCATGATATCCGAGACAATCAGATCTGGAATGTTCTTTTGCACAAAGTCCCACGCTACCTGACCATCTGAAGCTGTTTCGACCACGAAACTTTCTTCAAGGGCATCCTGCATAAATCGACGCAACTGATCGTTGTCTTCGACTATAAGGATGCGCATTTCATTTCCTTTTTGGGTTTCACTTACCGGTTCACTCTCTGTTTCTTGCTTCGTCAGAACAGTATTATAATCCTGTTCGACTTGGGTTAGCAACCCACCTTCGGTATGCGGAATGGTCACTCGGAATAAAGAGCCTTCCCCCTCCTTACTGGTCAGTTCGATCTGCCCACCATGCATGTCAACGTATTTTTTAATCAGCAGCAGGCCGATTCCCGA
>Ga0209429_10001336_pt1 | contig 15451 bp, 11 predicted proteins | sample BarGraNGADG00212_3_FD_184493 | JGI IMG/M metagenome (GOLD analysis project Ga0209429, IMG submission 184493) | Arctic peat soil microbial communities from Barrow, Alaska - Barrow Graham LP Ref core NGADG0004-212 (SPAdes) (version 2) | ecosystem: Environmental > Terrestrial > Soil > Wetlands >... | reverse complement strand
TTATAGTCATTGTAGATCTTTCTTTGACGTGAATTATAATCTTCATTCATACGTAACCTGAGAATCAGTTCTTCTGCCTCTAAAGTAAGTAATTAATTTGATAATAGCAATGGCGACAGGCGACAGGCGACAGTCAGCAGGCAACGAGAGAATTACTACACAATTGAAATTTCTTTATAGCCTATTTGTATAACTTTCTGTAAGCAATCCTTACAAATCCGGATATCGCCAACCCTCCTATTAAAATTACTATTGAATACTTTTTGAAAGGATTTGAAGGAGAATTGTTGGTGACAGCAATTGCGAAAATAACTGTAAAGCCAATCAAAAGAAATGTTGATAATATCCAAAAGAGTTTTTTCATAATTATTGAAATATCAGGTAAAAGTAAGGTTTTTCAGAGGATTAAAATCACTTTGAAACCGGCCAACGAATATGAGCAAAAAGCGTTGGGGCACAATCTCTTGCTTATGCCCGGTTATTAATAGCAACTTTTTTTATTCAACTTCAGTCATAATGAAATCTGCATTTCGCAATTAATATTTCATCATCTTTCACTTTATATATCAATCTATGTTCGCCATCAATTCTGCGCGACCAAAATCCTTTATATTTATGCTTCAATGGCTCCGGCTTTCCTATGCCCGAAAAAGGAGTTCGTGAAACGTCTTTCAACAAATCATTTATTTTTGATAGAATTTTCTTGTCAGTCTTTTGCCAATACAAATAATCCTCCCAGGACTCATCAACAAAAATGTATCTCATAGTTATAAAAGTTCTTTCTGAAATGATGAGCCTGTCCTGAGTTTTTCAATGGCCGAGTCTAGTCTTTTTTCATTTGTCTTCGATGACAACTCGTGATAGGTTGCATTAAGCGAATTATATTCGTCTAATGACATAATGACAACACCGCTGTCTTTGCCTCTGTTTATTATCAAGGTTTCAAAGTTTTCTGTCACACGGTCAAGATACTGTTTGATATCTTTTCTAAAATCGGAAATTGTTGTTGTTAACATAATAGTGTTTATTTTGTACGTTTCTGAGTACAAATATATGTACAAATAAATGAATGTTGAGATTTAGTTTAATTTTTTTTAAATAGTTGCTAACGGTGATAGCCAGGCATAATTCGGGCTTCAGTAGATGGAATAGTCATGGGACCTGAAAATTTGATGCGATTGATGGAACATCGGTTGCTCTGAGTCCCGCATTATGCCTGGCGACAGAGTTCGTCTTTATTCTGCATAGACAGTCTCCTTTAAGATCTGCTTTTTAATCCTTGACTTAATATATTTCTCCCGGAACAGACTTTTGTTCTGAGCAAGAAACATCAATATCTGGTTCTTAGTTTTCATTTGATCAAAAAGTTACAAAAATCTTACAAGCTTTTCAAGTACTTAAAATTCTGTTCTATATCCAGTTCAATTGTATCTAACTCTTTTCTAAGTACACCAAACTCATTCATAGACAACTATATTTTTATCCTATAGGCTTACTTTGCACCGGTGATCCTAAATTATTTTATTCTATCGATATCTTGCTTATTATTAAAAAGATAAACTAAATAAATCGCGGTTCCTGATAACTCGTAGAAAATAGTTGTCTGCTTGCTCATTACAGCTTTTCTTAATCTTGGATTATATTCAGAGAGGGAAAATAGTTTAGGATTTTTCTCTATCAAATCAAGTTGTCTGCCTAATTTTTTCTTGAAGTTGTCAATTTCTCTTTGTGTCCAGCTCTTTTTGAGATAATCTAAAATTGATTCCAGATTATTTATTGCTTCATCAGTCCAAAAAATCTTATAATCAGAATCCATATTTTATTCTGATATCTTTATTTGGATGAACTCTTCCGGAATCAACATCACTTAGACCTCGGGATATTCCTGATTTCTGATCATCAGTCAGGTCATGCCACCAATCATTTTTGAAATCGCTGGAATCTTTAACAACTTTCAGATAATCCAATGTAGCATCATCCTCAAGCTTTGTTAACCATTGAATCAGTTCACGTTTGATTACTTCGTGTCCCATAATCTTACTTTTTGACAAATTTACGAAAATATATTTACACTAACGAAATACCATTTTGTACACTTCAGTATATAAGAATATCCTTTTGCAAAATCACCCCAGCTGAACCCATTTTTAAATAAAGTCACTTAACAGGTCTGACTGTTATCTTAAAATCATATCTCTGCGGCATCACCTGGTATTGGGTAAATACAGAAAGTGCTGTACACCCCACTCCACTAGTAGCATAATCGAAATTAAAAGTTATACCGTCAAAAGGATGAAGCTGGTAAGTGTACAGGGCTTTTGTAAGATTATCTTCTGAATATGGATGTGCGCTGAAATTGAATAGCTTATTCCCTTTAAACTCAAGACCGATTCCTTTATCATCAGTCATTCTTACCCATTCATTATCGCATCTTAATCCGTAATCCTGCGGAATCAGGTATGGTTCATACATGTCGTTAACAGTAGATTTAAAAACTCCGGTTCTGTATCCCGATTTTCTGTCGGGGTAATTTTCCTGCGGACCTCGGCCATACCATTGGACATTTGCGAGACTCTTATCAAGTATCCAGTTCACTCCCACCCTTGGCAACCAGGCCGGCATATCTCCATTGGGAATAACAGAATGGTCAATCGTAATCTCACCATCACCTGAAATATGATATAAATAGTGATTCAGAAATGCTCCCCGCTTTGTTGAAAGGAGTGTTACATTTCTTACTTCGATTGTAATATTCTGATTATCAATTACTTGTAAATTACATAATTCATTGATTACCTGCATATTATCTATTCCTGCTGAATACCATTCCGAGGCTGCAACGTGTCCATTGCCTTCAGTTTTGTGCTTATTGTTTGAAGACCAGAATGCCCATTCATCAGTTTCATTGGCTAGTGGTGCTCTCCATACATTCAGTTCAGCACCTTTTTTAATTAGCTCTTTGCCAAGGTATTGTATAGATTCAAAAGAACCATTTTTTCTGTCAAAAACGTAAACAAAATCCTTACCACTAATTGTCACTTTGTCTTTCTGATCCTGAACAGTCAACTGAGTTAATGGTGCTTTTGCCACTATCTGCACCGGCTTAAACCATGACAATTCAAGCTGATCCCAGGCAATTTCAAATCCGGGCTCAGCCCACAAAGTTTTTTCCTTCTGATGAAAGCTTACCAATAGACGATACTTAACACCCTCCTTAATTTCAGGCTTTTTGTATGGTATCGTTACTTTTAAACTTTTTTGAGGTTCGAGATTTAACTGAAGATTTCCCTTTTCAAGAGTTTCACCATCTCCCTGTAATATCCATTCAGCATTAAGTTCGTTTAGATTAGTGAAAAGATACCTGTTTGTAATTTCAACTTCTCCTTGTTCATCAGAAATTAGTTTAACTGTTACAGGTTGTGCCGATTTCTTCATCTGCCACATTTCAGGTTGTGGATGACGATTGGGCCAGATGGCGCCGTAGGTCCTGGCCCCTATCCCATAACTAAAAAATTCTCCCCCTTCGGTTATCTCTTCAAAATCGAGCCACAAAGCAGCCTGTTTCTTAAGTTCCTGAGAAGGTTTTTCGAGTAAACCGGAAGAAATAGTCTTAGTGAACACTCCTACCTGGTCGATAATTGCATCGCAGATATAAACAGATGTCTCCTGTCCGTGTATTTCAGCATTCCTTCCGATATTCAGGGGGTATGGAGTATTCCTGATATCTCCCGAAACCGGCACCGGGTTGCTGTCCTTTCCATCAATTGAAAGAATTATTGACTTGCCGTTATAAGTTGCCACAACATGATGCCAGTTATATTCCCATTTTCCGGGAAGAGCAATCTGCACCTTCCTTTTTTGGTTTGTGGTTATATAAAATTCAAGTGAATCTTTTCTGATCTGGTGAATTCCAAACTGATAATTTCCTTTTGTTATCAATGTTCCCGCCGAACTGCTGAGCGAACGGGGAAATACCTGAAGCGAGAGTGTAAGCTGATTCCCACTTATCTCAAGAGCTTTATCACGGTAAACTTCAACCCACTGATCATGGCCATTCAAATCGATCCCTTTTCCTTCGATACCCTGAACCAGTTTTGCCCTTCCCATTACGTTAACCTGAACACTATTATCAGATGCATCTTTCAATGATTTTATCTTTTCAGTCAATCCGGTACTAACAAAATCCCATATTGCACCACCCATACTCCTGGGATACCTGTAAAACACATCCCAGTAATCGTCAAGACCGCCTCCTCCATTCCCTGTAACTGCCAGGTATTCATCAAGAAATGAAGGACGGGGATCGATACTATCAGGAACAAGCATAACTTTTGTAATAAGATCGAAGACCTGTGGATACCTTGGACCGATTATCTCTTCGCAGGGGTGGGAAAAGGCATTTCCGCCATACATCCAGTATCTGGTTTTATCATATTTTTTCCCTTCATCAATCACCGAGCAAATATTATCTCCTTCACCGCTCTCATTTCCTGCACTCCAGAAAAGAATTGACGGATGATTCCTGTCACGCAGCACCATCTTGCGTGCCCTTTCACGGTACATCTCTTCCCATGCTTTGTCCTTTGAAACATATTCTGTTGCATGCGATTCATCGCCTGTTTCGTCAACAATATAAATACCATATTCGTCAGCAAGTTCGAGATATTTTATAACAGGTGGATAATGGGATGTTCTTACGCAATTGAGATTAAATTGTTTTAAGATACTCATGTCCTTCCTTATTGTCTCCTCATTCATTGTATGCCCCAGAGTCGGATGCTGCATGTGGCTGTTAATACCGTTAAGTTTTACGGGAACACCATTAAGATAAAAAACCTGATTCCTGATCTCAGTCTTTTTAAAACCAATCCTCCCGTTTATTACCTCAACAGTTTTTCCGGCAGAATTCAACAGTTCAAAAGTAAGTGTATAAAGGTTCGGATATTCAGCCGACCATTTAGCGGGATTTTTGATATCATCCGAAATCTTTACAATTTGTTTCTCTCCTGCGTTGATTGAGATCTTTTGAGATTCCAGACTCTTTACAATCTTTTTATTTTTATCATAAAGAGTCGTTTTAAGAGTGAAATCACTGACATTGTTCCCAGAATAATTCCGGAGATCTACTGACAGATTGAGTCGTGCATCTGTGTAGGTTTTATCGAGATCAGTTGTTGCATACCAGTCAAAAATATGTGTTGATGGAGTGGAAATCAGAGAAACATCATCAAATATCCCCGCCAGACGCCAGTAATCCTGGTCCTCAAGATAATAGCCGTCAGAATATTTATAAACATTAACAGCAATCATGTTCTTGCCGGGTTTCAGGTATTTAGTTATATTATATTCAGCCGGTTCCTGTGCACCTTCATTATATCCTACTTCTTTACCATTTATCCATACAAATGAAGCGGAAGCTGTTTTTTCCATTCTGAGAAAGATCTCTTTATCCTTCCATGATCTGGATATATTAAAAGTTCTCCTGTAAGAACCGGTTGGATTATATTCCCTTGGTGTAAATGGCGGATTTGGGTGGAATGGTGTTGAAACATTCCGGAAAAGAGGATCGCCAAATCCCTGCATTTCCCAGTTGGATGGGACATGAATTGTATCCCATTTATTATCGTTGAATTTATCGGAGAAGAATTCAGCTGGTGTTCCTTCTGGAGTATTGGCAAAGTGAAATTTCCAGGTTCCATTCAGAGACATATAACTGCCGGCTTCTGAACGATTATTCTTCAAGGCTTCATCAATTGAAGTGTATGGAACCAAAGGAACATGGCCTTCTACCTGGTTCAATTCAAAAACCTTTGTGTTTTCGATGTAACTGTAAATATCTGAGAGGAAAGGTTTATGCTGTGAACGACTTGCTATCGTCAATAAAGTAAATACAAGTACAAAAAGTAATCTTTTCATTCTTCAAAGTTTCATTGAGTTTTATCCGATGAGAGAGCTTTAATAAACCGATACATAAACTCAACTCCATTATAGTAATCCGTTGTCAAGATCCTTTCATCTTTTCCGTGTGCGCGAACATCATCCATATCTCCAAACATTCCTGAAACACCATAAACCGGAATTCCTTTCAGCCTTAGGAACTTACCATCTGTAGCACCGGTAGACATAATGGGAGTGACACTTACACCCGGCCACATTGTTGCAGATATCTGACTTACCGGCCCGGTGATATCTTCCCGCAGTGGTGATAAAGGAGTAGTAAAAGATGAATTAATCCGTGTGACAGAAATCTTGTCATCTGCAAGAACAGATTTAAGAACCAACATAACATTTTCCGGATTATCATCAGGGAGCATCCTGCAATTAATTATCGCCTGGGCATTATTCGGAAGGGCATTCTCAGCGTGTCCTGCACTCATCATCGTTGCAACACATGTTGTGCGCATCATTGCGTTATAATATGGCGAATAAGCTTCGAGACGGTTTGCTGCTGCAGTATCTTCAGGCGTTTTAAGAATTGTATTAATATCTGACCTCACCTGCTCTGTTTCACCGGCTTTAACATTTTCAAAGTATTTACGGGTTGTTTCATTCAATCTGACAGGAAAATCATACTTTGCCAGACGGGTAATTCCGGATGCAAGTACATAGATTGCATTATCTTTAACCGGAAGGGAGCTGTGACCTCCCTTGTTTTTTACCTCTAATTTAAAAGAAACATAAATCTTTTCGCTTGTCTGAATTGCCATAGTAACAGGTTTCCCGTTTTTACTATCCCCTCCGCCTCCATCAGGATTGATGCAGAAATCAGCTTCAATCAAATCGCGATGATTTGTGACCAGCCAGTTTACTCCATTGGCATTCCCTGTCTCCTCATCTGCGGTAAGAGCGATAATAATATCACGGTTTGGCTTAAAACCTTCATTTTTAAGACGGATCATATTTGTGATCAGAGATGCATCGTCCATCTTTACATCAGTTGTTCCTCTGCCCCAGAAGTACCCATCTTTTTCGAGGAAGGTGAAAGGATCTACTGACCAGTCGCTTCTCAATGCTTCAACAACATCCAGATGGCAGATAAAGAGAATTGGCTTCAGTTTCCCGGTCCCATGATACCGGAAAACAAGATTTTTGTGTTGGTCATCCTGTCCGGTGACAAGGATATCAGAACTCTGAAATCCGGCCGCTTTAAGTCTGGCAGCCATTGCTTCAGCTGTCTTCGTACTTCCAAACTTCGATGTAGAATTTATTTCGATAAGTTCTTTAAATATATCCTTTGCAAGTTTTTTATATCCATCAGAAATTTCCTGTCCGGATATTGCAGCTGTAAAAGCTAAGAAAAAGATTAAAATCAAGTTTTTTTTCATGAAAATCGTGATAAATATTACTTTGGAAATATACAAAAAATTGTCCCAGATAAATCAAAGGAATGATTCAGGAAACAAAAAATTGTTTTAATTTTGATTTAACAGATTGTGTACCAACTAGACTTTATTTATAATTCATTGCTATTCAATAATAATTTCATAACCTTAAAACTATAGAAATGAGCAAGATTCGGACTTTAACCAAAATTTTTACAATTCTTTCAATTATTCTGTACACTTCAGCCTGTAGCAAGGCTCCTGAAGCTGACAAAATAAATTTAAGTTATGAAAAGTATGTTATGCCTAATGGATTGCAGGTTATTCTTCACACCGACCATTCCGATCCTATGATCTCATACGCAATTATGTACCATGTAGGTTCTAGCAGGGAGATCCCCGGCAAAACCGGTTTTGCTCACCTGTTTGAACATCTTCTTTTCGGCGGCTCTGAAAATGTTCCGAGCGGCACTTTTGACAAAATTATAGAAGGTGTAGGAGGAACCAATAACGGGTTTACCACTCGTGATATAACAACCTATTATGAGATGTTCCCGAAAAATGCTCTCGAAAAAGTTCTATGGCTTGAGTCGGACAGAATGGGATTTTTCATTAACTCTATCACCCAGCATACACTTGCTGTTCAACAGAATGTGGTTTCAAATGAGAAAAGGCAGGGAGAGGATAATTCACCCTATGGTTTCACTGATTATGTTATAGATAAGAACCTCTATCCCTCTGATCATCCCTATAACTGGGAAGTGATCGGCGAGATGGCTGATCTTAAAAATGCCTCTCTTGATGATGTCAAAGCATATTACGGACATTTTTACGGACCAAATAATGCAACTCTTGTGCTTGCGGGAGATTTTAATTCAGATTCGGTTAAGATGATAATAAACAAATATTTCGCAGAAATAAAATCGCATGGGGAAGTTGCCTCGCGTATAGCTCAGATACCAACTCTTAATAAAACCAAAAAACTTTATCATGAAGACAATTTTGCTAATGTCCCGGAGATAACCCTTGTATGGCCTGCACCGCAGTCCTATCAAAAAGATACTTATGCCCTGGATTTCCTGGCAAAAATTCTCGCAGATGGTAAAAAAGCACCTTTATACAAGGTTCTTGTAAAGGAAAAGAAACTTACATCAAGAACCACAGCTTACAATAATTCAAGTGAACTGGCAGGAGAGTTTACGATTACAGTCAGAGCCAACGAGGGGAAATCGCTAAAAGAGATTGAGGAGGCTGTAAATGAAGCTTTTAGCCGATTTGAAAAAGACGGAATAACAGAAAAGGATGTTGAGAGAGTCAAGGCTGCGAGTGAAAAGAGTTTTTACGAGGGACTTAACAGTGTTTTGGGCAAATCTTTCCAGCTTGCCTTCTATAACACCTTCCTCAATGACCCCGGATACATTCAAAAAGATATTGAAAACATTAAAGCGGTTACTCTTAATGATGTAAAAATGGCTTACGACAAATATATAAAGAATAAACCTCATATTGTTACCAGTTTTGTGCCGAAGGGAAAGATCGGAATGATAGCAGATGGCTCCTTACCGGCAGGTGTGAAAGAAGAGAACATCAATGAAGCCAGCCAGGTTGAGATTGCAGGAACAGGAGATGAAAAAATCTTGAAATCAGCATCATCTTTAGACAGAACTGTTGAACCTCCTGCAGGACAACCCCCAGGAGTAAATGTTCCACAGATCTGGAAAGCCACTCTGGCAAATGGCATCAGGGTTTATGGAATACAGAATAAGGAGCTGCCTCTTGTTGAGTTAAGTGTGGTAATTGATGGAGGAGTTCTTCAGGACAAGACCGATCTGCCAGGGGTCGCAAACATGGTAGCAAATGTACTTCCTCAGGGAACTAAAAATTTAACACCCGAAGAACTGGAGGAACAAACAGAGTTGCTGGGCTCAAATATCAATATGTATGCCGGTCGCGAAGAATTGTCTGTAAATGCCAGCGCGCTTTCGAGAAACTTTGATAAAACAGCAGCTCTTCTGAAAGAGATCATTCTTGAACCACGTTGGGATACTGCAGAGTTTTCAATGGCACAGACCAGAACAAAAAACAGCATAATACAGTCAGAGGCACAACCTAGAAGTATAGCCAGCCTGTTGTTCAATAAATTGCTTTACGGGACTGATAATATTTTTGGTTATAGTACCAGGGGAACAAAAGAATCAATTGGTAAAATAACTATCTCAGATTTAAAGAGCTTTTATGAAAAGAATTTTTCACCAGGGTTAACGCGAATACTGGTTGCAGGAAATGTGTCTGAAGAACAGGTTCTGAAAGCTTTGAAACCGCTGGAGGAAGGATGGAAGGCAAAAGATGTCAAATTGAATTCATTCCCTGTTCCTGCAAACCCGGAAAAGTCCGAAATCTACTTTGTTGATATTCCGGGGTCGCGCCAGTCTGTGATATATACAGGATACCTTGCCCTCCCAAGAACAGATCCTGACTATATAAAGGCAGAATTTGTAAACTACAGGCTCGGCGGTGCATTTACCAGTATTCTGAACCAGATCCTTCGGGAAGAGAAAGGATTTACTTACGGCGCCTCAAGCTATTTCCAGGAAATGAAGTCCAAAGCTCCTTTTGTTGCTTCTACCAGTGTCAGATCAGATGCGACCTTCGAATCCATTAAAATAATAAAGGATCAGATGGAGAAATACCGTAATGGCATTGACGAAAAGGACCTGCAATTCATTAAAAATTGTATGATACTTTCAAACGCCCTCCGATTCGAGACAAATGGATCGCTGATACAGTTGTTATCGACGATGTCTAAATACGGACTTCCTGATAATTACATTATGAAGGAAGAAAACGTAATTAAGAATATGACAATTGATGAACATAAGGCAATTACAGATAAGTATATAGTACCAGATAAGATGTATTATGTAATTGTGGGTGATGCCGCAACACAGCTGAAACCACTTGAAAAGATAGGTTTCGGAAAACCGATAATTGTGAAACAATAAATATTTTTTTATATCTTTAGGTATCAATTAATCATTTAATGTGAAAATTATGAATTTCAAACGCCGTGAATTTATCAGATTAAGTGGTATTACAGTAGCAGGATCATTAATTGTACCGTCACTGCTTCATTCATGCAGAGGTGTTCCCGTTTCGGCAGATGCTGCAGGGTATCTCGACCATTTTGAAGTGACACCGGAACAGCTGCAAAAGGTAATATCCGCTGCAATGGAAAAAGGTGCTGATTATGCCGACCTCTTTTTTGAGGATACATTAACTCACTCAACTTCATTGCAGGATAAAAAAGTAAACAGCGCATTTTCCAACGTCACTTTTGGTGTTGGGATAAGGGTTCTTAAAGGTGACCAGACCGGTTTTGCCTATTCTGAAAACACATCTCTTGATGCAATGTTAAGAGCAGCAAAAACAGCAGCAAATATCGCGGAAAGCAATTCAAGCTTTAAAACTGCCTCTTTTACAGATTATGTCCCCCCATCTTACTATAAGATAAATACTCCCTGGGAAGAGATACAGATAAACCAGAAAATACCTTTTATTACAAGTCTGAATGATAAGATCTTTGCCGGCGATAAAAGAGTTACAAAAGTAAATGTATCCCATCAGGATTCAACCACATACATTTTATTCTGCAATTCAGAAGGTCTCCTTACGTGGGATTATCGTCCCATGACCCTTCTTTATGCCAGATGCATAATGGAAGAAAACGGAAGGATTGAAAATTCAAACGTATATCAATCCTATCGTAAGGGTTTTGAGTTCCTTACCAACGACATGGTTGATAAGCTTGCCAAACAGGCAGTTGAGAAAGCTTCACTCCTCTTCAGTGCTGTCAAACCCAAAGCCGGTGAGATGGAAGTTGTTATGGGTGCTGGCGATTCAGGCATTTTGCTGCATGAAGCCATGGGACATTCATTCGAAGCCGATTTCAACAGGAAAAAAACCTCAATCTTTTGCGATAAAATGGGTCAGAAGATCGGTGAAAATTTCGTTACAATTGTTGATGACGGTACACTTCAAAACGACCGGGGAGCCCTCAACATAGATGATGAAGGTAATCCTACAGAAAAAACAGTGCTTGTCCAGAACGGAATACTGAAGAGTTATCTTCATGACAGAATAAGTGCAAAATTCTATAATGTGAAGCCAACGGGTAACGGACGAAGACAGGATTTCAGAAATGTCCCGATACCTCGGATGAGATCGACCTATATGGAAAATGGTCCGCACAAAAGAGATGAAATAATTGCCAGCGTTAAGAAAGGTATTTATGTTGAAGACTTCAGTAACGGACAGGTTAATATTGGTCCGGGCGACTTCACCTTCTTTGTGAAGTTTGGCTATATAATCGAAAATGGCAAACTCACTCTCCCCATAAAGGATATTAATATTATCGGAAACGGCCCACAGGCCCTTGCAGACATTACAATGGTAGGAGATGATCTGAAGATATCAGATTCTCCCAATACATGCGGAAAAGACGGACAAGGCGTTCCTGTTACGATGGGAGTACCAACTGTGAAGATCAAAAAACTCACTGTTGGCGGAGTAAATGCTTAACTATTAACATTCTAAAATTTTGTTATGACAACAAATGAAAAATATGATATAGCTGATCTGGTAATTAAACATGCACTCAAAAACGGGGCAAACCAGGTTGCTGTTTCTATCGGAGACAGTTCAAGCAGACACGTTGAGATACGTGAAAAAAAGATCGACCGGCTCCAGGAATCTATCAGTAACGGATTAAGTCTGTTACTCTTTGTTGATAAAAAATATTCTTCCCATTCAACCAACCATCTTAAAAAAGAGGAGCTCCTGAAGTTTGTTGAAGGTGCTATTGCCTCAACACGTTACCTCGCTGAAGATGAATTCAGATATCTCCCTGATAAAGAGCTTTATTATAAAGGAGACGGAACTGATCTTAAAATATTCGATCCTTCAATCAATACACTTGATGCAAAGGCAAAAATAGATCTTGCAAAACAGGCTGAGAGTGAGATATTTGGAAGTGATCCAAGAATAATTTCCATTTCAACAAGCTACGACGACTCTGTAAGTAATGATATTCTTGTTACCAGTAATGGTTTCCGCGGAGAAAACGGAAGCAGCTCCGTCGGAATATCCGCTTCCGTATCTGTAAAGGGAACTGTCGGGAGACCTTCGGATTACTGGGGAGAATACAGTATCTTTTTTGACAGCCTGATTAAAGCCGGGATAGGGAAAAAAGCCCTTGAGAGAACAATCAGAAAATTGGATCCGAAAAAGATTACCTCAGGAAAATATACCATGATTGTTGACAACCTCAATGGCGGAAACCTTTTGGGACCATTTATTTCAGCAATGAACGGCTCTGCCATGTATCAGAAAAACTCATTCCTGATTGGGAAACTAAACACGAAAGTTGCAAGCAATAAACTCACAATTGTTGATGATCCATCGATGATTTCTGCTTTCGGTTCAAAACACTTTGACAGTGAAGGTCTTAATTCTGTAAAAAGAAGTATAATTGAGGAGGGGATTCTGAAAGACTATTATATCGGTACCTATTATGGTAGAAAACTTGGAATGAAACCAACCTCAGCAAGTACATCAAATGTTGTTTTCAAAACAGGCGATAAGGATCTTGACGGACTTGTTAAGTCGGTTACTAAAGGAGTTCTGGTAACTGGTTTCAATGGAGGGAACTGCAACGGATCAACGGGTGACTTCTCTTATGGTATCGAAGGATTCCTTATTGAAAAAGGAGAAATTGTCCACCCTGTTAATGAGATGAACATATCGGGTAATATGAAGGATTTCTGGAATACCCTGATGGAACTAGGGAATGACCCTTACAAGTACAGTTCATTCATGACGCCATCGATGGTGTTTGACAAGACGGACTTTAGCGGACTTTAAGAAAGCGCAGGGCACAGAGCACAGGGCAAAGGCACACCCAACTTCTGATTTTCATTGAGTTTCTGCGTTCCTATGTTCCCTGGTGCTTCCTTACTTCCCTGACATATTCATCGATCCTACATAATACCCCGGATCAACTTTGATAACTGCATCATCAACATCCAGTTTAACTGTACTGAATCTTGTTGTCGGGCTTAGATATTTTTCTTTACCGGAAACATATATTTTTAGAGGCATATTAAAACCCTGAACACAGTCATTCCACCTGAAAGTAAGATCTTTTCCCTTAACAGAATACTCAAACAAAGGGATCCGGATATCTCTGAGATACTGGTCAAAAACCGGTTTTAAATTTATGCCTGTCTTCTCACTTAAATAATTCTCTATCTGTGATCCTTTTACAACCTGATGATAAAAATCCTTGTTCAGTCCACGCAGCAGACCCCTGAATTTTTCATCATCATTAATAATTTGACGGATGGTGTGAAGCATGTTGCCTCCTTTGTAGTACATATCACCCGATCCTTCATTATTAACGTTATAAAAGCCAATGATAGGTTTATCATTTCTGATATTGGCCCGTGTACCTAAAACGTACTCTGAACCGGCATCTTTGCCAAAATAATACTCAACATAAAGACTTTCAGAGTAATTTATGAAGCTCTCATGAACCCACATATCGGCAAGATCCTCATAAGTAATACTGTTTGCAAACCACTCATGACCCGATTCGTGGACAATAATAAAATCGAATTTCAAACCCCAACCGGTATTGCTAAGATCAGTTCCCCTGTAACCGTTTTTAAATCCGTTACCATAGGTTACAGAACTCTGATGCTCCATCCCAAGATAAGGTGCTTCAACAAGTTTATAGCCATCTTCATAGAACGGATATGGTCCGAACCAATGTTCAAACGCAGCAAGCATTAATGGAGCCTGTTTAAACTGAACTTTAGCTTTTTCGAGGTTTTCTTTCAATACATAATAATCACAATCAAGCTTTCCCTTTTCCCCATTGAATACTTCTGAAAAATGTGCATAATCAGCAATGTTTATATTAACGCCGTAATTGTTAATAGGGTTAGCAACAAACCAGTTCCAGGTCTTTGTTTTATTTTTCTGTTTTATAACACTTCTAAGTCTGCCATTTGAGACATCCATAAGGTTTTCCGGCACATTAACACTAATCAGCATACTATCAGGTTCATCGTACATGTGGTCTTTGCAAGGCCACCATAAACTTGCCCCGTCACCCTGGCATGAGGACGCAACAAACGGGAGGCCCTTTGAGTCTTTTGACCATGTAATTCCCCCCTCCCACGGCGGTCTTTTGGAAACTTTTGGTTTACCGCCATAAGTCAGTTCAACAGAAAAGATCTTTCCCTGTTCCTGCTTATCGTTAAGATTTATCCAGTAAACATTTCCTTCACGTTTGAAATTAAGTGATTTTCCGTTCTGAACCGCTTTTGTCAGATTAAGAGGAGGTTGCAGATCAATCTGCATGAGGCTTGCCGGGGTAAGAACCTTGTATGTTACAGTGTTCGTCCCGTAGATTGTACTGTCTGCAGGATTTACAGTAATGTCAAGATGATAGTATTTCAGATCCCACCATGCTCTCTCAGGGGTTATGGATCCTCGCAATGTATCCTGATGTGTGAAGCTTTTGGGATTTGGAGAAATAAATTGACTTTTAACCGGTGCAAAAAGAAAGAGAAGAATTAATGCGGTCAGGTAGAAAAAAGATGATTTATTCATAATAGAAGGCTTTTAAGACAAAAGACAAATGTAAAAAGATAAAAGGGAAAAGCCAGAAGACGGAAGACCGAAATCAAATACTACACCACAAATTGATTTTTCGGGATTGAAATAAATTTTTAACTACTTTAGAAGAAAATTCTAATTCTTAATTATATGAAAACAACATCGCTTTCTACTCTGTTCATGATCATGATAACTATGTGTATCAGTGGAACTTTACTGGCACAGGAGTCACCACGATCGCGTGAATCATTTAACCAGGGATGGAAATTCGTAAAGTTTTTTAATTCCTCCGACGAATCAGCCACCTCCGATAAAGAACCCGCTGATCTTCAGCTTCCATCTGTCAATGATAACAACTGGCGATCTCTCGATCTGCCCCATGATTGGGCCATTGAGGGTCCGTTTAGCGACACACTTGAAAATAATACAGGTTTACTTCCATGGAAAGG
>Ga0209429_10001335_pt1 | contig 15465 bp, 9 predicted proteins | sample BarGraNGADG00212_3_FD_184493 | JGI IMG/M metagenome (GOLD analysis project Ga0209429, IMG submission 184493) | Arctic peat soil microbial communities from Barrow, Alaska - Barrow Graham LP Ref core NGADG0004-212 (SPAdes) (version 2) | ecosystem: Environmental > Terrestrial > Soil > Wetlands >... | reverse complement strand
CTTCATTGTTATATAGTGTATCCAAAGAATTCCTTTCAAACAAGGTCTTTCCGGGTACTAAAACATGTCGAATCCAGACCGGTTTTGCAGCAGCTTCACAATACTCAAGCATATTCCAGGCATTTTGGGTATCAGATCCGGTAAGATCCTTCGCCGTACTATCATCGAATGCTTTTATATCCAGAAGAATCATATCGGCTTCCCGGACGGCCTGGATACAATTTTCCAGAGGGACGGCTCCCGACGTATCAATCGCACAGTGGAGGTTCGCCCTGCTGTGGCACTGACGGAATAAGGCATATATGAAATCAGGCTGCAGAAGCGGCTCCCCTCCCGATACGGTGACACCGCCGCTTAAGTAATTCCGGTAACGCAAAATATCGGTGACCTGTTCTTCAACGGTTACCGGAGTGCCGCCATTTGGATCCCAGGAATCGGGATTATGGCAGTATTGGCATCGAAGTCTGCATCCCTGCATAAAAACAATATAACGAAGCCCCGGGCCATCCAATGCACCCAGAGTTTCGATGGAATGTATTCTGCCTTGCATATCGCTACAGCTTAGCATGAACCGTACGGCGGACAACATCGAGCTGCTGTTCACGGGTAAGCTGTATGAAATGCACCGCATAACCGGACACGCGTATGGTCAGCTGAGGATATTTCTCCGGGTGCTCCATAGCATCGAGAAGCACCTTGCGCTGTATGACGTTCACATTCATATGATGACCGCTGTCTTTGAAATAGCCATCCATCAGATCGGCCAGATTGTCTTCCTGCTCGGCAAGGCTTGTACCGAGAGTAGCGGGCAGTATTGAGAAAGTATAGGAGATACCGTCTTCACTGTAATCATAAGGGATCTGCGCTACCGAGCGCATCGCAGCAACCGCACCTTTTTTGTCACGGCCATGCATCGGGTTGGCTCCCGGTGCAAAAGGTTCCCCTGCTTTTCTTCCGTCAGGGGTAGAACCCGTCTTCTTTCCATAAACAACATTGGATGTAATCGTGAGAATGGAAAGAGTCGGCTTGCTGTCACGGTATGCCTTATGCTTGGAAAGCTCCGTCATAAAGCTGCGTACAACCATATCGGCAATCCTGTCGGCACGCTGATCGTCATTCCCGAAAGCCGGATATTCGCCCTCAATCAGAAAATCTGTCGCCAGACCGGATTCGTTGTGTACCGGCTTCACACGGGCATAGAGAATTGCGCTTAAGCTGTCGACCACAACCGATAGTCCAGCCATTCCGCATGCAGTTGTTCGAAAAACTTTCTCATCATGAAGGGCCATCTCAAGCTTCTCATAACAATATTTATCATGCATATAATGAATTATATTGAGGGTATTGATATAAAGCTTGCAGAGCCATGCACATGTCTCATCAAAGCGTGCCATAACCTGGTCATATTTGAGGTATTCCCCCGTAAGGGGTTCCCTGACCGGACCGATCTGTTCCCCGGATTTTTCATCGCGTCCGCCGTTGATCGAGTACAGGAGTGCTTTGGCAAGATTCGCCCTTGCCCCAAAGAACTGCAGCTGCTTACCAACCCGCATGGCCGATACACAGCAGGCAATTGCATAATCGTCGCCGAACTTTTCACGCATCAGGTCATCATTTTCATACTGAAGCGAGGATGTCTCTATCGACAGGCCCGCACAGTAGTGTTTGAATGCTGCCGGGAGCTTGGGACTCCAGAGAATTGTCAGGTTGGGTTCAGGTGCGGGACCGAGGTTTCTAAGTGAATGAAGGAAGCGATAGGACATCCTGGTTACCATGTGACGTCCGTCAACTCCGATCCCTCCTATGGCTTCCGTGACCCATGTCGGGTCCCCCGAAAAGAGTTCATCATATTCAGGAGTGCGCAGGAAGCGTACCATTCGGAGCTTCATAATAAAGTGATCGACAATTTCCTGAACCAAATCTTCCGTAAGTGTTCCGTCTTCAAGATCCCTCTGTGCGAATATATCGAGGAAAGTAGAAACGCGTCCAAGGGACATTGCCGCACCGTTCTGCTCCTTTACAGCACCCAGATAAGCAAAATAGAGCCATTGCACGGCTTCCTGTAAATTAGTCGCCGGCACGGAAATATCAAAGCCATACCCCTGGGCCATTTTTGTCAGATCATACAGAGCCTTGATCTGCTCGGAAATTTCTTCGCGCTGCTGAATTGTCGCGCAGTCCATGTCATCGGAAACGCAATTGTTCTTTGCCTGTCTTTTCTGGTTGATCAGAAAGGAAGTCCCGTACAGCGGCACCCTCCGGTAATCTCCGATGATACGGCCTCGGCCATAAGAATCAGGAAGGCCCGTAATAAGTCCCGCGTGGCGGGCCCGCTGCATTTCGAGTGTATATACATCGAATACACCGTCATTATGTGTTTTGCGGTACTTGAATACATGCTCGACTTCAGGGTCCATTTCCCTGTTATATGCTTTTAGTGAAGTACGAACCATCCGGATTCCTCCGAAAGGCATAATTGCGCGTTTCAGCGGCCTGTCAGTCTGCAGGCCGACTATTCTCTCCAAATTTTTGGCAATATATCCGGGCCGGTGAGAAACGATTGTTGAGATCGTCTGTGTATCAATATCAAGAACTCCGCCAGCAGCAATTTCTTTATCGCGCCAGGATAGAACCTTCGACCACAGGGACAAGGTGTCCTCTGTGGGAGGACAAAGAAAAGAATCATCTCCGTCATAAGGAGTGTAATTCCGGATGATAAAATCACGGACATGTATTTCTTCACACCATTTCCCGGGAATAAACATTGTCATTACCTCACTGCTGCAAACGATATTGTTTCTTATACCGATAGCTTTTATACGAATAGGATACAGTATTTTCGAAGGATTTATGCAAATTTTTCATGAAAGTACAATGAATTTCAAGAAAAGAAAAGATGATCCAGCAGTATCTTGACTCCGATTCCGACAAGTATGAGTCCTCCGGCAATTTCGGCTACTTTTCCGAGAACGGGTCCGATCCGGCATCCAAGCACTCCTCCGGCATAGGAAAATGCAAAGGCAACAATACCGATAACAGCAGCCGGCCACCATATATCGACCTGAAGAAATGCCATACTCACACCAACTGCCAAAGCATCGATGGATGTCGCCACAGCAAGGACAATAAGTCTCCTTGCTGTCAGTACATCTGACGCCATCTGCCCTTTTCTTCCGGCAACGGCCGTTTCGGGCGTGACAGGACAGGCCGGTGCATTTTCAAGCAGTTCTTCCTTGTCGCGGGATGTAAAAGCTTCCCACAGCATTTTACCGCCGATCAGAAGCAGCAGTGCAAACGCAATCCAGTGGTCAAATTTCTCAATATAGGAACGGAAACGTGTCGCACCGAAAAACCCGATTATTGGCATGAAGCATTGAAATATACCGAACAGAAGACTCATCCGCAGATTATGCCTCCAGTTAAAATCACATACTGCCATCCCGGTTGAAACCGAGACAGCAAAAGCATCCATTGCAAGACCGACTGCAATCAGCAGCACTGTTATAAAGTTCATAATTTGCCTCTTTTCGTTCTTGCATTTTGCCTTTTTTTGCTTATTGTGTCAATGTATGTAAGGAAAAAGGCAATGATCCCGTTTTCCTTTCTTCACTAGGCTGCCTTTTCATGTTATTGTTAATACAAATATACACATACAAAATGGGGGGTTGTGTATTCATCCTATTGGTCCCCCGGCCAGACATAATAATCATATAAACATGAATTATTGCAGGGATACTTGTAATTGAGTGACCCTGCAGATTCGAAAAGAGGTGTACATGTATATGCGAAAGACAAAAATAATCTGCACGCTCGGTCCGGCCGCTGATTCGGATGATATCGTCCGCAGGCTGATTCTTGAAGGAATGAATGTAGCAAGATTCAATTTTTCACACGGAACCCATGAAGAACACAAGATGAGAATGGACAGAGTCAAGCGGATCAGGGAAGAGCTTCATCTTCCGGTGGCACTCCTTCTTGATACAAAAGGTCCCGAGATACGTACCGGATCGTTTGAAGGCGGAAAGGCCATCCTTGTTGAGGGTGAGACTGTCATCATCCGAAGTGATGATATTACAGGAAGCAATACGGAATTCTCCGTAACATACAAGGAGCTTCCGGAAGATGTAAAACAGGATACCAAAATTCTTATTGACGACGGTCTGATTGAACTGATTGTCCTTGAGGTAAAAGACAGGGATATCTACTGCCGTATTGAAAACGGCGGACAGATATCTGATAAGAAGAGTATAAATGTTCCTGGTGTTGAGCTTCACCTCCCTGCCCTGACCAAAAAGGACGAGGATGATATCATATTCGGCATCGAGAATGAAATTGACTTCATAGCAGCGTCTTTTGTAAGAAAACCGCGTGATGTCCAGGAAATCCGCCACATTCTTGAAAAGCATAATGCGCAGGCAATCAATATAATCGCAAAAATTGAGAACGGTGAAGGTGTCTCCAACTTTGAGGATATACTCAAGGTTACCGACGGAATCATGGTAGCACGAGGGGATCTCGGAGTAGAGATTCCGGCGGCCGAAGTTCCGATCGTTCAGAAGAGATTCATCCAGCAGTGTCATTTTGCCGGCAAGGTATGTATCACCGCCACACAGATGCTTGACTCTATGATACGGAATCCCCGCCCTACACGCGCTGAAGTCAGCGATGTTGCAAATGCCATTTTTGACGGAACGAGCGCCGTCATGCTTTCCGGCGAGACAGCTTCCGGTAAATACCCTGTGGAATCGCTTCAGATGATGGTTGAAATAGCCCGTCAGACCGAAGGATCCATTGATTACTGGAAGGTCCTCCAGAATACTCATTATCCCATGATCTCCTCCGTTGCCAATGCAATAAGTCACGCCACCTGTACTACCGCTATGGACCTTAATGCAAAAGCAATCATTACCATCACTCATGCGGGCCGCACGGCCCGTCTGGTCTCACGCTTCCGCCCTGCATGCCCGATTGTGGCAACAACTGTGTTTCCGCGCGTACAGCGTCAGTTGAGTCTGTGCTGGGGTGTATCCCCGATCCTTGTAGATGAGATCCAGACCACAGATCAGATGTTTGAAGTCGGAGGCCAGGCAGCCAGGAACTGCGGCTTTCTTTCTGACGGGGATATTATCGTCATGACCGGCGGAACACCTGTCGGCATGAGCGGCACTACCAACACAATCAAGGTGCAGGCTATCGGGCATTCCATCGTACAGGGCAAAGGACAGCCCGGCGGTGAAGGGGCTCCTACCAAGGTCTCCGGTACCGTTATGATTATCCGGGATCCTGAGCATCTGGGGAATATTTCCATTTCCACATCTGATGATATTATCCTTGTAGCTCCTTACACCAACAACAGTATGATGCCTCTCATTCGTAAGGCGAGGGCTTTAGTTGTCGAGGATGATGATCCGGTAAGTCATTCGGCTACCGTTGCAATGGCTCTTGAATTGCCTTCCGTTCTTTCCTGTGAGAATGCCACCCGCCTGCTCAAGGACGGTTCAATGGTAATGGTAGACGCTGAACATGGCATCGTATCCTGATCCTTCAAAATATTTAAAAATATGGAGGATAAGTGATGCCATTTTCATCCCTGATGATTCTGTTTGCCCTATATAGTCTGATTGGGTGGGCTATGGAGACAGTATACTGTTCAATTCCTGCGCAGAAATTCGTTTACCGGGGTTTTTTATATGGTCCGGTATGCCCTATATATGGATTTGGAGCACTTGGTATTGTAATGGTTTTATTACCATTCCGGAATCATCCGGAACTGATTTTCGTCTTTGGAATGATTCTGGCTTCCGTCCTTGAATATGCGGCAAGTTTTCTGCTTGAAAAGCTGTTCAAAAAATCCTGGTGGGATTACAGCGATAAAAAATTCAATATCAACGGAAGGGTCTGTTTGCTGAACAGCACTTTCTTTGGTATCCTGTCTTTACTGCTTGTATACATCCTGCATCCGATGTTTAATGACTTTCTCACCAATCTACCGGAGGCACTGCAGGCATTTCTGGCCGTCAGTCTAGCAATTCTATTTTGTATCGATGTGTTTCTATCTGTCAGAAACACACTGGATTTCAATCGTGAAATGCACAAACTGACCGAACTGACCGAGATAATAGAGCACAAGAGAGAAGAGATCAAATCCTCAATGGATTCATTTCGAGTCGAACAGCGGGAAAAGCTTGAGCTTGAACTATCCAGTCTTCTTGATACACAGGAAGAAAGCCTTACGGTCTTTATGAGGAAGATGCATCGAATCCTCGACGCTTTCCCGCATATGCGTCTCCAGCGCAAGGATAAACTCTCATTACGTGATCATCTGATGAGTTATCGCTGGAAAAAATGATCTTCATCCCAAGTGGTGAATCTGCTCTTTGTCTGTCTTGTTTTCGCTCATCCGGTGGGGAACTTTATTCTTGAATTGCCCCTTAAAAAGCAGCGTGGACATGCATTCTTTTCAATTATCCCATCATATGCTATAATTGCATAGGCTAGCTCTGTGTTGGAAGCATCTAGCTGCAAAGAATGGTTTTTATCATTAGCATGATGGAAGGACACTATGAAATTTATCGGAATACCGAAAACTGTTAAAAAGAAGAATGAAGCGTTTCGTTCCGTAATAGGTGCTTTGCTTCTGCTTTCATTAATAGTTATATGTGTAGTTGGTGCGGAGTCAGTTCTAACTGGTTCACGCGTTATGACTTCTGCACCTGACAGCCCTGTGACTTCTTTGACGCCTACTGTGGCTTCCACGGAAATGGCGCCTTTGAATATTGACTCAACTGTCCCCAATCTTGATTCACGTTCTGACAATTCACTTATCCTGGCCGCCGGAGTACCGACCACAGACCCTGCCGCAACCACCGCACTGGTTACCTCCGATACACTTGCAGAGACAGCACCGGCAATTAGGGAGACTGCGGAGACAGGGCATTATTATGTGACTGCCGTCCTCACGATCCGTTCGGGTGCAGGGACCGAATTCGAGAAAGTCGGAGCATATGCCGCCGGTGACGAATTGGATATCATAGCAAGTACCAGCAACGGCTGGAAGAAACTTGCAGACGGTCAGTATGTAATTGGCGACTTCCTGTCTGCGACACCGCCCGAGACGGAAATGAACGCGACATATTACGCAGTCGGCGAAATTAATGTCCGCTCCGGACCGGGTACAGATTATCCTATAACCAAAACACTGGCTGCCGGAGATCCAATATCCGTCGTAGCCAGTACAGCGTCCGGCTGGTACAGGACAGCGAAGGGTACATATATAATGTCCGAGCTGTGCACGTCCACTCCCCCGGCAACTCCTACGCCTACACCTACTCCGAAACCCACCCCGATACCGACGCCTACTCCCGTGCCAACCCCTGCCCCCGGCAGTCTTTCGCTGTTAGGATCATTTAAGATCACATTCTACGGTCCCACCGGCCATGCGACCAAATCAGGGACTACGTGCACAGAAGGAAGAACTGTTGCAGTTGACCCAAGCGTAATTCCGCTCGGTACCAAGATTTATATTGAAGGCGATCCTCTTGGCGGTGATGGTTATTATATCGCCGAAGATACAGGTTCAGCCGTTCAAGGTAATATAATTGACATTTTTGCTGAAAATGGAGAATCAACCTCACTTGGCAATGGACTTTCCTATAAAATCTATATAGTGAATTGACTCATTATTGCTGTCAGGTCCGAAAATGCCTGATGAATTCTCCATAAGGCAATCCCCAATCACACTGCATCACACAAACAATTATCTGTGTGATGTATACCCGTGTGTGCACGATTTTTCGCGCATCGAATACGGAAATTTTGCTATGGATTAAATATCTGAAAGGAACTAATATATGCCACATGAAAAAAAGAAAGATTTAGATCTTGCACCGAAACAAAAACAGGAGGCAGCTTCGACCCAGCCCGACTACAACAACACGGTTAGGCTTCCAGGCAGACCCAGGGCTGCAGAAACGCAGCCGGAGCAGCATGTAAAACCAGCTGATTCTATCCCCGGAAAACCGGCACAAAGGCAACGGCAGCCAGCCAAAGAAAGAAATCCGGAGCGGACCGCCGCACCTGACAGAACTCCTGCACCTGACAGAACTCCTGCACCTGGCAGAACTCCTGCACCTGGCAGAACTCCTGCACCTGGCAGAACTCCTGCAGCCGGCAGAACTCCTGCAGCCGGCAGATCACCTGCATCTGCAAGGACCCCCTCAACTGAAAGAACGCCTGCATCTGCACGAACCGCCTCATATGAAAGAATCCCGGCATCTGCCGGAACTCACGCGCCTGCAGGGACTTCTTCAGTGGAAAGAACTTCCCAGCCTGCCAGAACACGCTCATCTTCAAGGCCTTTCTCATCGCCCAGACCTGCAAACGGTATGAGGACACAGACTGCTTCATCGAGCAAGCCATCCGTATCCGCCAAGCCTGAAGAAGAGAAAATGCCGAATTTTTTCCAGCAGGGCCTCACAAAACCTAAAAATAAAGAAAAAAAGAAGGGCGCGCTTCGTGTCATCCCGCTTGGAGGTCTCAACGAGATCGGCAAGAATATGACACTGATTGAATTCGGCAACGATATCATTATTGTTGACTGCGGAATGGCGTTCCCTGAAGAAGATATGCCTGGAATCGATGCTGTTATCCAGGACTATACGTATGTTCTCCAGAATAAGGACCGTGTCAGAGGAATCTTTATTACCCACGGTCATGAAGATCATATAGGTGCCCTTCCTTACCTGATGCGCGAACTCAAATGTCCGATTTACGGAGGCAAACTTGCCATTGAACTCATACGCAGGAAGCTTGCTGATAAAGGCAATGGCACCCGCGGTATCCAGCTGGAAGCTGTCATGCCCGGAGATATTATTAAGGCAGGCAATTCATTCTCCGTCGACTTCATACATGTTAATCACAGTATTGCCGATGCTTTTTCACTTGCCATCCGGACACCAGTCGGTGTAGTCATCCACACGGGTGATTTCAAAATCGACTTCACCCCGATTGACGGCGAACCGATTGATCTTCAGAAATTTGCACAATACGGACATGAAGGAGTCCTGCTTTTACTCGGCGAAAGTACCAACATTGAAATTCCCGGCACCTCACCTTCCGAGCGTCAGGTCGGGGAATCCTTCCAGCGTATTTTTCAAAATACACAGGGGCGCATCATTATTGCTACTTTCTCCTCCCACGTAAGCCGTATGCAGCAGATTTTCACTGCCGCGGAGAAATTCAACCGGAAAGTAGCCCTGGTCGGAAGAAGCATGCTCAATGTGTTTGATGCTGCCAACTCCCTGGGTTACATAGAAATGAAGCCGGAAACACTGATTGATATCAATGATATCGACCGTTATCAGCCTGAACAGCTCGTGATTCTTACGACCGGCAGCCAGGCGGAGCCGATGTCCGCACTAACTCGTATGGCTTTCTCTTCACACAAAATCGTTGAGATCCAGCAGGGTGATACAGTCATTTTATCGGCTCACCCGATTCCTGGAAATGAAAAGCCGATCTATCGGGTTATCAATGAATTATTCCGCAGAGGCGCAAAGGTGATCTATGAGGATCTTGCCGACGTACACGTATCAGGGCACGCATTCAGAGGCGAACATCAGCTGATTCATCAATTGGTAAAGCCTAAGTTCTTTATTCCCATTCACGGTGAATACCGCATGCTTTTCAAACATGCGAAGCTTGCTAAAGATCTCGGGATGTCATGGAACAATATATTCATCCTCAATAACGGTGATATTTTTGAATGTTCAAAGGATATGGCACGCATATCAGGTTATATCAATGCATCGGCTGTTCTGATCGACGGATCCGGCGTAGGTGACCTGGATAACCGTGTGCTCCGCGACCGCCGTCTTCTTGCCGATGACGGCATTGTAGCTGTTTCCATTGTCATCGAAAAGAAAAGCAGCAAACTTCTGGCGCCGCCCACTATACAGGCCATGGGTTTCCTGTACGAAAGCGAATCCGTACAAATCATCAAGGACTGTTCAGAAAAACTGATTGCCTATATCGGAAAATGCGGCCAGCAGAACAGGACCGTCGCCTCCGTCGTAGAATCCGGTCAGATGCGTGATTATTTGAAGAGCCTGCTTTTCGAAAAAACGAAAAGGAGACCGATGATACTGATTTCCGTTACTCAGCTGTAATACCCTCTCACGCAGCCGGAGGAATCATTTTCAGTATATAAAATACCCCCGGCGGATCATTCCTCCGGGGGTATTCCTGTCAGAAGCATGAATACTGTCAGTGTCCGCGGCGAACTTCAATGACATCGCGGATCGCTTTCAGGCGTCCGACGACGCGGTCATACTGATTCTGGTTCTTCACTTCTATCGTCATATTGAAGTTTGCCGTAACGTCCTTCATTGCCTGCAGCTGGGCCGTGATAATCGAGACCTTCTCCTCCGAGATGGCATTGGATATATCTGCCAGAAGGTGCCGCCTGTCATGGGCGAGGATACTGATTTCCACCTGATAGCTTTCCTGTTCTCCCCGCTGGTCCCAGTAAACATCAATAAGACGCGAAGCCTTTTCAGCATCTTTGGCTGTATCACTGCAATTCTTCAGAATATTACGGATATTGGAACAATCGGTGCGGTGTACACCGACGCCGTTTCCGCGTGTAACATATCCGATAATAGGATCTCCCGGAACAGGACTGCAGCATCGTGACAGATGTACCAGACAGTTATCTATCCCTTTGACGACAATACCGGAATCATTGAGCTTTTTGTTTTTGCGGACCGATTTATTCTTGGGAAGTGCCTTGGAGGAGATAATCAAATTCTCTTCGGTGATTCCTGTAGGAAGAGGAGAATACACAACCTGCCCGCCTGACGTGACACGATAGCCGAGGTTGAAGCGTTCATCCTCCGGGAGGGACTTGATATATTCATCTTTGAGCCTGCTTATTATCTTGGATGCAGGAATGCCGCCGTACCCGACAGCAGCAAACATATCATCCGCCGTGCCGAAAGACTGTTTGCGGAGAACCGTCTCCATAAAATCAGGACGTGTGAGCTGGGCATAGGTAAAGCCTGTTTTTTTGATTTCGCGTTCCATTACCTCGCGGCCGTGCGTAACATTTTCTTCACGCATTTCTTTCTTGAACCATTGGTTAATCTTCGAACGCGCCGCAGAGCTCTTTACAATCTTAATCCAGTCGCGTGAAGGTCCATGAACTTTTTCGGAAGCGAGAATCTCTATGATATCACCATTTTGAAGTTCATAAGTAAGCGGCACAATACGGCCGTTCACTTTGGCCCCATACATGCGATTTCCTACACCGCTGTGTATGGTATAGGCAAAATCAATCGGAACGGAGTGGGCCGGCAGGGAAATTACGTCGCCTTTCGGTGTAAATACAAATACTTCATCAGCTATCAGACCATTTTTAAGGGTGTCCAGGAATTCACCTGCATCCTTTGATTCACCCTGCCAGTCAAGGAGCTGGCGCAGCCAGGAAAGCTTGTTGTCTATTGAGTCAGGTGAATTATGGGGTCCGACAGTGTTGCCTTCCTTATATCTCCAATGAGCAGCAATACCGTATTCAGCCGTACGGTGCATGGAAAAAGTACGGATCTGCACCTCAAACGGCGTCCCCTTTTTACCGATGACGGTCGTATGAAGCGACTGGTACATATTGGGCTTAGGCATTGCTATATAATCTTTAAAACGACCGGGCATCGGATAATAAAGATCATGCACAAGGCCGAGGACCGCATAGCAGTCGGAAACCGTACTGACGATAATCCTGCAGGCAAAAAGATCGAATATCTGATCAAGCGTCTTACCCTGCGTCTTCATTTTGTTGTAGATACTGTAAAAATGTTTGGGGCGGCCTTCAATTTCAGCATCGATTCCCATTTCACCGATTCGTTTCTGTAGTTCGCTGACAACCTCAGACAGGAACTCTTCCCTTTCGGACCGTTTCTGTGAAATAGCTCCGACAAGTTCATAGTATGCATCACGGTCAAGATAACGCAGGCAAAGGTCTTCCAGTTCCCATTTTATCTTGTAAATACCAAGGCGGTGAGCAAGCGGAGCATAGATGTCCAGGGTCTCCTTGGCTTTCTCTATCTGCTTGTCTACAGGCAGATGCTTAATGGTACGCATATTATGCAGTCGGTCAGCCAGCTTTATCAGGACCACGCGGATATCCTTAGCCATAGCCAGGAACATCTTGCGCATATTTTCCGCCTGTGTTTCTTCTTTGGAGGAATAGGGAATGCGCCCAAGCTTTGTAACTCCGTCAACCAGTAGCGTGACATCTTCACCGAAAAGTTCCGTAACCAGATTCAGGCTGACATCGGTGTCTTCAACGGTATCATGCAGAAGAGCCGCTACGAGGGTATCCGTATCCACCTCAAGTTCCGTTAAAATCTCCGTTGTTGCCAGCGGATGAATAATATACGGCTCACCGGTTTTACGGAGCTGGGAACCATGTGCTTTATATGCAAATATAAAAGCCCGGCGCAGCTTATCCGTCTCGTCTTTTTCCGTGTAGTTTTTGTAGCGCTGAACAACTTCCTCATAAGATTCCAGAATATCCGGCGCAATATTATCCGGGAACGTAGAATCACGCAGATCTGCTTCAAAGAGATCCTGTTTTCTGGCCTCTTCTGATTTTTCAAGCAATTTGGCCGAATCTTTTTTTCCTTCTGCAGTCATCGCGGGTTGCCCCCCTCGGCAAATAATTTCTGATAGGTAGGTGTATTTTCCAGTTTAACCTTGCCGTCGACAAATAACAAGGTGAAGCAGACTCTCTGCCCTCTCCGGGAATAGAGTTGAACCAGTCCGGCTTCTGCAAATACATCCAAAACGCGGGCAAGTGCAAATCCATGCAGTACGATTCCGTAATTTGCCGATACAAACCGTGCCATAAGGCCCAAATCACAAAGAGTTATCTCATCAGCGCACCGTGTACGCAGGAACTGGTATACCTTCTTGAAATCATCCTTGCCGGGAAGAATTTTCTCGAAAGGTGTTTTGGAAAGAACAGCGAGCTGCCGCAGGGGCAAGTTATTCTCGTACAGCTTTTCAAGAACCTCAGTCGAGTCGTCGAGCAGCTTTCCTGTCTTTGGAAAATGCATATCAATCACCTGCATGGAAAGGGACTCCCGATTTTTCCAGATGGAAATAGAGAGCCCGAAGACTACATCAACGACAGTACCCTGCCTGTATAATTCCTCAAGATAGCCCATACCGAAGAAAATGCCGTTAACCAGTCTCTCCTCGCCGGAAGGGCTGGAAAGAGCGAATTTCATCTTAAGATGTTTTCCGTTGCTGCATCCTGATGTCTGTACGATTTTCAAGTTCTGCATTAAAAATCTGGGTTCGCGGTTGCCTTCACCAAAAGGTGCAAGACCGTCAATTTCCCGGCAGGTATCAAGGGAAAATTCCTCAGATGTCAGACAGGCATCCACTTCTATGGAGGATTCATACGGATCTGCCTTGTTCTGAAGTTCATAATCCTCCAGACTCTTTGCAAATTGAGGGAACTTCTTAACCGATACCGTAATACCTGCAGCTTTCGGGTGTCCGCCAAACTGCTCCGTATACTCCTGGGCGAACAGAATCGCCTCCAGAATATTATATCCTTCACATGCACGGGCAGACCCCTTAAGTGTGCCGGGCTGCCCTGAGATTTCCGTAAACACGATGGCTGGACGGTTATAGCGTGATACGAGACGCGAGGCAACAATGCCAATAACTCCCGGATGCCAGTCTTTGCCGCACACCAGTATTGGACCGGTCCGTGCATGGACAGTCGTCTCGCCGTCCTGCGGTTTTTCAAGAAGAGCCACTGCCTCTTCATATATAGTCAGCTCAATTTCCTGGCGGCGCGTATTCTCCAGAGACAGGGTCGCGGCGAGCATCACGGCAGTTTCCTCGTCGCCGGTCATAAGAAGCTCCACAGCACGCGAAGCGTCCCCCATTCTCCCGGATGCATTGATACGCGGAATCAGCAGGAAGCTTACCGATGTCGTCGTGATTTTCTGATCATTCTGATGTGAGACATCAAATAGTGCACGTACACCCGCACGTTTCATCTGCGACAAAAGCAGCATGCCTTCTTTTACAAGCATACGGTTTTCATCGAGAATCGGAACAACATCGGCAATCGTACCGAGGGCCGCAAGATCCAGATAGGCACGCCAGTCCTCAGGACCGCACAGATGTGCAAGTCTGGAACAGAGAGCCTGCACAAGCTTAAGTGCTACCCCTGCGCCGGACAGCTGGGAAAAGGGGTACAGGCTGTCCGTACGTTTGGCATTCAGGATTGCGTATGCAGCAGGAAGCGTTGGTTTTACTTCATGGTGGTCTGTAATAATTACATCTATACCGATACGGCTGAGGGCGGCAACCTCATCAATATTAGCAACACCACAGTCCACGGTTATTACCAGCGACGGTTTTCTCTCGACAATTCTGGAGAAAAGAGCCTCAGACATGCCGTAGCCCTCCGACAGTCGGTCAGGTATCAGGTAGGAACAGTCTGCCCCGATTTTTTTGAGAAACAGCATAAGAAGTGCCGTTGAAGTAATACCGTCCGCATCATAATCGCCGTAGACAAGGATTTTTTCGTTTTGGGCAAGAGCCTGTGCCACGCGTACGCATGCACGCTCCATATCCGGGAAAAGAGCAGGATCATGCCATCCGTTATAGTCAGCGGATAAAAACGCCTTTCTCGCTTCGGCATCAACGATACCCCGTGATAACAGAAGCCTGTGAGTAAGAGGCAGGCGCTCCCCGTCCTGCAGAGCAGGCCGTGACAAATTCCATTTCTTTTCAATTAATATCAAAATGCATCCTTCCCGGGCAGTCCCCGTAAATAATTTCTGTAGAGAGAATTTGCCTGACAGAGTTGAGATCAATTCATATAAGTATAATCAGTAAAGAAAAAACCCGACGCAAATGCATCGGGTCCTTACCAGTCAATTTGCATAGTCAGTGCTTGCGTTTTCTCGCAGCCTCTGATTTCTTTTTGCGTTTTTCGCTGGGCTTCTCGTAATGTTCCCTCTTACGAACCTCGCCAAGAATTCCCGATCTCGCGCACGAACGCTTAAAACGACGCAGGGCACTGTCAAGGGATTCGTTTTCTTTGATTCTTACTTCTGACACTTCTATCCCTCCCCCTCGTACACTGCACTTATGAGTCGAAAAACGGTATAACTACCATTAGACATAACTCATAACGATGGTATTATACATGCAATTTGTAAACGCGTCAACAAAGGGGAAGTGCTTTTTTGCTATCTTGGCTTACGCCGGCGAAAGGCGCAAAAAAGCACATCCCCTTTGTTCCGGGGGGGCGATTGCCCCCTAAGGTATCTGTTTTTGCTGTCTTGGCTTACGCCGGCGAAAGGCGCAAAAAAGCACTTCCCCTTTGTTCCGGGGGGGCGATTGCCCCCCTAAGGTATCTGTTTTCGTTTCTTTTGCAGT
>Ga0209429_10001334_pt1 | contig 15472 bp, 11 predicted proteins | sample BarGraNGADG00212_3_FD_184493 | JGI IMG/M metagenome (GOLD analysis project Ga0209429, IMG submission 184493) | Arctic peat soil microbial communities from Barrow, Alaska - Barrow Graham LP Ref core NGADG0004-212 (SPAdes) (version 2) | ecosystem: Environmental > Terrestrial > Soil > Wetlands >... | reverse complement strand
TAGTGTCTTGGGGAAAACAGGATTAAAAGTAAGTGAAATAACACTTGGTACATGGAAAATCGGCGACGGCTGGGGAATGGAAAAGTCTGAAGAAACATCGATCAAAGCCATAGAAAAAGCTATCGAACTTGGAGTAAACACCTTCGATACGGCTCTTGGCTATGGTGGGGGGCACAGTGAGGAAATTGTTGGAAAAGTTGTTAGACATTCAAGGGACAAGTTCAATGTTTTTACAAAAGTACCACCGAAAGATCTGCACTGGCCGGCTACAGCAGGCGTGCCTGTCAACAAGATATTTCCATTAGACTATATTATCGAATGCGCAGAAAAGAGCCTAAAAAACCTTCAAACTGATTATATTGACCTTCTTCAGTTACATGTTTGGAATGATGAATATCTAAATGACCTGGAGTGGTACGAGGCTTTGACAAAGCTGAAAAAGGAAGGAAAAATCAGGGCATTTGGGGTTTCATCAAATGACTGGGATCCTGAAGGAACGCTTGGGGTGATCAAGAGCGGACTTATTGACACAGTACAAGTCAATCACAGTATTTTCGAACAAAGACCTGAAAATAATTTATTCCCGGCTGCAATCGAAAACAATGTTGGTATTTTGGCTCGTGTGGCATTCCACGAAGGACTACTAACCGGTACAATCCGCCCGGGACATCAATTTGCCGAAGGTGACTGGCGTGCTCAATGGTTGACAAACGAACGACTGGAAGAAGCCGAACCAATTCTGAAAAAGCTGGAAAGTTTGCTCAATGAGAATTGCCCTTCACTTGCAACGCTTGCATTGAAGTATTGCCTTAGTCAAAACGCTGTTTCTACAGTTATTAGCGGAATGGGAAAACCAGCTCATGTTGAGAGTAATTGTCTTGCCTCAGATGGATTGTTGCTGTCACCTGGTGAACTAGCATATATACGACAGTACGCTAAAGTGTTTGACTGGCCATTCGCGTGGAACAAATAGTTCAAGATATTTTTTCTTGGAGCAAAGGGGGCTCGATATGCTGATAAATATTTCAAGATCATTGATAGATCTGCTGGGTAAGGATTATGGTCATGCGTTGACGCAGGTTGCACAGTTTTTACACGGAATTGATATCCAAAGAGCGAATGATCTGGCTAATATGAAAGTTGAGTTTTATAGTAACGAAGCTCAGAACACTCAGAACAGGTTGGTTAAGCAAGTTGGTCACGCTGTCACCGCTGCATTTACCAATGATAATACCGGTGCTGCGACACTTGCCTATGAAAATGCTTCAAATCTTAATGCCGCTCCAATTGGCGGTAGCGGGGCATTTCGAATAGGCGAGGACGGGAAAGTCTATCTGGCAGCAAAAAGCGAGCATTATCAAGCATCACTGGGCCATCATTTTGGAGGATACAAACTCATTGATTTTGCACGCGAGCTTGGAGTTATCAATGCAACTCACAATAATACCAGAGGCTATGTCACTCGGTTGACTGAACGAGAACTCATACGGTGCGTCAACAACCTGGAGAAAGAAAATCAGAACGGTTTAATGGAAGTTATAAGATCGAAAGCACCCAAATTACTGAATCGCGTCATTAATCTGGAAACCGGCAGCCTGGCTGTTGAAGCAGGCATTAAAATGATGCTGGCTAGGTTTTATAAAATAGATAAGAGGGTTCCTGCGCCCAAATATAGCGGCAAGATACCAGTATTTTTTGTCATGAGTGACAATAATGGCGGCAGGGAAGCCAATTATCATGGTACAACTATCTTAGCCCAAATCATGCGTGACATGTGGCCTGAATTACTGCAAAGCGCAGAAGAAATTGGAATATTCAAGGTTGTCGGCGTGCACATAAACGATTGCGATGACCTAAAGGCCAAGCTAGTTCAATATAACTCCGGAGCCTATAAGACCGCAGGATTTTTGCACGAAATCATTTTGATGAATTATGGTGGAATTAGACTCACAGAGAAATATCTGCATGAGGCTTATATGTTGTGTGAACAATACGATACCCCGGTTCTTGTGGATGAAATTCAATCATGCATGTGGTATCAAGGCATGTTCCTTTTCAAGCTATATGGACTAAAACCCGATTTTGTTGTAATCGGGAAAGGTTTTCCTGGTGGCGAATACGCTTCATCAAAAATTATCACAACCTATGAAATGGACGTATTGAGTCAATTTGGAGCCCTAGTGACGAATGGGCAACAAGAATTATCGAGTTTGGCTTATCTTGTAACGATGGAATTTACACAGGCGAATAATGAAGAAATTCAGAAACATGGTGATTATTTTGATAGGATTCTATCAGAACTGAAAGATAGATTTAGCGATTTTATCGTTAAGATCGAAGGACGCGGCCATTTGGCCTCCATACATTTTCACAGCGTAAGAACAGCAGAAACTTTTTCAGCTCAAATGAACAAGCAATGCATTGATATCAGCGCCCAGACTTATAAAGCGAACTGTCCACCGGCAGCGCTTCTGAAATTACCGCTGATAACTACTACTGAAACAATGGATTATCTGGGAGAAATCATGCAAGAAATTCTGACGGGTATGCGAGAAAGGAGCTAAAATGAAGAAAATAAAATTCGCAATTATTGGTTGCGGCTTAATGGGCAAAGAATTTGCTAGTGCTGCGGCCAGATGGAATCATCTCAACCAGGATATAGCTGCCCCGGAAATCATAGCTGTGGCGGATTCTAATCTGGCTGCTCTGGATTGGTTCAAGGAGAAGGTACCGTCTGTTAAATACGCATTTGAGGATTATAGGGACGTGCTGAAACTTTCTGAAGTTCAGGCCGTTTACTGCGCTTTACCCCATGTATTGCATGAAGAAGTTTATTGCGAGATTATAAGAGCTAAAAAGCATCTTTTTGGTGAGAAACCCTTCGGCATGGACCTTCTCCAGAACAGTTCAATCTTGCGAGCGATCGAGGAAAATCCTGAAGTGTTTGTTCGATGCTCTAGCCAGTATCCTTTTTTCCCTGGCTGTCAGGAGTTGATCAAGTGGATTAGGGATAAAAAATGTGGCAGAATCATTGAAATCAGCGCCGGTATTAGGCATTCCAGCGATTTAGATCAAAATAAACCAATCAATTGGAAGCGCCAACGTGAAATCAATGGTGAATATGGTTGTATGGGCGATTTGGGCATTCATGTCGAACACGTGCCTTTCAGACTTGGTTTTATACCAAAAAGAGTATATGCCCAGTTAAGCAATATAATCACCAGTCGTCCAGACGGAAAAGGCGGCATAACCAATTGTGATACCTGGGATAATGCGATTCTGAACTGCGATGTCGTTCAAGACGGTTATGAGTTTCCGATGAAACTTGAAATGAAGCGCATAGCGCCAGGCAGCACTAATGAATGGTTTCTGGAAGTTTACGGACTTGAATCCTCGGTTAAATTTACGACTAATGATCCAAACTCCTTCTGTTTTACGCAATCTTTCGGTAAGGAACAAGCTTGGTGCAGGGTAAATGTAGGATATAAACCTCAATTTGCCGCTATTACAGGTTCGATCTTCGAATTTGGTTTTCCGGATGCTATTCTACAGATGTGGGCTGCGTTTATGCTGGAACTTACCAACCATGAAGTTGGATTTGGCTGCTTCACACCTAAAGAAGCAGCACTCTCTCATGCGCTACATACCGCTGCGCTGCGTTCAAATGAAAACAGAGAAGCGGTTGAAATTGTTTGCTAATTTATACAAGGAGATAAAACTATGATTATCGGACTGGTCAAGGAAATCAAGAACCATGAGTATCGCGTCGGTCTGACGCCCAAATGTGTGCAAGGCTATATTTCCCATGGACATCAGGTTCTGGTGGAAGCGAGAGCCGGTGTTGGCTCGAGTTTTGCTGATGAAGAATATATCGATGCCGGGGCTGAAATCATCTCCGATGCCGCAACGGTCTGGAACACTGCCGAGATGATCATTAAGGTCAAGGAACCGATTGCTTCAGAATATCAATACATGCGGGAGGGATTGATTCTCTATACCTACCTGCATCTGGCCGCCGATCCGAAGCTGACCAAGGTCCTGATGGCAAAAAAGGTCAAGGCTATGGCCTATGAAACGATCCTTGGCAAGAATGGCGGTCTGCCTTGTCTGCAACCAATGAGTGAAATTGCCGGCCGTCTGTCTGTCCAGGAAGGTGCCAAGTACCTCGAGAAACAATATGGCGGCCGTGGTGTGTTGCTGGCCGGTGTTCCCGGTGTTGAGAAGGGGCATGTCGTAATCATTGGCGGTGGCGCCGTTGGCCTCAATGCATGCAAAATCGCCGTTGGTATGGGCGCCAATGTAACAATCCTCGATATAAGCGCCCAGCGTTTGGCCTATCTCGATGATATTTTTGGCAGCCAGATCAATACACTGTACAGCTCCAAGGCCAATATCCAAAATGCAATTTCCTATGCTGACCTGGTGATCGGCGCCGTTCTCCTGCCTGGTCAGGCTGCGCCGAAACTAGTTAAGCGGGAAGACCTCAAACTAATGAAGAAAGGTGCAGTCATTGTCGATGTCGCAGTCGATCAGGGTGGTTGTATTGAAACGACCCATGCCACAACTCATACGGATCCGGTTTTTATTATTGATGATGTGGTTCATTACTGTGTAGCGAATATGCCGGGTGCGGTTGCCCGCACCTCGACCATAGCGCTTACCAGTACAACTCTCAACTATGGATTATCAATTGCTGACAGGGGCTTCGAAGCTGCCTGTATGGCTGATGCTTGTCTAACTAATGGTGTTAACTGCTATGAGGGGAAATGCACATTCAAGGGTGTCGCAGATGCACTGGGACTGAAATATACTGATGCGCTGAAATTGATGCATGATTTTTTGGACTCTGTCTAACAACAAATCTGTATCACCAATCAAGAACTGCCAAAATCACTACAAAGAAAAGCCGGGATCACCTTTCAACTAAAAGACATAGATTTCTAATTTATTGAGCTATATATTCAAACTTACTTTTGAGGTGTAGTCATGATAGTTTTAGGTATTGATATTGGAACGACTGGGACAAAAGTGATTGCGATCGATGAGTTAGGAAAGATTGTTGGCTACGGTTATCAGGGGTATGGTTTGATAACACTCTGTGAAGGGTGGGTTGAACAAGATCCTTTGGTTTGGTATGATTCGGCGGCATCAGCTGTCAGGCAAGCTATTCAGAATTGTGATAAGTATCAGGTAGCCGCTTTGTCATTATCAACACAGGGAGCCAGCTCTTTTTTGGCTAGCGCGGATTTTCAGCCACTTACCAACGCGATCACTTGGTTGGATAAAAGATCCTCGAAACAAATGGAGGATCTTTCAAGCATTCTTGGTGAAGAGTATATCTATAGGACTACTGGGTGGAAACCTCATCCTTCTTTAGATATGGCAAAATTTAGATGGATTATTGAAAATAACCATGATTTGTATGTGAAGGCGGCATATTTCATGTCAACCATTGATTATATGAATTGCCGATTAGTTGGGCAGAATGTCATAGATCCAACTAATGCCGCCATCCGTCAGCTCATGAATATTTGGACAGGTGATTGGGACCATCCTATTCTAGAAGCGATAGGAGCTGACCGATGTAAACTTGCACAAATTTTGCCGTCAGCAACTTTCCTCGGTAATCTGCTTAAAAAGTCCGCAGAAGATTTCGGTTTGCATGAAAAAGTCAGAGTGTACAATGGTGGGCACGACCAGTATTGCGGACTTCTAGGTGCCGGGGTATCAAATCCAGGTGAGGTGCTGCTCTCGACGGGAACGGCTTGGGCCGTTACAGCAGTGACAAATCATCCGATATACTCAAAGTCCCGAGTCGCTTTTGGACCGCATATTATAAATGGCAAATTTGGAGCGATGGCTGCCCTTCCAATCTCCGGCTTAGCTCTTGAGTGGATTAAGGACATCATCGGATCCGATTATAACAACATTGATCAGAATTCGATCGGAAGAATGAAAAAAGACGCTGACCTGATGTTTTACCCGTACCTATCAGGCGCTGCTTTCCCGTTATGGAATGTGCGGGCTAAAGCAAGCTTTACAGGACTTGGCCTTGAACACGATCAATATGATTTAGCATTAGCTACTATGGAGGGAGTGGCATTCCAAGCTCGAATGGCATTGGATGAATTTTTAGCAAATGATATAAGAATAGCGACTGTTTACATGATTGGCGGTGCCACCCATAGTCCGATCTGGACGAAAATTATTGCCGCTTTATGTGATTGCGATTTATATCTAATGGAGAATTCTGATTCGGCTTGTATTGGGGCTGCCTCAATTGCGGCTGTGGCCGAAGGATTATTTGGGGATTATCAGCAATGCTCTAGAAGCATCAACAAAGCTACTCGGGTCAAGACAGATGACCTCAAAGAATTCAAGGCTCATTACATGCATAAATATCACGAATATCAAAGAACCTGGTCGGTTCTCAAACAACTCTATGAATCCAAATAATTGATGAAAATATAAAATCTGTAATTCTATCGACCATCTGTTTTCTTTTTCTATTTGGTACTATTTGGCAACACTCAGAGACAAGCCTGCATTCTGGCAATATAGGGCTTGTTCAGAGGTCAGGGAAGAATCAGTAATCGCCAAATCAATATTGGAAGCGGAAACAAAGGGAACAAAAGATAAGACGCCCAATTTACTTGCATCCAATAGAATATATTTCTTTTCAGATCGTGTGATGACTTCTTCCATAAGGCGCGCTGTTTCTCGGTCTGATCCGGTAAAACCTTGCTCCGCATCAAAGCCGTCGGCACCTAGAAAAGATTTTCGATAATTAAAATGCCGTAAAAATTTTTCAGTAGCGAATCCGGAAAAATCCTTTCGCCACGAACGATACTTACCGCCGATTAATATAACATCACACACATCATTAAGCACGTTCATGTTTGGTAGAGAATTTGTCAGAACCGAGATATTATGCAGTTCGGATTTTTGTATTCTTGACTTTAAAGCTATGGCCAACTGAAGTATGGTTGTACCACAGTCCAGAAAAATAACATCATTATTTTCAATAAGATTGGCTGCGAATTGCGCGATGCTCTGCTTAGCATCTGAGTTTTTTGTTTCCAGCTCATCGAATGAATAGACATAATCCAGACTGACAGTCGGGAGTTTGATGCCGCCGTATACTCTTGAGACTTTATTGCTTTTTTCCATCTCCGCGAACAGCCGCCGAGTGCTGGATTCGGAAATATTTAACATTGAGATAGCATCATTGGTCGACAACTTTCCGTGCACTTCCAGATAATTTGTAATGATATTTTCGCGATCTAAAGACTTATTCATGTTTCAAACACTCATTTCTTCATAATAATTATATTTATATTGTAACTTAAAGCCATTAGGTAGTCAACAGCATAATGAAAGGAACAACCAATTAAAGACATAATAATAACATTCCAGTTGGCTGAAATAGGGGTATAATCAAAAAATAATTAAAAATTATGATTGATAAGACTATTTAATGAAAGAAACGATCATAATATTCTTGACAAATCAATTCTATTATGTTTATAATTAAAATATAGAATCCAGTCATGAAAAAGGAGGTAAATATGAATAATTATGAAAAGCTGTTGGAAGCTAATAGAAATTTTCAGTTATTTGATCTTTACTCAAGTCGAGTCAAAAAATTTGGAAGATCTGTTGATTATATTGACTTTAGCGAAGCTATTGACTATATGCGCAATCACATCCCGATTCCCGAACATGGTTATTATTATACGCCAAGTCTTGAAGCACTCGAAAATCTAAAAGTGAAAGAGGAAGCGAGTAGGCTCTGTTACGGACATATGAATATTCAGATTGGGTATTGTAACGGAAAAAATACCATGCTCGATGGGCTCGAGTATCACAAGGGAACCGAGATCTGTGTCGCCGTAACCGATACAGTCTTGTTTCTTGGAAGCCTTGTGGACATGGATGGTATCAATTTTGACTCTTCGAACGTTGAAGCTTTGTATCTTGCAGAAGGTGAGGCGTTTGAAATGTACCCGACGACAATGCATTTTTGCCCATGCCACACAACTACAAAGGCACCAGGTTTCAAAACGATCGTCTTTTTACCGAAAGACACCAATTATGAGGTTAAAGGGATGCAAATACTCTCTGAGGGTGAAGGACGTTTGTTGTGGCGTAGGAATGAATGGCAGATGGTCCATCTCGACAATAAGAAGGGAATCGAACAAGGTAATTATCCGGGATTATCGGGAGAGAATTATCGATTGATTACCGTCTGACCAATTGAATGATCTATAACTTGATTTATTATGAAACGAATCAGATCACATAAAAAACTGATTTAAATATACTTCTCAAACAGAGGAAAGGCTCATTCTTAAGCGCCTGACCCCAAATGTTTAGTGGATTACCGTGGAGAATGTGACAATGAAGTTTGATAACGGAATTAAAATTGGACTAATACCCCTTTATCTGGAATTGTATGATGATTTGGATCCTGACTTACGGTATAGTTTCTTGCCAGTAATTAATAAAATCAGGCAGGTACTAGCCGAACAAGGTGAAGTTATTGAGTCCCCAATAATCAGCAAGCCAAGTGAAATAGACAACCTGATTGATCACTTCAATAGTGAATCTGTTGAAGTGATTGTAACATTCCATTTATCATACTCTCCCAGCCTGCTGATAGCCGATGCCTTGAAAAAACTTCAAAAACCCCTTATTATCATCAGCACGTCAGTATCCCGTTCGTTTCAAGACATGAGCGATGCTTATCTGTTGCAAAATCATGGTATTCACGGAGTTATGGATTTGGCTTCCGTCCTGCAATCAATGGGCTTATCATTCAAGATTGTCTCAGGATACTATCAAGACAGCGAATTTATAAATGATCTTACGAAAAGCGTCCAGATAATCAAAGCGGTTAAAGAATTTAAGAATCAGAGAATTGGCCAGACCGGTGTGCCTTTTCCGATGATGGGCGATTTTTCAATTTCTTATGAATATCTGAATAGTGCATTTGGGATTCAGGTTATTAGTATTCCAGAAAAGATGATCCTGCAAAAGCAATCCATAATAGAAGAGAAAAAATACGAGGATATAATGTCGAATGATCGCATGTCATTCGACATTATAGCTAGCGGTCAGGATACTCACAAAAATTCCGTTCTTCAATATTTAGCTTTGCATCAGATATTAGATGAGCAAAACATAAGTGCTTACACGATGGAATACCTTGACTGCAAAGAAGCAGCAGTACCTTTTTATGCTGTTAGCAGACTGATGACCGAAGGATTTGGCTACGCCGGGGAAGGAGATGTACTAACCGCTAGTTTGGGAAGGCCACTGAATGTTCTGGCTGGGAAAGCCATGTTTTCCGAAATGTTTTGTCCTGATTGGAGTGACAATCTTATCATCATGTCGCACATGGGTGAAAGTGATTCAAGATTTGCGAATCCGGAAATAAGAGGCCAGCTTGTAGAAAAAAATGCTTTTGGAAACAAGCTGAAGTCGCTTTACCACCGTTTTAGATTTCAACCGGGTACAGTGACTTTTGCAGCTTTCGCGAAAACTCGACCAACAGGACTAAAGTTAGTGATCGGTTTGCTGGACATCATTGATTTGCCACTTTTTGACTGCTTTAAAGCCCCGCACTATATTGTCAAACCCAGGATGCCACTCCCAGAGTTTCTGGAAAAGTACTCTCTTTCCGGTGGTGGCCATCATCTTTATATTGCAGATGGAGACATTGTTAATCTGATTGAAGCATGGTCGCGGGCTTTGGGGATAGAGACTGCTGAGATTTCGCCAAATTGATAGCAATCTCTTTGGGCAGATAAAAGATGATCGAAATACTTCGACAAGAAGAAATGGAGAGGGAGTGAAAAATGAAAACAATCAATTCATCATAAAACGTATTGGACAATATGGAAAATATTAGAATATTGGAGATCGCTACTAACGCTATCAATATATTTTGGAGGTCTAAAATATGAAAAAGCTCATTGCGGTTCTTATCCTTATCCTTCTCATGTTACCTATTCTAGTAAGTTGCACAACCGCTAACACAACAACCGCTAGCACGACAGCCGCTAGCACGACAGCCGCTAGCACGACAGCCGCTAGCACGACAGCCGCTAGCACGACAGCCGCTAGCACGACAACCGCCACAAAAAAAATTAAGGTTGGCATAACAATTAGCAGTAGAGATCAATTTTTAACTTCATATGAAAGTTGTCTTATCGAAGCGGCAAATAAGCAGGGCAATACTGAAGTTGTATCATTTGATGCACAGAACGACGTTCAAAAGCAATATGAACACCTCGCCACATTTGTAACCCAGAAATTTGATGTTATTGTGATAATTGCCGTCAGTACAGATACAGTACCCGAAATGCTAAAGATGGTTGGGAATATTCCTGTTGTTGTAGCTTTCAGATTTCCAGAAGGATCTAAAATTGAGGAAATACTACGACCTGGAGATGCTTATGTCGGCTCTCAAAATATCGTTGCCGGTCAAATGCAGGCTGATTACCTTATCAAGTACTTTAATGATAAGAAGCAGAACGAAATAAATTATGTGATGTTGGATGGCGATCTGGGCGCGGAAGTATCGGTTGAAAGAACAAAGGGAGTTCTGGAAGCACTAAAGGCAGCTGGATTCACCCTCAACAAAGTACTTGAGGATACTGCTGGTTGGGATCGTGCGAAGGCAATGAGCATCGTCGAAACATTGCTTGGAACAGACAAGAAAATCGATACAATCATTGCTAATAATGATGAAATGGCACTCGGTGCATACGAAGCCTTGAAGACAGCCGGAAAATTCCTAGATATTCCGGTTTTGGGAGTTGATGCAACTGCCCCTGCCCTCGAATCCATCAAGAATGGCGAGCTAGCCATGACGGTTCTATTGGACGCCGAAACTACAGCCAATAAAACAATTGAGCTCGCGGTCAACATGGCGACCAAAAAATCTTTTGACGCCGTCAATTGGATCCCTTATAAGCCGGTCACCAAAGAGAATGTCAGTCAGTTTATCAAATAAGATTTATTACAGTAGTATGATTGTGCTGTGCATTAGGGTGGGTTTTGGTTGGCAACAAAAAGCACCCTAATGCCTGATCGTAATGATCGTAACGCGAATCGAAACACCGCTGATAAAGGACGCTAAGGCTTTATATTTATTCACAAGTAGGTGTGGAATATAATGAATGAGTACATAATGGAAATGCGCAATATCAACAAGGAATTTCCTGGAGTTAAAGCCTTGAACAATGTGACTTTCAAACTAAGGCCCGGAACAGTTCATGCCTTGGTTGGCGAAAATGGTGCTGGAAAGTCCACACTAATGCGTTGCTTAATCGGAATTAACTCACTTGACAGTGGCGAAATTGTACTTGACAATCAAATAATCAAAATACCAAGCACGCATTTTGCTTTAATCCACGGCATCGCGATGATCCATCAGGAGCTGAGCCCTGTTAGTGACCGTAGCGTTATGGAAAATATTTGGCTCGGGCGTGAGCCTTTGATGGTTAGCTTTTTCGTTGACCATTCAAAAATGTATCGGAATACAAAGGAACTTCTTAATGAACTAAGTATTGATCTTGATCCCAAAGAAAAAATGGCCAACTTAACGGTAGCTAAAATGCAGATGGTCGAGATCGCGAAGGCTATTTCATTCAAAGCGCGCATCCTGATCATGGATGAACCGACTTCCGCACTGACAGGCACCGAGGTCAAGCATCTTTTTGATATAATCAAGAAATTGAAAAATAATGGTGTCGGGATTATCTATATCTCCCATAAGATGGAAGAAATTTTCGAAATTGCCGATGAAGTGACTATCTTGCGCGATGGTCAATATATTTCGACTGATAAAACTAAAGACTTAACCATCAATGAAATTATCACCCGTATGGTTGGACGTCAACTAAGCGATATGTTTCCAAAGATTCAATGTAAAATTGGTGAAACCGTAATGAAGGTTGAAAACCTCAGCTCTGGAAAAGCTTTCAGTAATATCAGTTTTGAATTGCATAAAGGAGAAATTCTGGGAATATGTGGATTGGTTGGGGCTGGCAGAACTGAGCTTGTTGAAACGATATTTGGTCTGCGCAGAAAAACTAACGGAACAATCTGGATTGATGGCCGTGAGGCAAAAATCGATAACCCGATTCAAGCCACGCGGCATGGCCTAGGGTTTTTGACAGAAGACAGAAGAAGAACGGGCATTATTCCAGTATTATCTATATTTCATAATATGCTGATTGCGGCGATTAGGAAATATTCGAATGGACTTGGATTTATTAAAATTAAGCCAGCAAACAAAATGATTTTCACATATATGTCTAAGCTCAGGATCAAAGCGACGAGTACCAAAGTTCTCATCCAAAACCTGAGCGGCGGAAATCAACAAAAGGTCCTAGTCGCGAGATGGCTTCTCACTGACACGAAAATTCTAATGCTGGATGAACCCACTCGGGGAATTGATGTTGGCTCAAAGGCTGAGATTTATTCCATAATCACATCCCTGGCTAACGAAGGCAAATCAATTATCATTGTATCTTCAGAAATGCCTGAAATCATCGGCATGTGTGATCGGGTAATTGTTATGCGCCAAGGGAAGATGACCGGACTCATGAATAGAAATGAACTAAATCAAGAGGTATTGATGTATTATGCGACGATAAACACACAGAACGATTTAGTATCACGAGATATAAATTAAAATTAGTCGGAGGTATTGCATGAAGATCAGAAGAGAAAGCTTAGTTAACTTATTAAACAAATATGCTATATTTGTTGTGCTTATCATTATGGCTTTCGCCATGACGCTGACAACAAAAGATTTCTTGACAGTCCAGAACCTGATCAATCTGTTTTCTTCAGAATCATCGAGAGGGCTTCTAGCGGTCGGAGTCGGCTTGGTTATCATTGCCGGGGGTATCGATCTTTCGGTAGGAGCCATCATGGCGCTGACCTCAGTTATAACTGCGAGTCTGGTTCAGCAGAGCACCTATTCCAACAGGCTTTGGGTTGAACTTCCGTTCATATCCACCTTTTTCGCGATACTGGTTGGCTTGGCCTGCGGTGCGATGGTCGGAGTTGTCAATGGAGTCATTATTGCCTATACGAAAACGCCGCCATTCATCACCACCCTGGGAACAATGCTGATTGTGAAAGGTTTGGCGCTGGTCTACACAAACGCATACCCAGTGCCTATGTTGCGCGATGACTTCAAGATCATCGGGCAGGGCAAAATTTTATTAATTCCGTATATAGTTATAGTTTTTATTTTTATATTAGTTATCGCATGGGTGCTTTTGAACTACACCCGTTGGGGCAAGAACCTCTATGCCATCGGAGGAAATGAACTCGCCGCTAGGGTAGCCGGTGTCAATGTTGAGAAAAATCTCATCGCTGTTTATATCTGGTCGGGCTGTCTGGCAGCCATATCGGGAATTCTCTTAACTGCCAAGTCAGGCTCAGGCATTGGAACTTTGGGTGACAAATATGAGTTTGACGCGATTGCGGCTGCAATTGTTGGCGGACTCAGCTTTTCGGGCGGTATTGGTAGGATCAGCGGAATATTTGCTGGAATATTTATCTTAGGCATTTTGAACAATGGATTGTTGCTAATGAATGTTTCTCCTTATTTACAGCAGATTATCAAGGGTGTCATTATTATTACAGCAGTTGTTGTCGATATGCGCAAGCACAAGAGAAGAGATTGATTAGTTCAGTATGAATCACCAATGGAGCAACAGGATTGGACATGCCTACCTGTTTTTCCGAGTTGGGTATTGGATTGCAAAGTGATGAAACACTTTGCAGCTTTGTTGACCGCTGTGTATCATATGGAAAACCCAAAATTGACGGGTTTAAGCTTCTTGCAGGTGAGGACGTCTACAGGATATATCAGATGGCGAACCATTGACCGATTAAAAAAATCAATCATTAAAAAGAGAAAGTTACATACGAAAATATTGTCGGTATATGCATATAAAAGAGCATTAACCGACGCGTATAAAATGTCAGAATAGCGGTTGAAATTTGTAGTGCATACCGCTTTTCTAGGAAGCTGCCATTTTTCCTCCTAAAATGGCAGCTTGAAGCTCGCCCTATTGTAAGAGGAGTTGTCCCTGCAGTAGTGGTTGAACTGCGGGAACAGCTCCTTTTTAACGTCTGTAGAATTTTTACGGATCTTCATGAATGACTAAAGCGGAGAGTTCCCCCCTAAATACAGCCTGAAATATCAAAGATGCGGCGCCGATCAGCGGAGCCTTCTCCCCGAACTTTGTAAGACGAACCGTGATCTTTTTGGACCGGTGCTGGAATGCAAGCTTATTTGTTCTGCTTTCGAGTTCCGAAATGATCGATTTCTCCAATATTCTTCATGGAAAATTAGAAACAACTCGTCTGAGAGTGTTTCCATATACATAGAGTGATTGAAACTTAGTAAAATATTTATTAATTTCAGAAGATCTTTCTATCAAACAGAAAGAACAAACTGCGATGTATATATACAAGATGGTTTACCATGGGAACCAGTTGTCAACGCCGGATTATTTTTGACCTGTCAATTTTAGCCCGACGGTCATACCAGTCAACTTAATGAAATTTTAACACTGACTCTGTGTATCATGATGTAGCACAATTTAATATATTTAGAGGGAGAGCGGCATATGTTGTCTCTCTTTTCAATGAAAAGAAAATAGAATTAAAGTTTGTAAAAGTATACAATTTGGATATTGATATTTAAAAAGAAGAATATGCCTCACCTCTATGTTTAGTTGTGAGCGTACTTCGAAAACAAGGCAGCTGCTTTGTTTTCAGGGTAGAGAAGACCGACTTCAAATGTTGTATTTCTCACGAGCTACATCTTCGAGTAATAGAAAAGACGCTATTGCTCCAATCCGACCCAATGACGCACAATGGACATTGTGATTCACTCGTGAAAAACCAGCAAACGACTTGCAGTTGCGGTTTCAAGTTATTTCCGCAAAAAAACCTTTATTCTTCGTTTCAATGACGCACAATGTTGCAACGGGGGGGAACCCACCATGTTGGGTCGGACGATTGGGGAGTTTGACTGCATCTACAAGACTCAATATTTCCTAACATACTTAGATGATCCGGATCACCGCCGTAGAACTCTAACATAGTTAAACCGTGGAGAGTCTCGGAAGCTCAGCGCGCCATTTTTTATGGGAAAAGAGAAGGGTTGCATCAGTCCCACCGCGAAGGGCAGGAAGATCAATTAGGAGCGCTTGGACTTGTAGTTAATGTGTTGTAATCTGGAACACGAAATATATGGAATTAGCTCTTGATACCATTAAGCAAACTGGGAAAATGGTTTTCGACTCAGGTGTTCAACGGTTGTCACCTCTCGGAAATGAACACATCAACATTGTGGGCAGATATTCATTTGTGCTTCCGAAAGAGATTGAGAACGGCGGACTGAGATCACTTTTATCCGCCGATAAAATAAACA
>Ga0209429_10001332_pt1 | contig 15498 bp, 17 predicted proteins | sample BarGraNGADG00212_3_FD_184493 | JGI IMG/M metagenome (GOLD analysis project Ga0209429, IMG submission 184493) | Arctic peat soil microbial communities from Barrow, Alaska - Barrow Graham LP Ref core NGADG0004-212 (SPAdes) (version 2) | ecosystem: Environmental > Terrestrial > Soil > Wetlands >... | reverse complement strand
GCTCTGGCTCTGGCTCTGGCTCTGGCTCTGGCTCTGGCTCTGGCTCTGGCTCTGGCTCTGGCTCTGGCTCTGGCTCTGGCTCTGGCTCTGGCTCTGGCGCAGCGTGGTCGGCTGGGGCCTTCAGCGCAAGTTCGGGCGGGGGCGGCACCGATACCGTGATCGAGGGAGTGAACACCGGCCCTGGGTCAGCCAACGGTCGCACAATGTCCGCAAGGTCAATGGCGTCGAGCTGGCGCGCATCGATCCTCTGTCGCGGAATGGGCGGCATCGGCAGCGCGGCGCGCTCGAGCGCGATGCGGGGTCCACCCAGCGGGGGCGCGGGGAAGCGTCCTACCGTTGACTTGTAGTTCGCGCGCGACAACCGCCGTTGAACGACGGCGGAGGCCAGCGCGATTTCGAGGCGCCTACGGCGCGACATTGCGACCCACTAAGGCAAATCGAGGAACCGCAGCGACAACTGCAAGCATTGCCGCTCCCCCGTAGACCCACAACTGATCCTTGAGGTCTCCCGCGATGAGTTGGGACTGCCCCGGGCCCGTGGCATGGAAGTAGACCGTGACGGCCACCCACAAGGAGGCGAACGCGATGTAGCCGTTCCAGGACTGCCACACCTTGGCGAATATCGCGGCGCTTGCAATCAACGCCAGCACGAGACCCACTCCGAGATAGCCGGTCGACCGATGGGACCCGGCACCGATGGCGGCCACGAGAGCCCCCAGCAGGCCGAGCGCCACTACGGAAACGGCCCTCTTCAGCATGGTGTCAAGGATAGGCGACCACAGGAGCCACCCAGAGACCATGGCGCGCCGTGAGGCACGAACAAGTCGACGCTAGGCGTTTTGCCTCTTTGCGCGTGAGGCCGCACGACCGCGCTCCGTCTGATCGAGGACGACCTTGCGGATGCGCACGTTGTCGGGAGTGACCTCGACGCACTCGTCTTCGCGCGCAAACTCGAGACACTCCTCGAGCGTGAGCCGCCTGGCGGGCGCAAGGCGCTCGAGCGTCTCGGACGTTGACGAGCGAATGTTGTCGAGCTTCTTTTCCTTGGTGATGTTGACGTCCATGTCCTCATTGCGGGCGTTCTCACCAACGACCATTCCCTCGTACACATCCTCGGTGGGCTTCACGAAGAAGGTGCCACGGTCCTGGAGCGCCATGAGTGCATTTCCGGTCACCGGTCCGGACCGGTCCGCGACGAGCGAGCCGTTCGTGCGGTACTCGATCGCGCCCGTCCACGGCTCGTAGCCATGAGCGATCGAGGACGCAATGCCCGTGCCGCGCGTGTCGGTGAGGAACGTCGACCGGAAGCCGATAAGGCCTCGGGCGGGAACGAGGAATTCCATCCGCACCCAACCCGTGCCGTGGTTCGCCATGGACTCCATGCGGCCCTTGCGGCTCGCCAGCAGCTGAGTGATCGCGCCGAGATGCTCCTCGGGGACGTCGATCGTCATGTGCTCCATGGGCTCGTGCAGCTTGCCGTCAACGAGCTTGGTGACCACCTGAGGCTTGCCTACAGTGAGTTCGAAGCCCTCGCGGCGCATCTGCTCGACAAGGATCGCAAGCGCGAGTTCTCCACGTCCCTGAACCTCCCACGAGTCGGGGCGGCCGGTGTCAAGCACCTTGAGCGAGACGTTGCCGACGAGTTCGCGGTCGAGGCGGTCCTTCACCTGACGCGCGGTGACCTTGGCGCCCTTGACGCGGCCGGCGAGCGGAGACGTGTTGATGCCGATGGTGACCGAGATCGCCGGGTCGTCGACCGTGATGAGCGGGAGCGGTCGGGGGTCGTCAATGTCGGTGAGGGTCTCGCCGATCGTGATGTCGGGGATGCCTGCCACGGCGATGATGTCACCAGGACCAGCGCTCTCGGCGGGCACGCGGTCGAGTCCCTTGGTCTCGAGAAGTTCCGTGATCTTGACGGTCTTCATCGTGCCATCGTGGCGGGCCCACGCGACCATCTGGCCCTTCTTAATGGTGCCGTTGAACACCCGCAGCAGGGCGAGACGGCCAAGAAATGGCGAGGCATCCAGGTTGGTCACGTGCGCCTGGAGCGGCGCGCCCTCTTCGTATTCGGGGGCGGGGATGCGCTCCATGATGACCTGGAACAGGGGCTCAAGGTTCTTTCCCTCGGGCATGGTGCCGTCCGCGGGCCGCACGAGCGAGGCAATTCCGGCCTTGGCCGACGCATAGATGACGGGCACTTCGAGGAGCGAGTCGATGTCGAGGTCGGGAACCTCATCGTGGAGGTCGGACGCGAGCGAGAGCAACAGGTCGTGGGTCTCTTCGACCACCTCGGCGATGCGTGAGTCGGGCCTGTCGACCTTGTTGACGACGATGATGACGGGCAGGTGCGCGGCAAGGGCCTTGCGCAGCACGAAGCGCGTCTGGGGCAGCGGGCCTTCAGAGGCGTCGACAAGCAGCACGACCCCGTCGACCATGGACAGTCCGCGCTCAACCTCGCCACCGAAGTCGGCGTGGCCAGGGGTGTCGATCACGTTGATGGTCACGCCGCCCGGGATGGAAGCCGCCCCGGTGTAACGAATCGCGGTGTTCTTCGCGAGAATCGTGATGCCCTTTTCGCGTTCGAGGTCACCCGAATCCATGGCACGATCGGTGACATGGGCGTGCTCGCCGTAGGCGCCGCCCTGCACCAGCATGGCGTCGACGAGGGTTGTCTTACCGTGGTCAACGTGGGCGACGATTGCGACGTTGCGCAGGTCAGAGCGCAGGGGCATGCGAAGAACTCGTTTCATATTGGGGCGCGGGCCCGAAGCGGGACCATCTGTCATTCTACGACGCAAAGCCGTGCCCGGGCGTCTGCCTAGGGCTACGGCCCCCTGCGGAAGGCGCCGCACTAGTGTGTCCGCATGACGATTTGGCACCTCGCTCTCGAGTCCGACTGGACGGCGGCCGTCGCCGCAGGCAGTTATCGCGTGTCAACGCGGGGCCTCACGGTGGACGAGGTCGGCTTCATCCACGCATCTACGCGGGAGCAGGTGGCGGGCGTCGCCGCCCTGTTCTATTCCGATGTCACCGAACCGCTACGCCTCCTCGCGATAGACGCCGACGCCGTGGGAGCATCGGGCACCGAGGTGGTGTGGGAGGACGGCGGCAACGGGGAGATGTTCCCCCACATCTACGGTCCGCTCGACACGGCGTGGGTGCGCGAGGCAACACCCGCCCGCATCGCGAACGGCCTTCTCGTCGTCGGCTAAGGTCGCCGCCTAGGTCGTCGGCTAGGCGCGCCGGCTAGGGGCGCATCACGCGGTACGCGTGGGTCACGTACGGCAGGTCGATCCGGCCGCCATCTGCGACATCGGGCAGGCCCGCAATCAGTTGGGCGAGGTCCGCCTCCACGCGCGCCCTGTAGTCGGTGTCGCCCGCAATGTAGTCGCTGCGCGAGCGCGCCATGGCCACGAGCTGGTCGGCCGTCATCGACCGCGACCAGCGCACCTCCTTGTGCTCGAGCGGCCCAAACGGCGATCCCACGTGGGGGCCGCCGTTGGCCAGAAACTCCTCCGCCTTGGAGCCGTGCATGACCTCGGTCAATCGCGCCACCCACGGCACCGACTCGTCCCTGATGTTCCACACCAGGCCCAACACTCCCCCTGGCTTGAGTATGCGAGCCACCTCGGCGGACGCGGCGCCCACCTCGACCCAGTGCCACGACTGGCCGAACACCACGGCGTCGACTGCCTCGTCCGGCAGGTCGATGTCTTCGGCCGTGCCGATGATGGTCTCGACGTCTGGTAGCGCCTGAGAGAGGGTCGAGAGCATGGCCTCGTCGGGATCGAGCGCGATGACCTCGTGGTCAAGGCCGATCAACTCGGCCGTGAGCTTGCCCGTTCCCGCGCCCGCGTCGAGCACGATGCGTTGCTGCTTGCCGACCATCCACGTCACCGCCTCGGCGGGATAGGACGGCCTCCCTTTGTCGTAGTCGCCCGCCGCCGTACCGAAGGAGGTTCCAAGAGTGCTCATGGTCACGAGATTACTGCGACGGCCGCCTCGCCCTTGATCGGGGCACCCAGGAGTTATGAAACGATTGCGTCATGCAGGTCTATCGCACGCGCGGCTCACTCGTCTCGGGCTGGCTGACCGTCGGTGTCGGACTGCTCTTGGGGGCCGGTGGCGTGATGGCCGCCAGCCACGGCAGCGCACAGCAGGGCATCGGCCTCGGGGCCTGCGTGGCGATGATCGGCGTCGCCGCGTACCTGCGACCCGCAGTGATCGTTTCGGGGGCCGCGGTGACGTTCAAGAACGTCTTCCACACGGCGGTCGTCCCGCTGTCGAGAATCAAGGAGATCAGCCCACGCTGGTCGCTCGAAGTCCACGGCGACGACGGAATGACAATGGGGTCTTTCGCCGCGCCGACGACGCGTGCTGCCCGGTCCCATGAAAGGTCACGAAGCCGCGATCAGGAACCCACCCCCGATCACGAGGTCCACCCGTCTTCGCGACCGGCCGCGATGATCTACGACGCATGGCAGGACTGGAAAGCCACTCATGGAGACGCGCCCAAGGACGAAGGCCAGGCTCCCTCGGTGACCAAGCGTCTAGACCCGATAGGGCTCGGGCTCATGTTCATGGGCCTCGTCATGGGAGTCGTCGGCCTGTTCGGCTGAGTCAACCGCGGCGACCACAGCGACTGTGGTGACCACAGCCCGCACCACATCCACATCGAGGGCGAGTTCTGCGGTTTCCGAGGATGCAGCGAGCTCAGCGGTTTCGGTGGGTTCGCCCATCTCGACGACCACCACGCCCGCAAGGACCAGGGCCGCTCCCGCGAGCTGAACGGGGCCCGGCGTCTGGCCGAGCAGGATCGCCGCGAACGTGGCGGCGGCGAGAACCTCGGTGAGCGCCACGAATGACGCAAGCCGTGCCCCAAGCGTCCTGACGGCCGCGATTCCCGTCACGTAGGCGAGAGCCGCCGTGATGGCCCCCAAGGCAAGGCCCACTGCCCACCACGGGAGGCTGAAGCCGGTAAATCTCACCTGGCCCGTGCTCACTGCAATGGGGAGCAGCCCGGTGATCGCGGCGACGCCCAATACGATGAGCGCCACGACCAATCCGCTTGCCGCGAGGGTAATGCCTGGCAGTCCATTGGAGTTGTCGGCCGATACGACGAAGTAGACGGCGGCGCCGACCATGGCTCCAAGCGCCCAGCCGACTCCTACGAAACTGACGGAGCCTCCGCCGAGGACGTCGAGAAGCAACACGAGGCCGGCGAGGCCGAGGCCCGCGCCCGCGATGGTGAGGCGACTCGGCTTGCTTCCCTGCCGGAACCACACCCACATCACCACGGCGACGGGCGCCGTGTACTCGATGACGAGCGCGACGCCCACGTCGAGGTATCCCACGGCGAGGAAGTAGCACAGTTGCGCGCCCGCGACGGCGAACACTCCGTATGCGAGCACCGTTGGCAGTGCGCGCCGCAAGAGGTGCCAGCGGCCGTCGAGCGCCATCGCGCCGGGGACGGCGAGAACCAGGGCGGCGATCGCCACGCGCATGAGCGTGGCCGCGCCCGCAGTCCAGCCGATGTCCATGAGCCCCCTGGCGAGACTGCCCGAAAGCCCGAAGGACGTGGCGGAAATCACGGCCAGGGGGATACCCCTCGCCGCCGCGGTGCCCCGCACGTCACTACCCCGCACGTCATGCGTCAACATGGTCATGACTCATGACTCTAGGGCTCGGTTTGCTAATGTGTCAACATGGCTTTTGCTCATGACACCCAAGCAGCGCTCGAGGCCGCCGTGCACCTGGCAAACACGGCAATCGAGCCGGACACCCTCACGTCGCTTGGCGACCTCGGCGAGTTCTTCGACGCGTTCAAATACACCGGCGCACGCCCCACCGATGCTGATCTCGAACCAACTCGCACCATCCGCCGCACGCTTCACGACCTCTTCGCTGCGACCCGCGACGGCGCGGTTCCCCAGGTGAACCACATTTTGGCCGGCGCCCGCGCCCTCCCCCAGTTGGTGCGCCACGGCGATGTGGATTGGCACATCCACGCCACCACCGACGATCGACCGCTCGCGGAGCGCATCCTGGTCGAGACGGCCATGGCCATGATCGACATGATTCGCGCCGATGAGATGAGCCGATTCGACCGCTGCACCAACGATGACTGCGACGGCATCGTGCTCGACCTGTCGCGCAACCGGTCACGCATGTACTGCTCGACCGCCTGCACCAATCGTGCCGCGGCCGCGGCGTACCGGGCGCGCCAGTCGGCGGACGACTAGGCGGGCTGGTCCTCGGGCTTGTAGGCCGTGACCTCGATCTCGATCTTCATGGCCTCGTCGAGCAAGCCAACAATCTCCATCGTCGCGGCGGGCCGGGAGTGCTCGAACCAGCGACCAAACACGGGGAAGCATTGCTCGCCATAGGAGCGATCGGCGAGTAGGTAGCGCACCCGCACCACGTCTTCGATGGAGAACCCGACTGGCTCGAGCGCCTTGGCGATGTTGGCGAGCGCCTGGTCCGCTTGCACGGCAACATCGGGCGAGATGGTCATCGCGTCATAGTCGTAGCCCGTGGTGCCCGACACCCACGCGAACGGCCCCTCGACTACGACACGCGAATACCCGATGCTCTGCTCGAAGGGCGATCCGGAACTGACGAGACGGCGATCTGCGCCCATGAGGGTCTCCCTAGGAAGGCGCGGCGAATCGCCGCGGGAGACAAGGCTAGCGCCCTCGCGATACCGTGGGGAATCGCCCACTGAAAGGTGTCCCCCCATGGCGAGCAAGAGCAATGAGACCTGGTCCGCCGAGGAAAAGTCGGCAACGAAGGAACACGCGGCCGAGGCCAAGCGCTCGAAGGCCGCAGCGGGCAAGGAGGCCGAGGCGCAGGTGTGCCTCGACAAGATTGCGGCCATGGCACCTGCCGACCGGGCGCTCGCCGAGAAGGTGCACCAGATCGTCACCGCCGCAGCCCCCGAGCTCGAGGTCAAGACCTGGTACGGAATGCCCGCGTACGCGAAGGATGGAAAGGCGGTCGTGTTCTTCCAGGACGCGGGCAAGTTCAAGGCCCGCTACGCAACGCTCGGGTTCCAGGACAATGCCGCGCTCGACGATGCGACCTTCTGGCCCACGTCGTTCGCGCTCGTGTCAATCGACGATGCGGTAGCGGCGCGGATCGCGGAACTGGTCAAGCGCGCGGTCAGGTAGTCGGCTGCCCGGCCCGCGGTGCCGACGCGCGGCGCCGACTGAGGCGCGGTCAATCCCCGAATCGGGGCGCTGCCGCCCGGACCTCCTGCGCGCCGGAGCGTCGCGTGAGCACCACAATTCGACATCCGTTGCCGGAAGTGTGCTCAACGCAGACGATGAATGTAGATTTGCGGTGCTCACGCGACGCAAGGGCCGGCGTTTGCCTCACCGTACGATGCTCATCGTGACCTCATCCCGGCGCGGACAGGCGGCCTAATGCCTCCGCGTTCACCGCTGCCTCAGCAACACGGACTCGACGCCGCGTGGGTGCGAACGCCCGACACTTACGAGGGTGGCGAGCCTCCCTGGGCGACGATGCGCGCCTTTCTCCTGGACCGCCTCCCTGCGCGCGCGATGGTCGCGGACATGCTGGAGGCGGGAGACTTCGTCGACCACGCAGGACGAGCCTTGACCGGCGACGAACCCTACCTGCCGCATACGTTCGTGTGGTTCCACCGCGCGCTCGCACCCGAGACGCCCGCGCCCTTCCCCATCGACGTGATTGAGATCAACGAGCGCTTTGTGGTGGCAGACAAGCCGCACTTCATGGCCACGACCCCGCGCGGGGCACACGTGACCGAAACGGCGCTCATCAAGTTGCGCGTCGCCCTGGGCCTGCCAGAGCTCGCGCCAGCGCACCGGCTGGACCGGCTCACCGCCGGCGTGCTGGTGTTCACCACTCGCCGCGAGTATCGCGGCGCCTACGCCGGGGTGTTCCAGTCGGGCAACGCCCACAAGACCTATGGGGCGTTGGCGCCGTTCGACCCGACGCTTGAGTTCCCGCGCCGCATCGTCGGCCGCATCGAGAAGCGGCGCGACAGCCTGCAGGCCGAGATCGTGGAGGGGGAACCCAACGCCGAGACGCTCGTGGACCTCGTCGAGGTCCGGGGCGCTTACGCGCGCTACCGGCTGTCGCCCTCCACGGGAAAGACGCACCAACTACGGGTGCACATGGCGTCGCTTGGACTGCCAATCCTCGGCGACTCGCTCTACCCGACCGTCACGGACGTCGCGCCAGACGACTTCACCGCACCACTGCAGCTCATCGCCCGCCGCCTGTGGTTCACGGACCCGATCGAGCAGACTCCGCGCGACTACGTGAGCAGGTTCGCGCTTCAGTGGCCCGATGGTTCGACTGGCGCGTTGGCTGAGAAGATGCCCGACGCCGGCTAGACCTTCTTGACGACGCTCGACTTCAGTTGCATCTGGCCGAAGCCATCGACCTTGCAGTCGATGTTGTGGCCGTCGAAACCGTCGACAAGGCGGATGCCACGCACCTTCATGCCCACCTTGATGGACTGGGGGAATCCCTTGACCTTGAGGTCCGTGAGGATGCTCACCGTGTCGCCGTTCGCGAGCGGCGTGCCGAAGGCATCCTTCACGACGGCAGCGTCGGCTTCAGCGGCGGCTGCGGCATCCGCCGCGTCCGGGGACCACTCGTGCGCGCACATCGGGCACACCAAGAGCGCGCCCATCTCGTAGGCCAGATCGCTTGAGCAGTTGGGGCAGAGTGGCAATGTGTCGGCCATGACTCACTTTCAGGTTGGGGCGGGACGCTAGGGCGCAAACTGAACCGTTCACGCCGCCTGCCGAAGGGTACCGCGTGTGAGGTTCAGACCTACCGAGCATCGGGCGAGGCGGATTTGATCCACCTGGCCCACTCGTCCTGCGGCCGATACCCCATAGCGCTCCACGCGGCAGCACCGGTGGCGTTGTCCGCGAGGACCATCGCATCAAACCGAATGGCACCGAGTTCCGCCAGCCGAGCCTCGGCGTGGCGCACCAGCAGACGCGCGATACCCCGGCCTCGCAGTTCTGGGGCGACGGCCAAGCGATACAGGTGCGCTCGCCAGCCATCCCAGCCGGCTATCACGGTCCCCACGATGCGCCCGTCGAGTTCCGCGATGACGAGCGAATCTGGGTCGCGCGACAGCAACGACTCAACAAGCGCGACGCCGTCGGCGGGGCGATGATGGTTCTCGCCCGCCTCCGCCCAAAACGAAACCAAGGCATCGACGTCCCCGCCCTGCCCCCGCCGCAATTCGACTGTCGCAACAATTGGGTCACTCACGCCTGCTCCTTCGTCCCTCTACACGTTAAACCGGAACTCCACCACGTCGCCGTCGTGCATCACGTATTCCTTGCCCTCGATGCGCACCTTGCCCGCGGCCTTGGCCGCGGCCATCGAACCGCCGTCGACCAGGTCGACAAAGTGCACCACCTCGGCCTTAATGAAGCCCTTCTGGAAGTCGGTGTGGATCACGCCTGCGGCCTCGGGGGCCGTCGCGCCCTGGCGGATGGTCCACGCCCGCGACTCTTTGGGGCCAGCCGTCAGGTAGGTCTGCAGCCCGAGCGTGTGGAACCCCACGCGCGCCAGCTGGTCCAGCCCAGATTCGGACTGGCCGTTCGCCTCGAGCATTTCGTGGGCCTCGTCCTCGGTGAGGTCAACCAGCTCGGACTCGAACTTGGCGTCGAGGAAGATGCAGTCGGCAGGTGCGACCTTGGCGGAAAGCGCGGCCTTGGTGGACTCGTCGGCGAGACCGGCATCGTCCGTATTGAAGACGTAGATGAACGGCTTCGCCGTGAGGAGGTTGAACTCACGCACCTCAGCAAGGTCGAGCTTGGCGGCCTTCGCTCCCGCAGAGACCGTCTCGCCCCTCTGGAGGATCCCCTTCACGGTCTCCGCCGCGGCGAGCAACGCGGGGTCGCCCTTCTTGACCCGCACTTCCTTTTCGAGGCGGATGATGACCTTCTCGATGGTCTGCAGGTCAGCGAGGATGAGTTCGGTGTTGACGATCTCGATGTCGCTCGCGGCGTCCACCTTGCCGTCGACGTGGATCACGTCTGGGTCCTTGAACACGCGCGTCACCTGGCAGATCGCGTCGGCCTCACGGATGGTCGCGAGGAACGCGTTGCCGAGCCCCTCGCCCACCGAGGCGCCCTTGACGATGCCCGCGATGTCTACGAAGGACACGGTGGCGGGAAGGATGCGCTCCGAACCGAAGATCCCCGACAACACGCCCAGGCGCGGGTCGGGGAGAGGGACCACCCCCACGTTCGGCTCGATCGTGGCGAACGGATAGTTCGCCGCGAGAACACTCGCGCGGGTGAGCGCATTGAACAGGGTTGATTTGCCGACGTTTGGCAGTCCGACGATGCCGATAGTAAGAGCCACGGGGAGCAAGTCTAGCCGGGGGCTGGCGGCGCGCCCTCGCCTTGGCGCCGGACGTGACGTACGGTGGCTAGATGGCATTCGGCGAACTCTTCAATCCCGGGATGGCCAACGCGCGCAAGCAGCTCGAGGCCGAGCGCATCCTGCCCGCTCCCCCTCCCGTCGCTGGGCCGCCGCCATTCGAGTTTCCCGACCTCGGCGTCGACTTCGACGTCACGTGGTCTCTCAACCCCCCTGAGGAGCCGGGGAACGACAATGGGGCGGCCGAGGTCGCCCCATCATCCGATACTTAGTTGTTCGCGGCGCTCCCTGCTGAGGCGAGGCCGCGTTCCTCGCGGTGGCTACGAGGCGAACTCGATGCCCGCACCTGGAATCGCCTCGAGCAGTCGCTGGGTGTAGGGCTGCTGGGCGTGATCGAAGATGTCGTCCGTGAGACCTGTCTCGACGATCTTGCCCTGATCCATCACCGCCACGAAGTCCGCAACCACCCTGACGACAGCGAGGTCGTGCGTGATGAAGAGGTACGTGAGGCCCAACTCCTCCTGCAGGTCTGCGAGGAGTTGCAGAATCTGCGCCTGCACCAGCACGTCAAGTGCGGAGACGGCCTCGTCGAGAATGAGGACGTCGGGCTTGAGTGCGAGCGCGCGACCGATGGCAACGCGCTGGCGCTGACCGCCCGAAAGTTCGTTGGGGTAACGGTGCGCGAGTGCGGTGGGGAGAGCCACCTGGTCGAGTATCTCTTCGACGCGCGCCTCCCGTGAAGCGCGGTCACCCACCCGGTGGACCCTGAGAGGCTCGGCGATGATCGCGCCGATCGAGCGCTGCGGATCGAGCGATGCGTAGGGGTCTTGGAACACGACTTGCATCTGGCGACGGAGCTTGAACAGGTCGCTGCGGGACACGCCCGTCATCGCCGTGCCGTTGATCGTGACCGCGCCAGACGTCGGCTTCTCGAGGCCGAGAATCAGTCTCGCCGCCGTTGACTTTCCCGAGCCCGACTCACCCACGAGCGCAAGAGTCGTGCCCTTGTGGATGTCGAATGAGATGCCGTCAACCGCGTGGAGCGGCTCGGACCTGAAGCCTCCGCGGCGGATCGTGTATGTCTTACGCAGGTCCTTCACCGAGACCGCGATGGGGGCATTGTCTAGCTTCGCCTCGATCGCCTCGTGACGCGCCGCGAGCCTGAGCATGTCCGGCACGTTGTCATCGACCACGCGGGCGACCGCCGACGATTGGATGCGGCGCGACGCCAGGGAAGGCGCCGCAGCGATGAGTCGCTTCGTGTACGGGTGCTGAGGGTGCTGAAGAATCTCCAGGCTCGAGCCCGCCTCGACGATCTTGCCCCTGTGCATCACGATGAGCTTCGTCGCGCGCTCCGCCGCAAGGCCAAGGTCGTGCGTGATGAGAAGCAACGCGGTGTTGCGGTTTCTGGTGAGCGACTCCAAGTGGTCGAGAATGACCTTCTGAATCGTCACGTCGAGGGCCGATGTCGGCTCGTCGGCGATGAGCAGGCGCGGCTCCGCTGCGAGTCCGATGCCGATGAGTACGCGCTGACGCATACCCCCGGAGAACTGGTGTGGGAACTGCTTCATGCGTCGTTCGGCGTCCGACAGGCCCGCCTGCTGGAGTACCTCGATCGCCTTGGCCTGGACGTCCTTGCGGCCCGAGGCGATGCCGTTGGCACGGATCGCCTCCCGGACCTGGAAGCCGATCGACCACACGGGGTTGAGGTTCGACATCGGGTCCTGAGGAACGTACCCGATCACCTTGCCGCGGATGGTGGCCATCTGGTTCTCGTTGTAGCGCGTGATGTCGGTGCCGTCGACCAGGATCTTTCCCCCGGAGATGTGCCCGTTGCCCGCGAGCAGGTTGATCAGCGCGGTGGCCGTGGTCGACTTGCCCGAGCCCGACTCGCCGACGATCGCGACCGTCTCGCCAGGGAAGATGTCGAACGAGATACCGCGCACAGCCTGGACGTCACCCATGCCCGTCACAAACGTGACCTCGAGGTCCTGAACTTGCACGAGCGGCGCGTTCGGGTCGATCCTCGCAGGTGTTGTCAGTGGAAGAATTTCCACCATCTCGTCCTTGCTCATCGTTGAGCCCTCGCCTTCGGGTCGAGCGCGTCGCGGATGAGTTCGCCGAGCATGATGAAGGCCAGCACGGTAATGGTCAGCGCGAGGGACGGCCAGAACAGAGCCATGGGCGCGACCCGGATCGAGGTCTGGGCCTGGGAGATGTCATTTCCCCACGACATGGTGTGGGACGGGAGCCCGATTCCCAGGAACGACAGCGTCGCCTCGGCCGTGATCGCCGCGCCAAGGGCGATCGTGAGGTACACGATCACGGGCGTCAGCGAGTTGGGGAGCACGTGCCGCATCAGCGTCGCGAACCTCGACCGGCCAACGGCCTCGGAGGCCATCACGTATTCGAGATTTTTCACCTGGAGTACCTCGGCTCGCAGGATGCGCGCGAGCGACGCCCAAGCGAATCCGCCGATCGCGAAGGCGATCACCAACACGTTGCGGTGCTGGGACATGACAGACATCACCACGACGGCCGCAAGAAAGTACGGAATCGCGAAGAAGATGTCGCCGACGCGGGACAGGACCGAGTCGACCCATCCCCCGTAATACGCCGCGAGGGCACCCATCGGAAGGCCGATCACTGCCGTGATGATCACCACGAAGATTCCCACCGACAGCGAGGTGCTCGCGCCATGCACGACGCGCGAATAGACGTCGCAACCCTGGAAGGTGGAGCCCAGAAGATGGCCCGCCGTCGGGCCCTTATTGGAAAGCCCAAGGTCGCAATAGCGCGGGTCGACGCCCGTGAACAGGGACGGCCAGACGGCCGCAAGGGACACCAAGGCCACGAGTCCGAGCGAAATGTAGAACAGCGGGCGAACGCGCAGGTCGCGCCATGCATCGATCCAGAGGTTGGACCGGCGGTCGCCAAGCTTGACCCGGTCAACCTCGATCTCATCCGCCGGGTCGACTGGGGCGACGTAATGTTCGATCTTGCGGTCAGACATAGCGGATCCTTGGGTCGAGGACCGCGTACAGCAGGTCCACCAGAATGTTCACGAGGACGTAGAGCACCGTGAGGATGGTCACGAAGGACACGATCGTCGCGTTCTCACCGAGAAGAATCGCCTTGAAGAGCACATTGCCGATGCCGTGGATGTTGAAGATGCCCTCGGTCACCGTCGTGCCAGCGATCAGGGCGCCAAAGCTCGCCCCCGAGTTGGTGATGACTGGGATGAGCGAGTTGCGCGCGATGTGCACGGGGATGATCCGGCGGCGCGTCAGGCCCTTAGCGGCGGCCGTGCGGACATACTCGGCCGACTGGGCCTCGATGACCGAGCCGCGCATGAGTCGCATTCCGGTGACGTAGATCGTGAGCGCGATGACGATGGCGGGCAGCAGCATCGTGGCATATGTGGCGTTCTCCCCGACCGTCACGGGCGCCCAGTTGAGTTTGATGCCGATGAAGTACTGGGCCACGAACAGCGCCACAAACGGCGGGACCGAGCTGAGTACGAGCGAGATGATCAGGTTGGAGTGGTCGAGAATGCGCCCCTTGCGCAGACCCGAGATCAGCCCAAGCACGACGGAGAGAAGCAACTCGATGACCACGGCCATGATGACGAGCTTGAGCGTCACGGGGAAGGCTCTCGCGAGAATATCGTTCACGCTCCGACCCGAGAACGTCACCCCAAGGTTCCCTGTGACCAGGTTCTTCAGGTACAGGAAATACTGGACCAGGAATGGCTTGTCGAGGTTGTACTGCTCCATCACTCGCTGCAGCACAGCGGGGTTCGGCGTCTTGTCGCCGAACAGCGCGAGCACGGGGTTTCCCGGCATCGAGAACACCATGAAATAGATCAGGAACGTCGTTCCGAAGAACACAGGGATGGCCTGAAGCAGGCGGCGCCCCACATACATCAGCATGGGTAAACCCCGTACATGTCGGTTGGCGTGAGCATTTGAAAGCCGATTCTACTGTGCCAAGTGGCGGGCACTGCCTGACCAAGGCCACGCCCCGATCGGCAATGGAGCTCTAAGGACACCTGGTGGTGAGAGAGCAACGGCCCGCCCCGCCTGAGCGGGACGAGCCGTTGCCTTGATTACTTCTCGGTAACTACTTCTTGGTGATCTGGTAGTACAGCGGCTCCGAGTTCCAGCCGAAGACGACGTTACTCACGTTCTTGGAGTAACCGCCGGTCACGTTGGAGTACCACAGCGGGATGGCCGGAAGATCCTTGAAGAGGACCTCCTGAGCCTTCTGGAAGATCTCGTTCGCCTTGGCAGGATCGGCCTCGGCCGAGCCCTGCTTGAGGAGACCGTCGAACTCCGCCGACGAGTACTGGCCGTCGTTGGAGCCTGCACCGGTGCCGTAGATCGGCCCGAGGAAGTTGAACAGCGACGGGTAGTCCGCCTGCCAACCGGTACGGATCGCGGTCTGGAAGGTGTGGGCGGTGACGTCCTTACGGAACTCGCCAAATGTCGGGTACGGGTTTCCCTCGGCCTGAATGCCGAGCGTGTTCTTGATCGAGTTGACCACAGCGTCGACCCAGGGCTGGTGCCCGCCGTCGGCGTTGTAACCGATCTTGAACGTGCCGTCCCAGGGGCTGATGGCGTCGGCCTGAGCCCACAGGGCCTTGGCCTTCGTGGGGTCGTATGTCAGGACCTCAGAGCCTGGGATCTTGTCAGACCAACCGTTGATGACGGGCGACGTGAAGTCGCTCGCCGGCGTGCGGGTGCCCTGGAACACGACATCCGTGATCTGCTTGCGGTCGATCGCCATCGACAGCGCCTGACGACGAAGTTTGCCCTCTGCACCAGAGAAGTGCGCGAGGCGATCCGGGATCGTGAAGGACTGGAAGATGGCCGCGGGCTGGTTCACCGCGCGGTCGCCGAGGTCCGACTTGAAGGTTGCGAACGCGGAGCTCGGGACGCCGTCAATGACATCTACGTTGCCCTGGAGGAGGTCGGCGTAGGCCGCATCTTCCGTCGCGTAGAAGACGATCTTCAGTCCGCCGTTCTGAGGAACGCGACCACCCTTGTAGTCAGGGTTGGTGGCGAGATCGATCTGCACGTCGTGCTGCCAGTCCGC
>Ga0209429_10001331_pt1 | contig 15503 bp, 14 predicted proteins | sample BarGraNGADG00212_3_FD_184493 | JGI IMG/M metagenome (GOLD analysis project Ga0209429, IMG submission 184493) | Arctic peat soil microbial communities from Barrow, Alaska - Barrow Graham LP Ref core NGADG0004-212 (SPAdes) (version 2) | ecosystem: Environmental > Terrestrial > Soil > Wetlands >... | reverse complement strand
CGCAATACCACGCGGCCTTGGCGCTGGGAATGCCGTAGGTGCGCGAACCAGGCGGCGCGGCGAGTCGATCGGCCACCTCCGACTGGACCATCACGAGAACGCGCTCGAGCGTGGGGAAGGTCTCCAGAAAGTGGAGAATGACGGGGACCGACACGTTGTACGGGAGGTTGGCGACGAGCAGCGTGGGCGGGGCCCCGCTCGCACCGTCGCCAAGCCCGCGCACACGCAGGGCATCGTCCTGAATGACGGTAAGGGCCGCCGCCTGTTCAGGGGCACGCAGGGCTACGGTCGCCGGCAACGCCGACGCGAGAAGGGGATCGATCTCGATCGCCGTCACCCGCGCGCCTGCCTCGAGCAAGGCGAGAGTGAGCGAGCCGAGACCAGGGCCGACTTCCACAACGTGGTCGCCCGGCGCGACTCCCGCAATGCGCACGATGCGCCTCACCGTGCCCGCATCGACCACGAAGTTTTGGCCCCACTTCTTGGTGGGCGACGCGCCGAGCGACTCGGCTAGGGTGCGGACGTCGGTCGGTCCCAGAAGATCGGCCACCGGGGTCAGTACCAGTTGTACGAGGTGAAGTGGCCCCACGCCCCGCACGGGGTGGCATAGCGGTCCTGGATGTAATGGAAGCCCCACGTGATTTGTGTGGCCGGGTTGGTTTGCCAGTCGGCGCCATATGCCGCCATCTTGCTACCGGGCAATGCCTGGGGAATGCCGTAGGCGCCGCTCTGCTGGTTGCCGCTCGTCTGCGACCAACCCGACTCGTGCTGCCACAACGTGTCGAGGCACGCCCACTGGTCGCCGGTCCAGCCGTAGAGGTCGGCCGCCATCTGTTGGCCGAGCGCGCGGTTTGAACCCTTCTGGACGTCCGTCGCGGGTGGGATCGCCAGGGCCCCGACAGCGACGATCTCGTCGGTGGGCTTCGTCATCAGCACCGAAATTCCGGGAATGCGATCGACCTCAACGCCATTGATGGATGTCACCGTGTAACTCACGAGCTCGACGCCGGGAGCACCTGCCTGCACCACCCGCCGGGTTCCGACCTTCGCGCTCGTGTCGGGCTGTTCGACGGTGCCATTCGCAATCGCGTTTTGAGATGTGACGGTATTGACCTCGACATTGCCTTCGCCCGCCACTACGGGGGCGACAGCCTCGACCGTATTGTCGCGCTGCGGCAGCCATCGGTGCGCGATGTCTGTCACTCCCGCCGTGGAGAAGCTCGTCGCGGCGATCCCCAAGACGACGAGCGAACTGCCCACCTGTCGATAGGTGCGCAGGCGTGCTCGAACCTGCAGGCGGCGCTCGCGGCGACCGCCCGGCGCGGGTGGCAGGTTCCTATAGGTCATGCATTCTTTCTGTATGGGCAGCGAAGACAACTACCCTTTCTCTCATATCGGCGTGTCACTACGCAAACCCAAGCCGATTCGTGCAAGGGTACTCTTTCGTGCGAATCGCTCACAAGTCGGCTTTTCCCCTGCTATTGGGCCCATCGACCCAGAACACCAGGCTGGCCTCGGTTTTCACGTAGCGCTACCGCGTCGACCGTCGCCGCCGGGGGAAGGCACACGTCCGACTTCTCCATCATGACGCACGATCGTGACGTGGTCGCCTTGAGCAGTCCCGAGACGTCGACCGGTCATGGTTACCAGGGTCCGTACAAGGCCTCCGAGGTACGGCTAATCGCATCGCAGGCCTTCTCGAGGTCGACCCCAAGCGCCTCGGCAATGGCGCGCATCGTCGTCGCCACTTGGGACGGGGAATTGACCCGGCCGCGCTGCGGGTGGGGCGTGAGGAAGGGTGCGTCCGTCTCCACGAGGACGCGCTCTAGCGGCGTGACGGCGAGTGCCTCACGAAGCGCTCCAGCGTTTTTGAACGTCACGTTTCCGGCGAAGCTGAGGTAGTAGCCGCGATCAACGCACACTCGCGCCATCGCCTCATCCCCTGAGAAGCAATGGAAGACAGTGAGTGCCGGAGCGCCATCCTTCTCGAGGACGTCGAGGACGTCAGCGTGGGCGTCTCGATCATGAATCTGGAGTACCAGGCCCAACTCCTTGGCCAAGGCAATATGGTCCCGAAATGACCGCACCTGCGCGTCGCGACCCTCAGGTCCCGTGTGGTGGTAGTCGAGTCCCGTCTCGCCAATCACCCGCATGCGCGGCAGTCGCGCCAGCCGCGAGATCTCGGCGAGCGCTTCGTGGTAGTCGAGCCCCGTCGGATGCTCCCCAGCAGCGTGTATCGGGGCCTCGTTGGGGTGCAACGCGACGCCTCCCACAAGCCGCCCGTCCGCCTGAATGGCCTCGGCCGTCCAGCGTGCGGAGTCGATGTCGCAGCCGATCTGGACGGCGCGCGTGACGCCCACCGTGGCCGCCTCGTCGAGAATCTGCGCGGCGGTGCGTTCGACCGCACCGCGGTAGGGGAAATCAAGGTGGCAATGGTTGTCCACCACGGGCGAGGGAAGTTCCTCGGGTGGCGTGGCCCACGCGACGGTGCTCACGCGACAGTGCTCACGCGACAGTGCTCACGCCTCGGAGCGCATCCGCTCAAGCTCTTGTTCGACGATGTCGTCGTCAAGCTTGGTGAACACCGGCACCGGAGGCGGCACCGGGGTTCCCGCGACGAGGCCCAACCGCTTCCACGTGCCGTGCTGCGCGGAGTAGTCGCCCTCGATGATCGGGTAGCCACTGTCGGGGCGGTCAAGGTCCTCGACCTCGCTGATATGCGGCATCGGCGAGAAGACTCCCGTTCCACCCAGGGCCTCGTGCACCTTCTGTGCGCTGTGCGGCAGGAAGGGCGACAACAGCGTGTTCGCATCGGAAACAAGCTGGGCCGCGACGCCCAGGACGGTCTTCATGCGTTCGGGATCCGTCGTCTTGAGTTTCCACGGCGCGGTGTCGGCGAGGTACTTGTTGGCATCACCCACAACGTGCATGGCCTCGCTGATCGCCTGGCGCTGCCTCTGGATGCCGATGAGCCTGCCAACCTCGTCGAAGCCGATGCTCGAGCGCTCGAGCGCCGCCCTGTCGATGTCTTCCAGGTTGTCGAGGGCCGGCAGGGAGCCGACGTTCTTGTGCAGCAACGATGCGGTGCGGTTGACGAGGTTTCCCCACCCGGCCACGAGCTCGTCGTTGGTCCGGCGTTTGAACTCCGCCCACGTGAAGTCGGCGTCGGAAGTCTCCGGGCCCGCAACGGCGATGAAGTAGCGCAACGCGTCGGGCTGATAGCGCGCCATCATGTCGCGCACGTAGATCACGTGGCCGCGCGACGACGAGAACTTGTTCGACTCCATCGTGAGGTATTCGCTCGACACGACCTCCGTGGGCAGATTCAACTCACCCAGAGGGCCGGGTTTGCCGCCGCGCGACCCCTTGCCGTTGGCCGCGAGAAGTTCCGCTGGCCATATCTGCGAGTGGAACGTGATGTTGTCTTTGCCCATGAAGTAGTAGGAGAGCGCCGCGGGGTCGTTCCACCACAGGCGCCACATCTCGGGGTCACCCTGGCGGCGAGCCCACTCGATCGACGCGCTCAGGTAGCCGATCACCGCGTCGAACCATACGTACAGACGCTTGGAGGGGTTGTCTTCCCAGCCCATGAGCGGAACGGGAATGCCCCAATCGATGTCACGCGTCATGGCACGCGGGCGCACGTCCTTGAGGAGATTGAGGGAGAAATTTAGGACGTTTGGTCGCCAACCGTTGCGCGCACCCAGCCACTCCGTGAGCTCGGTTGCGAGTGCGGGAAGATCGAGAAAGAAGTGTTCGGTCTCGATGAACTTTGGCGTCTCGCCGTTGATCTTGGAGACAGGGTTGATGAGATCCATGGGGTCGAGCTGGTTGCCACAGTTGTCGCACTGATCGCCACGGGCGCCGTCGTATCCGCAGATCGGGCAGGTGCCCTCGATGTAGCGGTCGGGAAGGGTCCTGCCCGTCGATGGCGAGATGGCACCGCGCGTGGTTTGGGCCACCATGTAGCCGTTCGCGTGCACCGAACGGAACAACTCTTGCGCCACCGCATAGTGGTTCGCCGTCGTGGTCCTCGTGAAGAGGTCGTAGGTGAGTCCCAACTGGACGAGATCCTCGACGATGACTCTGTTGTAGCGGTCGGCGAGTTCCTGGGGACTCACGCCCTCCATCTCCGCCTGAACCAAGATCGGGGTGCCGTGCTCGTCGGTGCCCGACACCATCAGGACGTCGTGGCCAGCCATGCGCATGTACCGGCTGAACACATCCGATGGCACACCGAAACCCGCCACGTGGCCGATGTGGCGGGGGCCGTTCGCATACGGCCAGGCGACAGCGGAAAGGATGCGTGACATGGGGCTTATCTTAGCGACGCGCGGGTTCGCGGCCTGCCGATTTCGTCGCCGACGAGGAGCTCTCAAGCCCACGCCGCATGGGATGCCGCGCGCAACCTGGCTAACGGGGCATTCCCCTCGCTAGGGTGAGTGGTGGCCGCCTGTGACTGCGGGCACTCGCAGTTTGTAACGCCATCGCACCGCGGCGGTGATGAGAACAACGGAAGGTACGGCACCATGACAACCGAGCCCACACCCACAGCAACCGCAGCCGGGGCCGGTGAGCAAGCGCCGAACCCGTTCGCGGGGATTCCCGCATCGGACCTGTTCAGGGACGCGCTGGCCCTCCTGCTGTTGCTCGTCTCTTTGGCCATGCCGTGGAACATCAGCGCGACCAGCGGCGTCACCTACGCCACCGGCCACATCGAAGTCATCATCGTCACCCTGCTGTCCGTGCTGTCGCTGTCGCTGACATACCTCGTGCGCACGCGTACCTCTGGCACCGGACTGTCCGGCGCCCAGGTGGCGCTCATACGCGCGGCCGCCAACGTTCCCTACGCCGTCGTTGTCGCGATCTACCTGATTCTCGACATCTCTAAGGTGGGCGACAACTGGTTCGAAGCCGGCGGCATCGGCGCCGCCGCCGTGTTCGGTCTCACGGGCGCGGCTCTCGCAGGCATGCCGCGTCAGATCGAAGCCGACAACACGTCGCTCGGCGCCCTCCAGGCGACCATGATGCGCCTTGCCGTCGTCGGCCTAGGCGGATTGTGGGTTGTCGTTTCCTTCATCAACCTCATCAATGTTTTCGCCGACTGGGCCAGCGCGGTCGACGATGCTGCGATCACGGCGACCATCGTCATCCGCGTGCTCATCGTGTTGGTTCCGCTCGGGCTGTTGACTCTGGGGCTCGTGTTGCGCTCGGCTGTGGCCCGTACGGTGACGGTTGTGGGAGGCGTCGTCATCCTCGGCGCGGCCGTCATCGACTGGTATTCCGTCTGGGTCATCTCGGACGGAGGGGTCGAATCGGTCCACCGCCCCGTTTTTGGTGTGATCGCCTTCGTCACTCTTGGCGCGCTCGCATCCTCGCACCTCGTTCGCGCCGGCATGAGGCCGATGGACGAGGCCCAGCGTTACCTTCGCTCGGCGAGCACGCTGCTGATGGCTCAAGCCGCCTTGGTCGGCGCGACGGCGATCATCACCGTGGTGATCCTGGCCACGGACAACGTGTCCGCGAAGGGCAAGGCAATCGGGTACCTGTTCACGCTTGTGATCATCGGCGCGCTCGCGGGCCTTGCCTCCGTCCTGGCGCGCACCGGAAGGCCCGGCACACAGATGCTCGTTCTCGCCTTGACCGGGGGCACCATGGTCGTGGGAATCGTGGCGGTCGTGCTCGTGAAGGACGTGTCATCCGTCAGCATGGTCGACCTGATCTATGCGTTTGGCCTGCCACTCGCCGCGCTCGTGTTGCTGCTCGCTCCTCGGAGCGTGAGGGCCCGGTACAACGAGCCCATCCCTGCCGCCACAGTTCCCGTAGGCGCAGCTCCCGTAGGCGCAGCTCCCGTAGGCGCAGCGGTTCCCCCGCCGTACGTGGCTCCCGCGGCGGCCACGCCCCCGCCCGATGTCGCACCTCCTGCACCGGTCGCACCTCCTGCACCGGTCGCACCTCCTGCACCGGTCGAGCGTCCGGCCCCTGCGGCGACTCCCGAGCCTCCGGCACCCGAGACTCTCCACCCCAGGGCGGCTGAGGCGGCCTCCCCGGAAACGCCGGTGCAGGCGCTCTTCGAGATCGCCTCAAACATCCCGGAACTGCGCCCCGCCGTCGCGGCCAATCCGTCCACGTACCCCGACCTGCTGACGTGGCTAGGCAAGTTGGGCGATCCCGCCGTGGATGCCGCGCTGAAGGCGAGGGGCGCCTAGGCGCTGCTAGCCGGAGGCGCTGCTAGCCCGAAGAGCGCGCAGCGACGACGGCCGCGTACAGGTCGCGCTGTGGCACCCCAAACGTCGCGGCGAGGTCGGCGACAACGTCCTTGGCGCGCTCGCCCGCGGCGACCCTCTGCAATGCCTCGTCCACGATTGACACGAGGGGCGGCGCCTCGCGCGGGCGCCCGGCCACCACCACCACGATCTCTCCGCGAATCTCGGATGCGGCCGTCCAGGCGGCGAGGTCGCCGAGCGTGCCCCTGCGGGTCTCTTCGTACCTCTTCGTGATCTCGCGGGACAGCGACGCCCTTCGGTCCGCGCCAAAGGCAACGGCCATTGACGCGAGTGTCACCGCGACGCGGTGGGGCGCCTCGAAGAAGATGAGCGTCCGCTCTTCGGCCGCGAGACCAGCGAGGGCCGCCGAGCGCTCACCCTCTTTGCGAGGCAGAAAGCCCTCAAAGGCGAAGCGATCCGTGGGGAGGCCCGAGAGGGCCAGCGCGGCGAGGGGCGCCGATGGTCCAGGGAGAATTCCCAGTTCGACGCCCGCCTCGATCGCTGCGGTCACCATGCGATAGCCAGGATCCGACACGAGCGGCATTCCCGCGTCGGACACCACCAGGATCGTCTCGCCCGCGAGGGCTCTTTCGATGAGCCAGGCGCCCGTGCGCGCCTCATTGTGATCGTGAAGAGCCACAAGTTCGCCGGTGATCGATATGCCCGCGCGCGACGCAAGATCGCGTGTGACGCGCGTGTCTTCCGCCGCCACGACGTCGGCCGAGGCGAGCGCCTCCCAGAGGCGAGCCGATCCATCACCCACATTTCCGATGGGCGTGGCCGCCAATACGATTCGCCCGGTCATGTACCAAGCGTGACACACGGCGCGTCGCCGTCACTGACGCACCCCGCGCGAGGGCTTAGGCTCTCTGTGTGATCGTGACCCTTTGGCGCTGGCGAGCTACCGTCATGGCCTCCTCGGTGACCGCGCTCGCGGCGTTGTTGCGCTTCGCAGATCTGGGACGACCCCGCGCCCTCGTGTTCGACGAGGTGTACTACGCGCGCGGCGCATACTCGCTGCTGAAGTTCGGCTACGAGGGCAAATGGGGCACCGACAATGGGCACTTTGCCCAAGGAAACTTCTCGGATCTCACCACCAGCGGCGACTATGTGGTGCACCCGATGGTGGGAAAGCTTCTCATCGCCGCGGGCATGAAGATCGCGGGCACGGGCCCCTTTGGGTACCGCTTTGCGGGCGCCTTCCTGGGAACGATGACCGTCCTCATCGTCGCCCTGCTCGTGCGCCGCATCCTGAAGTCCACCGTGTGGGGAGGCGTCGCGGGTGTGCTGCTCGCGATCGATGGCGAACACATCGTCTTGTCCCGCACCGCCATTCTCGACATCTTTCTCACGTTCTTTGTGGTCGCGGGCTTCGCGCTGCTGTGGCTCGACAGATGGCGTGCGCAACGCATCTACGCGGAACATCCTCCCGGCACCACTGGCGACTACGGACCGCGAGTAGGCATTCGCTGGTGGCGTCTCGCCGCGATCGTCACGTTCGGCCTCGCGTCGGGAGTGAAGTGGTCAGGGGCGACCTTTGCTGGGGCGTTCCTCGTGACCTTTGTGCTCCTGGATGCCGCCGACAGGCGCGCGGCAGGCTACAAGCATTGGCTGCCGGGATCGATCTTGCGTTCAGCATTGCCTGGCGCGTTTGCCACCGCGATCCTGCTGCCCGCGACGTACGTGGCGCAATGGGCAAACTGGTTCCTCACCAAGGGCTCATACGATCGCGACTGGGCCCAGACGCACCCAGGGCAGGGCGTCACGTGGCTTCCCGATGCACTGAGGTCGCTGTGGGAATACCACGTGAGCATGTACAACTACCACAAGAGCCTCGAAAGCCCCCACCCCTGGGAGTCGCACCCCGCCGGCTGGATCATCCAGTTCAGACCGACCGCGTTTTACTTCGAGACGACGGATCCGTCCACGTGCCGCGGTGGAAATTGCGTCGCGGACATCACGTCGCTCGGAAACCCCTTCATCTGGTGGATGGGACTCGCCGCGCTCTGCTTCGCGATCTGGAGGCTGTTCCTCAAGAACGACAACATCGGCATGATCTTCGGTGTCGGAGTGCTCACCGGCTGGCTCCCCTGGGAGCCTTACGCGCACCGCACGATCTTCACGTTCTATTCGGTAGCGATGGCGCCCTTCGTCGTCATGGTGCTCGCGTGGGCTCTGGAGAGATTCGCCAGACCAGACCATCTCGAGGGCCGATATTCGCGAGGACGCGGGCTCGCCGTCGGGTGGTTCCTGGTCGCCGTCCTTGTGATCTCGGCCTTCTTCTATCCGGTATGGACCGGCCAGCCGATTCCTGCGTGGTACCGCACGATTCACGTGTGGCTTCCCACCTGGTAGATGCTCTTCGCCGCCCTCTCGTGCGGTGTCGGCCCAACGGAAGTCAGCCTCCGGACGTTATGTGATTATGGACACCATGACGACGAACACGACGACCGAAGAGACAGCAACCATCGGCCGCGGTTGGGCTCGCGCCCGACGCACAACCCTGGGCATCGTCCTCATGGGGGCGCTCGGAGCCCTCGCGGGCTTCCTCGTCGCGCGCTACCTGTGGCTCTAGGCCGCCGCTAGCGGATCTCCCTCGCCGTTCAGCGGAGCCTCTCGTCGACGAGGTGCGAGAGAACGATCGCGCTTCGCGTCTTGTCGACCTGCGCCGCATCGCGGATCTTCTCCAGTGCGACCTCGAGGTCGGGCATCGTCGCCGCGCGAAGCCGGACGATAGCGTCGGCCTGACCAGTGACCGTCAAGGCCTCGACCACGTTGGGGATCGCTCCGAGGATGCGAGTCAGTTCATGGGGGGCGACGGTCCCCCTGCAGAAGAGCTCGACGTAAGACTCGATCTTCTGGCCGTCGACGTCGGGATCAAGGCGCACGCCAAACCCGCGAATCACTCCCGTGGCGACGAGCCTGTCGACACGACGCTTGACGGCCGACGCGGACAGTCCCACTCGCAACCCGAGATCCGCAAAGCTCGCCCTTCCGTCGACACGCAACTCGTCGATGATGCGGTGGTCAAGGTCGTCGATCGGCATGCGTCCTCCTTAGACGCTCGATTCTCGCACGGCGCGCGAGTCGTTTGCATGTATTGAGCGCGCTGGGTCGCAATTTTGCACGCATTCTTTGCGATCCTTAGGGCCTAGGAGGAACAATGACCATCACCACGCCGTCCCAGCGCGTCACTCGCGTGGCCACCCCACTCACCGTTCTCATGTGCCGTCCGTCCCACTTCACGGTGACGTACCGGATCAACCCCTGGATGAACCCCGACTCCCCCACCGACACGCCACGGGCCGTCGCCCAGTGGGAGGCGCTTCGCGACGCCTATGAGCGCCTTGACTTTGAGGTGCACGAGATCGATCCGATCCATGGACTTCCTGACATGGTCTTCGCCGCCAACGGCGGCCTGGTGATCGATGGAGTCGCCTACACGGCGAGCTTCCACTACCCGCAACGGCAACCGGAGGGCCCTGCCTACGGGAGCTGGCTCGCGGGCGCCGGGTACGACGTTCGGTACTCGAGCGTCGTCAACGAGGGCGAGGGAGACTTCTTGACCGTTGGAGACGTCATCCTCGCCGGCCACGGGTTCCGCACCGACCCCGCTAGCCACGATGAGGCCGCTCGGGTGTTCGGTCGCGAGGTCATCGCACTTCGCCTCGTCAGGCCGGAGTTCTACCACCTCGACACCGCGCTCGCCGTGCTCGACGACCGACTCGGTCATGAACACATCGCCTACCTTCCCGGGGCGTTCGACGCCGACAGCCTTGCGGTATTGCGTCTGCGCTTCCCCGATGCGATCGAGGTGTCCGAGGAGGATGCGGCCGTGTTTGGCCTCAACGCCGTCTCCGACGGCCTTCACGTCATCACCGCCGAGCGCGCGACGGGCTTCCACGCCCAGTTGCGAGAGCACGGCTACGAACCCATCGGCGTCGACCTCTCCGAGCTGTTGCTCGGCGGCGGCGGCGCCAAGTGCTGCACGCTCGCGTTGCGCGGGCCGGAATTGGAGTCCTGATGGTTGCCTGTGTTGACACTCCTCGCATGCGCGAGTGGATCTCAGAGCGCGGCGTCGAGCCCATCATTCTCGACCTGGTCGAGCGCATGGAGGCCGCGTTCACGCGTTGGCTCGACTTCGAGCGCGCGCCTCGCATTCCGTCACACTCGCCACTTGGCGTCATTGAATTGATGCCGACGTCCGACGGAAACCACTACGCCTTCAAGTACGTGAACGGCCACCCGGCCAACCCCGCACGTGGGCTGCAGACGGTCACGGGCTTCGGCGTATTGGCCAACGTCTCCACCGGCTACCCGGTGATGATTGCGGAGATGAACCTCCTGACGGCGTTGCGCACGGCCGCGACGTCCGCGATGGCGGCCAAGCGCCTTGCGCGCCGCGATTCCAAGGTGCTCGCGCTCATCGGCACCGGCAGCCAATCCGAATTCCAGGCTCTTGCGATGCGCGCGGTGATTGGAATCACCGACGTTCGCATCTGGGACGTCGACGCGGCGGCGATGGACAAGTTCGAGCGGAACATGGCCGGCTGGGGGCTTGAAATCTATCGGGCCTCGAGCGCGGCCGATGCGTGCCGCGGCGCCGACATCGTCACCACGTGCACGGCCGACAAGACGAACGCGGTCGTCCTCACCGATGACATGGCCACGGCAGGAATGCACCTCAACGCGATCGGCGGCGACTCTCCAGGAAAGACGGAGCTCGCACCGGCAATCGCTCGCCGCGCACGCATCTTTGTCGAGCACGAGGAGCAGACCCGCATCGAGGGCGAGATCCAGCTGCTGCCGGCTGATCACCCTGTCGAGCCCCTGTGGAGGGTCATCGCGGGCCTCGCGCCTGGACGCCTCATGGAGGTTGAACTCACGCTCTTCGACTCAGTGGGTTTTGCGATCGAGGACTTCGTCGCGCTCGAGTATCTCAACGAGCAGGTGCGGGGCACCCGTTTTGCTGGGGAGCTCGACCTCATCACGTCGCCCGAGGACCCCAAGGATCTGTTTTCCCTCGTGGCCTCACCGGTGTTCGCGGACGTCCACTAGGCCGCGACAGGGGCAGTTACAAGGTGCGATTCACCGTTTGCGCGGAGGACTGATCCCTCGGCATCATCAGGACTTGGTCGATGTTCACGTGGGAAGGTCGCGAGGCGATCCACGCGACCGTGTCGGCAATGTCCTCCGCGGTGAGCGGCGTCATTCCCGCATAGACCGAATCGGCGCGCTCCTGATCGCCCCCAAAGCGCACGACCGAAAACTCGGTCTCGACCATGCCGGGGTCAATCTCGCTGACCCGCACGGGCAGGCCGAGCATCTCGATGCGCAGCACTCGAGTCAGGGACGCGACGGCGTGCTTGGCTGCGTTGTATCCGCCGCCGCCGCGATAAGACTCGCGCGCGGCGATCGAACCAATCGTGATGACCTGACCATCACCTGACGCGATGAGTTTGGGCAGAAGGCCACGCGTCATGCGCAGCGTGCTCATGACGTTCATCTCGAACATGCGCAGCCATTCGGCGTCATCGGCCTCCGCAATTGAGGACATGCCGAGCGCCCCACCCGCACTGTTGACCAACAGGTGGCACGCCTCAACGTGAGCGCAGAAATCCGCGGTGGACGAGGGATCGGTCACGTCCAGATGACGCGCCGTCCCGCCGATCTCCGCGGCGAGTTCCTCGAGGCGATCGACGCGACGCGCACCCACGATGACGTTCCAGCCTTGCGCGGCGAGCGCGCGCGCGCTGGCGGCACCTATCCCGCTCGAAGCTCCGGTGACGACGGCGGTGCGCTGGCTCACGGCGTTTCCTCTCTCGTGGCAGGCGTTGCGGCCACGCCACCATCGTGCCACCGACGCATCCGTCACCATGCAGCAGAACGATGCCACCGCGCGCTGCGCTGGCACCCCCATCCGATTGGCGGAACCTACGACGTCGCCTTGAGACTGTCGCGAACGAGGGACGCGAGTGCGTCCGGCGTCATGCCAAGGGCGGCGGCCCTCGCGCCGAGTTTGCGGATGTCGCCCACGAGTTCGGTGAGATCGCCTGCGGCCGATGTGACCACGGCTCCTCGACCCCTTCGCATGTCGACGAGTCCCTCGTCTCGTAGCACCTGGTAGGCGCGCAGCACCGTGTGCAGGTTGACGCCCAATGACGCGGCCACCTCCCTAGCAGAGGGAAGCTTGTCATCGGGGCGAACGCGGCCAGCCGCCATGTCGGTGCGAATGGCCGCGGCGATCTGCTCAAAGATCGAGACGTCGCTCGAGGCGTCGATCCGAATCAGCATGAGGCCACCACGCCGTTCACGGCGCGACCGGTGGCACGGCGCCCGCCCTCTTGGCAAGGGCCATGAGTAGCGCCGCGGCGGTCTCACCGTCGTCGACCGTAATGACGAGGCATTTGCCGTTGCGCCTAGTCACCTGCAGCGACTCCCCGTTGCGCAGGATGATCCCAAGCGCACCCGGACGTAGCCGAATACCCCATCCGCCGAACTCGGCGAAGCCGTTGACTTGTGCCACGCCCGCATCGGCCACGTCCGCGATGGCCACGCCGAATCGCGGGAAGCCCAGGGCGGAAATTGCGCTGAGGCCGGTGTGGTCGACCCGCACGTGAAAGGCGGTCGTCGCCGCCATTGCCAGCGCCACGAGCGCCATGGTGCCCAGGTAGATCCACGCGGCGACCGTCTGCCCCCCGATCCACAGTCCCGACGACGCAACTCCAAGGCTCGCCAGGATCACGAACAAGAGAATCCGGAACGGTCGTGCCATCGTCGCCGTGCGCATCCACACCGCGCGTTCATCCTTGGCGAGGCCAAGCGGCACCGGGTGGGAGAGGCCGGGCACCACGGCGTCCTGGTGGGGCTGAAACAGCCACCCTGCGACTCCGGCGACGGCTGCGGCCCCAAAGCCCGCTACCAACGCGGGGAAGACGCTGGGTGCATTGTGAGCGTCGGTCAGCCCTCGCTGCATGTCGACCGTCCAGGTATTCAAGACGGCGAACAGCGCAGACACGCCAACGGCGATCGAGGCCATGAAGCGAAAGTTCGCCCCGCGGGCGCCGCGCACAAGGAGCGGAAGGGTGGTCGCGGCGATGAGCGCGGGCAGCCCAAGCCCAAGGACGGCCGCCACGATGAGGATCGTGGCGAGCCCGCCGAAACCGTCCGCCGCGCCCGATGGCCCCCAGTGCGTCGCTATGGGGTCGGGAAGATCGTGGCGCCACGAGAACTGCAGCGCAAAGGCCGCAACGGTCAAGAACGCCGGGGCGACAAGCGCCACGATGATGAATCGACGAACCACAGGCGCCTGTATCGCTTCGGACATGACACTCACTTCTCCAATGAAACTATTATAGAATCACTATAACACCGTGGAGACGGGTCACGCCGTGCAGATCTCTCTGCCGAGGGAGACAGACGGCCCCTAGCTCGCTAGCCCGCGAGGCACTGGCCGCCGAGCGCAGCGCTCGCGAGCGCCATGTCGTTGTCGTTGTACCCGTAGCCGGTTCCGCCGCCGCCCAGCAGGACCGAGTACGCATCGGTCACGTTCTCAAAGCGCGCGCCGCCAAGGAGGACGGTGCCGCACTTGCCTTGAATGATCGCGTGACTCGCCTCGTGGAGGACGACGTTGCGGCCCCGACCCTTCGCCGAGGTCCACGAGCCGTAGGCGGCATTGGAAACATAGATGGTCGACCCGCCCTGGAAGCAGCCGCCAATGCTACCTGCAAAGTGGCCGCAGGGCGCATCCGACCACGAGATCGATGCGCCGTAGGCTCCAGCGATTCCCTCGAGGTACTGCTCGGGCGTCTGGCCGGACGCGACACCTCCGGACGCGACACCTCCGGACGTCCTGTGCACGCTCTGGCGGCTCGCGGCGGCCGTTGCAGCAAGCCGCGCCTCCTCGGCAATGCGCTTCGCCTCGGCCGCCTCCCAAGCGGCCACCTCGCCCTTGACGTTCTCAATGGCTGCCTTGAGTTGAACCCGCTCGATGGGAGGGGCCATCTCGTCGTCGGACAAGATTACGAGCGAGTAGGCGCGGTTGCTCTCCACCTTGAGCCCCCTGCGGCTCTCATCGGTCGCCTTGCCTTTCGACGAATCGAAGAGGTCGTCCGCGGTCCGGACATCCGCGCGGAGCGACGTCTTAGCGTCTGCAAGCGCCACCACGTGGCGCGCTTCCACCTCTCGCGTCAGCTCGGGCAACTGGCTGATCGCGTGGGTCCAGGAGGTTTCCTTGGCAGGCAGGGGCACGCCCACGGCGGCCGCGGTGTCGACCGGCAGGGATGCGACGGTGGCGGCGAGCGCGAGGCATAGAACCCCGGCCGCGTACCTCAGCGTCTTTGTTCCCATAAACCCAGGATCGGCCTGATATGGCCCGAAAGACCGGGTCTGTGAGCAACTTCCCAATGGGTCCTAAACGGACGAACGGCCCAGAATGTCTCGTGGGTCACACTCTCCACGAGACGCGCGCAACCGATGGGCAGATCGCACCTTTACCAGGCGCTTTAATCGCAGGATGTGTGATATTTGCCCATGACGTTCGTCACACCTTGCGATTGCGCTCGCGACACGCCGTGTGTGACGAGGAGTAGCGTCGGCCACATCGCGGTTAAGCCGCGAAGAAACGTCCCGGTTCGGGAAACCAGAGAGCCCCAAGACCGAGCATCGTGGCGGTTATTCGTCCACCAAGGGCGCTTTCCTGGTCACCGCCGAGGGCGCCGAGTTCGGTGGTGGGTTCCTCTCTTTCGGCGGTGACGAGGACAATTCATACCGGTGGTTTCTAGTGGTGGTTGCAACACTTCGGGAATCATGGAGGTCGTGATCCTGCCCATCACGTCCCTGGTGAACGAGTCCTTTTGCACAAACGCCGTCTGCGCAGAACCAGACTCCGACGTGACAAACGACGCCGACAGGCCCGTCAAAGCCCGCGTGACCGGATCCCACCCATAAGCCCTGGTGAGTCCATTGCCATACGTGCGCGACAACATCTGCCCCGTGCCCGAGTACGTCACACCCGTCACCAACGGTGTTGATACCCCGCCCGAGGTGAGCGTCAGCTTCTGGGCCGACCCAGACCTACGCAACCCCGTCGTGACCGACTTGGCAGGCAGGTGACGGCGCTCACTGAAATTCCTCAGTTTTGCTCACTGAAATTCCCCACTCTGGGTCGCTTCCGCGCATAGTAGCGGGCCTTCCTCGATGCTGATGGTCTTCGACCACGCACCAGCTCGAGAAAGG
>Ga0209429_10001330_pt1 | contig 15507 bp, 11 predicted proteins | sample BarGraNGADG00212_3_FD_184493 | JGI IMG/M metagenome (GOLD analysis project Ga0209429, IMG submission 184493) | Arctic peat soil microbial communities from Barrow, Alaska - Barrow Graham LP Ref core NGADG0004-212 (SPAdes) (version 2) | ecosystem: Environmental > Terrestrial > Soil > Wetlands >... | reverse complement strand
GTCTCAATCCTCACCTAGTTGTTGGTCACGGTGTCACGGTGAAGGTGATCGTGGCGGTCGACGAACCCGAGACGTTGACCAGCGTGTACTTAACGGTGCAACCGCCGTACCCGGGACCGAAGCTGTTCGGCGTGACGATACTCAACTGACCCATGTCAAGGTCCGTTGGCGTGGGCGTCGCGTATGCCCACGAGCCACAAGCCGTCGGCGAGAAGGCGCCAAGTTGGACAGTAATGCCGCTACTGCTGCCCCAGGTCTTAGGCGTGTCGTTCCCGCCCACAGCGACTGTACGGGTTCCGTTCTTCTTCAAGTTGAAGGTGTCGTTGGCTGCCTTGGGCGGCGGCGGCGGCGTTGGCACCTTCACGTCAACCGTGCCGGTGTTGCTCTGGAAGGTGCCGACCGTGAGTGCGTAGGGGAAGGTCCACTCGCCTGCAGTGTTTACCGGAGGCTGGAACTCGATCTTGCTGTTGACCGTGACGGTGCCGCCCGAGTAAGCGATGCCGTCGATGCGCAACTTGGCGGTGCCAGATGTACCCGATGCTGGAGCGGGCGCTTGCGTGATGACGACCTGGGTTCCTGTGGGGGCGCCGGCAAGGAGGGTGGCAGTAATATCCATCCACGAACCGGGCGCCGAGGCGTTCGTGTTGTACGGCGCGACCAGGGGCACGTCGGGCGCAGACACGGATTGCACAGTGACGCTCACGGTCGCCTCCGGACTCACCAAGCCGGAAGCGTCGGAGTACTTGTATTTGAACGTGAAGGGGCCCTTGGCCGTGGCCGTGAAGGTCACGGTCGTACCCCCCGACACTGCAACATTGCCAGATGATGGCTGCTGCGTGATCGTGACGAGCGCAGGCGAACCGAGGTCGTTGCCGAGCACATCGAGAGCCTGAGGAACGCCGAGGGTGGCGGTCAAGCTAGGGTCGTCCGCCGATTGGGGCTGCAGGTAGATCGACACCGTCGCTGTACCGGACGCACCAGTCCGATCAAACACCTGGTACTTGAAGGGGAAAATTCCCGACACCCAGTGGGCCTTGTCCCCCACCGGCGGTACGTACTTGATGGTTCCCGTCGAGTTTGCGGTTGCCGTGCCGTCAACGCCGCTGGCGTTGAGGAAGGGGGCGACAAGCTGGACCGGAAAACTGCGCACCGAGCCCAGCACGTCGTTATTGAGAACATCAAGGTTGTAGCCGGCGTCGGTGGGGCCGAAGGAGAACGTGTCGTCCTTCGCGACCGGCTGGACGATTCGGGTCCACAGGAGATCAAGCGACGGGTCCACGAGCGTGGCCACGTCGTATTCGCACTTTCCGAGGGTTCCGGTGCACTCATTCCCGATGGGATCCCAGATCACCACGACGATGACGCGCAGCATCCGTACCATGCCGGGGGCATTGGTCGGCTCCGTCGTCGGGTATGAGGGATCCTTCGTGCACGGCTGAGTGGTGCCGCCCGTCGCTGCCGTCCTGTAACACGCGCCGATGAGCGTGTAGACCGTGTAGTTCACGTTGTTGCCGCGGGTCACTGTGCTGACGACCTTGGGGTCGCCGCCTCCGGTGACTCCCGCGGGATCGGACAGTGGGTAAGTGTCCGCCACCCCGCTGATGCCCAAACCGTTGTTGAGGGCGAGGCTGCCTGGCCCCGTCGGGCCCAGCGCGGCGAATCCCGAGGCCACGTCGGCCGCGGAACGCCCCACCACGAGCCCGGACACGCCGGTCGTCGCGCCCTTGCGTGGGTCGTAGGTGAAGGTTTGCTCCATCGTTGACGTCGCGATGGACACCGCCGTCTGCTGACGGTCGAGGTTGGAGGAGGTCTGCATGCCGTTGATGAAGAACCACAGCGCACTAGAGGCCACGATGCCAAGGATGACAATAGCGACGATGACTTCGACCATGCTGAAGCCTTCGTCGGGGTGGCGGTGCAATCTCCTCATGGCATGAACCTTCTCGTGGTGGCAGAAACCCTGGCTGGCGACCGGTGGGTTGCGCAACGTTGCGCAACCCACCAGCCGCCGTTGGTCAGATGACCGCGATCAAACTACTAGCAGGTAGTAACTGTTCCAGCCTGAAGACCACCGTTGGCCGACTTGTAGGTCCAGCTGTGGGTAGCGTCGGCGTTGGAGCCGAGGAGGCAGTACGCACCGCTGGTAAGCGTGTACGTCACCGTCACTCCGGGCGACAACTTGACGTTGGTAGCCACGGTGGCCCAAGCCGACGGGTAGTGCTGGTTGTTGACGTAGAACGACTCAATCTCGGTCGCGGCCGAACGAAGGTCCGACTTGATGGCGGCGTCGTGCGCCGACTTGCGCTGGTTGAGGAAGATCGGGATGGCGATGGCGGCAAGGATGCCGATGATGATCATGACGACCAGAAGTTCGATGAGGGTGAAGCCCTCTTGGTCCTTACGGTCGCGAATGCGTGCGAGCATGTTGCTTCTCCTTGTGTAAATGTGCTGTGTGATGTTTTAACGCGCCACGATCAGCGCTTCCCTACCTCGCAGAGAACCCTCCGCGAAGGCAAAGTCTATTTGACGAGATTGAATACCGAGAATATGGGCATGTACAGACCGATGACCATGAACCCAATGATTGCACCCAGTACAGCAATCATGAGAGGCTCGATGAGGCTCGTCAAGGCGTCTGTGGTGGATTCAACTTCCTGGTCGTAGAAGTCAGCGATCTTGTCGAGCATCTGATCCAGCGCGCCCGTGTCCTCGCCGACGGCCATCATCTGTACCGCCATCGGCGGAAAGATCGGGTGTGCCGATAGAGGCTTTGCAAGTGAGTTGCCGGAGCGCACCGATTCCCTCACGGCTCGCGTCGCGTTCTCGACCACGATATTGCCGCTCGCTTCGCCGACAATATCAAGCGATTGCAGAATGGGAACACCGGCGCGGAGCATGGCGCCCAGGTTTCGGGTGAATCGGGCGAGCGCCACTTTTTGCACCAAACCACCGAATACCGGTGCCTTGAGGTAGAGGGGCTCCACCACTTGGCGAACCCCCAGCTTGCGCTTGTTCGTCTTCCACAGGTAGGTCCCGAGGATGACCAGCAGGATGAGCGGGAAGATTCCCACCTTCAGCCCGTTTGACATCGCGACAAGGATTCTTGTCATCAACGGAAGCTGACCGCCTAGCGTGGCGAACATCTTCTGGAAGGTCGGCACGATGAAGAGCAGCATGCCGACAACCGCGAGAATGGCGATGGCGAAGACCACCGTGGGGTATGCCATTGCGGACTTGATCTTGCCGCGCAACCGTACCTCTGACTCGAAGTTCGTGGCAACAGAACTCAACACCGAGTCGAGGAATCCGCCGACCTCTCCCGCGCGCACCATGTTAATCATGAGCGGAGGGAACACCACGGGGTGACGCCCCAAAGACTCGGAGAGGGATCGTCCGCCCTCGATGTCGCTGCGAACATCAAGAATCACACGCGAGAGCGCGGGGTTTTCAGTTTGTTCGGCGAGAATGGTCAATGCTCGCAAAAGGGACAAACCGGCCGAAATCATCGTCGCGAGCTGTCGCGCCATGATGGAAATGTCTTTGAGCCCAATGCGGTCGCTAAAGCCGGGGATCTTGATCTCCATCTTGAGGCCGCCGGTCTTGACCTCATCGATCGAGATCGGCGCGAGCTTCATCTCCCTCAGGCGATTTGCCACCGCGGCCTCGGATGACGCCTCGATCGAGCCCTTCTTGATCTTGCCCTGTGCGTCCCTGACCGAATACTCAAACTTCTTGACAGCAGCCATCGCTACATCTCCGTCCCGACTTGCTTACCGGAGAGGCGCCTGAACTCCTCGACGGAGTGACATAACTCGAGCGCCGCCTCATAAGACACCACGCTGCGCTTCACGAGATCAGCGAGGTGCTGGTCCATGGTCTGCATCCCCAGGTTCGCCCCCGCCTGCAAAGCAGTGTAGATCTGGTGGGTCTTGCCCTCACGAATGAGGTTTCGAATTGCTGGCGTTGCGATCAGCACCTCTGCGGCGACGGCCCTGCCAGGACCGCCCTGACGCCGCAACAGGGTCTGGCACACGATCCCTTGCAACGCTGTCGCAAGTTGGGTGCGGATCTGCCCCTGCTGCCCGGAGGGAAACACGTCGATGACGCGGTCGATCGTCTGTGCCGCGTCCTGAGTGTGAAGGGTGGCGAAGACGAGGTGTCCGGTCTCGGCGGCCGTAAGAGCCACCTGGATGGTCTCCAGGTCACGCATTTCGCCGATGAGAATGATGTCAGGGTCTTGCCTCAGCACGTGTCGCAATGCCAACTGGAACGAGTGGGTGTCCGTGCCCACCTCTCGCTGGTTGACGAGCGACCGCTTGTGCCTGTGCAAGAACTCAATGGGGTCCTCGACTGTCACAATGTGGGCGCTACGCGTCCTATTCGCGGCATCGACGAGAGACGCAAGCGTGGTGGACTTTCCCGATCCAGTCGGGCCCGTCACCAGGACCAGTCCGCGCGGCAACTGTGCGAAGCCGGAGACCACAGGCGGGATGCCGAGCGCTTCGAGAGTCTTGATCTCGTAGGGAATCACGCGGAACGCGGCACCCGTGGAATCGCGCTGACGGTACATATTGACGCGGAATCGTGCCTCCCCCACCAACGCGTGCGAGAAGTCGAGCTCCAAGTCCTCCTCAAACTTTTCGCGCTGCTTCTGCGTCAGCATCGAGTACAGCGACCTTCGGAGGCTGTCGGGCGTCAACACGTCCATTCCCGGTAGTGCCGCCAGTTGCCCGTCAAGCCTCACCATTGGTGGAGCGCCGGTCGTGAGGTGCAGGTCCGATGCGCCAACGCGGAGCATCATGCGGAGCGCGTCGGAAACGTCGAGGTCCCCTGGCTGCATCTCCTGCGCACTGCCGATGCGGGCGGGCTTGGACATGATCGAAATCCCCGGCACGTTTGCCGCCGGCGATTGCTGACCCGGCTGAGGCGCCTCAGTTGCGACACCAGCAGGCGGCGCTCCCATGGGCGCGCGGTCCTGAACTGGAGACTGAGGGGTGTATCCGCCACCCTGCCCACCCGCGGAAGGCGTCGAAGCCCACTGCGAAGGTGCCTGTCCCCGACCATCATCTTGAATGCTCATACCAGTTGCCCTTCGTAAACTCTCGTGGCCGCAGTCATCACTTCACTACCCTCAGGAGTTCCTCGAGGGAGGTGAATCCTGTCAAGACTTTTGCCCAACCGTCCATCATGAGGCTCTGCATCCCGCCCTTTGCCGCCGCCCTGGCGATCTCGGCAGACGACGCGCGTGTCACCGCGAGCCGCTCGATCTCCTCGTTAACCACCATCACCTCGTGGAGTGCCAAGCGCCCTCGGTACCCTGTTTGCGAACAGTGGGAGCAACCGACGGGGAACCAAAGGTTCAGCGTGGGCGTGGTGATTTCGCCACGCAACCGCTCCGGAATTACCGCGACCTCGATCTCCCTCTCCTCGTGGCACTGGGTGCACAGTCGTCGCGCCAAGCGCTGAGCCACGACGCAGTCGATTGCCGATCCCACCAAGAATGGCTCAATGTCCATCTCGATCAGTCGAGTGATCGCGCTGGGTGCATCGTTAGTGTGAAGTGTAGACAAGACCATGTGGCCGGTGAGGGCAGCCTCGATCGCAATCTGTGCGGTCTCGCCGTCACGGATCTCACCGAGCAGCACCACGTCAGGGTCGGCACGCAGGATGGAACGCAGCGCGGCGGCGAACGTCATGCCCGCCTTGGGGTTCACCTGCACCTGGTTGATGCCAGGGATCCGGTACTCGACGGGGTCCTCAACCGTGATCACGTTGATCTCTGGCCGCGCGATCTGATTCAGGGTGGCGTACAGCGTGGTCGACTTACCCGAACCGGTAGGTCCCGTCACCAGGATCATGCCGTAGGGCTTCGAGTACGACTCCTCAAAGACTTTGCTGTTGCGTTCGCTCAGGCCCAGGTCCTCGAGCGCCATCGTCGCCGTCGCGTTGTCGAGGATACGCATGACGACCTTCTCGCCCCACACCGTTGGCAAGGTGGCGACACGAAGGTCCACCTTTCGCCCCTGGTGGGTCACGGAGAGGCGGCCGTCTTGAGGCTTCCTACGCTCCGCGATGTCGATGTCCGAGACGATCTTGATGCGCGAGATCATGCCGTTCTGGATCGCCTTCGGAGCCCGCTGCATCTCGTGCAACACGCCGTCGATGCGATAACGGATGCGAACGTGGTTCTCGGCGGGCTCGACGTGAATGTCCGATGCCCTGTCCTGGATCGCCTGCGTGATAATCAGATTCACAAACCGGACGATCGGCGCATCATCTTCGATGACCGAGCCCATCGCCGACAGATCGACGCCGCCCGTCTCCTGGCCGATTTCGCCCTGCAAGTCCTCCAACTCGGCATCGGAGCGGCAATACCGATCGATCGCGGCCAACACGTCGTCGTGTGTGGCGACGACGGGAACGACGTGGAGCTTGGTGACCGCTTGTATGTCGTCGAGGGCCATCACATTGGCCGGATTCGACATCGCCACCTTGATGGTGCCCTGAGACAGGCTGATCGGAAGAGCCGTGTGCCTGCGGCACATCGCCTCGGGGACCATCGCCACCGCTGCGCGGTCGATCGAGTAGTTGCCGAGCTCGACGAACTCCATGCCGACTTGCTGGGCGAGGGCGCGCACCAACTGGGGCTCTGAAATCATGCCGCGTTCCACGAGGGTGCGACCCAAGGTCTGCCCACGTGCGCGCTGCTCGTCGATGGCTTCCATCAACTGGTATTCAGTGAGGACACCCTCAGCGATCAGAATCTCGCCCAACTGTTGCAACTCGATCTCCTGGCCTTCGGACGGCACCTGCCACTCAGATGCCGAACTTAACATCGGCATGAACTGTAGGGAACCGCACTATGAGTTAGTCAACACCATTGTCAACGCCCGATCCATGGCCTCGACAGGGGCAATTTGTCCGGTCATCAGCCGCACTTGCTCCCCCGCCTGATGCAGCAGCATACGCACCCCCGACACGGACACACCACCCAATTCGCCCCATGCGACGCTCAACGGGGTGTTGACGGGCACGTACACCGCGTCCAGGAGAACTCCATGCACACGAGTGCCACTGTCTCGGAGCCGCGCCGCAAGGGTTGCGCCTGCCTCTGCCGGAACCGTCGACATCACGGCGCCCGCTTGGCTCAGCGCAGCGAGGCCCTCTTGAGAGGCAATATCGATAAAGCGGAGTCGGACCCCCATGCGCGAAGCCGCCCTCATTAGGGCGCCTGCGCGTGCCTTGTCGCGCAAGAGGACGTGCGGCGCAGGCGCGCCCATGGCGGCTAATGCCGCCACGGCAGAGGTCGCGGTGGCACCGCCGCCCACGATGACGGCCTCGTCCACGCGGACTGCACCGGCCTCGGCGAAGGCGGCCACCATTCCGTAGATGTCGGTATTGGCGCCGACCCAGTGCCTGTACTCGCCCTTGCCCGCTGGCACGAGGGTGTTGACGGTGCCCAGGAGCCTTGCTTGAGGCTCGACGAAGTCGGCTAGCCTCGCGGCCTCTGCCTTCAGTGGCATCGTGAGCGAGAGACCCGCCCACTCGTCGCCGAGCGACGACAGGAACGCAGCAAGTTCCGGCTCTTCAACGTCTACGGCCTCGTACGACCAATCGAGGTTGAGCGCCGCATACGCCGCACGATGGAGGACGGGCGAAAGCGAATGAGCCACCGGATGACCCAAGACTGCCGCCCGATGCATCAGCCGGTTGTCTTCGGTTGGGCCGCAATCCACGCCTGGAGCGTCTGCACGTTCTTCTGGTGCTCAGGGAACGTCGCCGCGTAGGCGGTCTCGCCGGTGTCCAGGTTGACCGTCACGAAGAACAGGTAGTCGCTCTGAGTGGGCGCCACTGCGGCCGCGATTGATGCCGCGCCCGGTCCAGCAATGGGTCCTGGCGGCAATCCCTCGTACATGTAGGTGTTGTACGGGGAGTCGGTGGCTCGGTCCGCATTGGTCGTGAAGGGGCCCGGGCTCGGAGCCACGAACTTGACGGTCGAGTCCAGTTCGAGTTTCATGTTCTTCGCGACCCTGTTGTAGATCACTCCCGCGATCAGCGGGCGGTCGGCGGGGAGTTTTGCTTCGCGCTCGACGAGAGATGCGACGGTGAGGACCTTCTCCCGATCGGCGGGGGCAACGCCCTGGGCGTCCAGTTGCTTGATGGTCTCCGCAATCATGGCGGAAAGCGCCTTCGCAGGAGTCACACCCGGATCAAACTGATAGGTCGACGGAAACAGCCAGCCCTCAAGGTTTCCCCCCGCCTCGGCGGGTAGACCCAGAGCAGCGGTGTCCTTTGCCGCGGCCTCAACGGTGGCAAGGTCCTTTCCAGTGACCTCAACGATCTTCTGATAGTAGAAGTCGGCCGTGTGACCCTCGGGAATCGTGATCGTGCGCAGTTCCCTGTTGTTGGGGTCAAGGAGCGCCGAGAGCGCGTATTCGGCCTTCATCTCCCGCTGGAGGAAGTAGTAGCCGGGCTTGATGCCTGCGGAGTCAGGATTTGCGTTCCATGCGGCGAGGAACGCCTCGCGGGATTTGATCACTCCATCGTTGTACAGCGTCGTGGCGATCGCGGCCCCGGTGTCTCCCTGCAAGATGATGACCTGAACGGTGCCTTGGCCCGCATCCTTGTAGTCCTCGGCGACGTTCGTCTTGTTGACAAACGTGTTATCGACAAAGCTCTTCGCGATCGAACCCGCGAGAGCGACAAGCACGAGGCTCACCGCAATCAACACCAGTGCCCACTTGCGCCTCACTGCACGGCGCTGCTGACGCTGCAAGCGTCGCAAGTCGAGTGAGGTGGTGGTGGTCACCTCGGCTTCAAACAGGTCAGTCATGGTTCTCCTCGCGGGCCACTTTCAAGGCCACTGTACCCAGATTCCCCCGCCGAGCGGCATCCAAAGCCGTGTCAAGGATCACGACAGCGGCGGCCTGGTCGATGCTCGAGCGTTGGCTCTTCGCGCTCCGTCCCGCCTCACGCATGTTTCGAGAAGCCGACACGGTAGACATCCGTTCATCCACCAAACGCACGGGAATGCCCGTGCGTTCCTCCACTTGCGCCGCAAATAGGCGCGCGTCGACGGCTGATGGCCCCTCTTCGCCTGACAAATGCAGCGGCAGGCCCACGAAGATTTCGATCACGGCGCGTTCGGCTGCAAGGGCCGCGATCGTCGCGACTGCGGCAGCGTCCCGTGCGACGGTTGCCACCGGAAATGCCATGATGCCGTCGGGGTCGCACGCAGCAACGCCGACGCGCACGGTGCCGACGTCGACCCCGAGACGCACGCCCCTATCCACGGTGCATTCCCTTATGCATGCCGCCCCTTACGCATGCCGCGCCCTAACCACGCGCCGCCACAAGATCCCGCACGGCGCCGATGGCGACCGGAATAGCCGTGACATCGGTACCTCCACCCTGAGCGAGGTCTGGTTTGCCGCCGCCGCCGCCGCCAAGCGCCGTGGAGGCAGCCTTGACGAGGTCGCCCGCGCGAAGTCCTAGCGTGCGTGCCGCTTCGTTCGTTGCGACGACGATCGCCGGCCGTCCCTCGATCGGGGCCACAAGCGCCACCACGACCGGCGACGAGTCACCGAGGCGGGACCGCACGTCGAGCGCGAGCATCCGGAGGTCATCGGCGGCCGACACGTCCGCCACGGTGACGGCGACCAGGCGCGTTCCACCGACAGGCTGAGCCGACTCCGCGATGCCCGCGGCGGCGCCCAGGAGGGCCTGCTGACGCAGCGCACCAAGGTCCTTCTCTGCCTGCGACAGCCTCTCGACCAACCCGCTGATGCGCGCCGTAAGGTCGTGTGGCTGGGTCTTGAGCGACGCGGTCAACTCGCTCACGATCGCACGCTCGGCCGCGAGGTGGCTGAAGGCATCGGCGCCCACAAGGGCCTCAATGCGGCGAGCACCGGAGCCCACTGAGCCCTCGGAGGTCACCGTCAACAGGCCGATCTGGCCGGAGTTTGCGACGTGCGTACCGGCGCAGAGTTCGCGCGAGAAGGGCCCGCCGATCTCGACAACGCGCACGCGGTCGCCGTACTTCTCGCCAAACAGGGCCATCGCACCGAGGGCCTTGGCCTCGTCGAGAGCCATGATCGTCGTGTCGACGGGAAGCTCCTCGCGAATTGCCCTGTTGGCGATCTCCTCGATCTCACCGCGGGCCGATGCCGAAACCCCTTGGGTCCAGGAAAAGTCGAGCCGCATGTAGCCGGGCTTATTGAACGATCCCGCCTGGTTGGCTTGCTTGCCGAGGACCTCGTGGAGCGCCGCATGGACGAGGTGGGTTGCCGAGTGCGCCTTCGAGGCATTGCGCCTGTTGAGCACGTCGATCTCGGCGGACACGGCATCGCCCACGGCGATCGTGCCCTCCTCCACGCGAGCGGTGTGCACGATGACGTCCTTGACCGGGCGCTGGACGTCGATCACCTCGAGCGTCGCCCCGGCGCCGCGAATCACGCCGAGGTCCGCGTCCTGGCCACCCGATTCGGGATAGAAGGGGGTCTCCGCGAGCATGATCTCCACGGTCTCCCCTGCCGAGGCCGCGGGGACGGCCACGCCATCCTTGAGGATCGCCACGACCTTCGATGTCGCCTGGAATTCCTCGTATCCCCTAAACACCGACGGGGTCGTCGCGCCGACGGCCTGGTAGGCGCTCACGTCGCCGTGGCCGCCCTTCTTGGCCTTGGCGTCGGCGCGAGCACGATCCTTCTGTTCCTGCATGAGGGCCCTGAAGGCAGTCTCGTCGACGGCGAGACCCTGCTCGGAGGCCATCTCGAGCGTGAGGTCGATCGGGAATCCATAGGTGTCGTGAAGTGTGAAGGCTTCCTTGCCGCCGATGACCTTGCCACCCGCGGACTTGGTCGACGTCGCCGCCGTGTCGAAGATGGTGGTGCCCTGCGTCAGCGTGCGGCTGAAGGCGTCCTCCTCGGTCGCTCCCACGGCACGGATGTTCGGGAACGTCGTGTCGAGGCGGGGGTACGAGGCGCGCATGGCCTCGTAACTGGTCTCAAGCAACGGCACGAGCGAGGCGTCGTGGACGCCCATGAGGCGCATCGAGCGCACCGAACGGCGTAGCAGCCTGCGCAGCACGTAGCCGCGGCCCTCGTTGCCAGGCACGACGCCGTCGTCCATGAGCATGAGGCTCGAACGGACGTGGTCGGCGATGACTCTCATGCGGATGTCATCATCCTTCACGGCTCCGTAGGCGCGGCCGGTGATTTCCTCTGCCTTGCGAATGACGGGGATAACCTCGTCGATCTCGTACATGTTGGCGACGCCCTGCTTGAGGAACGCGACGCGCTCGAGCCCCATGCCGGTATCGATGTTCTTCTGGCGCAACTCGCCGAGCAAGGGGAACGAGTCCTTGCCCCCGCCAGCGCCGCGCTCGTACTGCATGAACACGAGGTTCCAGATCTCGATGTAGCGGTCCTCATCGACGATGGGGCCGCCGTCCTTGCCGAATTCGGGTCCACGGTCGATGTAGATCTCGGAGCACGGACCCGCGGGACCCGGCTGCCCGGTAGACCAGAAGTTGTCCTTCATGCCACGGCGCTGAATGCGCTCGTCAGGCAGGCCCGCGATCTGCTTCCACAGATCCGCGGCCTCGTCGTCTTCGTGATAGACGGTCACCCACACGGTCTCGGGATCGAAGCCATACTTGCCGTCCGCCTCGGAACCCGTGATGAGGTCCCACGCATACGTGATCGCGCCCTCTTTGAAGTAGTCGCCGAACGAGAAGTTGCCGTTCATCTGGAAGAACGTGCCGTGCCGCGTGGTCTTGCCCACCTCCTCGATGTCGAGGGTGCGGATGCACTTCTGCACGCTCGTGGCGCGCGGCCACGGCGGCTGCTGGAGGCCGAGCATGTACGGAATGAACGGCACCATGCCTGCGACGGTGAAGAGCAGGGACGGGTCGGGAGACACCAGCGACGCGGAGGGCACGACGGCGTGACCCTGCGACTCGAAGTAGTCGAGCCAACGTTGACGAATATCTGCGGTGCGCATGACAACCTCCACACGTGACAACGTCGTCGGCCCCCGACATGTGCCAGGGGCCGACGACGGTTTGGTCAAGTCGATCTCTTGAAGTCTCCGACGAGACTAGTACGCCTTAGCGCGCGTAGAACTCGACGACGAGCTGGACTTCACAGATCACGGGGACCTCGGCGCGCTTGGGGCGACGCACGAGCCTTGCCGTGAGCCTTTCGAGCTCAACCTCGAGGTAGTCGGGAACCTCGGGCAGGAGGTCGCGGTGTGCACCGGCGGCCGCTGCCATGTAGGGCTCCATCGTGACGGCCTTGGCCTTGACCTGGAGGGTCTGGCCGGGGCTCACGCGGAACGAGGGGCGGTCGACGATCTTGCCGTCGACGAGGATGTGGCGGTGTAGCACCGTCTGACGCGCCTGCAGGATGGTGCGGGCAAAACCAGAGCGCAACACGAGCGCGTCGAGACGCATCTCGAGCAGTTCGACGAACGCCTCACCGGTCAAGCCCGGCTCCTTGCGTGCCTCGTCGTAGGTGCGCGTCATCTGCTTCTCGCGAAGGCCGTACTGGGCGCGCAAACGCTGCTTCTCGCGCAAACGCACCGCGTAGTCGCTTTCCTTGCGACGCGCCGTGCGGCCGTGCTCGCCTGGCGGGTAAGGGCGCTTCTCGAAGTGCTTGACGGCCTTGGGGGTCAGGGCGATGCCCAGGGCGCGCGACAGGCGAACCTGGCGGCGCGCACGCTGTACTGAAGTCACAGATGTTCCTTAGTGATTGTGGACGCGCTAACACGTGTCCGTATGCCAGATATATGAGAGTTGTCGCGGCGACAGCAGCCAACCGTCCGCGAGGGCAGACGTTCATAGTAGCAAACTCGGCACGTTGACGGTATTCCGCGTGTCGAGGCGCTAGCGGTCCCTCCCGAGCATCCTCCTGATCGCGACGAGGCGCTCGCCAAGCGTGCGCTCGAGGCCGTGCTCGGTGGGAACGTAATAGCGCTCGCCCTTCAAGGAGTCGGGCAGGTATTGCTGGGCCGCCACGGCGTGGGGGGCGTCGTGCGCGTACTGGTAACCCGTGCCGTGACCGAGGCCCTCGGCGCCCGCGTAGTGCGCGTCGCGCAAGTGAGCGGGAACGACTCCCGCCTTGCCCGCCTTCACATCGGCGATCGCGGTGTCGATAGCGACGTACGCGCGATTGGACTTGGGGGCGAGGGCAAGGTACGCGGTCGCCTCGGCCAGGGGGATGCGACCCTCTGGCATACCGATGAAGCTGACGGCATCGGCCGCGGCCTGGGCAATGACGAGTCCCTGGGGGTCGGCCAGGCCGATGTCCTCGGCGGCAAGGACCACGAGCCGTCTCGCGATGAAGCGCGGGTCCTCCCCCGCCACCACCATGCGTGCCAAGTAGTGCAAAGCCGCGTCGACGTCTGAGCCGCGCACCGACTTGATGAACGCGCTGATGACGTCGTAGTGCTGGTCGCCCGACTTGTCGTAGGCGATCAGTGCGGCGTCCATCGCCGACTCGGCGATCGCCGTGGTGATCACTCCCCCGGCGTCTGCTGCGGCGTCGGCCACGCTCTCCAAGAGCGTGAGAGCCTTACGAGCGTCGGCGCCCGCCACGCGCACGATGTGGTCGCGTGCGCCGTCCTCGAGGGTGACCTTGCCGTCCAGGCCGCGCGGGTCGGCGACGGCCCTGTCGATCAGCGCGCCAATGTCCTCGGGCGCGAGCGGCTTGAGCGTGAGCATGAGCGAACGCGACAAGAGCGGCCCAACGACCGAGAACGACGGGTTTTCGGTGGTGGCGCCGATGAGCGTGACCCACCGGTTCTCCACAGCGGGGAGGAGCACGTCCTGTTGGCTGCGGGTGAAACGGTGAATCTCGTCGATGAAGACGACCGTCTCGCGCTCGCTCGTGGCCAGGCGGCGCTTGGAGTCCTCGATGATCGCGCGCACGTCCTTGACTCCGGCGGTGACCGCGCTGAGCTCCACGAAGCGCCTGCCGCCCGCGACAAGGTAGGCCAGCGTCGTCTTTCCCGTTCCAGGAGGGCCCCACAGGATCACGCTGGTGGCGGGGACCGTGTCCGAGATGAGCCTCTTGAGCGGGGCTCCGTCGGCGAGCAGATGAGACTGGCCCACCACCTCGTCGAGCGTCCTTGGCCGCATGCGCACGGCAAGCGGCGCACTTGCCGATGCCTGCGGAACGCCCGTCGCGCTCATGCTCGTCGCATCGAAGAGGTCCACCCCCACACTGTACGGGCGTGGGGCGACGCGACCGGGCTCTACTCTTGCCCTGCTCACGGGTGATTACGATGGCGTCGTGTACGTCTCACTCGCCGGCTTCATCGCCCGCCGCCCTCGCTTTGTCCTCATCGCCTGGATCATCGCCGCGATCGGGATGTATTCCCTCGCCAACATCGGCTTGGGAGAGGGAAATCTCTTCGACCGCGCCTCGACGAGCCTGCCGCGGGCTCAAGGGGCGGACTCCACGAAGGTCTACGACTTCCAGCTGGCCCACCCGTCCGAGACGACGGGGCCGATGCTGACGGCCGAGTTCACGGGCATGGCGCCTAGCGACCCCTCCTTGGGCGCGCCCATGACTGCCCTCGCGAACGAACTCGCCGCGCGCCCCGGTGTCATTGCCGTCATGTGGCCGCAAGGCGTGGTGCCCGGTCCGGAGGCCGCCCAGGGCGCGGAAACGGGTTCGGCGGTCACGTCTGCCACGCTCGTAAGCGCGGACGGCAAGGCCTTCCTTCTCACCGTTTCGTACGTGAAGTTTCCCGACGAGGCCGCGGCCACCCGAGAAGACCAACAGGTGGAGTCCCTCATCAAGGCGGCAACCAACAGTTGGTCCGCGCCGCATCCCACCGTGAGCGTCTACTCCAATCCCCTGCTCTACAACGACTTCACCACCCAAATCGAGAAGGACCTCGTCACGGGCGAGGCGGTGGCGCTCCCCATCGCCCTGCTGGTGATGGTGTTCGTCTTCGGCGGCTTCCTGGCCGCCTCGGCGCCGCTCATCGGAGCCGTCGCGTCGATTGCGGGAGGCCTCGCGGTCCTCTTCGGCTTCTCCTACCCGATCACACTCGACCAATCCGCCATCAACGTGGTGACGGTGTTGGGCATCGGCCTCTCGATCGACTACGGCCTCCTCATCGTGTCGAGATATCGAGAGGAGATCGCCAGGCTGCGCGACGCCCCCACCCACGACGTGCGAGCCGAGGCGCTCACGACCACGCTGACCACCGCGGGACGCACCGTGGCGTTCTCTGCCATCACGGTGGGCATCTCGGTGGGAGGGATGCTCGTCTTCCCTGCGGGACTCATTCGCGGCATCGGGGCGGCCGCTCTCGGCGCCGTCATCATGGCGTTGCTGTCGGCATTGACTCTCGTCCCTGCGGTGCTCTACCTGTACGGGCACCGGCTCGCGCGGCGATCGGTTCTCGATCGAATTCCCGGTGTGAGGAGCGTGCTGCGGCGCACCGCCGATGTCTCGAGCGAAGAGGGGTTCTTCTCACGCCTCGCGCGGTTGG
>Ga0209429_10001329_pt1 | contig 15517 bp, 14 predicted proteins | sample BarGraNGADG00212_3_FD_184493 | JGI IMG/M metagenome (GOLD analysis project Ga0209429, IMG submission 184493) | Arctic peat soil microbial communities from Barrow, Alaska - Barrow Graham LP Ref core NGADG0004-212 (SPAdes) (version 2) | ecosystem: Environmental > Terrestrial > Soil > Wetlands >... | reverse complement strand
CTCAAGTTGCCTCCGCCCCGCCGTTCATGTGCACATTCTATTGCGCGCCCGCCATTATGCAATAGGGTTTGACGCGTTATTCGGCGCCTGTGTTGCCTTTCCCGCCCGCCGCGGGCCCCCGACGGCAGGGCGCCGGCCGCGCCGCTCTAGTACAATATCCGTATACCGCAGGGCGTTCGCCCCGCTTGCTCTGGAAGGTGCACGTGAGGAAAGAACTCGCCGATATTCTCCTGTGTCCAAGGTGCTACCGGAAGGTCGACCTCTCGGTCAAGGCTGAGAGGTACGGCGGCGCCTGGGAGGGAGAGTTGGCGTGCCGGGGGTGCGGCACAGCCTTCCCCGTACTCGACGGGGTGGCGTTTCTATCGGTGATCGACGCCACCTGGAAGCCGATGGTCAGCGAGTTCCTGGCGAGGGTCGAGATCACCGAGGCGCTGATGGAGGACGGCGGCTTCGAGAAGGACCGTGAGCGCCAGGCGGCGACCGAGCACGAGGTGACGCGCGACATCATGGACCGACTCTTCGCCCGCGCGGTCGACGGTCTGGAGATAACAGAGGGGACCAGGGTGCTTGACCTCGGGGCCGACCTCTGCCAGGCGTCGCGCTACTTCGCCGGGCTGGGGGCTGATGTGGTGGCGGCCGACGTGGAGTACACGCACCTCCAGGCAGTGGACTTCGGCCAGGACCACGGTGAGGCTCCGGAAGGTTATTTCTCGCGCGTCATGGCTGACGCCCACCGGCTGCCGTTTGAAGACGCCGCGTTCGATATATGCTTCTGCCGCTCGACCATACATCACCTGGACCGGATGCATGGCGCCCTCAAGGAGATGGCGAGGGTGACCGCCCCGGGAGGGATGGTGGTGCTTGCCTCGGAGCCGGTGAGGTCCGTGCTGGACAGTGAATCGGTCGAGCTGCAGGCCCTGTTCGACCACGAGCAGGGGTTGAACGAGCGCAAGAAGCCCGTCTTCTTCATGACCGTGCCCCTGTTGCCCTACACCGCGGACATGGCCCTCGAGTATTTCGCGCCGACGTGCCAGCAGAGGACGAGGCGTTTCTTCAGGCTGCTGGGCACGGAGTTCGAACAGCGATACCGGGAAGCCGAGAGGCTGGACTTCGCCCGCTCGTTCAAGCTGGCGCTGGCGACCGCGGCTGTGAACGTGACAGGGAGGCGGAACACACGCAAGGCGCGCAAGCCGCGCGCGCTCCGGGATTCCGACGTCGTGTGCGACGTGCGGGATATCATCGCCTCGGAGATCGCGCTCGCCGCCCCGCCGCTGCAGCCGGGGGGCGAAGACCCCGAGATCTACGGACTGAAGCTCTACAAGCAACGGCTCGGAGAGGTGTACCGGGGGATGCTTGCTGTCGGCGGAATCCCGCGGAGTCTCGACATGCGGCGCGCAGGGAGGCCTCTGTTGCGCAAGGGTTTCAGAGAAGTCGAGGCGGTGGAAGGCGGGCCGCCTTTCCGCTGGACCCACCGGCGCGCGAACTGCTACATCAGGAACGTACCCGCTTCGCGAACCGTTTTCATGAGAGCGAGAGGTTTCCCGGCCGGCGGGGGAGCGGCGGCCGGGTCCTTCTACGTGAACGGCGTGCTTGCCGGAGGGTTCGAGGTCACTGGAACAGGCCGGAGTGTGGTATCGGTGACCAAGCCCGCCGGTTGTGTCAACGAGCAGGTGCTGGAGGTCGAGATACGAAACTCCACGACTTACGTGCCGGACGAACACCTGCACAACGGCGACACGCGCGAGCTGGGCGTGGGCGTGGAGAGCATATGGCAAGCCTGAGGAGTCTCAAAGCCGGAGGTCGAAGATGAACTGCCCGAATTGCGGCGCCGAGAACCCGCAGGAGGCGTCCTTCTGCAATCTCTGCCATGCCAGGTTCGGCGAGCCACAACAACCACCGGTGCCTGCGGCTCCTCCCGAGCAACAACTGCCGCCCGGCGCGTTTACCCCTCCTGCGGTGCCCGGTGTGTCCCCCGGGGCGTACACAGGCCCGCCGCCGGGCGCCTACGATGCATTCGGGTTCTCGCCAACGGGGGCGCTTCCTCCCATCAAGAAGGTAAAGACCATGGACCCGACGCTGGTGTGGGTCCTGAGGATAGTCGTCATCGCGGTCTGCTTCGCGATCGGCTGGTACGCCGCGGACTGGGTCCTGACCCGTCCGAAGACGTTTAAGAGCCCGACCTCCGGCATCTCGTTCACCTACCCCGGGAACTGGAAGCACGTCACCGGGTCGGGCTTCGGGATCGCCGCCGCGGCCAACACCGGCGGCCAGATGAGCGTTGAGACCGAACTGGCCGACGGCAACACCGAGACAAACGCCGCCTACTACCTCGCGGTCGGCTCCATCAAGGGGATGACCATCGATTTCGAAACCTTCAAGTCGCGGGTCCGCGGCGCGACCGCCTCGAGTATCACGGCCAACATGCCGGCAGGCTCCGCCGTGACAGGGCTCACCTTCAGCGACGTCACGGTCGCGGGCTCTCCGGGGCTCAGCATGAAGTACACCGCCTCGTACTCGGGTATGACCTTCGACTGCGACGTCACCTTCGTGGAAAACGGGGGCGTCCTCTACCTGTTCGGGTTCCAGGCGAAGAAGCCGACGGGCACGAACGGGGCCTTCCAGAACCTGCTCAAGACTGTCAAGTTCAAGACGTGATCGAGTAGCGCGACGCGGGTGGCGCTTCTCTGGCGTAGTGGACCATGAACTGCTCCACGTACTCGTCCGCGTAGCACGTCGAGTCGCACACGCAGCAGAAGCCTCTCATCACCAGGTCGAGCAACGCCCGCCACTGCCCCCGGAGCATGTGATACTCCGTCCGTTCGCCGCGGGGCCTGGTCAGTATCGAGATGGCCTCGGTCATCAGGAAGGTATCGGCGCAGGCGCGGCGGACTTCGTCGGGGGCGTCCTCGGTGAATATCCACTGGATCCCCCTGCCAAATATCTGGTATGCCGAGAAAGCCAGCTCCGGGGACGACTGCTCGGGGTAGTCGTGGTTCGCCTCGAGCTCCGAGAGCAGGAAGTGATCTATGGACCCGGAGAGCGCTCCGAGGTGTTCGGCCTTGAGCTCCGCGGGCATGTGATGGACGGAAGAGGAGGCGAGGGCCACGTCGTAGCGCTCGCCGAGGGCGCCCGCGTCCTCGAGCCGCGATTGGATGAGACGGATCTCCGCCCCCGGGAACGCTTCTGCAACGTTCCTGCCCGCGGCCTCGAGCATTCCCGCCGAGGGGTCAATCAGCGCGACCGCGCCGACGCGGCCGACTTTGCCGGCCTCGATGAGAGACCGCATCAGCCTGACTCCCAGCTCACCGCTCCCGCAGCCGACGTCGATCAATCTCAGAGGCTCCTCGAAATGCGGCAGCGAGTCGGTGGCGATCCTCAGAAAATTCTCCCTGGCTGTGCGTAGAGTCGGCAATCCCGCGAAGTGGCCCCACGGCCTGGGGTCGCTGAAGATGACCTCGGGGATGACCAGTGTGTCGCCGTGCCGGTCCAACACGTCGAGCAGGCAGGCGCAGGCGGGTATCGGCTCGATATCGCGCCCGGCCTCGAGCCATCTCCTCGCATCGCTCACGAGGCCCGCCGCCGCGAACAGGCCCCCCACGTAGTAGAAGAATGCAGCGCGCATTGTCGGAGCGACAACGAAGGCGTGGTCCCGCGGCCCGGCCGGACCGTCCTCGAGCGCGTGCCTGGCGAGCTCACTCCATTGGTTCGATTCGCTTTCTGAAAGCAGGAACATCTGTACCCCTTTGCTGATCCCGACCATTGTATCGGACTGCGCGCCGCCTTTTCGCGCCGCAGGGAAAGCCCCGCGAGCGTTGTATGGTAGTATCTACGGGCTGTTCCGATGAAAGAGAGGTTGACGTGTTCGGAATGGGACCAACAGAGCTGGTGATCCTTATCGTGGTCGCCCTTATCGTGTTCGGGCCGTCCAGGCTGCCCAAGGTCGGCAAGATGCTGGGCGAGACAATGGGCAACTACAAGAAGGTCAAGAACACCACGAGCGACGTCCAGAAGAAAGTCCAGACGGAGCTCGAGAAAATGATCCTGGGCCCGCCGAGCGACAACTAGCTCCTGCCGGCTCCCCGCCTGAAATCGCCGTAATCGCACATCGCCGCGATGGCGGTGCAAGCTGATTCCACGTCGATGTAGACCATCCGGTTGTCGCCCCCACCCAGTGTTCCCGGCTCCGCCCCGCCTACCCTGTCGAAGTTCGAGGCGACGTAGAGGGGGACGCCAGTCTCGGCGGCGAGGCCGTACAGCTCTTTGAGGTAACCTGCAAGCTTCGCGGTCATCATGTCCCACAGGGCGCCGACCTCTATGCCAAGCCCGCCCGCGTCCTGGATCTTGACCCCTTTGCTCCTCTGCGACTCGATGAAGATGAAGAGTACAGAGTCCACCTCGCCGCTCGTCATAAGTGCTTCGAGGATCGGCTGGACGACGGTGAGGTCGAGTCCCGCCACCAGGTCGATGGGGTTTCCGGGGACCCAGTACTCAGGCAGCAGGGCGCCCACCTTGTCGAGCGTCTCGCTCGAGAGCGCCGGGATCTCGAGCCCCATGTCGTAGCACGCGTCAGCGGATATGACACCGAGGCCCCCGCCGCCTGTGACTATCCCGACCCGCCTTCCTTTTGGAAGCGGCCGGTTCACGAAAGAGCTCGCCACGATGCCCGCCTCTTCGATGGTGCCCGCCACGGTCAGTCCCGCCTGCCGGCATGCCGACTCGAACACGTCCGCGCTCACGGCCAGCGCTCCGGTGTGGGACGCGGCTGCCTTCATGCCCGGGCTGGTGCGCCCGCCTTTGAGGACCACGACCGGCTTGGCGAGCGCCGCCTCGCGCGACATCTCGAAAAATCGGCGGCCGTCTTCGACGCCTTCGATGTAGGCCACGATGACTTCGGTCGAGGGGTCGCCCGCGAGGTAGGAGAAGAAGTCCTCCGTCTTCAACTGAGCCTCGTTGCCGCTGGAGACACCCTTGGATATTCCGAAGCCGGCGTCGAGCGCCTCGCCGATCAGCATGTTGAGGATGTTCCCGCTCTGGCAGATGACCCCGACCGAACCCGCCGGAGGATAGAACGGCGGCATCCAGGGGTAGAGGTGGCTCGCCGGGCAGCACACCCCCTGGCAGTTCGGGCCCACCAGGACCATCCCGGCCTCGTCTGCCTTGCGGACCAGCTCGGCTTCGCGCGCGGCGCCTTCTTCACCCAGCTCGCTGAAGCCGGCGCTTATAACCAGGCCCGCCTTCACACCCTTGGCCGCGCAGTCGTCCAGCGCGCCCGGTACGCTTGCCGCGGGCACGGTGAAGACGGCGAGGTCGACGTCGGCGGGGATGTCGCGGACGCTGGGGTAGCAGGGCATCCCCATCAGCTCGGTGTGGCCCGGGTTGACGGGGTAGAGAGCGCCCTCATACCCTGCGACGATGAGGTTGTTGAACACGATGAATCCCCACTTGACCTTCGCCTGGGTCGCGCCGACGAAGGCGATGGAGCGGGGGTTGAACAGGTAATCGAGGTTGTCCAGTCGTCTCAAGCGCGATCATCCTTTCAGTTTATCTGATGTCGGTCGGCGCGTACTGCCGTGCCCCGGCTACCGCGCGGCATCACCGACAACGGACAATGTTACAGCAGTTGGAGCCTGTTGTGCCTCGCAGCAGGGAAGAACAAAGCCGGGCCTTGGAAGACCCGGCCTTTGTAGATAGATGCAAAAAGGTGCCTGGCCCCTTTTTGCGTTCAGTCCTCGGGGTAGTGGCGCCTGCGGGCGCACTTGGTGGGCCTGTGCAGCGTGGCTCGCAGCGAACACCATCCGAACAGCCCACCGATGACGATGAGGTAAGTGCCGAAAGCGGCAAGGGCCGCCGACTTCGGCATGTCGTCCTTCATCTTGGACGCCCCGTAGAGCATCGCGACCCCGGCGACGATCCGGTTCAGCCTTCCCAGGCCACCTACGTTCTTCCAGAAGAACTTCCACTTTTTCTTTTCCTTCTTCTCCTTCTTGGACATGGCGTCACCCCCGAGGTTGGATGCTTCTCCGACGTGCAAGTTACATTCTATACACAGAGGGGGTTCCCCTCGCCAGCGCCAGGGCCGGAATTATTGACACTCTTGCCAAAAAAGGGGGTCAGGCACTTTTTCACTGAAATTTTTCACGAACGAATTTTCAGGCTCTCGCGTGAGAGAAAACAGCGAAAGAGTGCCTGACCCCTCCTTTTTCAAGGAGTGCCTTGCCGCGCGTCGAATAAAGGGCACTGTAGTCTTTCAAAGGAGGCAGCATGCCGCGCAAGAACAGAGTGCTCAACATCGGCGACCGCGCCCCCGATTTCTCGCTCAAGGACGCGGTCTCGGGGAAGACCGTGATGCTTTCCGACCTGCTCGGACAGCCGGTGCTCCTGATATTCCTGAGGGGCACCTGGTGACCGAACGCCCGTGCGTATATGGGTCATATACGTAGCATTTTTGAGGAGTTCGAGAAGAGGGGGACCCGGGTCGCGGCGGTGCTGGCGCAGAACATGGACAAGGTCGAGGAGTACGCCGAGCGCAAGGAGTTCCCTTACCCGCTGCTGGTGGACGAGGACCGCAGCGTTGTCAAAGCGTACGGGGTCTACGTCCACGTGAACTTCGAGTCCTACAACATCTCGAGGCCGGGCGACTTCATCCTGGATAAGGACGGACGCATCAAGTACATGTACATCGGCTCGAGCCAGTTCGATTTTCCCGACGACGACGAGGTGCTCAAGGTCCTGGATGGCCTGAAGGAGGAACAGGGCGCGCCGGTCTGAGCCTCACAGCCTCAGGGTCAGGTCGCTTATCGGGTAGGACATGCACGGGTGGATGTACCCGTAGGCGAGGTCGGACTTGCGGACCGAGACCGGCGCCGGCATGAACACCCTTCCGTCAACCAGCCCCGCCCGGCAGACGCCGCACTCCCCTGACCGGCAGAGGTTGTCCAGTTCGATCCCGTTCCTCTCGAGAGAGTTGAGGAGCGGTTCGCCCGCCCTGACCTCGAAGCGCCGGCGGGTGTCCGCGATCTTCAGCGTGAAGGACTCACCCGGGTCGATCTCACGAGGCCAGCCGTCCATCATGCTGATGTCCGGAGGCGGGCCGGAGGCCTCTTTCTTGATGCGGCGCGCCGGGACGCCCAGGGTCTCGAGCGCCGGTCCGCACAGACCGTACATCGCGAGCGGGCCGCACATGAAGAAAGTCTTTCCCGAGACGTCGCCCACCAGCTCGCCGATGACTTGAGCGTCGAGCAGGCCGCACACACCCTCATAGTTCTCGGGGGGCTCGCTCAGGACGAGGTTCACCGACACCCCGTTCTGGAGGCAGGCCAGCGCGCTCAGCTCGTCCCAGAAGATGACGTCGTCGGGCGTCCTGCTGCCGTAGATGAGGTGGATGTCGACGTCGGACTCGAGTTCGATGGCGTTCCTGATCATGCTCATGAAAGGCGTCACGCCGCTGCCGCCCGCGAGGAAGACCAGGTCGTCGGTGTCCGCCAGCGGCTCGTGGTAGAAGAAGCCGCCCGGCCCCGAGACCTCGAACTCGTCCCCCTCCCTGACCTCGTCCACGAGGTACTTCGAGACGAAGCCCTCGGGCATCCTCCGCACCGTGATGTCCACCGAGTCCCCGCGGGTCGGTGCCGAAGAGATGCTGTATGCGCGGCTCGTCTTTACGCCATCGACTGTCAGGAAGAGCGTGAGGAACTGGCCGGCGCGGAACGGGAAGAGCGGGCTGTCCGTCGGTACGAGGCGCAGGGTCGTGGTCGAGGGTGTCTCCTCGATCATCTCGGCGACCTCAACGCGCAGGCGCTCGGGGTGCAGGCCTTCGACCAGCCTCTGGACCATGCCCGGGTCCAGGTCGCGCTCGTCTGCGATGGCGCGGGCATGGACCTTCTTTCCGATGACCAGGCCTATCGCCGCAAAGTCGGCTATGGAGTCGCCCAGGTCTTTGAGAGCCAAGCCAGGCCTCCTCAGTCTCGATGCCGGCGGGACGCCGGCGCTACAAACGATGCCGGCGGGACGCCGGCGCTACAAACGATGCCGGCGGGACGCCGGCGCTACGCTTTCATCCGAACGCGGGCAGTTGCCGCGCAAGGCCGGTGACCCCGTTGACATCCTTCATGACTTCACCGTACGCGAGCAGCCCCGACTGTATGCACGTCTCGAACCCGCCTCCCATGCGCACCCACGCGCCGGCGAAGTACAGCCCCTCCAGCGGGCCGCGGTTGGGAAGCCTCATCATGGGGCTGCCGATGACGTCGTAATCGAACCCCAGTATCGACCCGCCCGGGTTGCCGCTGTACCGCATGTTGGTGAGCGGCGTGGAGACTTCCACGACCGAGATGTGGTCGGCGAGGCCTCCGAACCGCCTGTCGGTCGCGGCGATCAACTGGGCCGCGAGGCGCTCCTTGGTCTCGACATATCGCGCGGGCTCCAGCTCGGTCCAGGCGACTCCGTCCAGCACGGTGGTGAGCACCATCACGGAAGTCCCCTCCGGCGAGAACTCGGGGGTCGGCGGAGTTGTAGTTCGTGATCACCCAGTACTTCTGCATGCCCGTGGTGAACATGGCGTTGTAGTGCTCGTCCTGGTCGTATGATTCGTTGATGAAGTACTCGTGCCCGGTGGCGCCGATGGCCTCGCCAGGGCAGTCGAGTCCTATGTACACGTTGAAAGTCGAGACCGCGATGTGACCTTCGGCGAGAGCCTTGAGGTAGGAGCGCGGGACGTTCTCTTTTCCGAGCAAGTCGTAGCATGTCGCGATCGGGTTGGCGTTGCTGACGATGTACTGCGCCCTGACGGTCTCGCCCTCGTCGGTAACCACGCCGGTGACCCTGCCGTCCCGGACGTCGATCTTTCGGACGCCGTTGCGCAGGTGGACCTTGCCGCCGTTCTCCTGGATGGCGTCGACGAAGGCGTTGGACAGCGCTTGCGAGGTGCCCTTGACGTGGTAGGGCCCGTGCTCGAGGTAGGAGGCGTTCGCCAGCGCGAAGAGCATCCACGAGAGCCTGGACGGCGGAAGGCCGTAGTAACCCCAGATGTCGCAGAACAGCGCCTTGAGCTTCGGGTCGCTGATCTCGCGGTCCATGACCTGCGCGGTGGTTGTGCCGAGGGCGCGGACGACGTGCGAAGCCTTCACCGGGAACGCGACCAGGTCGAGCGGGCTCGCGGCATCGGCGAAGGACTTTATCTCCTCGGACATGCGGCGCATGGTGTCGAGAAGCCTGCTGATGCCCTTTCGCTCCGCGGGGAACTGCTCGGCGTACGCGGCCTCGGCCGCCTCCCAGCCGTGCGGTATGGTCACGGTGAAATCCGGGAAGATCGAAGTGTAAAAGTCGCTGATGGGGAGGAACTCGACGCGCCTCGCGACGTCGCATCCCTCCAGGATCTTGTAGCACCCGCCGCGGTTCTCGGGCGGACCGATGCCGGAGAGCTCGTGCAGCGCCGCCTCGAACTCGAAGGGGCCACGCACGAAGCTGCACGCGTAGCCGCCGGGGTGGGGGTTGCGCTCGAAGACGTCCACCTTGAAGCCGTTTTTGGAAAGGTATGCCGCCGCGGACAGCCCGCCCAGGCCGGCGCCGACGACGACCGCTCGCTTTGCCTTCATCTCCTGCTCCCTTTCGCCTCGGCCTAATCTATCGCACAGGCGGGAGCGGGTCAAAGTGACGTCGTTCGTTTTACCCCAGTACTAGCAATAGGTGAAAAAGGGGGAAAGAGTACCAGGTACTTTTCGTCCCATCTATTTCTCGGGCGTGACTACTGAGCCGACCCGGCGAGGCGAGGTGCACCGCTACTCCTCGAAGAGTGGCTTGAGCTCCGTGTCCACTGCCCAGTCCTTGCCATAGCGCTCCGGCCATTTGAACGGGCGGTAGGTTATCAGCTTGGGCCGCCCGCCCTTCCACAGGTCGTAGCGCGGGTCCGCGTACTCTTCGAAGAACCTCACGACCTTGCGGTCCAGCTCGTCGGTGATCTTCTTGTACCCGCGCTTGCCGAAAACGTTTTCGTACTGGCCGGGGTCGGCGATCATGTCGTAGAGCTCGTTCTCGGCCATCCCCTCCAGTCGCTTCCAGTACGAATACTGCGGCGTGCGGATACCCCGCGTCTCCTCGTGCTCGAAATAGACCTCCTGCTCCCAGCCGGCGAGGGGCTCGCCCCGCAGCAGTGGCGCGAAGCTGCGGCCGGGGGTGTTGTCTATCTCCACTTCATCGAGGCCCAGGTAATCGAGGATGGTCGGCATGAGGTCGACTTCGCTCACCATGAGGTCGGGTACGCGGTTGGCCTCGACCGTCCCCGTGTGACGCATGATGAGGGGAATGTTGATGTTCTGATCGTACATCACCTGGGGGAAGCCCAGCCCGGCTGTCCACCAACCATGCTGGCCGTATGGCAGGCCGTGATCGGAGAGGTACAGCACCAGGGTGTCCTCCTCCAGTTTATTGCGCTTCAGCGCCTCCATGATCGTTCCCACCCCGTGATCGACCATGGCGTTCTGCGCGGCGATGTTGGCCCTGCTGCTGGGGTCGTTGTGCATGCGCACGTAGTCGAAGACCTCCGCGTTCAGGGCCTTGAGCATTCCCATCGGGTCGGTAGAGGTGAGCTCCGGGTCCGCGTTGGGATCGTAAGGCTGCGTGATGAAAGCCAGCAGCTTCTCGCTGATGTGCTCCTGCAGCTGTTTGAAATCGTGGCCCTCGTAGTCTTTATAGAAGGGGTTGCGGTGATCCGGCCCGAAGGCGGTGGGCGACATGGTGTAGGGCCCGTTGAAGCCCACGTACAGGAAGAACGGTTTGTCGTCATCGTAGCTGTCGAGGTACTCCGAGGCCTTCTCGCCCCAGAAGTCGACCAGGTGGCGTCCCTTGACGTCGTATTCCGTGCCGTTGTCTATCACGTGGTTGTCGTAGAAGTCGGTGGTATGCCCCTTGGGGAAGGTCACCCAGTGCTCGAAGCCCAGGGTCGGCTTCGCGAACTGACCCAGGTGCCACTTGCCCACGAGGGCGGTGCGATAGCCGCGGTTCGCGAGCGTGAGAGGCAGCGTGCGGAACTCACGGATCGCCACCCAATCCTCGGGCAGATAAGAGAGGTCGTCGTTGAACGGCTCGTGCACGCCATGCTGGCTTGGCATCAGCCCGGTGAGGAGGGAAGCGCGCGTGGGTGAGCAGAGGCCATTGGTGCAGAAGCCGTGCGAGAAACGCATGCCCTGTCGGGCAAGCAGATCGAGGTTCGGCGTGCGGTGCTCTGTGTTGCCATAACACCCCAACGCACCTGCCCACTGATTGTCAACGATGATGATGAGAAGATTGGGTTGCTTTTTCTTGCTTGCCACTCGGGACCTCCCTGTCGCCATGGTCCGTGCGTCCGTTTCCTTGTTGTATAGAGTATGTCGCCCCACTTCTCAGGCGTTCTCCTGCTCCACGTCCTGCGAGGTTTCGCGGTGCATGGCAAGGCTCGCCTTCAGGATGGACAGGCTCACAAGCAGGACCCAGGTGGGGAAGAGCAGGCTCAGCCATTCCGAGAGATTAGAGCCGAACAGCAAGACCAGCGCCACCGCATAGCCGCTGAAAGCAAGCCAGCGCGGCACGGTCCGCGTGCGCAGGAACACTGTCGCGGTGGAGATGGTGAAGACCGCCGCCATCCTCGTCGCAAAGACGGTCACAAGTGAGAAGGCAGCGCCGCGGCCGGCCGCCCAGGCTCCCGGGTCGACCAGGACTCTTGAATGCGTGTGAAAGCTGGACAGTAGACCGAGTGTGATGGCCGCGGAGGCGAAGAGCATTGCGATGTACAGCAGCCCGCTTCCGAGAAAGACAGTGGCGAAGAAGCGGTCCTCGTGTTCCCCGAGGTGGTCGCGTATCACCCCGATGAACCATACGAAGGCGATACCGGCGAAGGGCACGACGTTGAGGGCGAAGATGGCAACCCCCCTCATGCCCGGATCGGTCAGCCAGTGAGCGGCCTCACTCAGGTTCGTGGGAAACCAGACCTTGATCAGCACCGTGCTCAAGGCGATCAGCAACGAGAAGATTATCCCCGCGATAGCGGCGGCGCGCGGAGTCTTCAGCCTTCCCCCGAGCACCGCCTTCCCTGCGGCGACATCACCGGGTTCGCGACCGGAGTTCGGGATTTCTACTGCTCCATCCTTCTCAAGGATCTCAGACAACCGTGACCTTCTTTCCAGAGGTTGATAAGCCTGGTGGCTTTCCGATGATACCAGACAGGGACCGAAGTGCGGGGCTGTCGACAGGCGAACACGGTTGAAGCACCGCGGGTTTATCAGCCGGTATACTACCTCTGGAATGCTCGCACGCGCCACCAGGCAACGCTCTCCCGTAGTGTAAATAGAAGTGTAAGACGAGCGACGTAATCAAGGGGTTTTGGGCCTAAGGCTTGGAGACCGAGCCGAGGAACAGCGGGGTGTCCGAACCTACGGCGGTTATCGCGAAGACGAAAGGCCGGTCCACCACCATGTTGAACGGCTTCTCGCTCGGTGCGTATGCCGTGGCGACGGTGACCGCGGTGGCCGCAGCGGCCTCGGTGCCTTCCTCGTCGACCTTGACGTAGGTCTTCTGGAGCACCTGGGTCAGCCCGTCCCTGATGGCCGGCATGCCCATCTGCCGGAGTGCGCTGTAGATGTCCCTGCTGGTGAACTCCACTTTGAACCGTGGCAGCGAGAGGTCACCCTCGCTCGGCGACGTGCGCCCGGTCCACTGGCTCCACGTCTCGGGGGTCATCGCCGCCATCACGTCTTTCACGGTCTTGCCGGGCTTCGGCAGCAGCACCCGCATGCCGAACTTCCCACCTTTGTACGGGAGCCATATCGACTGCAGCAGTCCGTCCTCGTAGTAGGACGCCTTGAGGTGTTGGTGCATCATAGGGACCTGGGTGTCACCGCCCGCGCCGTGGAACGCCTGGTCCTTCGTCTCGTCCTTCTTGAACGCCTGCTCCCACTTGCCTTTCATGTAGAGCGCGTTCACCAGGGTGTACTCGGCGCCAGCGAGGCTCGCCGGGGAGAGCAGGTTCTTGATGAGGCCGCGGGTCTTCTCTTCGACCCACTTGTTGATGGTGCTCGCGGCTGACGCAGTGTCGTCGAAGTCTATGTTCCTGATCGCCGCGGAGAACCTCGCCTCGAGCGCCTTCCTGGTGTCATCGGGAAGGGTCATCGATTCTTTCAGCCACGCGGAGTTCGCGAGAGTCAGGACCATCCCGGGGTCGCTCGCGGAGAGCAGGTCGCCGAGGTCCTGCACCTGACGCCGGGCCTGCGCGGGATCCTCGTTCGAGAACAGGTAAGAGTAGAGCCTGGCGCCGGCCTCGGGCCCACCCTCATTCATCTCGGCGGCCATCGCCAGCGCGAAGACCAGGGAGACCGGGGAGATCACGGCGTTCTCTTGCGATGCCATCGAGCTCAGCAGCGCGAATGACATCCGGAGGGACCCGGGGTTCGCCGGGAGCTTTGTGACAGGGCCGGGCTTCGGGGGCAGGACCGCTACCGCTGACCCGCAGCCCGCGAGGATCACCAGGGCCATCAATCCTGCCAGGACTCTTGATACCCGCATGATCGCTCCCTCCGCTGACTGCCACTCCAGACCGTATGACGAAAGTCGGGCACGGGCGGTTCCTGGCGCGCACACTGTCATATTTCTCGGGGCCGCCCGTATCTGGATACGGGGGCAGTCCCGGTGGCGCAGCCGCGGCGTCCAATGACGTCGTTCGTTTTCCACGCTTCTGTACACTTCTTGACCTTGTGCCGATGCGGTCTGACCCCACCTGCGCAACATACCTTTTGATATACTCTGGCAGGCTGAGCAATCCACCAGGAGAGCGTGATGCCGGACACGGTCATCAAGACGAGCGAACTGACGAAACTCTACGGGACGGTTGTTGGCGTCCGCGACCTCGAGCTCGAGGTGGAGCGCGGGGAGGTCTTCGGGTTCCTGGGCCCGAACGGCGCGGGCAAGACGACGACCCTCCGCCTGCTGATGGGGCTGCTGCGGCCGAGTGCCGGGAAAGCCGACGTCTTCGGACTCGATGCATGGAAGGACAGCGTCGCGGTCAAGGAGAAGGTCGGGTACCTCCCCGGTGAAGCCGCCCTCTACGAGCGCATGACGGGCGTCGGGCACATCAAGTTCGTCGCGAACTTCAACGGCAACGGGGAGGAAGAAGGCTTCAACCTCGCGGAGCGGCTCGAGCTCGAGCTCGAGCGGAAAGTGCAGACCTTTTCGCGCGGCATGAAGCAGAAGCTCGCCATCATCCTGGCGCTCATGAAGAATCCGCCGCTCATCATCATGGACGAGCCGACGAACGCCCTGGACCCCATCACCCAGAAGCTTCTCTACGACATTCTGAACGAGAGGCGCAACGACGGGGCGACGATCCTCTTCTCCTCGCACAACCTTCCCGAGGTAGAGCGGATGGCGGACCGGGTCGGCATCATCAGGCAGGGGACGCTTGCCGGCACGGAGCGCATAGAGGACATGAGAGCCAAGCGCCTCCGCAACGTGGAGGTCATCTTCGACGGAGAGCTGCCGGCCGGCCTGGCGCTTGAATCCCTGCCGGGGGTGACCGGCATCGAGACGCTCGGCAACCGCATCCAGTTGAAGCTGAAGGGGGACATCAACCCTCTGATCAAGCTGGTTGCGCAATATGACGTCGCTGACTTCAGCGTGACGCACGCGAGCCTGGAGGACGTCTTCCTCGAGTTCTACGAGGAGGCGGGCGTTGACACCGGTGGCTCGAGCCCTGAAGGTGATGCGCCATGAGCCGCACCGTCTTCAACAAGATCGTGAGCGAGCGCTGGCGCGGCACGCTGGTCTACGCGCTGGGCATCCTCGGTTACCTGCTGATGATCGTGGCCGTCTATCCGACGTTCAAGAAGACCATGACCGCCAAGTCACAGTTGCTCAAGGACTACCCGAAAGCTGTCCTGCAGTTCTTCGGGGTGAAAAGCATCAACGCGGCGTCGTTCAACAACTACATCACCATCGAGCTGCTGGGCCTGATCTGGATCGTGATCATGGCGGCGTTCGTGATCGCGTGGACGCGGGCGATGATATCCGGCGAGATACACGACGGGACGATGGAGCTTCTGCTGTCGCAGCCGGTCGCGCGGTGGCAGGTGCTGACGAGCGAGGGAACTGGCCTGCTGGTCGGCATCGTCTCGCTGGCCGTGGTCACCGCCGTCGGGAGCATGGCGCTCGGCGCGGCGTTCGGGGCGAAGGTCTCATACTCGGGGTTCGCGGTGTTCCTGCCGCTCGGGATCTGCCTCGGGCTGGCGATGGCGGGTTACTCTCTTCTGTTGTCCGCGCTGGTGAACGATCCCAGGCGGGCGGTCATGGCATCAGCGGGGCTGACGCTGCTGTTCTACCTCATCCACTTCGGTGGTACTTATTCGAAGGTCATCGACAAGATCGACTGGTTCGGCATCTTCCACTACTACAACCCCCTGGCCACGCTGGACAGCGGCACCGTGCCGGTCAAGAGCATCCTGCTGCTGCTGGCGTTCGCTGTGGTGGGCTTCGGCCTGTCGCTGTGGGTCTTCCAGCGCAA
>Ga0209429_10001327_pt1 | contig 15531 bp, 15 predicted proteins | sample BarGraNGADG00212_3_FD_184493 | JGI IMG/M metagenome (GOLD analysis project Ga0209429, IMG submission 184493) | Arctic peat soil microbial communities from Barrow, Alaska - Barrow Graham LP Ref core NGADG0004-212 (SPAdes) (version 2) | ecosystem: Environmental > Terrestrial > Soil > Wetlands >... | reverse complement strand
CGGCACTTTCAGGAACTCAGCAATCGATACTACTTGCAGATGAACGTCAACAAAGGGTCAGCGGCAAATATCCGCCGGACAATCTATCCCTTCCATTTGCAAACTACCACAAATTGCACTTCCCGTGTGGTAGTTTATGCATTCTTGCTGTAGTTCATATTCTTTTCCACTTTGCACTTCTGCCGGTACCGAGGGATATAATGATTTCTTCGTCTTTCATTTTCGCCATGACTCTTTCAATCGTTCCCAGTGAAATATCCGGATACTTTTCATGAATCTCTGCTTTGGTAAACAATCCGATTGTCTCTTTTATACCCATTCGGACCCTGTCTTCTTTATTCATTTTTTGTTCAGTCACGATCACAACCCTATTTTCAAATTCACGGTATGCTGCCAGAATGATCCCCAGCATATAGCGTATGAATTCCCATGAGTTATTTCTATTTTCATGCCAGTTTTGAGAGCTTGCCTGAAGCGCATCATAATAATTGTCTTTTGTCTTTTCAATCATCGACTCCAAGCTAATATACTTTCCAACAAAATAACCGCATCTATATAAAAGAAGAAGCGTCAGGAGACGGCTCATTCGACCGTTCCCATCAATAAACGGATGAATGCACAGAAAGTCCAAAACAAATTGCATGTCTAAAATGAGTGGGTCCGTTACTTCTCTTTCGAGCGCACGATTATATGCTGCACACAGATCGTTCATTGCCTGCCGCGTTTCAAATGCAGAAACGGGCTTAAACCGGACGCGTGTCTTCCCGTCAACACCCGTCTCTTCAATCGTATTATCTGTATTCTTGTAGTGTCCACCCGAGCTTTGCGGCAGATAGCGATACAGATACCCGTGAAACTGAAGAATATAATTGGGAGTAATCTGGATATAGTCGTGACTTTCGTGAATCATATCCAGACAAAAACGATAACCAAGTATTTCTTTCTCATCCCTGTTGCGGGGTTCAACCTTCTCAGCAGTTAAATCCTGTAATCGCTTATCCGAAGTAAAAATACCCTCGATACGGTTTGATGCGGCAGTACTTTGAATCCTGGCGACTTGGGAGAGCTTTTCAAGGATATCCGACTTCTGTTTATAAAACAGCTGCTGTTTCCCCTTATATTCGTTGATCTGAGACAAATACATGACAACGTCATTAGGAATAGAAGCTTTCTGAAAAGAATCGTAATTAAATGTTTTCATGCTAATCTCCTTGCAGCAAACTACCTCGCGCGACCATAAACTACCTCAAATCATATCATAATTGGGTTAGTTTGTCCGAATGTTAATACTGGCTCATATTTTTTCTTGTTTTTCGAATTTTGTGTAAGATGCTTCAAAAGCTGCAAAAGTAAATCTTTTCTGAATTTGACATTCAACACGAAATTCAACACACCCAATATAGATCCCTTTGATATAAGGCTTTTTGGGGTTATTTCAAAGGGTTCGATTCCTGTTCGAAGCGCCAAACATGGAAACCGCCTGTAATGGGCGGTTTTCTATTTGCAGGGGTTTTCGGGTTTTAATAAGTGCAAATTTCGCCCTGAAAACGCTTGAATTTACACTAAAATGTATCCTTTTCCCAATAAATTCAATATGAAATCCAACACGGAATATCAGTTGCTATGTGTTGTGGCTCCGCTAAAAGTTATACCTAGCCAACGGTATAGGTGAAATGGCAGGCCTTGATGAGGAAGCGCGCCGTACAATGGCACATCTGGATGCAGTCAGCAATACTACCAAAGCGATCACTAAAGGCGTTGCAATCGGCAGTGCCGTTATTGCTGCCGTTTCCTTGTTCGGTTCATTCCTTACTGACATTACCCGGGTTCAGACACAAATAGGTGTTGCCGATAGTTTGCGTATCATGTGATCAAAGTCATTAACATGGTTGCCCTGCTCTTTGCTCCGATATTTGTCAAATACAACGGCACAAATGCAGGTATGCTAACTGTAGTCATTATTTGCCTGTTAATTATTGCCGGTGCGATTATATTCTCAAAACGCGGCGGTTTTTTCAAAAGAGCCGAAGTGGAAGACGGAGACATCAATTTTTGAAAATCAAAAACAAAATATGAATGGAGCCTCGGAAAACATTTTTCGGGGCTCTTTTCTTTTGTACGACTGCAACAGGCATTTACTACACGGAGCAAATCCCTCAATGGTCCACTTAATGAGAACCAACAGTAACAAATATGAGAATAGCGGCAACAATAACAAGAATCGGTACACCAATCCAAAGGAAAAGACTGAATGTGAATAATTTCTTTTCAGCTTTCTCTTCTTCTTTTCTTTTATTAGCTATTTGTTGCTTTTCGAGTTCCAGTTGTTCTTTGTATTTTTCTATTGCTAATTTATTCTCGAGTTCTTGTTTTTTCAGTTTTTCATTCGTATACATTTTATAATTTTCAACAATTTTTTCCTTTACGTCAATTGGCATCAGATAGTCCCGCTCCGACTCTAATACTTTTTCAAAACAATTGCTCATTATATCATTCCAATCAATACCCTGACCACTTCTTTCATATTCTTCAATTTTTTGTTCTGCCTGAAGAAGCAAATTATCAATTTCTCTTTTTTTGAATGCTTCAGATCCGCTATCCTCCATTTGTATGCTGTTAATTCCATCTATTCCCTGAAACTTGCTGCCGCAATACATGCAAAATCTATTTCCCGAAGTATCAACCATTTGAATGGCACAGCCGCAACTCGGGCATTTTATGTTAACAAAAGCCATTGCATTTACCTCGCATTTCTTACGTTCAATTAGTATCCTTATCAGAATTTTAACATGAAAAAGATGCAAGTGGCAAAGAAAAGCAGGACCCCGCCTGAAGCAAGAATGATTTATTCACCACAAAACATCCTTTTTACTGCTGTTCATCAACAATTGTCTGCACTCTGTCAAAATATCAGCGTCATATTCCGGCACACTCGACTGCAGAAAGGATCATGGGAAGAATAAAAACGACCGACTTAGGTATTTTTTTGCCATAAACGCTTATGTAGAACCCCAGTGGTGTAAAAAAAACCAGATTCCCGAAAAATTGTATAAAGATTCCATAACGGAATTCACCGGCTAGAATATGCGGCCAGTATATTGCAAAGAATCCGTATAGCGGAATCAGATTAAGGCTTCTTTCCCCGTCAAGATCCATGCTCCGCAGTGTGCCAAACAGCCATATAAGAAGCAACGCATAGGCTAGAAGAAAAACAATAATGGAGCACTTTGATGAAAAAGTGTTGTTTACTTTCCGGAGTCAGCTCATTTTTGCCGAATTTTTCCTGTCTTTTTTGCACTTCGGCCGTTGTCAGACCCACAAACCAAAAAATCGGTTCATCGCCTGCTCAGTCTGTACTGTAGATTTTTATGCAGTGTAAAGAGAATGTAGATATCATATCTTGAGCAAGTCAACGGCTTCAACTTCTTCAGACAGCCACATGAAGTGACACAATCAATTGTTGGTACAGTTCATAATGAAGACGTCATGTTATTTTTATACCGAATATTTTCTGCGCATACGAGCCGACAACGATCATGTCATTGTACGCGGAAGGCGAAGCTTCGACATTCAGCCCGAGGGAAATCACATCGAGATCCGCCCCCGTTCTCGGGTCAAACAGGTGCATATCTCCAACGGAATCACAGAAAATGCCATAGGTTTTGCCGTCATTTCCTTTGATACTGATGGGAGAACTCCAGCTGTATGCAGTCAGATCACGGGACCAGACTGCCTTGCCGGTAACCTTATCCAAAGCCACCAGTGTTCCGGTACTGCCGCTTTTGGTCTTGCAGACATTGAAGATAACCAAATCACTGATATCATCTTTTCCGACAAGCGGAGTGGCCAGCATTCCACCATGAAGGACGGAATCAAAAATACATGGGATACTGTACTCCCATATGACCTCTCCAGTCAGTGCATTGAACTTTCTTAAGTTGCAGTCGTCGCCTGTCTTGGAAGTTCCCTCACACCGTTGGTCGACCATATTGCCATGATACAGGAAAACACCGTCCGCCGTCTCTTCGAGTACGACCGTTGCATCAGCGTCATCTTTCGTGTTGTACATCCAGACCGGTTCGAGTGTGTTGATATCCATACAAACAACTGTCCCGCCATTGTCGGAAAAGTAGAGCAGATTCCGGTACATAGCCGGTGAACTTTCTATCCCGTACCACTTGTGATAAGAAAGCTTGTAGGCAAACTTTGTGACTTCCGGGTTGATGGTAATTGTCTTGGCCACAGGATCGTATATTGTGTTGAGTTTGCTTTTGTATAGAACTCCGTTTTCTCCCGGTTCAATCAGGGTGTCGCTTTGTCTGTCAATGATTGTGGACGGGTCGAAAGCACCCCACGTACGGTATGCCACGGGATCCGCTCCGGGGATTCCGTAAATTTCCTTGTTCTGAATCAGATCAAACATGCGGTATTTGAACGCTCCGATTTTCCCGTTCGTATCATTAAGCCCCTGACCTGTATAGAACAAAGGATATCCTCGGGGATCCACCGAACCGGTGCCTTTAAACCCGTAGCCGACATAAATCGGGTCACGTGTCTGTTTTCCGGTAGCCAGATCCAGAAAATAGATATTTCCATCAAAAACCGGATAGATAACTTCCACCAGGTCCGTGTTTTTAAATTCTTCTTTGATGCCCATGATCTGACGGGTCTCCGCAGGCCAGTGCACTAAAAGCGGCTGCCCTGTCCACCCGGATCCCGGCCAGTAACTTCCTGTGCCGCTGATGGCTCCGTCATCCTGGGTCCAGACGATTTCCAGCTTCTTCTGCACAATATCCGCCGAACCAAAGCTCGGTGCGTTGCGGAAATTATTGCCGCGAAAGGTCAGTACGCCTTCAATATCCGTGAACCCTGCCGGAGAGGGAAAAGCAATGGTAGTGTCCGATATATAGTTTTTTAGCAGGTCCGTACCATTCTGGTAAATCTTCCAACTGATATTTCCGTTGTCTGCAGCAAAAGTCTTCGAAAACGAACCGTCAGCTTTGGCTGTGGCTGGAATATAACCGGGAAGGCTCTGAATCGGAATGAGTAATTTGGACGGATCTGTTTCGATCACTGCAGCGGTAGGGGTTGCAGCTGCACTCGTAGTCTCACTTGAGGATGCAGACGACACGACGGAAGCTTCAGATGACGCATTTACAGAAGTTGAAGCATTTGCGGTTCCTAGTGGTCTGCCACCAAACAAGCCCAGAGAAAAGGCTGTGAATATTGTCACAGCAACCAGACACCCGGTAAATATTGTTAATTGAATAAGCCTCCTCTTTTGCCTTTTGACACTGCTTTGTGTCCTCATGGAATCCTCCTCGTGCTTCAACTATCCTTTGACATTCATGTCCTTCTGTTTGTTTCTCCAAACTATAGCATTGTCGTACTGGCAATAATATTTAATTGTATCCAACGATTCACATAGTAAACAGGAAGCTAAATACCATGAATATTGATAGTCCTACAAGAATTATGATTGTTAACCATCCAATGACGTTTTGGAACAGCTTATTCGTGTGTTTTCCCATAACTGATTTTTTGTTAATTATTATCATCATACTAATCAAAACAATAGGTAAAAGAATACCGTTAATCCGTTGTGACCACAGGGATATTGCAACCAGAGGAGCGTTGGGAATGAGAATGATGCCTGCCCCAATAATAATGATAAATGTGTACAGCCAGTAAAACTGCGGTGCTTCTTTCCATTTCTTATCAATGCCTGCCTCAAATCCAAAAGCTTCACACACGTAAAATGCTGTAGCAACCGGCAAGATGGTTGCGGCAAATATGGATGCAATAAATAGTCCGAAAGCAAATACCATGGAAGCAAGATTTCCTGCCAACGGAGCAAGTGCACCGGCTGCATCTGCTGCATCGGTAATTTGCTGTCCATGAACAAACAAGGTTGAGGCGCACGCAACCATAATAAAGAATGCGACTACAACGGTAGCAACACTCCCGATAACTACATCCATTACCGTATATTTGTATTGTTTGATGGTCAGCTTTTTCTCAATTACTGCTGATTGCATATAAAACTGCATCCAGGGAGCAATCGTTGTTCCAATAATTCCTATAACCATTGCAGTCCAGGGATAATCGCCTTTTATCTCAGGGCTTACCATTGCATGACCTATCGACGGCCAGTCCGGACCGGCCAGCATCGCTGATATAACATAGGATAGAAGCGCCGCGCTGAAAATGAGAAATATTCTTTCCGCCATCTTGTACGTTCCTTTTACCACCATAATCCATACGACAAAGGCGACTATCGGAACAGCAACATATTTATTGACCCCAAAGATCTGCATACTTCCGGCAACTCCGGCAAATTCCGTGGCTGTATTGAGCAGATCGGCTATTAACAGGGCAATAAAAATGACAAACGTGAGCTTAACCCTTGCATTTTCACGGATAAGATCAGCCAGTCCTTTGCCTGTCACGATACCCATTCTCGCATTCATTTCCTGCACGACAACCAGAACAATGAAAGCAGGAACGAGAGTCCAAAGCATGTTATATCCATAGGTTGCTCCCGCTACGGAATACGTAGTAATGCCGCCGACATCATTATCCACACTGCCTGTAACAATCCCTGGCCCAAGAACCGCAAGGAATATCAGTACTTTTTTCCAAAGAGTTGATTTGCGTGTATTGATTAATTCTTTCGTTTGCATGAAGCCTCCTGTCAAGACCTTCTTCTTCTGGATTTCATCAAGTCATGCACCACATCCTCAATAACTACCACACCCATCATGTGCTTCTCACTATCTACAACAGGAACGCATAAAAGGTTGTACTTAGTTATTATTTCACTCATCAAGTTGATCCTGTCATCGTCGCAAACGCTAATCACCTCAGTTATCATAATATCTTTGAGAATTGCTTCCGGTTCGGAAACAACCAAATCCCGCAGGGAAATCATGGCTGTGAGTCTGAACTGCTCATCAAGAATGAACATCGAATATATCCAGCTTGCTTCTGGTTTTAATCGCCGCAACTCCTTAAGTGTTTGGTCCACCGTCCAATATTCACTAAAAGAGATATAGTCCGTTGTCATAATTGTTCCAACGGTACCATCATCATATTCCATGAGTTCGCGCACTTCTTTTGAGGCGTTTATCTCCATCTCCTGCAATAATTCTTCCGCTTTATCGTCTTCCAATTCATCAAGAATATCAGCGGCTTCGTCAGCAGGCATGATTTCAAGAATATCCGCAGCATCTTCCGTACTCATATTTCGGATAACGCATACCTGCGCTTCAGATTCCAGTTCCTCTAATACGTCTGCAGCACGTTCATCATCCAGGGATGTAAATATGGCCATTTGGGCATTTTGGTCAAGATCTTCAATAATGTCCGCCAAATCCGACGGATTCAGTCTGGAAAGTTTCTCATAAGCTTTGGTAAGTTTGATGCCTGTATAGGTTGTACTCGAGAAATCGATTGCTCCGATATCATCCCAAAGAATGAATTTAGCTGGAATATTTGCTTTGAAAAGACTCAGAACTACGCTCAAAGGCTTGGCAACACTGAGTCTTCGCAAAAGTCCCTCAAGGCCAACGTCAACAGCAACCGCTATTGTCCCAACAGTAAGAGTGGCCAGCCTGATATCATTTACTCTGTATATTTTTTTGCCGTTGATATCAATAATCTGCCTGTCCAATACGTTTTCTTTGAGAAATACGAGATTCTCAGCGGGTGTTTCAGATGGTATATTGCATGCACTTACCAGCACATATTGTCTTTTGCTCTTATCAATGGAAAAATGAGAAAAATCAAGAAGCTGCGTCCCTTGACTTGTTTTCACACGGATCGCAACTATCATGGGCTTAGGCAGAGTCATATCAATGGCAAGGTCTTTGAGTCTGCCAATTTTATCGCCTTCCGGTGTTATCACTTTGGCATTCTCTACTCGGCTGAGGTAGAAAGTGGAGATGTTCATGGATTAGCCCTCCTTTTGATATGGATGGGTCAACGGAAAAGGGTTCAGGCCAGTGACGTCTCGCCCGTATTTCAAAATTTCGGATCAAGTTGGTTTTGCTTTCAAAGATCAAAATACATTTAGATTTATTACTATTGCTTCAAAAGTGCTGAAAAATCATTTTGGATATCCTTAGCTGATCGATATCGTTCGTCGAGTCCCATCAGTCTTCTCAGAAATCTCAATTCCCTTTCATTAACGTCAAGTTCGTTATACCATCGTTTTCCCCATGGTTTTCTGCGGAATCTTTTTTTCTGATAGGATGAATAGTAAAGCTGCAACAGCAGTTCCACTAAGCATGAAAAATCATCTTCCACTTTGCATTTACTATCATCAATGTAATGTGCACGTTCAAAATTCACAAGATGCAGCTCATTATTCTTCAAAATCGCATTAGATATATTAATATCCCTATGTACAATGTTTTGCCTATGAAGATAACCGAGAATATCCAGCAGCATCTGACAAATGTCATGGATTTTGTTCTGACTAAATTGATATTTATCTTGAGTGATAATCTGTTCTAATGTCTTCCCCTCAATATATTCCAGTACATAGCCGTTTATACCGTCCAAATCGATCCTGTTTTTCGTCTCACTAAGCTTATTAATGATAGTATACTCATTAATTTTCGTGCCGGGCTGGTATTTTTTCACCAAAATGGACGTACGATACATCATAAACACCCCGGCTTTCTGATGTGAAATTCACAAACAAATTATTGCTTCCCATTGCCTTGCTTCTCATCCTTTTGATATTTTTGGGTAAAAAAATACCTATGGAACTTTTTACTGTCCCACAGGTATGCAATAACCTGCTGCCAAAATTGGCCCAGCCCCACGAACTATAAAAGTTCATCGCCTGCTCAGTTTGTACTGTAGCTCATATGCAGTGCAAAGAGAATGTCTATTTATAGCATAGTCAGCTGTACATCGTCAAGATCTAACATTCTTTCTCGTGATGTCTCTCGTGATGCCTCATGATAACCGATTCAATTATGTTCTTTTGCCGGAATCAATAATACGGAAGCCTCTGCATGACGAGCAACATTATGGCTGACACTTCCAATAAACAATTCTTTCACATATCCTCTTCCCTGGCTGCCCAAAACAACAAGCTGCACCGGACGATTCTTCACCACTCGGATAATCTCCTTTGACGCATTACCATATCTTACGATCATATCCACTTCAACAGCCGCTTCTTTTTGCAGAACTTCTTTCATGGAGGCCAGTCGATCTTCATCTGTTCTATTGAATTCATCGAGTCGACTCAATAAACGAGGCTCAATACGGGTCTGCTCCTGCACATGCATCAATGTAACTTTTTGTGCGCCTGCCCTTACGAGTTGTTTTACAATCTGGAAGGCCTGATCTGCGGTCTCAGAAAAATCCGTCGGGAAAAGGATATGCTCATTATACCGGCATCGCATAGGCTCTATATTTGATATTCCTAAAACCATGATTTCCGCCAGCCTGATAATGAAAATGGGCTTACGGCAGCAATGCGTAATCTCATAAGCAACTCCACCCGTCAAAGACTCATTTATCAGTGAACTTGTCTGGGCCCCGACAACAATCAAAGAGGACTTTTCTTCTTCCGATATTTGGATTATCTCGTTTTTTGTAAGTCTGTCAACGATCCTGGTTTCCACCTTGAGCCCCTGCTTTTCGAGTGGTTGCCGCAGTTCCTGAAGATATTTTTCCAACTGGGGATTCGTATGACGCAATTTAGTACTATTTTCTTCCTGTAAGGTAAGACCCAGAAGGAGAAGGCATTCGCGGGTCCCAAACGCCTTAAGTCCATCCATGCTTTTTACAACTGCATATGCACCTGATGAGAAGTCAGTTGCGATTAATATTTTGCTGAACATATGCATACCTTCTTTCATTTACATATTTGATGCGCTATTTTTGATGAATACAGATTTGAAATATTACCCTTGATATCTGGTTATGACCGCCTGTCTTTTATCATAAATGAAACAACCAAGGCAACCGGAAAAAGCAGAACACTAAAAATATACCATTTGGTAAAGTTTCTGCCTTTCTGAAAGGCTTTGACCGAAGGCCATGTCGCAAATAGGGCCAGCAGCATTAATCCACATGTGCCAAATAATCCAATTGTTGTAATTATATTATTACCAAACTGCATCAAAAGTCACCTCCGTTCATTTTGATCAAAGCAGTTCACCGTATTTTCTGATAAACATGGTTTTCTGGAAAGTTGCCAGGGCCATGTAGCAAAGGATCATTCCTACAAGCCAGGGAAAATATGTCAGCGGCATACCGGACATTCCCATTGCTGCGCCAAAAGGTGTGTATGGAATGATGGTGCCTGCCGTAATTGATAGAGTCGTGAATAACAGAACCGGGAATGATGCCCTACTCTGAATGAAAGGTATTTTGGGAGTGCGAATCATATGGATGACTAAAGTCTGCGACCAGAGACTCTCAACAAACCATCCTGCGTTGAAAAGTGACATGAACAGAATGCTGTTGACGCCCGGAGAACCATAGGGCCCGCCGCAGACGGACGGACAGATAATGAAAAACATGATGATATACGTAGTCACATCAAACACAGAACTTGTCGGACCGATCCAGATCATAAACTTGCCGATGGATGAAGCATCCCATTTTCGAGGTTTTTTCAAATAATCTGCATCCATATGGTCCCAGGGAATCGAAGTGCATGACAGATCATAGATAAAATTCAACACAAGAATCTGTATCGGCAGCATGGGTAAAAATGGGAGAAAAGCACTGGCTGCGACAACGGAAAACATATTGCCGAAATTCGAACTGGCTGTCATCTTGATATATTTGATGATGTTTCCAAATGTCTTTCTGCCTTCGATAACCCCGTCACTTAGGACCTTCAGGTCCTTTTCCAGCAAAATGATATCGGCCGACTCCTTTGCAATATCAACTGCAGTATCAACTGAGATAGCAACATCTGATTCCCGCATGGCTGATGCATCATTGATTCCGTCCCCAAGGAAACCGACGACATGACCATTTTCACGAAGTATTTTGACGATACGAGCCTTTTGCTGTGGTGCCAGTTTGGCAAACACACTTACCTTCTCTGCTTCGACGGCTAATGTCTTATCATCCATCTGATCAATTTGACTGCCAAGAAGGAGATTCTCCGCGTTTATCCCAACCTGATTGCATATAAACCTGGATATTGCATCATTGTCACCTGTCAGAATTTTCACGGATATGCCATATTCATTCAAGGCTTGAATAGCCGATTTGGCCGTTTCTTTGGGCGGATCGAGAAACGCAACATACCCCATAAATGTCATGTCTACTTCATCTTTTACGGAAAATTCCCCAACTGCTGAAGGGTCGTTTTTCTGGGCTACAGCAAGTACACGCATACCCTGATTATTTAGCTTATCTACATGCTGAAGGATTTCTGTTCTGATTTCGGGAGTCAACTCCATGGCCTTACCGTTATATTCTGCACAGGAAGAAATGCTCAGCATTTCTTCGACAGCACCCTTAGTGATCATCTGGGTTTTGCCGTCTGTATCTTTGATAATGACACTCATCCGCCGTCTGTTGAAATCAAAAGGGATTTCATCTACTTTTGTGTAGCTGCCGATTTCCGGTTTGAACGCTTCTTCCTCTCCATGAGACAAAATAGCGATATCCATCAGATTCTTCAAACCGGTCTGATAATAGCTGTTAAGAAAAGCATGACGAAGAACGCGCGGGTCCTCTTCTCCGCGCACGTTCAAATGGTATTCCAGAACTACCTTGTTTTGCGTTAGTGTGCCGGTTTTATCCGTGCACAGGATATCCATCGCGCCAAAATTCTGCATGGAATCCAAATGTTTGACGACCGTTTTTTTGCGTGACATTGCCACAGCACCTTTAGCAAGATTGGTTGTGACAATCATCGGCAGCATTTCAGGAGTGACACCCACGGCTACTGACAAAGCAAAAAGGAGCGCTTGAAGCCAGTTGCCTTTTGTAAACCCGTTTATGAAGAAGACGACGGGAACCATTGCGACAATAAAACGTACAAGAACCCAACTGACAGAATTGATACCTTTATCAAAACTGGTTGCACCGCGCTTTCCGGTAATGGACTTAGCCATTGATCCAAAACAAGTCCGGTCTCCGGTTGCCACGACTACACCAATTGCCGTACCGCTAACAACGTGACTGCCCATAAAACCGATGTTAAGCAATTCAAACTGGTTTTTTGTTTCTTTTTGGTTTATGCCATCATATTTTTCTACTGGATCACTTTCACCTGTAAGTGTTGCCTGGTCAATAAACAAGTCCTTAACGGCAACAAAACGCAGGTCTGCCGGTATCATATCTCCGGCAGACAAATGAACAATATCACCGGGAACAATTTCAGAGAGCGGAATGTCCACCTTACCTTTGTCAGCACGTTCAACTAAGGCGGTCGTATGAACCATTGCCTTAAGTTTTTCTGCAGCCTTATTTGACCGGTTCTCCTGTACAAACCGAAGCATCCCGCTCATGAAAACCATAGAGAAAATAAGAATGATCGTTCGGAAGCTTTTTTGCTCTGCATAGATGATATCCGTAAATATCGAAATCACAACCAGCACAAAAAGGACCATCGTAAAGGGGTTTACAAACGCCTTTATCAAACGTCTGACAGTACTTTCCGGTTTTTCATGAGAGATGACATTGCGGCCATATTTTGTCTGCAGTTCGGTCGCTTTTGACTGGGAATTTCCTTTTAACGTTACATCCAATGCGCGGAGCAAATCATCATTTTCCAGTTTGCTTGCGGCCTTCAAATCCAAAGGAGGGGGAGCGAAGGAATTGGCATTGCCATCACGTGTGTCTTTGGATTTTTCCATTGACTTGACCTCCTTTGTTTGCGAACCTGTTTTGCTTTTCTCAATAGGATATAAATAGTTTATACCACTGACTAATCCTGTCAAGAAAATCGGAGATTTGTCTCAATGGGTTAGGTTGTCCGAATTCTAATACTGGCTCATATTTTTTTCTTGTTTCTTGAATTTTGCATAAGATGCTTCAAAAGCTATAAAATTCAATCTTTTCTGAATTTGATTTTCAACACGAAATTCAACACACAAATCAAAGATCCCTTTATTTCAAGACTTTTTGGGGTTATTTCAAAAGGTTCGATTCCTGTTCGAAGCACCACACAAAAAAGCCGCCTGTAATGGGCGGTTTTCTTATTTAAAGGAAGGAGTGATGCAATCTTTCATGATTGGGAGTACCTCAGCATTAATGAGTGTAATTGATCATACGGATTGTTTCGCCAACTTCTCTTTCAATCGCTGCTTTCATCTGTTCGGCATGCGGACAGGCAAATCCAATAGGATTTCCTTTAGTGATGCACGAAGCCATGACAATCGTATCAGCGCCACGGCGGACCATTTCGGCAGCGCGTGTAACCGCTTTCTTGCCGGGACAACCGCCGCACGTATTGACGCCAATAAGCTCAATGTCTTCCGCAACACCTTCGAAGGCAAGTTTTTTTAAATTCATAACCTTGAAGCATGTGGTTGCCGGACACATATCCTCGGTTTGCAAGCATCTGATTAATCCAATTTTCATAATAATCCTCCTCCAAAAAATGGATGCGGTGTAGTTCTCCCCTACTCAACACAAGAAAACAGAGAGAAATTCAATTGTTAATGATCGTCGCCATCTCTTTTTCCATCTGTTCAATCATCGCTTCCCGCATCAGTATGCAAGCTTGCAGGGACTTGGGATTATCCAGGTGATAATAGATCTTCGTTCCGGCGCGGCGGGAAGCAACAATACCTTTTTCACGCATGATCGCCAGATGTTGGGAGATATTCGGTACATTTACGTCCATCTGCACAGCAATTTCTTCAACACAAAGTTCTGATTCCCCTAAGAGGAACAGGATCTCGATTCGCTTTGGATTAGCCATGAATTTGCAAAAGTCAGCATGCATGCGATACAGTTCTTTCGAGTCTTCCATCCTGCCTACTCCTCGCTTCCTGAGATAATTCTGTGCAGTTGACTGACCGTCTGATCGATCTCGTCTCGCGTTGTCTTGCGGCCCAAGCTAAATCGAATCGCGCCTAACCCGTCGGCTTCGTCAATGCCCATCGCTTTAAGTACAGGAGACAAAGAGGTTTGCCCGGCATGACAGGCAGAGCCCGTTGATGCGGCCACATCATTCATTTTATCCAGGATCTCATACCCTCGGTGCCCTATAAAGCTGACATTTAATGTATTGGGCAGGCGTTCGACCGGATGGCCGTTCAGTACAACCTGATTATGAAAAATCTGCTTCAACTGTTCCCAAAAATATTGAGTCAGTTCACGGATTGCTTGATCCTGCATCTTATCCATAGCGATGCTGGCTGCCTCGCCGAGCGCTACGTCAAAAATCACGTTTTCGGTACCGGCTCGCAGACCGCGTTCGTGGCCGGCGCCATGAATAAATGGGTCAATCCGGATGCCCTGTCGAATATATAGCGCTCCAATACCTTTCGGTGCATAAAGCTTATGGCCGGCGACTGTCAGGAAATCAACGTCCATGTCCCTGACGTCGGTTGTGATTTTGCCAACCGACTGTGCCGCATCGGTGTGGAAGAGAGCACCATGCCGGTGAGCGATCGCCGCAAGTTCTTTGATAGGTTGAATTGTGCCTGTTTCATTGTTGGCATGCATAACACTGACCAGTAGTGTTTGGTCCGATATTACTGCTTCCAGATCGGCCGGCCGAACCTGTCCATAGGAATCCACCGGCAAGTAGATAATCTCATAGCCTTCTTCCTCGAGATAGGTACAGACTTTCAAAACGGAAGGATGCTCAATTGCAGAGATTATGATTTGATTGCCCTTCTCTTTATATTTCCAGGCAATACCCTTGATGACCATGTTGTTGGACTCACTGCCGCCACTAGTGAAGATGATCTCGTCCGGTAATGCATTCAGCAGCGAAGCCAATTGTTTCCTAGCCTGTTCCACAGCTTGTTTTGCCGTCTGGCCTAACATATGGCTGCTGGACGGATTACCGTAATGCTCAAAAATGTATGGCATCATAGCCTGTGCCACTGCCGGGTCAATCGGGGTTGTAGCATTGTGGTCCAAATAGATCATGCCCATCACTTCCTTTCCATACTTGCGAAGTTTCGCAAGTATATAGACATCATAACATATATGGTTTTGTTTCGACAAGCAACACATTCACAACGAATTCTTGAAAGTAACTATTGGAGTAAATGTCGTTCACTCAAAAAAGCCACCCAAACGATCTGTCCGGATGGCCGCTATGGGCTTACGTGTTATTTTCTTAATTCTGACTTTTTCCTTGCATATTCTTCTTCGTTTACTTCACCCCGGGCATACCTTTCATTCAAAATTTTTAAAGCAATTCCGGTATCCTGCTGTATATCGTTGTTCGTGATTGGTTGGACTGGCTGTATATGTCTCGTCAAAGCGACAACCCAATAAATGAAAAGTCCAAAAATTAGTAATCCGCCGATCATCATAAAAATACCTCCTCCCCAAAACATGTGGTTACTTATGCCA
>Ga0209429_10001325_pt1 | contig 15536 bp, 7 predicted proteins | sample BarGraNGADG00212_3_FD_184493 | JGI IMG/M metagenome (GOLD analysis project Ga0209429, IMG submission 184493) | Arctic peat soil microbial communities from Barrow, Alaska - Barrow Graham LP Ref core NGADG0004-212 (SPAdes) (version 2) | ecosystem: Environmental > Terrestrial > Soil > Wetlands >... | reverse complement strand
TGTACCGGTGGCTGCTGGACCAGGGAGTCACGTTCCGCTTCGACACCGAGGTCACCGACATCGACTTCGCGATCACCGCCGACCGCAAGCAGGCCACCGCGATCCACTGGATCAGCGAGGGCGCCACCGGCGGCGTCGAGCTCGGCGAGAACGACCTGGTGCTCACCACCATCGGCTCGCTCACCGAGAACTCCGACAACGGCGACCAGCACACGCCCGCGAAGCTCGACGAGGGCCCGGCCCCGGCCTGGGACCTGTGGCGGCGGCTGGCGGCCAAGGACCCGTCGTTCGGGCACCCGGACGTCTTCGGCGCACACATCGCCGAGAGCAAGTGGGAGTCGGCCACCGTCACCACGCTCGACACGCGCATCCCCGCCTACATCGAGAAGATCGCCAAGCGTGACCCGTTCAGCGGCCGGACCGTCACCGGCGGGATCGTCACCGCCCAGGACTCCGCCTGGCTGCTCAGTTGGACCGTCAACCGCCAGCCGCACTTCAAGAAGCAGCCCAAGGACCAGATCGTGGTCTGGGTGTACTCGCTGTTCGTCGACGTCCCAGGCGACTACGTGAAGAAGCCGATGCAGGAGTGCACCGGCGAGGAGATCACCCAGGAGTGGCTCTATCACATGGGTGTCCCCGTGGCCGACATCCCCGAGCTCGCGGCGAACGCTGCCACCTGCGTGCCCGTGATGATGCCCTACGTCACGGCGTTCTTCATGCCCCGGCAGGCCGGTGACCGGCCCGACGTGGTCCCGGCCGGCGCTGTCAACTTCGCGTTCCTCGGCCAGTTCGCCGAGACACCCTCCCGGGACACGATCTTCACCATCGAGTACTCGGTGCGCACCGGGATGGAAGCGGCCTACCAGCTGCTCGGCATCGATCGCGGCGTGCCCGAGGTCTTCAACTCCACCTACGACGTGCGCACGCTGCTCGCCGCCGCCAGCCTGCTGCGTGACGGCAAAGAGATCGAGGTGCCCGGCCCGGCCCTGGTCCGCCATCAACTGATGAAGCGGATCAAGGACACCGAGATCAGCGTGCTGCTCAAGGAGCACGGCCTGATTCCCTGACAGAGCGGCAGAACCATGCGCGGGGCCCGGGACACGACGTCCCGGGCCCCGTCGCTGCACTCGCGGCCAGGATCCGGATCAGCAGGTGCCCGGCGGCACAGCCCGCACCCGCCGTCCACCACCCGACCATCACTCACCGGCACTCAAGTCGCTGGCGGGACCGGCACTTGACGACCGTTAAGTTGTGGGCGCGCCAGTTGCGATTTCGTCTGTCGCCGACAGGCTTCCCAAGTTTGAGTCAGCGTCCCGCGGACGAAGAACCGACAAGCGTCGCCGTTCGGGGTCACCCTGGGGACGGTTGCCGCCCGCGACGCCAGAACGTCAGGGGTCGACGTTGCCGAGCGACAGTCGAACGGGTGCCAACACGCCCCGCGCCCGGGCGAGCAGATCCCGTGGCCGCCAGGTAGCTACTTTCAGCCCGCTACAGGGCGGCTTCTCGTGTCTCCAGTAAGGCGTGTTGATCCCCAGTTGAATAGCCGCCTCGTGGGACGTCGGTCAGTAGCGACGCGCGGCCTTTCGTGGCTCTTCGCAATTGAGGGTGTGCTGAGCCGTCCGTGAGTGGTTGGGGGTAAGGGTCGAGGTCCCCCAGGATGGAAGTTCCTCAACTCTCCATGCGGAGGAGCTCGACTTGTTCCACGCTACCTTCGGCGCGCCCGATCTCACGACTTTCTGCAATCTCGACAAGCTGGGGCTGACCGTGACGGGCCAACACATTGACGCCCGCGGGGCGGTGCTTGAGTGCCGGGTCGTTGATGCCGACGACTCGTGTCGGGCGTGCGGTGGCCGGGGTCGCCCTCTGGGAACCGTTACCCGCAGGCTCGCTCATGAACCCTTCGGGGGCGGGCCCCCGACGCTGGTGCTGGTGCTGGTGCTGGTGCGCCGCTACCGGTGCACCCTGTGCGCACGCTTCTGGTTGCAAGACACGTCCGCCGCGGCGCGGCCGCGTGCGAAGGTCTCTCGTGACGGGCTGGCGTGGGCGCTGCGTGCCCTCGTCGTAGACCACCGGTCCATCTCCCGTATCGCCGCGGGCTTGGCCGTGGCGTGGAACACCGCGAACGACGCGGTCCTGACCGAAGGGCACCGGCGGCTCATCAACGACCCGACACGCTTCGACGGTGTCGCCGTGTTGGGAGTCGATGAGCACGTGTGGCGTCACACCAGGCACGGCGACGAGTACGTCACCGTCTTCATCGACCTCACCCCCGTCCGTGACGGCACGGGACCAGCACGGTTGCTCGACATGGTGCCAGGGCGTTCGAAACAGGTTTTCAAGGCATGGCTGGCTGAACGACCCCCGCCATGGGCCGACGGAATCGAGGTGGTCGCAATGGATGGCTTCACGGGCTTCAAGACCGCCACCACCGAGGAACTTCCGCAGGCAGTCGCCGTGATGGACCCCTTCCACGTGGTCCGCCTCGCAGGTGACGCCCTCGACCAATGCCGCAGACGCATCCAACAGCAGCTCCTTGGTCATCGAGGACGAGCAGGCGACCCGCCCTACACATCCAGGCGAACCCTGCACACCGGGATCGCACTCCTCACCGATCGCCCGCGGATGCGGCTGGAACGCCTATTCGCTGGCGATGATCATGTCGAGGTCGAAGCAACCTGGGGTGTCTACCAGCACATGATCACCGCCTACCGCCATGTCGACCGCGCTGCCGGTCGACGCGACCTCGAGCACCTGATCAACTCGCTACACACCGGCATCCCGACCGCGCTCGTCGAGCTGCATCGCCTCGGCCGCACCCTCAACACCCGCGCCCTCCTCGAGACCGGCGGCTTCAGACCACAACTACACCCCCAAAATGCGAAGAGCCGCTAACATTGCCTGGTTGACGGCCGATCGGAGCAGCAACCGAGAGGCACGCCATGAATGGGGCACGTGTGACAACGACCGCCGCGATGGCGCCGCGGACGCGCGCTCGCATCGCTCCGCCCATTGCCGCCATCCTTGCCGGGCTCTTGCTCGCCACGGGACTCACCGTGGTCCAGGCACCCCCCGCCTCCGCGGTTGCGCCCACCGTCGCCGTCAGCCTTTCCGGCGGCAACATTCTGGCAGGCTCGACGGGAAGCCTCACGGTGTCCGCGACCAACTCGGGGGTTGCCGACGGCTTCAACCTGGCGGTATTCCTGGACGTGCCGGTGGGCGTCACATTTGTGAGTTCCTCCCTGGGCACTCCCGTGATCTACGACAGTGTGAACATCCCGCCGGTGCCTCTCCCTGCGGGAATGCAGCGTTGGGTGTGGGAGGACATTTCCGACCTTCCCGCTGGCGGATCCCGCAGCGGCACCGTCACTATCAGGCCAGAGCAGCCTCCGGCCGCCGGTGGCGAGACCCTCGATGAGACCGTGTCTCCCGTGGGCGCGACCGTCGTGATCTCGGCGAGCGCCGGGCTGAGTGGCGACCCGACTTACCTGCCGGTATTCAACGGCTCCACGGGGGTAGGCGGCGCTCCCGCAGTGGCAGAGACGGGATTGGCGGGGCCATCGAATCGCGCCATCGACATCGTCTCGTTGCTCGTGGACCAGGCCGAGCCGAGCCCCGAGGCCGAGCTGCTGCGCGGGGCCCACGACCACGCCACCACCTACACCCTTACCGTCACAGCCACCACAGAGGGCACTACCGACAACAGCGTGCTGGTCGAGTACCTCCCCGCCGGCCTTGAGTTCCTGGGTTGCGCCGACGCCGACAACTCGACCGTGGATCGCGACCTCGCCGATCTTGACGTCAACGAGTACCTCGCGTCTGGGACTCTCGCCGATCCGACCGACGTCACCGTCGATTGTGTACTGCCCACCACAGTGACGACCATCGTGGCCGACGCGACACTCGCGGCCGACTACGGCCTCACCGAGGGCGCGGTCTACACCGAGATCGAGTGGCTGCTCGGCACCCTCGCGGCGGGAAGCGTCACCACCATTCGTTTCGCGGCCGCGGTGCCCCTGCAAGCGAACACCCTCACGTGGGACGGCGCAGAACCCACGCCCGCGTCTGGCCAGCAGGGTTCAAACCTGGACAACAACAACGGCGCCTCGACGCGCCACGGCTTGGGGGCCCCTGTGGACGGCCAGGTGTTCACGAGCGTCGCCGCCGCCACGGGCGACTACCAGGGCGTCGTGCGCACAGGAACCGACCGCGGGGTGGGGGACACCGCGAGCGAGTCAGTGTTTGCCATGGACCTTGCCATCCGCAAGGCGGTCGACGGTGCCGACTCGATGTTTGCGGTGGGCAATGTGGCCGACTTCACCTTGGGGCTCTACGCGTCGGAGTACATGAGCTCTCGCGACATCTGGATCACCGACGAGGTACCCAACGGCCTGTGCCCCTTGTTGCCCGCTGGGTCGTCGTTCACGCTCGATGCGGGCGCCGTCGTTCCCGCCGAATGCGAGGTAGACGGCACCGTCTCAGGAGCGGTGGTCGTTTCGGCCACGGCGCACGCCGATGGCACCTTCACGCTCGTGATGAGGCCCACCGACGGCGGTGACCCTGGCACGTTCACCATCGCCCACAACGGCTCGCACCAGGTCACGTACCAGGCGCTCAACAGGGACTCCTACGTGACCGCGACGGAGTACGGATCCACCACGTCGGGAGACTCGTTCCGCAACGTCGTCTCCTTCAGCGCGATCACCGACGCGATCGCCGAAATCCTCGCCACGTATCCCGTCGAGTCGGCCGTGTGGGACGACTCCGCCGCAAGCATCTCGTCGAACCTCACGACGATCGACAAGCGCATCATGGAGCGGACCGCCGTCGAGCCGGGTCTCGGTGCCGGAGTGGACCCGTGCACGCTCGGCGTCTTCGTGAACGGCACGGCAACCGACTTCCGCTTGGGAGACACGGTGTGCTTCGAGCTCCGCATTGACTTCCCTGACGGCCTCGACACCCGCAATCCGGTGGCGACCGACTACTTGCCGTCCGGCCTCACCCTCAGCGGTTACGAGGTCACTGCAGAGAGCACCGCGCCAATCAACGCCACGACCGAGATCTCCGGCGGTAGCTCAGAGTCGATCAGGTGGGACCTCGGCGTCGTGGGCGCGGGAGGCGACCTCTACGTCCCCCGTGGGAAGGTATTCGTGGCGCACCTCTGGGCCGTGGTGAACGCGCCCTCTAACGGCCTCATCCTCGACAAGCCTGAAAACCTGCTCAAGTACCGCCAGCAGAACGTCGAGGGGGAGTTGTACTTCTTGCGCGACCAGGCCGACATGGAAGTGGACCCCGAACTCCAGTTGGTCAAGAGCGTCGAGGACGTGACGGACAACAGCACCGCGGTGTCGTCCACGCGGACCGCCGCGAGCCAGGCCGACCCGGACGGCATTGTCTTCAGGTCAAACAGGGACGGCATCCTGGTGGCCGAGGGAGAGACCGTCGGCTACCGCATCGACCTCTATGGCTTGCCATACGCCGCTACCGCTGGTGCCGTGTGGGACGCGCTGCCTCCCGGTCTCGACAAGTCAGACCTCAGCGCCATCTCGGATAGCGGCGTCGCCTACGACCCAGGCGATCCTGGATACCCCGCGGGAATTGATCCTGCCTATGGCGCGCGCACGGTCATCGTGTGGTCGGCCGTGAACGTGCCTGGCGGCCAACACACGCTCCGCTACGACGTGACCATCCCTGTAGGTGCCGGCCTGAACTCCTCGTACACGAACGAGGCCTCGCTCATCAGCTACTCGGCGGGAATCAATACCTCGGTCGATCCCGCGGCGCAGATCTACGTTCCTGCCGGGTCGCTGAACGTGTCGCTCGCCGCGTCGGCCAATACGGATGGTGCAGGCACGAGGGACACCTCCGAGGTGCACCTGCCCACGCCGTCCATCACCAAGTCAGTCACGAGCCCTGTCGCGACGAGCAACACCGCGTCCCAAGTCGTCAAGGGTGAGCTCGCCACGTCGACCTACGCGGTCACCATTCCCGCGCACACCTCGGTGCGCAACGGCGTGCTGTCCGACGCTTACGTCAGCGCGTCCAACTGGTCCATCGTGGCGTCGGCCACCCAGGTGACCTACCCAGGCGGCGCCACGACGGCGGGTGACGCGAGCTTCGTGATCGGAGCAGACACGTTCACCGTCAACACGGCGACCGGCGCCGTGACGTTCCCCTCGCTGTACTCCAACACCACCGACTCTGCCCAGGTGTTCACGGTTCACGTCGAGGGCTACATCACGTCTGCCTCCACGTGGGCGCACTCGACGTCAACACTGCGCAATAACACCGCGACGTTCGCCAGCTCCACTACCTCGAACATCACCGCAACGGCGGGCATCTACCTCATCGAACCCAACCCCACCCTCACCAAGATCGTGGACGACGCGACCGTCACCGCGTCGCAATCAGTCACCTATACGATCACCGCCTCGAACGCGTCGGGAAGGCCGACGCTCTTCGACACGCTGGTCACGGATTGCGTGCCCGCGGCGCTCATCTCTCCCACCCTCGGTTCGCCTTCGCAAGGCTCCGCTGGTACCGGGGTGGACGCTGGATGCACCGGCACCTTCATCACATGGAACGTGGGTAGCCTCGCGGCTGGCGCGTCCGCCACGCTCCAGTACTCGGCCACGGTGTCCGCGGCAGCCGCAGGTGGCGCCACCTACACCAACGACGTGGACCTGATCGGCTACTCGCTCGCCAGCGGCGCCCCCGACAGAGAGACCTACACCCGCACCGCCAGCCGCGCGGTGACGGTCGTGCCGGCCACCACCTCCAAGGCGGTGGACGCTCCCACCGCGGTGGTGGGCCAGGAGCGCTCGTACACCATCACCACCACCATTCCCGCAAGCGTCAACTTCTACGACACCGCCATGATCGACGATGTTCCCTCCGGCATGACCCTGTCGAATGTGGTCGTGTCGTGCGTGGACTCCGCCGCTACTGATTGCACCGCGGACCTCACCGGAGGCGGCACCGCGCTCGGGGCGAGCGGCACCCTGCAGGGCTGGTGGCTCGGCGACATCACGTCGGACCCGCTCGTCAGGACAGTGACAATTACCTACACGGGCACGGTGCTCGACGTGGGAGGCAACGTCAACGGCACGGCTCTGGTGAACACGGCCCGCCTCAGGTGGAACACGACAGACACCCTGGGTGCCGCGCCCGCGAACGCGAGCTATACGGGCACCCAGACCACGTCCCCTGGCATCGCCACGGTCACGGTCCGTGAACCGAGCGTCGGCGTCTCGAAGGCCGTCAACAAGGCGGCGAGCGCGGTGGTCTCGCCCGGCGCGGGCTTCGGCTACGCGGTGACCGCAACGAACTCGGGCACCGCGACCGGTTACGACATCACCGTGACCGACACCGCGCCTGTGGGCGTCATCGTCGACGAGTCATCCATCTCCGGCGGGGGCGTTCTCGCCGGCGAGGGCGCGAACGGCGGCGGCACCATTACGTGGGCGGTCACGTCACTTGCCGCTTCGGGCGGCAGTATCAGCTTCACGTACATCGCGAGCCTCGCGCCGTCGTCCACGCTCACTGGCGCAGCGCTCACCAATACAGCCGAGGTCACCGAATACTTCTCCCACCCCACCGGCGCAGGGTACGACGACGGTGAGCGGCGCACGTACGCGGGACCCACAGACACCGCCGCGGTAACCCCCGCCTTTCCCGACCCTCAGGTCTCCAAGAGCGCTACCGGCGCGGTCGCGTACATCGGCGAGGAGCACACCTTCAGCTTCGTCATCACGAACACGGGCCAGGGCACCGCGAGCGGGGTGACGGCCGAGGACGTGCTTCCCGCAGGTTGGGAGTTCGTCGCCGGGTCAACGGTGATCACGCCTGGCACTGACGACGCTCCCGCGATTGCGGGCCAGACGCTCACGTGGTCAGCATTGCCCGACGTGGCGGTGGGGGGCACGGTCACGGTGCAGTATCGCGCCGTGCCGCGCGCCGCCTACACGTGGACGTCCCTCAATACCGGCGCGGATGTTCCCCACACGAACACGGTTGACATCGCCGCGGTCGACTCCTCTGGCAGCGCCTACCACTTCGACAACGACTACTTCACCGCGCAGGACGACGCGTCGGTGACCATCAACGAGGCGAACCTGTCTATCACCAAGTCCCACACGGGCGACGTGATCGCTGGCGCCACGACCACGTGGACGGTGACCGTGCTGAACAACGGGCCCGACTCGGCCGTGGGGCCCATCGTGGTCACGGACGCCTTGCCTACGGGAGCCACCTTCGTGGACATCACGGGCGCGGGCTGGATCGCAGGGGTACCGAACGGGTCCAACGAGGTGACGGTGACTCGCGCGGCCACACTCACTTCTGGCTCGAGCTCTTCCTTCACCATCAGGGCCTCGTTCCCGGCCAACACCGCGGCTGGTACCGACGCCACCAACGATGTGTGCGTGGACGCTCGCACCTTTGACCCCACGGCAGGCAACGACTGCGCGAGCGACCCAGACGCCGTGATCACAGAGGCCGACCTCACCGTAGACAAGGTCGCGAACGTCGGCTCGTACACCGCCGGCGAGCCCATCTCGTGGGACGTCACCGTCACGAACAACGGGCCCTCCGACTCGCAAGCACCCATCACGGTGACCGACTCCCTGCCCGCCGCGCTCGATTGGGGCACGGCAACCGCGTCGGGAACGGGCTGGACGTGTGACCCCATCAACGGGGCCGATGGCGAGGTCACGTGCACCCTGACCGCAGGCACTCTCGCGGCGGGAGCCTCGCTTCCCGCCATCACGATCACTGCCGACGTGCTCAGCTCCTGGACAGGCACCATCGTCAATACCGCCACGGTCACCGGCACCACGACGGAGCCCACGGTGCCCGGCCTTACCAACAACTCCGACACCGCCACCACAGGCGCCGTGGACACCGAGGCGGACCTGGTGCTCACCAAGTCGCTCGCGTCGGCCGACCTCGTGGCGGGCGGCGGCGGCAGCTACCGCATCGACGTGCGCAACTACGGGCCTTCCGACGCGCTCAACGTGATCGTGACCGACCAATTGCCCGCGGGACTCGCCTTCGACGGGAACGTGAGCTCGCCCACTGGCGATACGTGGGCATGCGTCGCGTCTGGTTCGGTGGCGGGCGAGGTCGACTGCACGCTGACGTCCGGCTTGGGCACCGTCGCGGACGGCGTGACCACGAGCTTCGTCTTTGACGTGACCGTTTCCGCGTCGACCACAGGCACCGTCACCAACGAGGCCACAGCGTCGTCCGATACGTATGACCCGACGCCCGCGAACAACTTCGACGACGTTGACACGCCGCTCGTCGTGGAGACCAACATCTCGCTCGCGAAGTCGCACGACACCGGCGCGCTCTACGTCGTGGGCGACGAGGTGACCTTCACGCTTACCGTCACGAATGACGGGATCGCTGACGCGGCCTCCGTGACAATAGCCGACACGCTCCCGGCTGGGCTCACGTACTTGCGGACCGAGAACGACGGCGGCTGGACGGTGTCGGGGCCGGTCGGGAGCGTGCTCACGATCGAACTCGACGCACCTCTGCCTGCGGGTGGCAGCGACTCGATAGAGGTGGTCGCGAGCCTCGGCTCGGCTTCCGTGCCTGGCGTCACCAACGTGGCCGCGGTGACCACCACCACGACAGAGACCGACGCTACCGACAATGACGCGAGCGACCCGGTGGAGGTCGACACCCCTGACCTCACCATCGTCAAGGTCGCGAGCGAGACGCTCGTGGAGGGCACCGACACGTTCGCCTACACGCTCACCGTGGCCAATGTGGACGACGACGCGACCGCCTCACCGGTGACGGTGACGGACCCCATCCCCGCGGCGCTCAGGGTCGTCACGCCGCTCGACGACATCGGCGGCACCGACTGGGTCTGCAACCTCACGGGCGAGGACGTCGACGGCTACGGTGGCACGCTCGAGTGTGAGCTCGCGTCGCTGGCCCCAGGGGCGACCGCGACGGTGCTCGAGTTTGACGTGTACGTGCACGCGGACGTGGCGCAAGACGTGCTCACCAACGAGGCCGAAGTGTCGTCGCCCACCGAGCACTCGAGCCGGATCGACGGCCTCAATGACGACGACGCGTCGGTTGACGTGGCGTGGATTGACCTCACCTTTGACTCGGTGTGCGTCAACGAGGCGCCGTGGTTCCAATACACGATTGACGCGCGCAACACAGCGGACGGACTGCCGATCACGTTCACGTGGTATCCCGACGCCAACGCGGACAGGATCGCCGACGGGCCCTTGGTAGCCACGCAGACTCTCGACTTCACGACCAGCGGATCGCCCGTGACAGACGAGATCCTGTGGCCAGGCGCCGCGGTCGACGCTGACGGCGTCGGCATCGCGTGGCCAGGCTGGCGCGTGGCCAACGTGGGCGAGACCCCCGACTGGGAGAACTACGTCCTCGACAACACGCTTCCCGAGTACGCGCTGCGAGACGGGGCGCTCGTGGTGGTGCAGATCGACCCGCAGACCTCGGTGTCTACGGCGTTGCCTGCGATCACCCCCGCGTGCGCGGTGGCGCGAGATGCGGTGATCGACATCGTCAAGACCACCGACGCGGTGACGGCTCACCGCGCGCAGACGATCACGTACACGCTCTCGGTGATGAACACCGCTTACGGCGCTACCGATGACATCGTGCTCTCCGACCCTGTGCCAGAGGGACTGATCGTCCAGGACATCGAACCTGTGGCGTCGACCGACCCGACCATCCCTGACTGGCGTGACTGCACCCTCACTGGCACCGACGCAGACGGCAGCGGAGGCATCGTCTCTTGCGTGCTTGGTGGCTGGCTCGGCTACGGCCAGACCGCCCCTGATGTGCTCGTTCGCGCCACGTTTGTCGACGGCGCCGGCCTCGGCACGCTCACCAACGTGGCCGAGGTCGAGTGGTCCGATCCGGACGACCCCTTCATGGTCTTCTCCGCCAACGACGATGCGGTGTTGACGGTCGTGTACTCGGCCGCCGAGTTGCTTGCCTTCTCAGGCTTCACCTCGTGGTCGGGACTGTGGTGGGCCGCCGGCTTGATCGGCGCGGGAGCATTGATGCTCATCCGCCGCTCGCGCAGAGCGTAGCGACCCCCCGGAAGGAAGCTTCATGTTTGCGCGGTACCGCGGGATCCTGGCGCTGCCAGGTGGCCTTGACCCCGTTTGGTGGCTCTTCGCAGTTGAGGGTGTGCCGAGTCGTCCGTGAGTGGTCGGTGGCCGGGGTCGCCCACTGGGCACTGTGTCTCGCAGGCTCGCGCCCTTCGGGGGCAGGCCTACGACGCTGCTGGTCAGGGGTTCGCCGTTACCGGTGCACCGCGTGCACACGTTTCTGGTCGCAAGACACGTCCGCGGCCGCACAGTCGCGCGCGAAGGTCTCCCGCGGAGGGCTGGGATGGGCGTTGCGTGCCCTTGTCGTGGACCACCTCAGCGTGTCTCGTATCGCGGCGGGTTTGGGGGTGGCGTGGAACCACCGCGAACGACGCCGTGCTCACCGAGAGGGACACCGGCGGCTCATCAACGATCCGGCACGCTTCGACGGTGTCGCCGTGTTGGGAGTCGATGAGCACGTGTGGCGTCACACCAGGCACGGCGACAAGTACGTCACCGTCATCATCGACCTCACCCCCGTGCGTGACGGCACGGGACCAGCACGGTTGCTCGACCGCACCCTCAACGCCCGCCAAAGCGACATCCTGGCGTTCTTCGACCGCCCCGGAACCCCGAACGGACCCACCGAGGCGATCAACGGCAGGCTCGAACACCTCCGCAGCACAGCCCTGGGCTTCCGCAACCTCGACAACTACAACGCCCGCAGCCTCCTCGAGACCGGCGGCTTCAGACCACTCCCACACCGCTAAATGCGAAGAGCCCGTTATCGGCCCCGTTGCCACCTCTTGATTCTTTCAGCGCCTGATTCACTTTCGTTGGGCGACTTCCGACTTGCTCAGCTCGAGCCTTGCTTTCTCGAGCTTCTTCAGATTCTCTTCGAGCTTCGCGGTGTCCTTCGCGACAAGCGCCTCGTGAATAACGATCTCGAGTTCCATGACTTTCAGCCGCCTGTAATAACCCAGTGTTTCATTCAGATGCGCAATGACGATCTTGCCAGTCAGGACCGGATGGTTGTTCGTTACGTTTGCTTCGGGGTATTTCATTCCGTGTTCAAGCTCAACCTCAAGCCCATCCCGAAAATCCTCGGCGCCGACGCTGATGTCCGCCGCGCCCATCGCCGCCCTAATTCTTTTGGCCTCTTCCACGCTCACCGTCACCTTGCTACGAGTCGCCCAATTTCCGATACCCAATTCCTTGCACACTCGTTTCACTTCGTCTTTCGTGACATATTCGGGAAGTTTCATATCTCCACCTTTCTTGGGACGGCGCTAGCCATCATTGAGATTCGCGAACTGGATATAGACCAAAGGCGACGTAGCGTCGGCCGAGCCGGATAATCCCAGTATGACCAAGCATATCGGGTTGATGACATGCATACAATTGCTCTTCTTGAACATTGCTGGCTCTTCGCAATTTGGGTTGTGCTGAACCGTCCATGAGCGGTTGGGGGTAGGGGTCGAGGTCCCCCAGGATGGAAGTTCCTCAACTCCCCGTGCGGAGGAGTTCAACTTGTTCCACGCTACCTTCGGCGCGCCCGATCTCACGACTTTCTGTAATCTCCACAAGCTGGGGCTGGTGGTCGTGGGTCAACGGGTCGACGCCCGCGGGGCGGTGCTTGAGTGCCGGGTCGTTGATGCCGACGACTCGTGTCGGGCGTGCGGTGGCCGGGGTCGCCCGCTGGGCACCGTTACCCGCAGGCTCGCTCATGAACCCTTCGGGAGCAGGCCCCCGACGCTGCTGCTGGTGCTGGTGCGCCGCTACCGGTGCACCCTGTGCGCACGTTTCTGGTTGCAAGACACGTCCGCCGCGGCGCGGGCGCGTGCGAAGGTCTCTCGTGACGGGCCGGCGTGGGCGCTGCATGCCCTCGTCGTGGACCACCGGTCCGGCCCGACTGCTCGACATGGTCCCCGGCCGCTCAAAACAGGTCTTCAAGGCGTGGCTGGCTGAACGACCCCAGACATGGGCCGACGGAATCGAGACGGTCGCGATGGACGGATTCACCGGCTTCAAGACCGCCACCACCGAGGAACTTCCACAGGCAGTCGCCGTGATGGACCCGTTCCACGTGGTCCGTCTCGCAGGTGATGCCCTCGACCAATGCCGCAGACTCATCCAACAGCAACTCCATGGTCATCGCGGACGCGCGGGCGACCTGCTCTACACCTCGGGGAGGACGCTCCACACCGGTATCGAACTCCTCACCGATCGCCAGTGGATGCGGCTGGAACGCCTATTCGCTGGAGATGATCATGTCGAGATCGAAGCAACCTGGGTCGCCTACCAGCACATGATCGACGCCTACCGACACGACGACCGCAGTGCCGGTCGACGCGACCTCGCCGCCCTCATCGCCTCGCTACACACCGGCATCCCGACCGCGCTCACCGAGTTGCACCGCCTCGACCGCACCCTCAACGCCCACAAAAACGACATCCTCGCGTTCTTTGACTGCCCCGGCACCTCAAACGGACCCACCGAAGCAATCAACGGACGCCTCGAACACCTCCGCGGCACAGCACTCAGCTTCCGCAACCTCGCCAACCACATCGCCCGCAGCCTCCTCGAGACCGGCGGCTTCAGACCACTCCTACACTCCCAAAATGCGAAGAGCCCGATTGGGCCGCGAAGGCTGATGTGCCCCGGGAAATCCGGGGCGATACTCACCACAGGCGACTGACCGCCCCCAAGGGGCTCGAATCGGCCTTGTGCGGTTGGGCGGCGATGAGGGCCCCGCGCCGCGGTCGTCGAGGCCTTCAGGCTCAGGACTTGGGTGATGTGGCCGCGGAGCCCCGAGGCGGGCGTTTGGTCGCGGGCCGCGGTTTGCGAAGGACGGTCGTCTTCGTGGGTGTTCCGGACCCCGATTGCTCCGGGGCGCGAGGCGATGGTGGCCGTTTGGCGGCCGGTGGGCGTCCGGCGGTACTGAAGTAGGCGGCGCGGCGACGCAGGTGGCGGCGTTTGCTGTAGTTCCGTCGCGTGCGTGGCGCGCTGGCCGCCGCGCGGTAGAAGATTCGTTTGCCCAACTCGATCAGCCCGAGGTAGGCGACGACCATCGCGGCGAGCGCCGCGAAGAACCCGGCTGGCAACGGCTGGAAGCCGAGGACATGGGCTAGCGGTGTGGCGGGAAGTAGCGCGCCGACGGCGACGACGCTGAGGGCGGCGAGGGTCAGCGGAAGGCTCGGGTGGCTGCGGAAGAACGGTATGCGTCGGGTGCGGATCGCGAAGATTACAAGGGTCTGGGTGGCGAGGGATTCGACGAACCAGCCGGAACGGAACTGTGCGGGGCCGGAGTGGAAGACCCACAGCATGACCGCAAACGTGCCGAAGTCGAACAGCGAACTGAGCGGCCCAAAGGAGATCATGAAGCGGCGGATGAAGGCAATGTCCCAATGGGCGGGGGAGCGCAACTGCTCCTCATCGACGTTGTCGGTGGGGATGGCCAACTGGCTGGTGTCGTAGAGCAGGTTGTTGAGCAGGATCTGCGACGGCAGCATCGGCAGGAACGAGAGGAACAGCGAGGCTCCCGCGGCGGAGGCCATGTTGCCGAAGTTGCTCGACGTGCCCATCAACACGTACTTGATGGTGTTCGCGAAGATCCGCCGGCCCTCGGCGACACCGTCGGCGAGCACGTTGAGGTCTTTCTCCAGCAAGATCACGTCGGCGGCGTCCTTGGCGACATCGGTGGCCGAATCGACCGAGATGCCCACGTCGGCCGCGTGCAGGGCCAGCGCGTCGTTGACCCCGTCCCCGAGGAACGCGACCCCACCCCCGCTGTGCCGTTGGGCGCGCACGATGCGGGCCTTCTGCTCGGGACTCACCCGGGCGAACACGGTGGTGCGTGCGATTGCCGCAGCAAGGTGCGAGTCATCCAGGGCATCGACGTCCGCACCGGTCATCGCGGCGCCGGCCGTCGAAACCCCCTCGCCCAGCCCAAGGTCGTGGCAGACCTTGACGGCGACCTCGGCGTTGTCGCCGGTGACGATCTTCACCGCGATGCCGAGGTTGGCCAGCCGACGCAGCGCCTCGGCCGCGCCCTGCTTGGGTGGGTCGAGGAACACCAGGAACCCGACGAGGTGGAGGTCGTGCTCGTCCTTGGCCGTTGGCTGGTCCGCATTGGCGGCGGGTCGGCTGGCCACGGCGACGACCCGGTTGCCGGCGGCGACGACCCGGTTGCCGGCGGCGACGACCCGGTTGCCGGCGGCGAACTCTGACTCCAGTGCTTTCCGGGCTGAAGCGGGCACATCGAGACAGCGGTCCAGGACGGTCTCCGGCGCCCCCTTGGTGACCAGCGTCAACTGGCCGGTGGCGTCGCGAACGAGGACCGTGACCATGATGCGCTCGTGATCGAACGGCAGCACCCCGAGCTGTGTGAAGCCGGTCAACGCGGCGTGCTGGCTCGCGGCGGCCGGGGACTCCCACAGCGCCTGATAG
>Ga0209429_10001323_pt1 | contig 15540 bp, 37 predicted proteins | sample BarGraNGADG00212_3_FD_184493 | JGI IMG/M metagenome (GOLD analysis project Ga0209429, IMG submission 184493) | Arctic peat soil microbial communities from Barrow, Alaska - Barrow Graham LP Ref core NGADG0004-212 (SPAdes) (version 2) | ecosystem: Environmental > Terrestrial > Soil > Wetlands >... | reverse complement strand
TCCGATCTCCAATAGAATCTGGATTCATGTCTATTCCAATGTGTCTTTCTGGGTTCAACTCCATAAGATCTTCTTTGAATTCTTCAAAAGAAATGTAGATGTTTTGTAGATCAAGACGTACAGAATAAGTGTAACCTTTTTCATGACTTTTAATATTGTTCAATTCTTCAAGTCGATACAACATCTTTTTGTAGTTCTTCCGTAGTTTTGGAATGTTTAGTTCTACGTGAACCGAACGATTCAACTTCAGTATAATTCTATTGTTTTCAATAAGATCTAACGTGAAAGAACGGTTACCACGATTTAACATTTCACCTTGAATACTTACTGGACTAAGACGTCTCAACTGATACTCTTCTTTAGAAATCTTTCCAGTAGAGCGTTGCTTCAGAAGATACTTACCACCGAAAACTATTTTTTCTTGCTTGAATCTTCTATACACATACTTACCTTCAAGAAGAGCACATTCTACAAACCAAGAATTTAACAGTTCAATGTTCTTCATAGGTTTAATTGCTAAACGAATTTCTTTATCTTTCATTCCTTCCAAGAACCGGTTGTAGCTGAATCTAAGCACACTTGAGTATTGCTTCATGATTGGAACTAAATCTGTTTCAGTAGTATATGGAAGTTTAAGTGTAGTCATCTTGCTCTTTAAGTATTATTTTTATGTCTATTGTATTTATTTTTACAATTTGCTTCTGTGTTTTTAAAGATTTTATAACCTAAAATTAATCCGAAATATATATTAAAATGTATAGAAAATTATTAGATTTATATTTTAAGTAAAAATATGGATTTCACGTAATAAAATAAAGATGTCACAATGACCTTACAAACAAGTTCGAACTACGTAGCAATCAGCAACAATGATTTATTGCTTGAGATGGAGTATAATAGTTTCATTCAAGAAACAAGAAATCTGTATTTCTTGAAAGTGCAGAACAAGTATAACAAATCTATCAATTTTTTAAACTACAACAATACTTATATCCGTCGTCCTAATCAGATTACAGGAAATAGTTTTGAAAGATCTGCTACTCAGATTTCAGAAGCTAACTGGTTGAAGTTTGATTTTAACAATACTATAAGTTATTACGAAAAGTATTATCCTGAATTAACTTTCTTCAATATAAATCCGACCGATCATCTCAAGTCAGACATTCCTGTCATTTACCACACTTTAAAAATCCATGTCTTACAAGGATACAATTTTGAAGATCTTGATGGTATTATTCTACGTCTTTCTTATCGTGATCAAAACGGTAATGTAGTATTCGTAGGAAACTTATCTTACAACAAAGATTTTGATTTAGAATACCACACGAAGATTTTCAGAATAGGTGATAGATCCTTTGATCGTTTCTTGAAAATAGCAATACCAGATATCAAAAGTTTAGCATCTGTAAATGCTCAAATCCAAGAAGTCGATAAACTAAAAGACAAAGAATATCGGATGGCAAATTATCCTGATATTACAAGTTCAAGATTGATGGTTGAATATTTTGAAATTTCAAAAGAAGAGACAAATCAATTTGGTTTTAAAATCCTTTCTAATACTACGTTGATAAATGAAAATCTTGAGAACACAAAAGTAGAATTAGAAACGGAAGATCTTTTTTCAGGAATAGCCGCAGTAATAAGAGAAAGTCAGAACGGAGATTTCTTCGAGTTGTTTCCAACATTCCGTGGCAATCTATTAGAAGATTATTTTGCTGAACGTAATCAACAATACTCAAACGATTTTATAATCTATCACGATGTAGAATTATCTGAACTAACTAACGATTTGAATCTTGAAGAAAATTCATTCAATATAGTATCAACAGATAGATTTACAAGAACACAAGATTCTAACTTTAATGAAATTTATAGATATCGTCCTGTTATTCTAAATGCTAACACTCAAGCATTTTCAATTGATTACACGCTACGGATACATGACAAACTTCAGAATTTTTACATCATTAGAAAATCTACATACACAAATCCAGATGCTGCTAAGTACGGACGTTACTTAACTAAATTACCAATTGACTTGAAAAATCCAGTCAAGATAGTAAACAAGTATGTAAAAGAAGAATTCCAAGAACCATTAGGTCTTGAATCCAATCCTTACATACTAAGCAACGATGGAAGTTTTTATTCAGGAACGATTAATCAAATTTCTTATCCAATACAAATAAACAAATTAGCAGTATCAGGAAAGACATTCTTAATGAAAAATGTTCTTGGAAAAACTAACACGTCCGAATATGAAGTATTAGAAAATGTAAATGATAAATTTACTGTCTATACAAATAGTTTAGTTTTTGGACCAGGAGATTGTATATTGTATCTTGGGAACTTTGATAATTTTGTAAAATTCCAATTCTACAATCAGATTGGTAAAAGTGTATTTCCATTAGAAACTATTAATTCTGCTGACCACGTGTTTTATCTTGTATTCTTTAAATCGGATGGATCTGAAATTAGAATAACACAGAACAAAGAAGAAATATTAGGATTTACTGAAAACATAGAATCACACGAAGTGCTATTTAAAATCTTAGCAGCACAGACAAAAGACATTCAATCAATTACGGATAAAAAATATCATATAGTTCTTGAGCATTACACGAGTGGTGTTAAAGATTACGAAACAGATATTTATACAGGAACGTTTGATAGACTTGAAAACTTTTCACTATCGAAAGATACATCGTTGACAAAACTTCTGAATATTTAAAATATTTTACAATAAAAATTGAACTTAAACGTTTATTAATTATAAGAACAAAAAATAGTTTATAATTTTTAAAATAGGTAGTAAGATGAGTATGTATCCAAGTGAAGACGACAAATTTTATAGTGAGAAAGATGAACAAGAAATGATTACAGTAAGAATCAAAGTAACATTTTACATCGACGTAGAAATTCCAAAATTAGATTCAGATAAAGTCGATTCAGACGACTTTATAAAAGAAGCAGTGAACAATTACGATTACTTAGGTGCTGATTCTGACAATTGGGAATGGATCAGTTAAAAATAAAAATGAAAAAATTTGTAAAAACACAAGAAGAATTCTTAAACGAAGCGAAAGCTAATCCGTTTGAATTGACTACGTTGACAGATATAGACGACACTGAACGTAAAAAAATGATTGCTAAAAATTATCCAAAAAATTTAGCATACAAAAATATGGATTTCAATAAAATTTATCAGAACATTATTGTTCCTTTTGCTCAAAAAGAATTGAGTGAACCAGGTTTTTGGGACACAGATAATAAAGAATCTTATTTAGGGTATCTACCAGGAGAAGACGTTTTTATATCTGGATGGGATATGGCAAACGAAGAAGAAATTCCAGAAAATGTTGTGTTTATTTTAATAGACGACAATGGAAATCCAAAATTGTCAGGTAAGGGTTGGTCTATAAAAGGATTATATGGTAAGATGTATGTTAGAAACGGATCTTATGACATATTACACAATAAATTTCCAGATTTAACAGATATTAAATCGAAGTAATTAAGAAATAAAAACAATGATAGACTTAAAAAGATTATTTGCTAAAATGACTGAAAATGGATATTTCTATTTTTCAGGATTGACAAATTCAAATGGTGAATTTGACATTACGTTTTCCACACTTCACGACGGAAGAGGAAATATGGTTCATATAGTAATGAACATAGATCAAAAATACGATTTAAATATTGATGTTGATCATTGCTCAAAAGATACGATAAATCTTTCTGAAAAAGAAATAAGCATACTGTTAGATATGTACGTCTTCGTCAAATAAAAATATTTCTTCTTGAAATGTGCCATCCTAATTTTGATTATGATAGCAAGATCGTTTAGATTAATTTCTAAACGATCTTTTTTGTGCGCAAAATTCATAGTTTAGGTTCGGGTTAAACCTTACGCTAATACGTGAATTCCGAACAGAACTCGTTCAGGTCACGTTTTCAAGTGTAAAACGAATACGAATACACGTTAGACCTAAACTTCGTTAGAAACGGTTTGTGTGAGAAAAAAATTTTAGAAAGTCACCGGAAAATTTTACAATAAATTTAAAACTAAAACGTTTATTAATTTAAATATGAAGCAAAGTTTTAATTTTTTAAAGGTAGCAAAATGACAAAAGAAGAAAGAAAAGAGTATGATCGAAAATACCGTTTAGAAAATATAGAAAAGATTAAAGCACACAGTAGAAAGTATAAAGAAAAAATAGAGAAAAAGTTCTTGAGTACCATAAAAAGTATTATTTAGAAAAACAAAGAAATCCAAATGTTAGAGTTCCATTTTCTGAAGAAGAACGAAAACTAAAGGAAAGAGAGCGTGGTAAAAGATATCGAGCTGAAAACAAAGAAAAGGTTCAAGAAAGATTAAGACATTATTGGCAAAAATTAGATCCTGAAAAGAAAGAAATTTTGCGTCAGAAGAAAAAGCAATGGAGAATAGAGCATCCAGATTATAATTCTAAACGTAAAGAATATCTAAAAAATTATTATGCTGAAAATAGACAGAAATATAATGACTATGCGAAAAGAAAATATCATGAACAAAAATTAAAGATATCATAATGAACGCCAAAGACGAATTGATAGAAAAATTAAAAGAAATTGGGGATATTCCAATTAAGTGTGGTCATGTTTACTATGTAAACGAAGAAAACCAAAATTGTATCATTAGTCTACAATGCGATTATACAGAAAGAGAATTGTTGAAATTTTTTTTAGAATTAGATTTCGAATATGACAATAATGATAATGAGTATATAGAACCATATAATTATGAACTCGATGGTACAATATGGCTGATAGACAACACCTGGATAAATCGTACTAATCATACTATAGTAGGTGATGTTTGGGTACATATAATCGGACCAAAAATTCCTGAAGAATTAATTAAGAAGAAAAAATGAACGCTAAAGACGAGTTAATTGAAAAACTTAAAGAAATTGGAAATATACCAATTAAATGTGCTGATATAAAAATAATCACTTATGTAACAGGTACAGGATTACCTCCAACGTCTGATGAAACATTTATCATACGTTTAAAATGTGGTTACAAACCGTTCAATGAGTTAAAATTTTATTTAGGCTTAGATTTCAATTTCAATCGTATATGGGGACAACAGATATATGGTACTGTTTGGTTAATGAACGATACACATTTAGAAAGGGTTTACGACTATGATGGTGCAGAACGATGGGTACATAAAATATATCCAGAAATTCCTGAATTTTTAAAATAAAAAGCAGACATAAACGTTTATATTTTATAAAGAATAAATTAAAGATATAAAGATAATGTATTCAAACAATGAAATAAAGAAGATAAATGCTAAAGATGATTTAGTCTGGTTTGTAGATAATATCGGAAATGAAGTTAAGATTAAATGTGCTGAAATATACTTCGATGGAAAATGTATCAGTTTAAAAGAGAATTATCTACAGGTAGACGAATTAAGATTTTATTTAGAGTTGAATTTTGTATATGATAATACTGTTAAATATCCATTCGTATCGGGAGTGGTATGGTTAGAAGATGATTCATGGTTAAGTCGTGATCAAGCATCATACGGTTGGGATCTTTTTGCATGTCCTGAAATACCAAAATTTTTAAAGAATGGGAAAAATAAAAATGAATACAGATTTTAAAAATGAATGTGAAGAATGGTTAAAAACTTTAGATTATTTTTTAATTAATCATTCGGGAGACTATAAAAGTTATACGTTTGCGTCTGCTAAACTTGGAGAAAATTATCCAAATATTACTTGTAATAATTATGAAGGTAATAAAAATTGTTCTTTATCCATCATTATTCCGGGTTCTTGGTTTAGTATAGAAAGCGGTGAAATGCAATTCAAACATCCAGACATTAAAAAATATATTAATAGAATGAAAAATTATATAGACATTATAGAACAGAATTAAAGGAAATTAAAGATGTATTATCAATATCAGTGTTATAACCGGAATGGAGAGTGGAGCGTCTATGAAATCTTTACGAATGACAATATTCTGCTACATACAGAAGATAAGTTTAAAGCAGAAGCATTCGTACAGTACTTAAATGATTTTCGTTTATCTCCAGAAGAAGCGTTAGAAACAGAATACATCATTCTTACTGGCGCTTATATACACACGGAACCACCACAGGAATACTATCGGATAATAAACGTTAGAAAAATTATAGAAGATACTAAAGGTGTATTTGAAGACAAAGAAGAAGCTAAAAAAGTTTGTGATATTTTAAATAAAAAATGTAAAAAGGAACGTACAGATGGAAATTGAGATGTGCTTAGAAATAGAACCCGGTAAAATACTTAGAAGTATTAAGAAATTTAACACCGGATATGATTACTGTATCAAAGAACCTTTCGAAACGGATTGGGTAATCTGGACTCTTGTTGATATACAGCATTATGACAAAAGTGCGGATTATATTTTTGTAGACGAAAGTTCAGGTGATCAAATTAGTTATACTACATTTGAACTATCTCAAGCAGTTAAAGATAAACAGTTTGCGGAGGTAAAGTGAAAGATATCGATGTCGAAGAAGTAGTTAATTATTGTGCTCAAGATTTTTTTGTGGACAAATTTGAATTCCAACAGGTCTACGAGGAGATCACAACACTTGGTTACTGGTTGAAAGGTTTTGCTCCAAATAACATTTTAGAAATTGGCAGCAAAGGTAGCACATTCTTTATATTTTCTAAATTCTCAACTGGCAAGAAAATTGCTGTTGATATAGAAGATAATAGAAGCAAAATGCAACTTATGATGTACGGCGAAGATTTTAAGTTCTTTGTTGGAGATTCCCATTTTTGGAGAACAAAAGAATTGGTTGCTGAAGAATGTGATAGTTACGATTTCATATTCATAGACGGTGATCATTCTTACGATGGTGTGAAAAAAGATTTTGAAATGTATAAATCTTTACTTTCACCACGTGGTTACATTGTATTCCACGACATAGACCCAAATCATATATTTAAAGGTGATGCTGGCGGCGGAGATGTTTGGAAATTTTGGGAAGATTTAGATTACGGATCAAAGACAATGTTAGTAACCCAGAAATCTTCTGGGAAGATAACGTGTTTTGGAAAACCACAAGGATTTGGTGGAATTGGAATCTGGAGACCATAAATGAAAACTGAAGAATTTAGAAGAAAGATAATTGAACCATACTTGAATGTCTGGGTAAACGGAACATGGACTTGGAATGAAAACGGAAGTGTAGATGTAGAAGGAAATGTTGAAATTCTTAATTTTCCAAATTCTAAATTGCCTTTCAAATTTGGCACGGTGAATGGATGGTTTATATGTTCTGATAATTCACTAACTACACTTGAAGGTGTGCCTGATAAAGTTACCAAAAATTTTGGATGTTCTCGAAACAGATTAAAAACGTTAAAGTTTGCGCCGAAAGAAGTAGGCGGACATTTCTGGTGTCAATCTAACTTTACGAAATTCACCGAAGAAGACGTTAGAAATGTCTGTCAGGTGTATGATAATATTTATGTTTAAAAAAATAAAGAAAAATGAAAACTGAAGAATTCCGTAAGAAACTAATTGAAAGCACATACTTGATGAAATGGGTTAATGGTAATTGGAAGTGGAATAATGACGGAAGTGTAGATGTAGAAGGAAATGTTGAAATTAGAAATTATCCATATCAAAAACTTCCTTTTAAATTTAGAAAAGTTGTGGGATATTTTGATTGCGCAAATAACATTTTAGAAACATTAGAAGGATGTCCTGAATATTTAGAAGGCGGATTTACTTGTAGAGGAAATAAATTAAAATCATTAATAGGCTCACCAAATAAAGTAGACGGGTTTTGGTGTTATAATAATCAATTGGAAACTCTTGATGGTTCTCCTAATGTAGTATTAAATGCTTACTCCTGTTATGGCAATGCAACAAGATTTACAAAAAAAGACGTTAAAAAAGTATGTAATGTCATGGACGAATGTATGATATATGTGTAAAATTACAATAATTACTAAACTAAAACGTTTATAAATTTTAAGAACAAATTATAGAATTAAAAATGAAAACAGCAAGCAAGCGAATATACGCAAACAGCGCTTCGGACGGATTAAAAGAATATTTTGTCAAACTAACAAGAGCATCGAAAATTGTTAAATTTAAGCATCAAATTAAATTTCTGAATATAAACCTGGGAATGGATTCGTTCCGGATCGAATACAGAATAGATAATAACCGAGAAGAAAACTTTATGGAAATTCCAATTGACACACCTAAATATATGAAGAATAGAATATTCGATTATTTAAACGATAATTATGCAATTGATAGAATTCTAAAAGGATAAAAAATGAAAGACGACTTAACATACAAAATTGCAGTAACATTAGAAGATTTTACAGACGGAAAAATTAAAAGTATTGAACCCATTGATACTGTAATTTATGAAATCTTTAGCTATGAAGAAGTAGCAATATTTGAAGAAAGCCAAATAAAGACAGAAGAATTTACAATCTACAAAGCGGAATTTGAGCGGAATCAAATTATAGAATTTTCAGATGGAACAAGAATTCATTTTATCGTTTATCATTGGTTAAATACAAATCTTTACAAGTACAAAGATTTGTATATTGTGACGTGTGGCGAAGAATCTGTAATTGTTATCGATCCAACCAACAAAACTATAGAATATCCAACGTTTATTTTATCAGAAGAAGAATGTTAAAAACATGACACTAAAAGAGTTTGAAGATATGTCTAATCTAAGATGGACACAGAACGGTAAAGAATTAGTTCTGAAATTACTTGGAAAATATCAAATATCAAATAACAGATATCAAATGTGCGTGGTTTGCGTCTAATGAAAACGATATTTTATTAAAATGCAATTACAAACCAAGAGAATTGTTAAAATTCTTTTTAGAAACAGATAATCAATGTTCAGATATTAACTGTGTATTATGGATGAAGAACGGTTTGGTAATAGAAACTGGAATTGCTTCTGTTTCAAAAGGAAGTATAAAAATTCCAAAAGAATTACAAGGTTAGAACGTGCCACCTTTTTACAAAATATCTCAAGATTATACACATAGAGTATTTAATGCCAAACTGGAAGTGTTAAAAATGATTTCTGAAAATGGTAGTAATATTAAATGTGCTAAGGTATTGTTTTACGATATGTCGTTTTTAGAAATTATTTTAAAATGTAATTATAACCCGAGAGAATTGCTTAAATTTTTCTTAGAATTAGATATGTGGTCATTATCAGTGTCCGTAATTATCTGGTTTGAAGATGGAACTTGTGTTTGTAACTACAGTGTTACAAACAAAGAAATTCCAAAGGAATTACAAGGTTAGAACATGGGAAACTTTAACAGATTAACTAAAGATTTCTCAGCGCAGGTTTGGAACTTTAAAGAATTGTATTTTTATTTAATCTCAATTGCTAATAGCAAGGTTAAATGTGCTAGGTTTATATTACCATTTAAGAGCGAAACATTTCTTTTAAAATGTAATTACAAACCAAGAGAAATTCTTAAATTTTTGTTAGAATTAGAACATGAGCAAATAGGGTTCGCAAAGGTTGTAATTTGGTTTGAAGATGGGTTTTTTGTTGATTACGGTTATGGTCAATCTGGACCATTTAAAGTAGAAATACCAAAAGAATTACAAGGTTAGAACATGGGAAACTTTAAAAGAAGTTATACAGATTATTCAACTCAAAGAGCAAATTGTAAAGAAGCATATTTACAAATACTGAAGAATTTAGATAATCCGGAAGTTGTTTGCGCCGTGATGAATTCAGATTTTGATTTACCGTGCAATTATAATTCAAGACAATTGTTGAAATTCTTCTTAAAAATGAATTATGATTTTTACTATAATTACGGAATGATATGGTTAAAAGATGGAACAATTATAGATATTAGCGCAGATGGTTCGTATAAACACATAACTGAAAATTGTCCAAATATACCACAGGAATTATTAAATGGAAAATAAATGGTTAAGCATAGAAGTAAAAGATTATTGGGATGATTTTGATTATAGACCATCTTATAATTGTAAACAAGTATTAATTAGAACATTGAAAACCGCAGGAGATCCCAAAATTAGTTGTGCATTCTTAAATATAAATTATGTGAGAGAATCCGTTATGCTAAAACGTGATTACACATCAAGAGAGTTGCTTAAATTTTATTTAGAATTAGATATTGTTTCAAATGAAATGTTAGGCACTATTTGGTTAGATGATGGATCATGGATAGAATTTCAGAAAGGTTTTCATACAGGGCATCATAAGTGTCCTGAAATACCAAAGGAATTGTAAATATGGCTATGTCATTTCAAGAATATTCAAGGATGCTTGACATCCAAGAAACAAATTGTAAAGATGAAATATTAAGTATATTACCAAACGGTGTGGATATTAAATGTGCAGATTTAACACTTAGATGGTTAGATGATGATTGGAGAGTTCAATTAAAAAATAATTACACTTCAAGAGAATATTTGAAATTTTTCTTAAAATTAGATCATACAGTTCATTCTATACGTGGCACTATATGGTTAAAAGATGGAACGTGGATAAAGATCAAAGAACTGAATAACATCACACAAATTTGGCGGATAAAAACAGAAAGATCTTGCCCAAATATACCAAAAGAATTACAAGGATAGAACGTGAGCAATTTTCATGTAACACCAACATCTTATTATCGGGTAGATATTAAACCTGTGTTTTTAGATATGTTAAAACTAACTGATAGTAAGATCAAATGCGCTGAAATAAACAATAGTTTAATGCAAAAATCTTATCCGTTACCGTGTGGTTATAATCCAAGAGAATTACTTAAATTCTTCTTAAAGATAGAGAACGTATCAACTTTTTCTAAATACTTAACAATGACAGTATGGTTTGAAGATGGTTCTACCGCTGATTATAATTACAACAATGACAGAAACAAACCAGAAATTCCAAAATATTTAAAAGAAAATTAAAAATCTTTACAATAAAACTATGATTAAAACGTTTATTAATTATAAATTTGAAACAATATAAAAAGGTAGTAATATGAATATCATCAAAAATCAACAAACACCAAACGTAGAAAAATATTCTACAATTGAAGATTTTCAAAAAACAAAAGAAGCAAAACATACAGATAGGTTTTTAGCGTTTGCCAAATTACAAGATGGTTTAGTTGGATTAGCAGCAAATCAAGTTGAAATTGATGGTGAAAGGTTTATGGCACATTGTTTTGCTATGAAAAGACAATTGCACAACTTGAAAGATTGGCAATTGATATTGCTTCCTGAAATCTTAGAAACTTCAGATCCAAAATTTGAAACAAAAGAAGGATGTGCAACGTGGCCAGGAAAGAAAATAATGGCGGAAAGGTTTAACAAAATAAAAGTTAGATATTTCAATATTGATTCTGAACTGGTTGTAGAAGAACTATTCGGGTTAGAAGCGTTAATATTTCAACACGAGATGGGACACCTAAACGGCGTAGAAGAAAACGTTGTAGATTTTACAATCCGAAACACGAAAACTGTAGGTAGAAATGAACCGTGTCCATGTGGTAGCGGAAAGAAATTTAAAAAATGTTGCGGGTAAGAAAATGGAATCCAAATTTAAAACCGGAGACGTTGTAAGAGTAATTGGTATACATGGACCAAAAATGACAATAGATACCAGTTCAAAGTCAACTTACGGAAGAAACTATTACGTTACTAAATGGTTTAACAACAATTACGAAATACTAAAAGCAGATTTTTACGAAGAAAATTTAGAATTAGTTGACGAAGAAAGAACTTAGGTGAGTAGTATATGAAATTAAAATTTTGGTTAAAGAAAAACGGTTGGATATTATTATCTGTTTTGGTCTTTTTAATTATTATTTATGGTGTTTATACTCATAGAAACGATAAACTTACAGAAGACACGGAATACAGAATTACTCAACCAATTCCACCAGTAATATTTATAGATTAAGCAAAAGGAAAATAAAAATGAAGAAAACAATAATTGATAAGGTTTGTTCAGGAACAGAAAAACCTGAACAAACATCAACAAAAATTTTTGAAAGACCAGGATCAAAAATTAAAAAATTAACTGATGAAGTTTGTGGCGAGGTAGAAAGATTGGAACAGAAATTAGAAACTACACGTGAAGATGTCTTCAAAAATTTCTGTAATAACCCAGAACAATCAACAGATATGTGGGTAACAGATATAGGCGAGTACATCTATAAAACAGGTATTTTATCAGAGTGGCAAAAGGAATATCAAGAAAATTCGATCAAATTTAACATTATCAAAGACCTTATAGAAATGTATTCGTTACTATTAAAAAGTTCTGATAATGTAGAAGAAAAATTAAAAATCGAAATGGAAAATTATTTAACAACTGTCAAGGAAATGAAATAATGTTTACAATATTAGTATTAATAGTATTACCAGTTATATGTGGAATACTATGGTTTCGTTTTGGAGACGATAAAAAATTTACAGGTCAGGTTGCTTTATTTGTATTTCTAATTGGGTTTATTATCTGGTCGATTGTAAGATTTAACATTAATGCAGATTACGAAAATAAAATTGCTAAATGTAGTATCGTGAAAATGAACGGTTCAGATTACATATTTGGGACAAAAGACAAATACGATGATTTGATGTATATTGTCTGTATCAAAACAAAAAATAACCCGAAATTTTTAACAATTCCAGCAGATCATATTCTTATCCAATTTACGGATGACAGACCAGCGTTGATAAAATGTTGGATGTCTGCTACGGATTCAAAGTTCAATAAATTTTGGCCTGTACTTAAACCAAATAAAGGTTTAGTTTATATCATAAAAATTCCACGTTGTAAGGAGAGTAAGAAATGACACTATTAGGAATTTGCGTGTTTGGTTGTGCATTGATAGCAAGCATAATTTTTGCTATTTTTGCAAATAGAGATGAGGATTTTAAAGGATGCTTCTGGGATAAGTTAGCATTAACTATAGTGATAGGAATTGGTGGCGCTTTATCTGGATTATTAATATCAATGGTCATTACAGCGTGTGTTAATGCTGATATTGCAACCTATGAAAAATCTGAAGAAATTGTATTGCTGAAAGATAATTCTAATATTGATGGTAGTTTTCGTGGTGGATTGTTCTTCAGTAGTGGTGTTATAGGTGAAGAAATGGTTTATGTCATGTACGTTAAAACCGCTACTGGATTTGATATGAAAAAGGTTAAATGTTCTGACGCTACAGTTGTCTATACAAAAACCACACCAAGAATAGTAACAACGTGGGAAGATTTTGCAGACACTAAACGAAATAAATTTTTAGGAGCAGGAAACTGTTATGTAGCAGGGGATTTAGCAGGACCCAAATACATTATTGAAGTCCCTGATACCACAATTACAAATGCTTTTAAGTTAGACGGAGAATAGGAAATGATAATCAAAGTATTCGATAGAGAAATCGAAGATGTTGATCAAGCGCAAAAATGTATCACAGATTTTGTAAACTTAACAGGCATTTTTCCGGTAATAGGAGACAAGATATATTATGAAGATCGTGGAATATTTACATTTTGGATAGTTAAAGAGAGAACAATCAATTATAGCGTAAAAAAGAAATTGTCTTGGATAACCTATATTGTAGAGGATATGAAAAAATGATAATTGCAATCGCCGCTTCTGTTTTGTCAAATGTTTCTGCTCAGATTAGTAGAAACGGAAACAATATAGATTTTCCAGAATCCACAGTTGTAACAGACAGAAGACCCAATTTTGATAAAGAATGGAACGTTTCAAAATTTTTAATATTTTCATATAATGATATACTAATCATTAAAGAATATATTTTAGATTGGATAGAAGAAAGAAAAGAGTTTGTATCTGTTATTGATAGTTTTAAACTTGGTAAAATATCCTCGGAATTAATAGAAATTATTAACGTTCTAAAGGGTAGAATAAACAATGAGAAATACAAAGAATTCGATATCAAATCTAATAATGAATCAATTGAAATGTTAGAACGTTTTCCGGATATTATTCTATATTTAATAGACAGATATAAAAACACCATCAAAAATATAACTCCGAATTCTTTTTCTCTTACAACAAATATAGAAAAAGAAAAAATAATTAATAGTATTTCTACAATTAGATGGAAAAATGCAAAATGGAAATCTAACCAACAGGAGAAACTATGATAATCCTACTAATAATTTCTTTCCTGTTTGGTTCATTTATTATGACAAGGTACGGAATAAAACAGAAATGGCAACCATCTGATATTGTATTTTTTAGTTTGGTGACGGCATATAGTTTTACGGTTATGGTTTATGTAATTTCAGTTTTCGTATTTTATCAGTAAAAATTTTAAAGAATTTTCAATTTATTTTGAGAATTCTTTTTTGATCTTACAATAAAAATCTATTATAAACGTTTATTAATTATAACGAAACAATAGTTAAAATTTTAGTAATAGGTAGTAAGATGAGTAATTTAGCAAAAGATTTAGGCAAATTGTTGGATAGTGGTTACAGCACAAAAGATGTAATATCAGCGATAGAAGCAGCAACAAAAGAATTCAGTGAAGTTGAGATAGGAGACGTAGCAACAGATTATAACGATGAAGAATTTGTAGTTTTAGATAAAGGTCTAACTACAGATGACGAAAAATTCGAGAAATACGGTTGTGATTGGTGTAGAGTTGAATACACAGAAGAGTTGCTAAAAGATGGAACATCTCAGGAAGACATAGATTGTGTAGAATGGATCTTCGTTAAAGATGAAGATAATGTAGGTTATTACGCTTTTGTCTATGAAGATGGCGGAGCATTAGTTTGGAAAGATTATAAAAATTTAGTATAGGTAGAACAATGTGTATTTCAGAAGACGACAAATATTATAGCGAAAAAGATAATCAAGAAATGGTTACAGCTAATATTCGGGTGGTGTTTTACATAAACGTAGATATTCCATCGTTCGATAAGGATAAGATAGATCCAGAAGAAATGTTAGAGCAAGCTGTTAAAGAACACGAGTTCAAAGCAGAAGATATTGAAAATTGGGAATTTCAGGAGTGGGTGTAAAAATGAAACTAATAATTAAAACTGAAAAATTCAATGTGATTGCTAATTCAAATAGAGATCTGATAATAGAAATCGATGACGTATCTACTAAAGAGGTTTTAGATAGCGTTGAGTTTTCTGATGTTCTCGAATATTTTGGTGAAGATTGGATTCTTGACAGTTTCGGATCAAACAGATTACGACAACATTTAGGTCTTCCGGAACAGGTGTAAAATGAAAAATGAAATAGATGATATTTTGAAAATGGCTGAAGAAGCATTTGATAATGAAGTTCCCGAAGAAGAGTATGACGGAATAACTGAAAGTTTTGTCAGTTACAAAACTTTATTCTTAGAGAATTTAAGAGAACTATTATCGAATTATAAAAAGGTAAGTAAATAAAATGAACGCATATAAAGCATATAAATTTCAGAAAATAAAATTTAGAATAATCAAAAAACA
>Ga0209429_10001317_pt1 | contig 15577 bp, 5 predicted proteins | sample BarGraNGADG00212_3_FD_184493 | JGI IMG/M metagenome (GOLD analysis project Ga0209429, IMG submission 184493) | Arctic peat soil microbial communities from Barrow, Alaska - Barrow Graham LP Ref core NGADG0004-212 (SPAdes) (version 2) | ecosystem: Environmental > Terrestrial > Soil > Wetlands >... | reverse complement strand
CATTATCAACTATAATTAACTTTTTTATAAAATCTATAATTCGACAGCAAATATTAATTGCTGTCGAATTATAGTTTAGTTTCACTTGATGAAACACACACAGTACCTGCAAAACACTTATCATAATAATTTACAAGCCGCTGAATTACAGAAGGTAAAATTTTATCTGTGCTTTAATAACTTAATCGCAAATAGTTCTAAATATATTTCTCAGATGCATTAAGAATCTCATTAATAAAGTTTTTTTCACTAAGCTTCAACCTTTTTTTGTTCAAACGTTCTATTAAAAGCCTCATTTTCAATTTCATTTAGCCTAGAACTTAAATATAATTTATCGATAGATAACATTTCGAACTGAAGTACCAATCTTTTCAAATAAAATACACTTTGGAATTTGGCTTTCAAAATCACCAAATCACCTTTGGAATATCCCACTAATTGTTTCTCAACCTGCTTTCCACAATAAAAGATGAAAACACTTTTATAATCTTTTTCTTCAGAATCATAAAAAATAGTATCAATTTCATATTTACTAATGAGTTCAATATAAATCGATTCCCCCTCAATATTAATGATTTTGTAAGTCATTTCTGTTTCAGATCCGATATATGTTCTGGCTTTTGCTAATTTCCATGCACTTGTTAATTGAGATACAGATCCAATTTCCTCTATCAGCTCAATAAATTTAACTTTGTGTCTGCTATTAAAAAGATTATTCTCAATTTTAATCTTATTTCTATTAAAAACAAGGTCCAATATTTCACTTATCATTCGCTATAGTAGTTATTTGAAATTCTCTAAAGAAACAGGGCTTTGCTGTTAATCGTTAAGCAAAGCCCTGATTTTTATTATTGTTTCACAATCTTGCAATTAAAATGGGTCTCTTTGTCTGAGAATCTGATAACATAAATACCTTTAGGATAATTCGTCAGTTCAACAGAGAACTTATTATCACCAATGTGCTTTAACATTGTCTCTAAGACCTGTCCAAAACTATTACAAACCTCAACCTTAAAGGCATTTTTAAAAGGTTTATTGATCGTTACATAAAACAGATCCTTCGTTGGATTAGGAAAAACTTCCACTTTATTATTAATAGAATTATCCTCGATTCCAACGCCAAGACAAACTGTTATCGCCAGACTGGCCTCGCTCCCATCCCCGCAATCATTGTGTCCCTTTACTTTTAGATTACCTGATGCAGAACCGCTCCCATAAGTCAGCGAAATAGAATTAGTAGTACTCGTTCCGGTAGCGCCTGTTGGTAAAGTCCAGATATAAGAAGTCGCCTCTGGAATAACAGGAACTGTATAGACAATATTCGTTGTTTGCTGACAGATATTCGTGTTACCTGTAATAACTCCTGCAGCAGATGGAGGTGTGTTAACAACTATTGTCCCATTGTAAGCATTGTCAAGAATATTCTGAGACTGGCTATTTCCCAACGTAACGTTACTCAGTTCCAACGGATAACTCCCTGCAACAGCATTGCTACTGATTGTAAAGGGTATTTGAACAACCGAACCGGTATTCCCCTTAAACGCCTGCAGCGTTAACGAGTATGCCAAAACTCTCAGAGTATTAGCAGCAGGCAAACTTGACTGAATATTATGGTCAGTCGCTCTGTTGGTTAACACAATATTTGAAGTCTTCGGAGTAAGATAATCCGGGTATTTCAAATCACATTGTAATGCAATAAAAGGCATACCATTGTCTACGTCAAGGGTTACCATAACATCCGTTCCGGAGCAAGCTGTAACACCTTTTACAGTCAAATAACTTTTCCCTGCATCATTTACGGTAATGACTAAACTGCTTTCCGTTCCATCACCACAGCTATTGTGACCCTTCACTTTGATATTACCTGACACTCCGGTAGCGCTTATTGTTGCTGTAATTGAGCTAGTTGAACTTGTCCCTGTTACCCCTGTTGGCAAAGTCCAGATATAAGAAGTCGCTTCGGTAATTGCAGGAACAGTATATGTTTCAGTAGTCCCTCTGTAAGTAGTAGTGTTTCCGGAAATAGTCCCCGCCGCTGATGGAATATCGTTAATGGTAAAAGCCAAAGAACTTTCTGCTCCATCCCCACTACTATTGTGTCCCTTCACTTTGATACTGCCCGATACAACGGTGCTGCTAAAAGTCACGCTAATCGTATTGGTTGAACTGGTTCCTGTTGCTCCTGTCGGAAGCGTCCAGATATATAAGGTGGCTCCTACAATAGCTGAAACTGTATAAGTTTCAGTTCCGCCCTTACAAACAGATGTATTTCCTGTGATTACCCCTGCTATAACATCATTTACAGTTATTGCAAGGCTCACTTCACCCCCATCGCCACAACTATTGTGACCCTTAACTTTGATATTACCAGACACTCCGGTAGCGCTTATTGTTGCAGTGATTGAGTTAGTTGTACTTGTCCCGGTTACCCCTGTTGGCAAAGCCCAGATATAAGAAGTCGCTCCGGTAATTGCAGGAACAGTATATGTTTCAGTAGTCCCTCTGTAAGTAGTAGTGTTTCCAGAAATAGTACCAGCAGCAGATGGAATGTCATTTACAGTTAATGCCAGCGTACTTTCCGTTCCATCTCCACAACCATTATGACCTTTTACTTTAATACTTCCCGATGCAGCTGTAGTACCAACTGTAACAGAAATCGTATTTGTTGTACTGGTTCCTGTCAAACCTGTCGGCAATGTCCAAACATAAGAAGTGGCTCCTGTAATGGAAGGAACTGTATATGTTTCGATTCCACCTTTACATACTGCAACATTCCCGGTAATAACTCCCGCAGCAGATGGAACATCGTTTACTGTTAAAGACAAACTGCTTTCGGTTCCATCACCTCCACTATTGTGACCCTTCACTTTGATACTACCCGATACAGCTGTACTACTAAATGTCACACTAATTGTATTGGTTGAACTGGTTCCCGTAGCACCTGTTGGAAGTGTCCATATATATGAAGTTGCTCCTGCTATAGTCCCTATAGTATAAGTTTCTGTCCCTCCTTTGCAAACAGAAGTATTTCCTGTGATGACTCCTGCGGTAACATCACTGATGGTTATTGCCAGACTACCTTCTGTCCCATCTCCACAACTATTATGACCCTTCACTTTAATATTGCCTGATACCGCAGTAGAGCTTATTGTAGTAGTGATAGAGTTGGTGGTACTTGTCCCGGTTATTCCCGTCGGAAGTGTCCAGATATAGGAAGTGGCTCCCGTAATGGCAGGGACAGTATATGTTTCATTAGTCCCTTTGTAAGCAGTTGTATTCCCTGTAATAGTCCCCGCTGCCAATGGAATATCATTAACCGTAAAAGCCAAAGAACTTTCGGACCCATCCCCACAACTATTATGGCCTTTCACTTTGATATTGCCTGATATAGCTGCAGTAGCAATTGTCACAACAATTGTATTTGTTATACTTGTACCTGTTAATCCAGACGGCAACGTCCACACATATGAATTTGCACCTGTAATTGCAGGAACAGTATAAGTTTCAGATCCTCCCTTACATACAGTTGCATTCCCGGTAATAGCTCCTGATGCTGAAGGAACATCGTTTACTATAATTGCCGATGTACTTTCGGTTCCATCGCCAATACTATTATGTCCCTTCACTTTGATACTACCTGACACTGCACTGGCGCCAATTGTAATCGTTATAGAATTGGTAGTACTTGTTCCTGTAAATCCTGTGGGCAGTGTCCAGATATATGAAGTTGCTCCACCTATTGCCCCGACTGAATAAGTTTCTGCCCCTCCCTTACAGACCGTATTACTACCTGTGATAGCGCTTGCTGCCTGAATATCATTAAATGTAATGGCTAATGTACTTTCAGTTCCATCACCACAATTATTATGTCCTTTGACTTTTATACTGCCTGATACAGCACTGGCGCTAATTGTCACAGTAATTGAGTTGGTGGTACTGGAACCTGTAACCCCTGTTGGAAGTGTCCAGATATATGAAGTTGCTCCTGTGATAGCAGGAACGGTATAAGTCTCAGATGTTCCCCGATAGGAAACCATGCTTCCTGAGATAACACCTGAAGCAGATGGTATATCGTTTACAGTGATAGCCAAGGCGCTTTCCGTCCCATCGCCACAACTATTGTGTCCTTTCACTTTGATACTGACTGAAATAGCAGTTGTACCAATAGTAACTGCAATAGAGTTTGTAGTACTAGTTCCAGTTAAACCTGTAGGCAAGGTCCATACATATGAAGTTGCACCCGTTATAGCAGGTACAGTGTATGTTTCTGATCCACCCTTACAGACTGAAGCATTCCCCGTTATAGTCCCTGCCGCCGAGGGTAATTTGTTAACGGTTATAGCCAGTATACTCTCTGACCCATCCCCACAACTATTGTGACCCTTTACTTTGATGCTACCCGATACTGCAGTTGAGCCTATTGTCACAGTAATTGAATTCGTAGAACTTGTACCTGTTATTCCTGTTGGTAAGGTCCACACATAAGAAGTTGCGCCTGTTATAGCAGGAACATTATAAGTTTCTGTTCCACCCTGACAAACTGTAATGTTCCCTGATATAATTCCTGCTGACGTTGGGATATCATTAACAGTTATAGCTAAAATACTCTCAGGTCCATCCCCACTGGTATTATGGCCTTTGACTTTGATACTACCCGATATGGCTGTACTACTTATCGTAGTTGTAATTGAATTAGTAGAGCTGGTTCCGGTTATGCCGGTTGGTAAAGTCCAGATATATGAAGTTGCACCTGTGATAACAGGAACTGTATAAGTCTCGATTCCACCTTTACACACAGATGTGTTGCCAGTAATTACACCGGCTGAACCTACTGAACCATTTATCGTGAAGATTCCATTTCTGGTACCCCAAAGAATATTTTGTGAAGCAACATTCCCCAGTATCCCATTGCTAATTTCCAAAGGATAACTACCTACAACAGCTCCGGCGCTAATCGTAAATGGAATATTAATTACAGCCCCTGATTTCCCTTTAAAAGCTTGTTGGTTTAATGAGAAAGCGACTAATCTGATCGTATTATTGCCCAAACGATTTGACAGTACAGAATGATCACCCTTTCTGTCTGTCAATACAATCCCTGCTGAGTCAGGCACCAAGTATGAAGGATATTTCAAATCACACTGCAAAGCAACAAAGTCCTCTTCATTATCAACATCAATTGCAACAACAACCTTTGATCCAATGACACCGTTAAAATCCTTGACATTAATATAATTAGGAGCATAAGCATTAGCGCTCAGGTTGACTGTAAATGGATTTGTTACAGGGTCATTGGAATTTATCTTTAAAGTGGCGCTTACAGTCCCCTTACTGCTTTTAGAAAAAACCACAGGAATATCCTTGTTCTGTCCAATTGCAATAGACAAAGGCAATGTTTGTGTACTCGAAAATGAAGGATCGGAGAATATCAATTGATCAATGTTCAACACATCTCCCCCATAATTATAAACCTTTAAGTTTAAACTCTTCGAACCCAAAATAGAAACGTCCCCGAATGCTAACGATTGAGCAGTTGATATCTGAGGAGCTGAGACCTGCAACTGACCATTGAAGGAAGCCGACATAGCATTCAACCCTGCAGCATCACTGATAATTCCATTATTAACATTGATAGGATACCAACCGGACTGCCCCGCAATCTTAAAATCAAGACTTAAAACCTTACCACTTGTTCCTGTAAAAGCTGTATTTGATGCAGAAAATGCTACAACCCTCAATATATTCCCTGTTAATAAATTGCAGCTTACAACGTGATCTGTCTTACGCAACAAAGCTGCTGATTCTGCCACATATTGCATTGTTGTTGGCAACGGAATGTCAAACTGAAAAGCCGTAAAAGGCTCCATGTTATTAATTGTAAAATCAAGCGTCTTTGTTTGACCGGATAAAGCAGTTATATTACCAGCATGTATTTCATTCACAGCAAAAGCAACTGCTTTCAATGTATCAATAGCAGTTGGCAAAGCAGGATCATTAGACGCAACTGACATCGTCTCTTTATACGTTCCTTTTGTCGTAGAAGTAAACCGAACAGTAATGTTTTTAGTGCCATTCTGATCCAGCGTAAATAATGATCCCCCAATGGCAGTAAACTGAGGATTGGTAAATGTAATTCCTGTTACATTTAAAGCCTGATTCCCGGTATTAGTAATGGTAACACTCCTGTCTGAAGTTTGTAACAAAGCCACTCTCGAAAAATCTAAAGAAGCTACAGAAAGTTGAATATGTGGAGAAAGAATTTTAACAGTTCCATTTACTGAACTTGACATAATATTTGCAGAAGTTGCATCCCCTATAATAGGATTGGTAAGCGTGAGCAAATAATTACCCGGCAATACCCCTGCTTTTAATTTAAAACTCATCACAGCCCCACTTGTACCTTTAAAAGGAAGCGAAGTCAATGAATAACCTATTAGTCGAAGGGTATTGGGTGCAATCATGGAAGCGCTGAGTGTGTGTCCATCTTTACGGGTATCATCAAGAATTGCTGAAGACACTACATAAGTCAATTCAGTCGGTAAAGGAATATCAACCTGAAAGGCAACAAATGGTAAAGCATTGTCAATTGAAATCGTCAGGGTAGCTTCTTGTCCCGCCTGAACAGAAACGTCCCCCAACTTCATGATATTTTGAGCTTTTACCTGACCACAGAAGAGCAGGAAAAATATTATGGCTATTGAATAGTGTAAATGTTTCATTAAAAACTATTTATGATGCATTTGATAAATTATGATTTCAAATAAGTATTGCGTAGAGACGCAATATCTTGCGTCTCTACATTAACACTAACTATAATCTTACAACTTTCATCTGCTCCTTTAATGTTTGATTCTTTTCATCTCTGGCCTCGACCCTGATAAAATAGACCCCGGCCTTCACGGTCTCTCCACTACCATTGGTGCCATTCCAGATTAATTGTTGGTTGCCTGACAATACAGCATTATCCATCAACTGACTGACCAATGCACCCATCACGTTATAGACCTTCACAGTCACGTATGCTTTACCCGGAAGCCTTAAACTGATCTGCATATCACTGCCCGATGGATTGGGTTGTACCGAAAGACCAAATGGACTGGTTGGAGTAGTCAACGAAACATCCTCCTTCTTGATAATATTCACATAACGGCCCTGTGGATCAGCTCCAAATGCATTACCCCATGTGAGTTTGCCTGCTCCTGCTTCTATTACAATCAAATCAGTAATACCGGCAGGAATAGTCAAGCCGTTTAGATTATAAAGGATACCTGTAATCTTTGTGCCATCAAATGAGTAGGCTAGTTCAAAACCTTTCAGGGCAGCGCTCAGTTTCACCTTTTCCAGATCTGTTCCCATCAATTCAAACTGAACAGCCTGAACCTGAGCATCACTCTTCAACTGGATGATTTCAGGTTTCAATGTGATATAGGCTATAGTCGGATTGTACTTGTTTCCATCATCTGCCGGTGCACTCTTGCCTCCCTTGATCAGATTGGCTACACTCACCACATCCAATACATTGATGACTTTGTCAGCATTTACATCTGCTGCCTCGAAGATAAACGGTTGTGGGTTTTGTCCTAAAAGGAAAGATACAATTGTAGTAATATCCAACACATCGACTTTTAAATCTCCATTACCGTCACCTTTTGATGCAGTAAAAGGAGTGGCTGTAACGACCTTGGAAGAATCTGATTCAGAAAAGTCAGTACGTACGACCTTATAGAAATAGTAATACTTTTTATTGGGTGTAGCGCTAAAGTCGGTATAGAGCGTATCCATGATCAATGTTTTATTGACCAATGCAGGTTTTGTCAGGGTAGTATCATTTAGATTCTCCATCCGGTACATATTAAAGCCCATCAAGTCTTTTAATCCTGAATTATTCCACTCCAGTTCTACTTTCCCCAAACCTGCTTTAGCCTGAAACTCCATTGAAGAAGAGGCAGCAGCATTGATCAGGAATCCAAAACGCATATCTTCCAACGGGATTTCCCAACCCTCAAGATCCTTGGCACCATTTACTCTAATCCTGTTGATACCATCACCAGAGAAAAGTTTCACAGTTGCATAAACTGTATAGATTTTCCCGTCTGTTGACCAGGAACCATCTTCACTGATTGCATTTGATGAGAAAGGAAATCTTACGCCATAAGCAACCAGAGGGGCTATGGTTTTATTCATGGGACGGTTAAAATAGACTTCAAACTTTTGTTTCCCCACTCCTACAGGGTCTACTTTCTGATCCTGGGCATCCTTACCATTGACCAATACTTTCCAAACTACACCATGACAAGAATCGGGAGGAGCATTGAGGAAAGGCTTAAATGTTGCCCGAGGTGCTTTAGCATCTTCCATGAAATCATGAATAAATCCTTCTATTTTAGCAGAATCACTTGTTCCCCAATATTGATACTGCATCTTTTGAAAATCAGATGTTCCTTGAGTGTAGTATTTTGTATAGATCTGTGTTACATCTTTGTATAAATTTAATGAATTATCCCATTGTTGTTGGGGTTTAGAAAATTCACTAATCCAAACATTTTGTTGTTTATTATCATTTACTATAGCAGATGAAGGCATTGTAAAATTAATACAGTTATTAAATTTGAACTTATTCATTTGGCTTGTTACCGGATTATTACTCATCATTCTATTCATGTAATAATCTTTGGTAGTTGAATTTCCAATAAAATTATTTCTGCTAACAAATCCGTAAGAATAAAATGGTGAGTCTCCCGAGTAATTATTGATATTATTATAATAATAATTATTTACAAGAGAATCAACAGTTCCAATTCTAAAACCATTAAAAATACAATTAAATGCACTAGGAGCTCCTCCATTATCAACATACAAGGGTGAGTTTAAATTTTCAAATTTACAATATGAAAATCTATTGCGAATAACAGTATAATTTCCAGTATTTCCATTATAAACATAATTTCTGAAAGTGAATATATTATAAGGCATATCACTAGTTCCGGGTGGACAATAACCAGTAAAATAAATTAAACTATCTGGTTTTCCCTCTGCAATTAGCCTTCCACTAATAGGAATTGACCTTCCGGGATAAAACAATATATGTGTCCCGGGTTTGATAATCAATGTTCCATTTGTCCCAACCTTATAACTATTATTTACAAGATATAACCGATTGGGATAAAGTATTTTCACAGAATCTAATACCCCTGATAGTTGTTCACCATTTTCCGGAGTAAAGACAAATTTCTGTTTTAAAGTATCAGTAGCCCCTTTATACCAACTCAATAAATCAAAAGTAATATCCCGATCATGCGGTACATTCTTATTGATGATAAACTTCATGGGGTCGGCTTCACTGGTTTTACTAGCATAAGGACTAATGGAACCAATAAATGAAGTAGGTTTTACAATGTTACACATTGTTTTATCTTCGAATTCAGCCAGCCTGATTTTCCAATAAACACTGTCAACCTGCCCCCCGGTATTTCTTGCCTTAAACCACAACTGAATAGTCTCTCCGGCATCCACCCGTCCGTCTTTGTCATCAATTCCAATAGTGTCCACCATGACATTATTCAAAAACCATATTTCCGGTTTAGGCTTTATCGTCAATGCTTTATTCAGATCAAGATGCTGTCCGGTTGCCTGAATCAACTTGACCCACATAAATTCCTGAGTCTCATCAGGGATTATTTTCTTATACAGACAAAGAGCTCCTGCTATAATTGGCGCTGCCATTGAGGTTCCTTGGTAAACGCGATAGCCTCCATTTGGAACGGTACTCAAGATATTGGTTCCGGGAGCCTTCATCTCATAATTCAACAGATCATTATAATAACTAAAAGTTGGCCCATCCTGATCAAAATTACTAAACGATGCTTCAGGTGATTGAACTCCCAACACAAAAGAAAAGGCAGCCGGGAAGAAAGGAGCACAGCCAGAACCCGGACCTATACAAACACCGTCATTACCGGCAGCAGCAACCAAAATACATTTGGCATAAGCATTGGCCAGAGCATCTTCCATTGCTTGCGAACGGGCATAACCTCCAAAACTCATATTGATGACGGTTGCTCCATGTGTAGCGGCATAGTTAATTCCCTTTGCAATGGTTGAAGCATCACCACGTCCTGAACTTTGAATTACCTTGATGGCCATTATCTTCGCATTGGGACACAAACCTGCTATACCAATTCCATTGTTGGTTTCGGCAGCAGCAATACCCGCTACATGTGTACCATGACTATTATCATCTGTGGGGTCATTGTCATTATTGATATAATCCCATCCACGAATATCATTTAAGATTCCATCAGGATAAGAGTTGGTTGATGGTTTTGGATTTCTCCAGATTTTATTCTTTAGGTCAGGATGTAGCCAATCCACTCCAGTATCCAATATGGCTATGATTTGAGTTGTGTCGCCCTTGGATTGTGGCCAGACCAGATCTGCTTTAATTTGAGGAATATACCATTGTTTATCATACATCGGATCATTCACAACTGCCTGTGTTTCTGTAGGCGCTTTGGCAGATTGCATCCTTACTACATCTGCTTCTGTAAGGATTGGACCTACTGGCTTATCATCACAGATTGAGATAATATAATTGGGTTCGGCATAGACCACATTGGCTGTGTCAGCTTTGAAGTCACTGATGGCATTCATCAACTGCTTCTCATCTGCAATCTTTAACTTGTATATATTGTGCAGGCTGGGACGAATGAATTGTTGACCATTGGGAGCAGTCAACATTTGAGCGCTTTTTAACCTGCCCTCTCCGGGGAAGAGGGCTTCAGCTTTTTGGACATTGTATTTTGTCTGAAGGGCATCGGTACTCACAGAAGCCGACTTAAACTTTGCTCCGGCACTCTTAACCGTGAGGTTATCTTTAAACTTAACAATAATTTCCCCGGGGACATATTCAAATGCAGAACCCTTTGGATTGCCCTTTACAACGGCATCCTTGGCCTGGTTCTTAAAAAGGACCTGTTGTGCTGTAACAGGGTTAATTGTGAAAATCCACAAAACTAAAACAAGTAGTAGAGTTGATTTCTTCATGATCTTGATGTTTTTATATAAAGTGGTTAAAGTCAAATGTTATCGTAAATAATTCTTCAATACGTAGAGACGCAATATTTTGCGTCTCTACATTATTACACAAACTCACAAATTATAATCGCACAACTTTAATGTTTTCTTTTAATATTGTATTTTTATCTCCTCTGGCTTCGACTCGAATGAAATAGACTCCGGCTTTTACAGTTTCATTGATTCCATTGGTTCCGTTCCAAATGATCTGATGGCTTCCTGATGACAATGTGTTATTGATTAACTGACCAACCAAAGCGCCTAACGGGTTAAAGACATTCACCGTTACATTGGCAGTTTCGGGAAGCCTGAAGCTGATTTGCATGTCGCTGCCTGAAGGGTTGGGTTGTACAGAAAGACCAAATGGACTGGTTGGGGTTGTCAAAGAGACATCCTCTTTCTTTATGATGGTGACATACCGTCCCTGTGGGTCAGCGCCAAAGACACTGCCCCAAGTGAGTTTGCCTGATCCTTCTTCAATTCTAATCACATCAGTGATACCGGCAGGAATGGTTAATCCATTGAGATTATAAAGCGCTCCGGTTATTTTATTACCATCCGAAGAGTAGGCCAGTTCAAAGCCTTTTAACAATGTACTCAACTGCACTTTTCCCAAATCACTTCCCTGCAATTCAAACTGAACAGCCTGAACTTGTGCTTCACTCTTCAGTTGAATAATTTCAGGCTTAAGGGTGATATAGGCAATCGAAGGATTGTATTTGTTTCCCTCATCAATAAGGGCGCTCTTGCCTCCCTTGATCAGATTGGCAACACCCACGACATCCAACACATTGACAGCCTTATCTGCATTGACATCGGCAGCTTCGAAGATAAATGGGGTGGGATTTTGTCCCAACAGATAGGAAACAATTGAAGTGATATCCAGCACATCGACCTTTATGTCTCCATTGGCATCACCTTTGGAAGCAGTAAATGGGGTTGCGCTAACGACTTTGGAAGAGTCTGATTCAGAAAAGTTGGTTCGGACTACCTTATAGAAATAATAATACTTTTTATTGGGTGTCCCTGAAAAGTCGGTATAGGTCGTATCGGTAATCAATGTTGTATTAACCAGTGCAGGTTTTGTAAGGGTGGTATCGGTTTTATTCTCCATCCGGTACATGTTAAAGCCCATCAAATCTTTTAATCCGGCATTATTCCACTCGAGACTGACCTTCCCAAGACCTGCCTTAGCCTGAAAATCCAATGAAGAGGAAGAAGCTGCACTGACTACAACCCTGAAGCGACGATCTTCAATTGGGATTTCAAAATGATCATTGTCTTTAGCCCCTGCAACCCTGATGGTATTTATGCCATCCCCGGTGGTAAGACCAACATTTCTGTATGCAGTATATACAGTAGAGTCAGCACTCCAGGTTCCACTCTCTGCAATGGCTGTTTGTGTATATGGAGCCCGAACACCCATTGAAATCGATGGAGGGTATTTAATATCCATCGCCCGGTTAAAATAGACTTCAAATTTTTGCTTCCCAACACCCAGAGGATCTAATTTATCAAATTCATCCTGAGCATCTTTACCATTAACAACTACCTTCCAAACAATACCGTGTGCTACTTTTACAGGACGATTCAGTTTATTTGAAATATCAAACCATATCCCTTTTCCTCTTTCTGGGAAATCAAATATTTCATTATTTATTTTATCATTACTTGTGTTTCCAAAATATATTGAATCCAGTTTTATTATTGTGAACGAAGTAGAGGTTGTGCTTATGTTATTATCTCTACTGATTGTCGTATTAAGATTGGAAAAAATATTATTTTTTAATAATCCCACAGCATCATAGTCGATACACAATGCTCCTCCCCCTGGTCCTCCATAAACAGGATATGTAGTAATATTATTGATAATATTATTATTTATAAAATACCCATTGTGGGTAACCGTATTAAATGGGGAAAGGTTATTATAAAAACATGAATTCTGAATATCTACTCCTTTGATTACGATATTATAACAAGTATTGTTTTTAAAAATGCAATTTTTAATCTTACCAGTCTGAAAATCATACGGGATATTTATTGAATACCCCATAGCATACTCAAAAACAGAGTACTCTGCCTGAAAGGCAGAACCACTTTCAGTTTTTATACTCCTCCATCCTAGGCCATTATTACGTTTCGTAAAAGTAATAACACTATCAGGCGTTCCAATTGAATAAACTTTCCCTGCTACAACGATACTTTTATCGTCCCCAAATTTCAATTTTGTTCCGGGTTTAATTGTCAGTGTGACTCCTAAAGGAATTGCAATATTATCTGTAATGATGTATTGCTTATTGGGATAGAGTGTCATATCACTTGAAATAATCCCTTTCAATTCAATTCCATTTTCTATATTAATAGTAATGTTTTGACTCGTTTCTCCTTGATGATCTCCATACCATGTTTTCAAAACGAAGCCAATATCTCTTCCATCAACAATATCTTTTGACAATTTTAATTTCAAAGGAATGACATTAAACCTTGTAGCATATGCAGATATGCTCCCTATAGTCGCTTCTGGCGTTAGAATAGACGCAGTTGTTGGATCTTCAAACTCTTTGAAGACAATACCCACTTTCACATTATCGGCCTGCCCCCATGTATTTCGTACCAAAACCTTTAGCTCTATAGTTTCACCTACATCAGGTCGTCCATCACGATCTCCATCGAGTGTGTCAGTAACAGTATAAGATACAACATTCAGTTTAGGAAAAGGAACAATAGTAAGCGCTTTCTGTAAATCAACATAGTTTCCAATTGAATTGATTAAATTACCAAAAAGCAACTCCTGTGATTCCGTAGGTTTTAGTTTTTTATAAAGTGCTGCAATACCTGAAACTATTGGAGCTGCCATAGAAGTGCCTTGGTAAATTCTGTATCCACCATTTGGAACAGTACTCATAATAGTTGTTCCTGGTGCTTTCATTTCGTAATTTAATAAATCACTATATAAACTAAAAGTTGGTCCATCTGAATCGGTATTACTAAATGACGCTTCTGGAGACTGAACGCCTAAGACATATGATAAAGCAGCAGGATAAGAGGGAATTATATTAATATCGATTGCATCATTTCCCGCTGCAGCAACCAAAACACAAGTAGCATAAGCATTGCCTAATGCATCCTCCATGGCCAGTGAACGGGCATAACTTCCAAAACTCATATTGATAACCGTGGCTCCATGAGAAGCGGCATATTTAATTCCCTTGGCAATAGTGGCAACATCTCCCTTTCCGGTGCTTTGAAACACCTTGACAGGCATGATCTTCGCTAATGGACAAACTCCTGCAATACCAATCCCATTATTGGTTTCGGCAGCTGCAATCCCGGCTACATGGGTTCCGTGACTGTTATCATCCATGGGGTTGTTGCGATTATTGATAAAGTCCCATCCCCGGATATCATTTAAGATCCCATCTGCCCCGGCAGTCAATGAAGGAGTGGGATTCTTCCAGATTTTGTTCTTCAGGTCGGGATGCAACCAGTCCACGCCTGTATCGAGTATCGCAATGATTTGTGTTGTGTCTCCCTTGGTTTGAGGCCATACCAGATCAGCTTTTACAGCCGGGATATACCATTGTTGAGCATACATGGGGTCATCAACAACTGTCTGTGTTTCCGTGGGGGCTTTCGCAGATTGCATCTTTGCTACATCCGCTTCAGTGAGTATGGGTCCTACAGGTGAATCGTTACAAATGGAGATGATATAATTGGGCTCGGCATATATCACGTTGACCGTGTCGGCTTTAAAGTCACTGATGGCATTCATCAACTGCTTCTCGTCTGCAATCTTTAACTTGAAGATATTGTGCAGACTGGGTTGCAGGAATTGTTGTCCATTAGGAGCAGTCAACATCTGGGCGCTCTTCAACCTGTTTTCACCCGGGAAGAGGGGTTCGGTCTTCTGAACATTGTATTTGGCCTGAAGGGCATCGGTCACAGCAGAAGCCGACTTCAATTTAGCGCCGGTACTCTTGACTTGTACATTGTCCTTAAACTTCACGATCAATTCGCCCGGTACATATTCATAGACCATGCGTGAACTGCTACGCACGACTGAGTCTTTGGGAAGGTTCTTAAATAAAACTTGTTGTGCTTTGGCAGGAAGTACATTAAAAAGAAGCCCAAACATGATTACCAAAAGTAAAGTTGTCTTCATATTTTTTTGTTTTATATCTTTTCTAGTTTTAAATAGTAAATGCAATTTTGTAAATATTCGTTCAATCGTAAATGGCTTTTGTGATTAAGGTCATTTCGACTTCGCTCAATGGCCACAAACTTAAACGACATTAGCCATCGGAAACCCCAATGTCAAAACTTGTCGAATATTTCAAATGATGTCTCGAAAAAAGACATTTTCCAAAATATTTTAACATATTATTTTTCAGAATACGCTCTAAAGTTATAACTAATTTATACAAAGTCAAGCCATACCCCCGAGTTATTGTATGAACCCCCCCTTTTTTTGGATGAAATGATAATTATTTTTTTTCGCTCT
>Ga0209429_10001315_pt1 | contig 15582 bp, 7 predicted proteins | sample BarGraNGADG00212_3_FD_184493 | JGI IMG/M metagenome (GOLD analysis project Ga0209429, IMG submission 184493) | Arctic peat soil microbial communities from Barrow, Alaska - Barrow Graham LP Ref core NGADG0004-212 (SPAdes) (version 2) | ecosystem: Environmental > Terrestrial > Soil > Wetlands >... | reverse complement strand
CTGCAGGAAGTCCGCGGCAGCGAGGTGCTGCACATCACGCGGTTCACGGCGGAGAACGAAAAACGGGGCAAGGAGTTCGCCCTCAAATCACTTTTGAATCCCCGGGCGTACCATCGCCAGAAATGACCTATGCACCAGGCACCAAATCCCCCACCGCCGATCAACGTGAAGCCCTCCTCTCATCGCCGGTGTTCGCCGTTACTTTTTGTCTTCCTTCTGCTCAGTTGGATAGCGCTGTCCTCCCCTGTGCTGTGGGCGGTCGAAACATGGACCCACTGGGAACACTCATTGACCAGCACAAAAACTTACTCAAACCCGTACGCCGAAGTGACGCTGAAGGTCAACTACAGCGGCCCGGATCAGCAGGCTCTGCAAGGTTTGGGTTTTACTTGGAGAAGAAGAGCGGCAAAAGTGCCGAAGCGACTGAATGAATAAACCAATCGGAAGCAGCGTCCCCCTTTGACGTGAAGATCAAACAAACTCTGGTCGCGGTAATCCTCCTCGCCGCCGCAATTACATCGCGGGCCGCCGACTCCACGGATTCCAATGCCACGCTGCTCGGCGTTCGCGGTGGGAGGTTCACGCCGAGCGGCACAAACCTCGTTCGGTTGAACGGCAAATCGTTCTGCGACGACACCGGGCCGTTCCTTGGTTTGGGGGTGTCTTACTTTCAAGCCTTGCGTGACGCCAAGTATGACCGCGCACGATTGAATCACAACCTGGAGTTGATCGCCGCGAAAGACTTCAACTACGTCCGCGTCCTCAGCATGGTGAGTTGGGAGGGGCTCGAAATTGTGCCCGTGAGCTTCACCAACCGGGCGGGGCACGTGATCCAAGCCTGGCCGGATTACTGGCCACAGTTCCGCGACCTGCTCGATCTGGTCGCTCAGCACGGGCTGCGCGTTGAGGTGACGATCTTCGCAGATGCGCAATATGTGATGCCGTCCAAATCAACTCGGCAAGCACATCTCGATGGCATCCTGGCCAACATCGCGGGGCGGGAGCCGCACATCCTGTATCTGGAAGTGGCGAACGAGGCCTGGCAAAACGGTTTCCCCGGCGCGCAAGGGATCGCGGACTTGCGCGCGTTCACGCGGTACCTCACCGATCGGACCGCCGTGCCGGTCGCCATTACCTCGAACGCTGACACGAGTGATCAGGGCATCATTGCGCTCTACCGCGGCAGCGCGGCGGATCTCGCCACGGTTCACTTGAGCCGAAACACGGGGACGAAGGAAGGTGGCTGGCTGCCGGTGCGTGATGCGTATCGGGCCGGTGACTTGCCGGGTGTGCCGCCCGTGGTCAGCAACGAGCCGATCGGTCCGGGCTCGTCTGTCAGTTCGGAGAGCGATCCCATCAAGCTTTGCGCGGCGGCGGTCTTTGCTTACATTGCGAATTTGCCGGCCTATGTTTACCACTCGCGCGCGGGCGTGCAGGGATACGTTGGTTGTTGTCCGCCTGCGGGTGACGAAGTTCGCTTCGAGGACACCGCCGGGATCAACGCATATCAACACCTTCGCCAGATCCTGCCGCCCGATCTGGCCAGTTGGACACGCAATGACGGCATTGAGCCCGGCGCGCCATTCACCGTCTTTTGTGACGATAAGCCAAGCCAGTATTGGCCCGACGCAAGCGGTCCGACCAACGGCTGCGACCGCAATATCGGCTCCAGCAAAGGCGACCAATTCGTCTGCCTGCCGATGGGAATCCTTGGAGGCGGCGTCTCAATGGAGGCCCGGCGGGACGTTCGGGCGGAGGTTTTCAACCCGTTGACCGGCGCGGTTGTAACGAACTTGACACTCAATGCGGGGAAACGGTTCACGCTCCCGCAAGGCCCCGGCGCCTACATCATCAAAGGTAGTTTCCAGGCGGCTCCGGGCTTTGATCGACCCGCTAAAACATACGCGAAGGCGCCGCCGCCGACCTTCACTCGGGCTGAGCTCACGGATTTTCAGACGGACTTAATGTTGTTCATCGGCGACGTGCCGGAACTCAAGCCGCACTTCAACGCCGACGGCTATGACCCAATCCTGCGGATGCGAAACCATGGGGACAACGGCCAGGTGCCGCATGGCATCGTCAGTGGCACCTGGATGTGGGCGGTCAATCTGCCGAACTATCCGGAAGATCTGTGGCCGTTCGCATTTGCCCAGGCTAAGAAGCTTGGGTGGACGCACTGGTTTCTGCATGTCGCGCGTGCGGACATCGGTAATGGTTATCATGGCCTCTACCCCGTTGATGCCGACTACGCTACGGGCTACGGTGAACGGCTGAATCGAGTCTATGCGGCGCTCGTGGCGAACGGTTTCATTCCGGTGTGCGCCGGCGTAGCTCCGGATGCGCCTCCGGCGCCGGGATTCGACACCACGCAGGTGCTGGTGGCCATGACCGACTGGGACAACTCGAACCAGGCGGATTGCCGCATCGACGCGATCGCGCGGGCGTTCCCTCGGGCGTTGCTCTACTACGAATTGCCGCACGGTGAATACTTCCCGAAGCCGGACGCCTGTTCGCAGGTGAAACCGGACGCGACAAATGGCGGAGCTTGGCTGAGGTCTGTGCGGCAGCGGCAGCCTCGCTTCACCGGTGTTGTTTATGAGACGGACGACCCCAGCAAGGGGGTCCAGCAGGCCATTGATGAGATCTCCAAAGCGCACGCATTCTGGCGCGATGTCCAAGAGGTCGGTCCGGAGAGCGACACCTACTGGAAGTTCTGGGACAGCATCCGCTTCGCCGACCAAATCCGCTATAACAATGCGATCCTGCGTGGTTGCCCGTGGCTTCGCGGATACGTCAGCGGCGCAACGCCTCATCCGCAGCAAACCGACACGCAGCGTCCAGCTGGCACGCTGCAACCATGAGACGTCTTCAATTTCGATTCCGCCTCCCGGCATTGCGGACAAGTGCATCGGGCTTAGTGTTAAAAGCGATTTCGTGCCAGTCGTCGTGGACGTCACCATGGCTCGTGACCGGAAACAGGTGTTCGCCGGGTATTTGGAGGGCGCACGAGTGCTCGCCAGGGAGTTAAAGCCTTATCGGAATGCGTATATTGATGTGGGTAACGAACGCGATGTCCATGACGATCGTTATGTCAGTTTCGAAGAAATAGGCCAGCTGACCCATGCGATCAAGGAGATAGACCCCATGCGCATCTGCACCGCATCGGGCATTCCAGGTTCGCAAGAAAACCTGGACCAGTATCTAAAAGCCGGCTGCGACTTTATCGCGCCTCACCTGGCCCGTGACAAAGGCAGCTCCGCCAAGACGGTGGGCACGATAAACAGATTCTGGTGCTGGATATTAACTCGGACGGCAAGGTGCTCGCGAGCAAGACGATCACCCGCAGTGATTTTTCTGCACCCGGCAAGTGGCAGACCTTCTCCCTGGACTTCAAGGACGCCAAGCAGGCTTTGGTGTTCCGCACCTATTGGACTGGCAATGCTGACATCGAGATGGACCGCATCACGCTCAGGATCGGCAACTAGACGCCATGCCGCACGAGTTGGGTGGGCAACTCCTTCCCCGGCGGAAGGGCAAGCACCCAACGGCAATGGATCCCGTCAAAGTGACAGGCTCGGTTTTATGAGAACCAGCAAGTTGGCTAGAATAGACCCAACCATTTCAACGTCCAAACTCGCATTGCCCATTTGATGACCTGAGTTGACACTCCCATTATGAATCTGAATCGGAGAGCGTTTATTGGCGCGAGCCTGTGCGCCGCTTGCCAGTGGCCGTCGGCCTTGGCCGCTTCACCACCCATCCAGCGCGCCCCCATCCTCATCGGATACGGGGTGATCGGCGCGTTGGGAGAGGAAATCCGCCGGGTATGAAGACGCTTCGGATCGTCTCCGCCGCGGCACGGGCCTGGCCCATTTTGTTGGCGCTCTGGCCCGGGCTGCTCACGGCGCCGGCAGTGTCTGGCGAAGCGCCGCCTCTTCGCATTGACCCGGACTGCCCGAATTATTTCCGGCAACCCGACGGCAAACCGGTCGTGCTGATAGGCGACTACACCTGGGGCACGTTTTCCGACGTGGACTACGACTACGCGGCAATGTTCGACCAGCTCAAGGCCAAGGGGCTGAACTTCGCCCGCGTCTGGCTCTGGTGGGGTGGCGAGCAATTTCCGCCGCCGGACGATAAACCCCATGTGGAACCGTTTCTGCGCCCCGGACCGGGCCTCGCCAACGACCGCCGGCCGAAATACGATCTGAGCCGGTTCAACCCGGCTTTCTTTGACCGACTGCGTGACCTGTCCACGGCGGCGCAGCAGCGGGGCTTGTTTCTCCAACTCATCACGATGGACGCCTGGATGCTCAAGCATCCGCAGCTATGGAAGCTGCATGCTTTCCAACGGGATAATGACATCAACGGCGTCGATGGTGATCCCCGGAACACAAGCACTGGAACCGATGGCCAGGAGGGATTCTGCTCGCTCGGGAATCCGAACGTCTTGCGCTTTCAAGAGGCCTACCTCCGCAAGATCGTCGAGGCAGTTTGTGACTCCGCGAACGTCTTGATCGAGATTGCCAACGAGAACTATTACAACGTCCAGTGGGAGCGCCAACTCTGTGAGTTCATCCGTCAGCGGGAGCGCTCCCAGGCCGGTCCGTCGCATCTGCTCATGCCGCTCGACCTGCTCAACCACAGCAGCGTCGTGCAGGAGTGGAACCCGCGCGCGATCCACGCCGCGCTGCTCGCCAAGCGGGCCCTCCGCCAACCGCTCATCTTCGACACCGACTGGACGATCAACCCGAAGGACAACGAGGTCCGCCAGGCGATGTGGACCGCGGTCCTCAGCGGCGGGCACTTTAACTACATGGACGACAGCCTCGATTTCGGGGCCAAGCCCGCGCCCGACAAGCGCGCGGCGTTGCACCGGCAGATCGGTCATTTGGCGGCGTTTGTGCAGCCGCTCAAGCTGTGGGAAATGCAACCCGGTGATGCGCCGGTCAAGTCCGGGTATGCCTTCGCGATGGCTGCAACAAACACCCTCGCCGCGTATCTGCCGAACGGCGGCGCGGTCACGCTGGGCTTGGCAAAGTTGAGCGGTGCATTCCAGGCGCGCTGGTTCGACCCGCGCAGTGGGCCATTCGGCGAGCCCTTCGGCGTGGCTGGTGGCCGGGCGCGCGAATTCAAGGCGCCGGATGAACAAGATTGGGGACTGCTGCTCCAGCATCGGCCGTAAACGCGCCCGACGCGACAGCGCACTTTTGACATGAAAATCAAACAACTCCTGCTCGTGGTGATCCTCCTCGCCGCTGCGATTACCTCGCAAGCCGCCGACTGGCACCGCCTTGAAGACAATGAATAAGAGACATGCTATGCAAATACGGTTAATCTTCAGTATCGGGTTGGCGGTTCTTTCCTCTGCCGACCACGCGGTCGCTGGAAACGGGTCCCGTCCTGATCCGCCGCCCCCTCCTTCGGCTGTGAGCTTCGAGACCAATCCTGCCCGCCTCATTGGCTGTGGATTTGACCGCAACGGCGATCTCCTCAATCCCTACACGGTTGCCCAGGCACTCAAGGCCGCCCATCTCAATACCACCTCGGTCGGCTTCTTCGGCCACGACTCAGCCGACCCGCATGACTTGGACGCGGCCCGGCGCTGGCTTACTCCGTGGCTCGCCGCCATGCGTGCCCAGGGGATACTTACCGTGGTCACGATCACCGGTACCGGGGGGCCCGAAGGTGGCCTCTCGCGTGCTGAATTTAGCGACGAATGGTTCACTGCCTGTATCAACCTTCTCGTCAGTCTCGGAACCAACGGGGTCATGGTCTGCCCGGTCGCGGAGGGTTGCATCAAGGAAGGCGCGGACGAGCCGACGCGCTCCAAGATTTTACGCTGGCACCACATTACGGCGGCACGATGGCCCGGCATGAAGGGGTGGAACTTTCAACCGCGGCCCTCACCCGGCGACGTTCCGCCAGCTTGGATCGGCATTGTCCACCCTCAATCTCGCGGCGACGGCTACCCCGGCTGTCTCATCCTCACTGACGCCCCACTTTTCCCCAGATACAAGACGGGCCGCTACCCTACGGAGGCCATTATTCCCTCCGAACTGACCGCATTCGTCCGCCAGGTCCGCGCCGCCGGAAAGGGCTACGTCGAATGGGGCACCTGGGAACGCGCCGAAATCGACACGGCGGCAATTCAAGCGGTGGGGACAGCCAGCGCGATGACCCAGGAACCGGCTGTTGCTCAGGCCGAGACGCACGCCTGGGCTCGGTGGGAGGCCACGCTGCACAGCACTCTAACCTATGGGAATCCCTGCCGCGATGTGGTGCTGCGCGTGACCTACACGGGGCCCACCGGCCAAGTCCAGCGAACTTATGGTTTCTGGGACGGGGGTGACACGTTCCGAATCCGCTGCGCCTTTCCTGCGCCGGGTCTGTGGCGCTGGCGAACGGAATGCTCCGACACTGCCAATCCCGGGCTGCATGCGCAGACCGGCATCGTCCAAGTGACGCCTTACAACGGAATCAACCCGCTTTGCCGTCACGGCTTTCTGCGGGTCAGCGACAACCGACGTTATCTTTGCCAGGCAGACGGCACACCGTTCCTGTGGATGGGCGACACCGCCTGGGTTGGGCCGATGAAATCCGCCGAAGCCGATTGGGAATCCTACCTTGCGGAACGGGTCAGCAAACACTTCACCGTGATACAGATCGGCCCCGCGCCCTGGTGGGCGGGCAAGCAGGACGCCGCGGGGAACACTCCGTTCATCGGGGAAGGCATCGGCCGGCTAAACCCCGCCTTTTGGCAAGCTTACGAGCGGAAGGTCCAAGTCGCCAACGAGCGCGGCCTGTTCGTCCTCATGGTCGGTCTGATGGAGCCGACCACGCGTTATCCCGGCGCCGACGACGCACGTCGGTTTGCGCGGCAAATCGCGGCCCGGCTCTACGGGAATTTCGTCGCCTTCTCGCCCAGCTTCGACAGCGGCTACCGCGAGCTGGGGAACGAAGTCGGCGAGGCCATTCGCGATGCGACTCACGTTCACCTGATCACCGAGCACCCTGGCACGACGACCGGCAAGCCAGTCAACACGATCGCCGAGGCGTACTTCGATCAGTCGTATCTGGACTTTGCCGGTGACCAGACCGGGCACAACGGCGGCAACCTGGAACTGTGCGCCCGGCAGGCCATCGAATGGAACCTCCACCTCTATCGCCGCGAACCGCACAAGCCGGTCATCAACCTGGAGGCGATGTATGACACGGAGGGCAAGACCGCTTTCAACGCCTACGGCGCGCGTTCCTTCGGCTGGCGTTCCTGGCTCTCGGGCGCCATGGGCTACACCTACGGCACGGACCTTTATCAGTGGACGACCGATTCGGCGAAGCCCGATTTCTGGCGAAAGGCGATGGCGCTGCCCAGTTCCAAACAAATGAGCTGCCTCCATGATTTCCTGGCGGGAATCGAGTGGTGGCAGCTTGAACCGGCGCCCGAATGGATCCTCAATCCGCCCGCGGAATATCGCCGCCGAACGGCACTGGCACGCACCGCGCATCGCGATCGGGCCGTTGCCTACCTTCCGGACCAGGACGGCGTTAACATAGACATGTCTGGATTTCCGTCCCCGGTCACAGCCGTCTGGTTTGACCCGACGAACGGGAAGCACTCGAAATCTGGGCCCGGGAGAATTTCGAACCAAGGTCATCACGAGTTCAAGCCGCCGTCCATGAACTCGATGGGCGACAACGACTGGGTACTGGTCTTGAAAACAACGCCAGCGCCGTCAGGAGAAAAACGATGAAGGAACGTTTCTTGCCTTGTCGACGGCTAGCCTGGCTTGTGACGGCACACGTCGCCGGTTTGGTCGTGGGCGTTTGCGCCTCTTCGTTCGCCGCCTCGTCCTCGTTGCGACAACCGACCTCCACGCCCGCAGCGAAACCGGTGCAACACATCCAAGTTATGCAAGCCACCAATGCGGTGGATGTCTATGACTTTCTGGAGGTGACGGTTCGGCCCGACGTGCCGGTCAGTGGAAACCCCTTTACCGACACGGTCGTGGAAGGCGAGTTCTCGCCGGTCAAAGACGGCACGCCCTTGAAGGTGGATGGCTTCTGCGACTCACAAGATGGCAGCACCTACAAGATCCGTTTCATGCCGGCCCAGCCCGGCGACTACCGTTACACCGTGACGCTGCGCCAGGGACAGAACGCGATTTCCCACAACGGTTCGTTCACCGCTCGCCGCGCATGGCGACACGGCCTGCTTCGAGTGGACTTCAAGCACCCGTTCCATTTCATCTGGGAAGGCACCGGGGAGCACTATTTCTGGAACGGGACGACCACCTACTACCTCATGGGCTGGCAGAGCGACGCAGAGATCCGCCGGATCATTGACCGGCTCAGCGGGCTGAAGATCAACCGGCTTCGTGTCTTGCTCTATGGCCGCAACGAAGACCGACCGTGGGGCCAGCCGGTGAGGAGCACCGACCAGTTCAAGCTGTATCTGAATCCCTGGGTGGCCCAGCGCCCCGACAACGTGAAGGACCCCGGATTTGATCTGCGGCGGTTCAACCTGGCATACTGGCAGCGTTACGAACGAATGCTCGCCTATGCCCGGCAGAAGGGGATGGTGATTTCCGTCATCCCGTTCATCGGGGTGCAGGTGCTGCCGACGCCGTTTGCCGCGTACAGCGAAGAGGAGCAGTTGTACTACCGCTACGCGATGGCACGGCTGGCGGCGTTTTGCAACATCACCTGGGATCTCGGCAACGAACATGACCTGAACCGGGAGGCCCCGAAGTGGGCCGATTGGCTGGGGCCACTGGTCAAACAATGGGACCCGTATGACCATCTCCTCTCGGCGCATAACCGGATCTACCGCACGCCGGGCAATCCCTGGAACGACATGCAACTGATCCAACGGTGGGACGGCGGCGGGCAGAAGGACTTCTTCCTCGATCAGCGCATGCAGCAGGCAGCGTCCGGCCGCATCGTGCCGCTGGTAAACGAGGAGTACGGCTACGAGGATCTGTGGGAGAAGAAGCCCGGCGAGCGCAACGCGGAGTCACGTCGGCGGGTGGCCTGGGAGGTGTGCATGGCCGGCGGCTACCAGACGACCGGCGAAACCGCCAACCGCGGCACCGGCTTCCCCCCCGATAGCGGCGGCGGGTGGGTCAATGGCCGGGGCGATGACGCGATGATCATGTTGCGGGGTTATGGTCATCTCGTGGACTTCTTCACGTCGTTCGACTGGTGGCGCACCGTGCCGCGCAACGACCTCGTGCGCGGCGGCGCGTTCTGTCTGGCCGAAACCGGCATGCTCTACGCCGCCTATCTGCCGCGCCCGGCCAGCGTCACGCTGACTCTTGAGCCGGGCAACTACCACGCCCGCTGGTTCAATCCGCGCTCCGGCAAATGGCGCGACTCGCCGGTGGCCAGCGGGTCGCGCTGGACGCCACCGGCCCCGCCCGATGACGGAGATTGGGCGCTGCTGCTGCGACACGATCCGCAACTCCGCGACACCGCCCCGCCGGCCCCGGCCAACGCCACCGCCAGCCTGAGCGGGAAGGAGGTGCTCGTTACTTTCACCAAGGCGCTCGATCCGCGCAGCATCGCCGCGGGCAACTTCGCGCTGGAACCCGCCGTAGCCGTGCTCGCCGCGCAACCGGGCGAGGAACCGAACACCGTGAGGCTCACCACCGGCGCGCTCGCCGACGGCACGCGATACACGCTGACCGTGCGCGACGTTCGGGACCGGGCGCCCGTGCCGAACCGCCTCACCACACCGGCGCGCGTTACGTTCGAGGCGCTTGACGCCACGCGGCCCATCGTGGAATTGCGCTTCAACGAAGGCCGCGGCCAGGTTACGGCCAACACTGGCAGTTCCGCCCGCGCCCACGCCACCGCCGCACTCACCGACAAGCAACTCGCCTGGACCACGAACACGCCGCCGGGCGGCGGCCCGAGCGCGCTGGATTTCGGCGTCACGTCGGCCGCCCGCGCCGTGGAGCTGACCGGCGAGGTCGTGTCGGCGCTCAAAGGTCTCAAATCGTTCACGTTGACGGGTTGGGTCAACTGCCGCAGCACGCAAACGGGCAGCGGCGGCAACCGCATCGTCACTGCCATCAATCACGGCGGCGACGGCTTCGACCTGGTGATGCTGGACGACGGCCGCCTGCAGTTGGGCGTCAACGAATGGCCCGACGGGTCCCCCGCGAAAAGTTCCCCCGGCCAGGTTCCCGCCAATGCCAATGCGTCCTCGGCCAACTGGCGGTTCTTTGCTGTCACCTACGACGCCGCGCGTGCGCCCGGCGAGGTGAAGTTCTATTTTGGCCGTGCTGACCGTGGCGCCACGTTGGACACGACCGTTGCCTACAACCGCGGCCCCGTGGGCGACGATCTGGGTCCCCTGGCGGTGGGCCACTTCAACAGTCGCACCCGTGCGGATCACACCGACCGGATGTTCCGCGGTTTGATTGACGACATCCGCGTCCACGGCAGCCAACTGGACGGCACGGGGGCGTTGACGCGGGAGCAGATTCAGGCCGTGGTGGTGGCCGAACTCGACGGGCTCAAGACGGCCAATGCTTACGGGCACCGGCAACTGGTCACGTTTCATCCCCGGGGCGGCACGAGTTCCTCGCGTTGGTTCCACCCGGCCGACGGGCTGGATTTCAACAAGCTGCAAAGTGGCCACAGCGCGCAGAGCGTGAATTATGTCCCCGTCGAGCGCGACTGCCTGCTGACCATCCAGGCCGGCTGGGAGAGCCGCATCCTGCACGGGGTGCTGCGCTCGGATGACTTAAACCTGGCCATCGGAAAGAAAGTCGTGGCACGGGTTCGTTTGCCCCTCGACTCCCCTTGCGGAAACCCGCATTTTTGACAGCATGAAAGTATCAAACAGAACGCTCGTTCTTTTATCCATTTTCGGTCTGCTTGGACCACCCCTCATGGCGGCGGACGCACCTCCCGCCTTCCCGCTCAAGATCAGCAAGAACCGCCACCACCTCGTGGACCAACGGGGCACGCCTTTCCTCTACCAAGCGGACACGCCGTGGATGCTATTCACCAAGCTCACCGAGGCGGAGGCGAAGGACTACATCGTGCGGCGGAAGGAACAGGGGTTCACCACGCTCCAGGTGATGCTCACCGGTTTCCTCGGCATGACCAATCGCGCCGGGGAACTGCCCTTTGCCGGCACGCCGCCGGAGCAGGATTTCGCGCGGCCGAACGAGAAGTTCTTCGCGCACGTGGACCGCGTCGTGGCTGAAGCCGGACGGCAGGGAATGCAGATGGCCATCGCGCCGGCGTGGTCGGGCTGTTGCGGCGAAGGCTGGGCGGGCCATGAGAAGGATGGTTCGCCCAAGCCGCTCAACCGAAACGGCGTGGTGAAAAGCCGCGAACTCGGCCGCTGGCTGGGCCATCGCTACCGCAAGTTCGACAACTTGATGTGGATCCTCGGCGGCGACAACGACCCGGACAACGCCCGCGAGGAAATCCGCGCGCTAGGGCTTGGCTTGAAGGACACGGCACCCCGACAGCTCATCACCTATCACGCCGCGTCCTCCCACTCGAGCACCGACGTGTGGCCGGCGGGCGAGCCCTGGCTCGATGTCTCGATGGTTTATACTTACTTCCGCGGTTTCAACAAAGCGTGGAACAAGAACCAGCCGGACGTTTACGAGGTGAGCCAGTCGGAGTATGCGAAAAATCCGGCGCGCCCGTTCTTCCTTGGCGAATCCACTTACGAAGGGGAGCACGGCGCATGGGGCAGCGCCCTCCAGGCGCGCAAGAACGCTTTCTGGTGCGTGCTTGGCGGCGGCTGCGGTCACGCCTACGGCTCGCCCAATTGGAACTTCCCATCGAACTGGCGCGAGGTGACGAACCTGCCTGGCGCGGAGAGCCTGAAACACGTGCGGGCGCTCCTGGAATCACGCCCGTGGTGGACGCTCATGCCGGATACGCTCAACGTCGTCGCCGTGGACGGACGCGGGCCTTGGGCGACGAACAATGCCACCATCACCGCGCTGGCCGCCGGCGGGGCGTTTGCGCTGGCGTATCTACCGACGAAACGAGCGCTGACCCTCGATCTAGCCAAACTGTCCGGAAACTCGGTCAGCACCTGGTGGTTCAACCCCCGAGACGGCACCGCCAAATCCGCCGGTCAGTTCACCGAGAAAAAGCGCCGCGCCTTTGAACCGCCGGAGGACGGCGATTGGGTGCTGGTGCTCGATGATGCCGCCAGGGATTTCACACCGCCGGGAACCTTGAAGTAAACCAATCGCAGGAGCGTCAATTATGAACACGAGACTAACGAAGATTATGCGCTTGTGGGGCGGTGTGCTTGTTTGCGGTCTGCTGGTGGGCCGGCCCGCGGCTATTCATGCAGTCGAGCAATGGGGCTGCTTCGAAGCCGCGTTGGATGGCCCGGTTTCCGGCAAGCCCTACCTTGACGTGCAGGTGTCGGCCACCTTCAGCCAGGGCGGTCAGCGTATTACGGTCCCCGGCTTCTGGGATGGCGATGGCAACTACAAGATCCGGTTCATGCCACCCAAGCCGGGCGAGTGGCGCTTCGAGACCGCAAGCGGCGCGCTGGAGTTGAACGGAAAAAAGGGCGCCTTCACCGCCATCCCACCGACCACCGGCAACCACGGGCCAGTGCACCCGTTTAACACGTTCTATCTCCGTTACGAGGACGGCACGCCGTATCACCAGTTTGGCACCACGTGCTACGCTTGGGTTCATCAAACCAGGGAGCTTCAAGAGCAGACGCTGCAAACGCTCGCCGCCTCGCCCTTTAATAAAATCCGGTTTTGCGTCTTTCCCAAGAGCTATGCCTACAACCAGAACGAACCGGAATTCTTCGCCTTCAAGAAAGGCGCCGACGGCAAGTTCGACTTCAGCCAGCCGGACCCGGCGTTCTGGCGGCACTTCGAGCAGCGCATCCTCGACCTTCAGAAGCTTGGCATCGAGGCGGACCTCATCCTCTGGCATCCCTACGACCGTTGGGGGTTCAAGAAGATGAGCGACGAGGAGGATGATCGCTATCTGCGCTACTGCATCGCGCGGCTGGCCGCGTTCCGCAACGTCTGGTGGTCGCTGGCCAATGAATACGATTTCATGAGCGACCTCGACGAACGCCATCGCGGCATCAAAACCATGGAGGACTGGGATCGGTTCTTCTCGATCCTCCAGAAAGAGGATCCGTATGCGCGGATGCGCGGCATTCACAATGGCTCAATCTGGTACGATCACACGAAGGAATGGGTGACGCACGCCAGCCTCCAGACCTCGGACATGAACGGCGGCGTGCGGTTCCGCGAGAAATATCAGAAGCCCGTCATTTACGATGAGTGCAAATACGAGGGCGACATCCCGCAGGGCTGGGGCAACCTCGACGCGCGGACCATGACCCAGCGTTTCTGGCTCGGCACGATGAGCGGCTGCTACGTCGGCCACGGCGAAACCTACAAGCATCCCGAGGACATACTCTGGTGGTCCAAAGGCGGGGTGCTGCATGGCGAAAGCCCGAAGCGCATTCAATGGCTGAAGGATTTCATGGCTCACGCGCCACCGTTCGACCAACTCCAGCCGCTCGGCGACGACAAAGGTCACTTCATCCTGGCCAGGCGGGGTGACTACTACCTGGTCTATTGCGTGAACGTGCAACCCCAGGTGATCGCACTTGCAGGCCAGCGCCCCTACAAGATGGACACGATTGATCCCTGGGCCATGACCATCTCGCCCGCCGGCACGGCACGGCCGGGCGCGTTTACCGTGAACCCGCCAAAAGCCGACACGGTCTTTCGGTTCACGCCTTATGGCGCGAATGAACCGCTTCGGCCCGAGGCGCGCATCCAGGCGTCCCCAACTGAAGGCGTGCCGCCGCTGACGGTGGCATTCACCGCCGTGAGCGAGGCCGAGCAGGCGGAATGGGATTTTGGCGATGGCACAAAGGCGGCCGGACTTGAAGCCAAGCACACCTTTGTCGAACCGGGAGCCCACACCGTCACGCTCAAGGTCATCGGCAAGAACGGCGCCAGCGCTGTCGCCTACACTGAAGTCGTGACTGACCGCGACGTGACGCAGCCCATCGTCCGCGCCGGTTTTGCCAACAATGAATCGCCGGCCCTGAAACTCCACGGCACGGCCAAGCGCTCCTCGGACGGCACGCTGCTGCTGCCCGACGGCGCGCCCTGGGGCTGGGTGCAGGCGGGCGACAAACCGCTTGCCGATCTGCGCGGCCTGCGCTCGTTCACCCTCAGTGGCTGGCTGCGGCCGGCGAGTCTCGAAACCGGTCCCGGTGGCAACCGGATCGTCTTTTGCCTGAACAAAGACGGCGACGGAATTGACCTCGTCTGTCACCCGGACGGCTGTCTGCGCCTGTCCGTCAACCAATGGCCCGACCGCATCAAGAACGACAGCTCCCCGGGCAAACTGGTCGTCGGAAAATGGACCTTCTTCGCCGTCACCTACGACGCCAGCCAACCGCAAGAGAACGTCAGTTGGTATTTCAGCCCGCAAGAGGATGCGCCCGGAGCAGCCGGCGTGAAACTGGACCGCAAAACCACCTACCACAACGGCCCGGTGGGCACCGACCTGGGCGGCCTGGCGATCGGCAATTTCAATGAAACCATGCACGGTTACGGCCTGGACCGTCAGTTCCGCGGTGCGATTCGCAGCCTGCAAATTTTCGGCAGCCGGTTGGGCGGGCGCGGAGCGCTGGCACCTGAAGATATAAACCAACAGACAAGATGAGACGAGGTTATTCCATCGGCCTCCTGAGAGTTTGGGCGTGGCTGGCCGCGGCGGCATGGGCATGGTGGCCAACCAGCGTCTTGGCCGCCACAGCCAAGCCCGCCGCGCCTCAAGCAGCCGTTCACGAATAGCTCTTGTTGCGCCCTTGCCTACGCTGATAGCAGAATCCATGAAGACCAAAATATTCCTCACCGCCATCGCCCTGCCGGCTCTGTGCGGCAGCCTCGCCATCGTTGGCTCCGTCATCGCCCAACCCGCAACCACGGCCCGCTGGAACCCGCGCACGACGGACTGGACGCAGAAGCCCGATCTGGGAGTCGGCGACTGGGGATTCGATCGTCCCGGCTTTCCGACGGGGCTCTATCTTCACGGCATCACCGTCAAGGCGGGCGTGATGGTTTCCAATCCGGTCATCTACGACAATGACGTCTTTGACGACGTGTTTGACGATGAGTGGGCTTTCGCCATGGCCAGCCTGGGCGAAATGAATCTGGCCGGGCTGATCATCACCCCGGTGCTCACCGATGGCTGGGGGTTTTACCATCCCGACTGGATCCGGACTGCGGAAGAGGCCCGGCAACGCGCCGACGCCTCGGGGATGAACATGGACCGAATTCCACCTATCACGGTCGGGACGGAGGCACAAAGTGAAAAGGCCGGCGAAAACAAGGACTCCGCTGGCGCGCGACTCTACGTCCGGCTCATCAACGAACAACACCAGCGGGGTCCCGCCCATCCGTTGATCGTCAACATCGGCGGCCAGTCCGCGACCCTGGCCTCGGCCTATCACCTCGATCCCTCCATCGCGGCAAAGTGCATTGTCTATTACACAGATCTCCGGGTTTACAACGGCCATTATCAATGGGCCTCCCG
>Ga0209429_10001314_pt1 | contig 15585 bp, 10 predicted proteins | sample BarGraNGADG00212_3_FD_184493 | JGI IMG/M metagenome (GOLD analysis project Ga0209429, IMG submission 184493) | Arctic peat soil microbial communities from Barrow, Alaska - Barrow Graham LP Ref core NGADG0004-212 (SPAdes) (version 2) | ecosystem: Environmental > Terrestrial > Soil > Wetlands >... | reverse complement strand
TGCCCCATGCATCATTTTTATAATCGTACTGAAATAACATCTGCTGATTGGCGCTGATAAAATGGTCTTTCTTACATCCCGTAAAAAAAATGATGAGCAGGAAAGTACCTGATATTAAGATTGAATTAAATCTCATATTAACTGCAGATTGATTTTTAAGGGCCGCAAAAATCGAGCCATTTTGTTAGTTGATAACGATAAAAACAAAAAATTATTTTTTGGATCAGTCAAATATTAGCTGAAAAAAATTCATAATCCAATTATTTTTTGTAAATTATAAAATTAATAAATCCTTCGGGACCGAACTGAGATTTTAATATCTCATCCGTTAATTGTACGGGATAATTAGTTCATTTACAGTTATTAAGAGAATAGGATTAAAAGATCTTAATAAAACAACCAGGAAACCGGACAAGTAACATGGAAAAATTTTTTGATTATTTTGATGGCCGATACCGAGAGTCAATCCTGAACAAACCGCCAACAGATGATGGTCCAGTCATAACAATTTCACGATTGACAGGATGTGATGCCCGTCAGGTAGCTGAAAATGTTGTAGATAATCTTAACCGTATATACAACACCACAAAATGGAAATGGGTCGATAAGGATATTATTTATGCTATCGCGAAAGAATTAAATACGAATACCGAACGCGTTGAAAATTTCTATAACGGATTTGAACTATCAAATTTATCAGAAATGATAATGGCCTTCTCCGGAGGTTTTGTCAGCGACCTTAGGGTAAAAAAAGCTATTAAGGATGTTGTTCTGGCGATGTGTAAAGAGGGCTATACAGTATTGGTGGGACGCGGAGGAGTATCTATCGCCCATGATATTTCTGACTCTTTGCATATTCGTCTTATAGCCCCGTTCTATTGGAGAGTTGAAAACGTAATGAAGAAGAAAGCAATGGATATTGAAAAAGCAGAAGAGTATATTATTAATACAGATGATTCCAGATTTAACCTTATCCAGGCTTTTCTCGATAAAAAATCGGTTAATATCGACTACCTTTTTGATTCAACGATAAACCGTAACTCTTTTACTATTATAGAAATTGCTGAGCTTGTAGTTTCGATGTATGAAAAGAAAATAGGAAGACAAATTACCGAAAGAAAAAAGAAAGTCTCATTTTTTTGATTCTTGATTCAGTCAGTTTTTCAACTAAAACTTTTGCCTTTTGTCTTTATCCTTTTGTCTTTTGTCTTTTGTCTTATATAATCTCCCCAATCCGTTTAATATGGTCACTCAACCTTCGGTCGAGGCTCTTCTTATAAGCATCCCAGTCTGTTACCGGATATTTTGCGACACCGCTGTCCGCGGCTGCCTTGGCTACTGCCGGGGCAACAGTGGAAATAAGCCGTGGGTCGAGGGGCTTAGGGATAATATATTCTTTACCAAATGTAAGCTTATCAATATTGTAAGCTTTTAAAACTGAAGCAGGTACAGGTTCTTTTGCCAGGGTAGCCAAAGCCCTGCAAGCGGCCAGCTTCATATCCTCATTTATTGTTGATGCTCTGACATCCAGAGCTCCCCTGAAGATAAACGGGAACCCAAGAACGTTGTTTATCTGGTTAGGATAATCCGATCTTCCCGTTGCAAAAATCAGATCATTTCTGGTAGCCATCGCATCTTCATATGAGATTTCAGGATTAGGATTGGCCATAGCAAATACGATTGGATTCTTTGCCATTGAGGCCAGCATTTCTTTTGTCATCATATTTGCAGCAGATAAGCCAAGGAAAATATCAGCACCTTTAACTGCCTGGGCAAGGGTATCCAGATCCCTGTCAGTCATAAACTCCTTCTTGAATTTATTAAGATCCTTCCTTTTACTGTTTATAACGCCCTTGCTGTCAACCATAACAATATTTTCCTTTTTTACCCCTAATAAGAGGTAAAGTCTTGAGCATGAGATTGCTGCAGCTCCTGCACCGCATACTACCAATCTGATCTCATTAATTTTTTTCCCGGTTATTTCAAGTGAATTTAGCAAACCTGCTCCAGAAATAATAGCTGTACCATGCTGGTCATCATGGAACACCGGAATATCGAGCATTTTTTTTAACCTTGCTTCAACCTCAAAACATTCCGGTGATTTTATATCTTCCAGATTTATGCCCCCAAATGTAGGAGCAATTGCAGCACATATTTCAATAAGTTTATCAGGATCTTTTTCATTCACTTCAATATCAAAGACATCAACATCGGCAAATACCTTAAAGAGGAGTCCTTTACCCTCCATTACAGGTTTCCCCGCCATAGCTCCTATATCACCAAGTCCCAGTACAGCTGTCCCATTTGATATTACCGCTACAAGGTTTCCCTTTGCTGTGTAGTTATAAACTGTTTCAGGACTCTTTTCAATCTCAAGGCATGGATATGCTACTCCCGGAGTATAGGCAAGGCTGATATCAAATTGTGTTCCAAAAGGCTTTGTCGGAATCACTTCTACTTTACCATGGCGGCCCCTGCTGTGATAGAGAAGCGCACCCTCTTTTGTAACTTTAGGCATAAGTTAAACTTTAATTACTATTGTGAATGAAATTCAATGGACAGATTATAAGGATTAAATTTATAATCATCCGAATATACAACTATTATATTGAAGATTTTATGAATAAAATCAATTCGTCTGCAAATGAAGATTTCAATGTAAAATTATTGAAAGGGAGAATCGGCTGTTTTATTTATGATTTTAAAAAAGCTTGATAATCAATGAAGTTTTATTATTAATTTTCGGTACTCTTTAAATATATTTTGCATTGAAAATAAATTTAGATATTTTCAACGCTTGTTTTAATCTTTTTTTGTACAAATTTAATTGTCTTATATGAAGCAAAATTTAGCAATAGGTACTGATATCGGAGGAAGCCATATCAGCTGTGCAGCCATTGATCTTGCCTCCGGAAAGATTCTGAGGGAAACCATTAGCGAAAAAGAAGTAAATAACCAGGCTCCGGCAATAGAAATAATCTCAACATGGGCTGATGCTCTCCGCAAATGTATAAATAAGGCCCCTGAAGGCTCTGTAAAAGGAATTGGATTTGCCATTCCGGGTCCATTTGATTACGTAAAAGGTATATGTCTTATTAAAGGTGTATCCAAATATGAAAATCTTTATGGATTAAATATTGGAGATGCAATTCGTAAAAGCCTCAATCTCCCTGAAAGTTTTCTTGTCAGATTTATGAACGATGCTTCATCATTTGCAGTAGGAGAGGCCTGGGCCGGAAAGGCTTCAAAAGCAGTGCGGTCACTTTCAATAACTCTTGGTACAGGTTTCGGATCAGCATTCATAGAAAACCACATACCGGTTGTTGATGGGCCCCGGGTTCCACGGTTGGGATGTGTTTATCATCTTCCGTATAATGGTGAAATTGCTGACGAAACATTTTCCACGCGGGGGTTTATAAGGAGTTATAAGAAAGCAACAGGAAAAGATGTTTCAGGAGTAAAAGAGTTATCTGCAATGGCTGCGTCAGATAAAACGGTCATGTCAATTTTCTATGAATTTGGTGATAACCTGGGAGCTTTTCTTTCTCCCTGGCTGAAGAGGTTCGTCGCAGAGATACTTGTGGTCGGAGGAAATATTTCACATGCCTATAATCTGTTTGGCGACTCATTTGAAAAAAGATTGAAAAAAGAGAAATGCGATTGCAAAGTCGAATTATCAGTATTAAAAGAGGATGCTGCCCTTCTCGGAGGTGCCTATCTTTTCAATGATGATTTCTGGAATGCTGTTCAGCATGCTCTGCCATTAATGTAATAAACCTGATAGACATGTGGTTTGATAATTGCTGATTTGCTCTTGGGAATCGGCTGTAATTGTTTGTATGAACTGCTTTTTATCAAAATCAGTTTACTGAATGAATGAGTAGGATTAAAGATCAGTCATTTTAAAAAATGAGAGGCCTTTTTATATTTTTCATAATCGTGTTCCTTTCATTTGGACAAAAAGACCTCTATTCACAGAGTTATCCTTTTCGTGAATATACAGTCATGGACGGGCTTCCTCAAAGCCAGAGTTCAGGAGTCTTTCAGGACAGCAGAGGATATCTCTGGATCGCAACACGAAATGGGGTGTCGCGGTTCGATGGTACCGAGTTCACTAATTATTTTAGGAAAGATGGACTGAATACTAATTTTGTAAATCAAATTTTTGAAGACTGGGATGGCTATATCTATGCACTCTCATCGCATGGTTTATCCAGGTTTGACGGTCAGAAATTTATTTATTATCCTCCTTCCGGAGATATTAATAGTTACATGTTTTCCTATGGTACACTGACCAGTGAGCCCGGAGTTATAATACTGGTTAACAACGGTGCTGGAAAAAAAAATAATAAACTGATCAGTTTTAAGGATGGAATCTATTCCGATTATTCGGGCTTATTCCCTGCACTTGATACAGTGAACATTAAGACTATATTGTTCGACAGCAGGAGTAATGATTTGGTTTTGCTGGATAATTACGGAAACGTGTTATCGTGGAAAAACAACCAGATGACTCTGATTTCCGTCAAGAAAATGGACGAACTTAATATCGAGAATGGGAGAATATTTATCTCAGCTGACACTCAGTTATATGAATATTCGGATGGAAAAATATTTCCATTCGACCTGAAAAAAAATGCTGATAAGACTGAAGTAATTATTTATAACTTTTTGAAAAGTAAAAATTCTTTCAGTTTAATCAAAAATAATTCTGAATTCCGGATAACGATTCCCTTTGGTACATCAACAGGCTATCTTGTGGATATGGAAGGGCATGTGTGGATTGCTACAGAAAAAAACCTCTATAGGCTTATTTCAACTGCATTTAAATCTTTTACCAGTGCTGATGGACTTGCAAATAATATTTGGGCAGTTTCACAGGACAGGAATAAACATTTATGGTTTGGTTCATTATATGGAGATCTCCAGGAATATGACGGAAAGGAATTCAGGTTAAGAAACGAGTACAAAACTCTATTTAAGGAAAACCTGAATTTTTATAAAGGAAGCCGGATAATGTCGGATGGCGACATATATTTTTCAACCAACCAGGGAGTTCTTATATGGGACGGGAAGTACTTTTCAAGACTGAAAGGTATTCCGGATATGACACAGGTTTGCTATGTATATGAAGATCCCGTTGATAAATCGGTACTTTTTGGATCCAACAGAGGACTTTATCATCTTAAGGATGGGAAAATGAAAGAGTACCCTGAATTCATCGACAACAACCTGGGCGTTATTGAAGGAGCTGTTCGTGATCATGACGGAAAGTACTGGCTTTCGGGTCACAATGGATTGGTGTTTTTCGATGGTCTGAAATTTTTTCCATGTAGAGATAGTGTAGCGCCTCAGACCTTTACATATACTATAGATAAAGACAGCAGGGGAGGTCTTTGGGTAACATCTGAGGAGGGGCTTTTTTTTAAAGCCGGCAACTCTGACAGATTTATTCATGGTCTTCCTGAATCAATAAACAGATCAGCAAACAGCCTTATGATGATGGATAGTTCCTCCCTGTTAATCGGACGCACAACTGACATCTGTATTATTGACCTTGACAAGTTTTATGGAAATAAACAAGATTACTTCAGATTATATAACAGGAGTGATGGTTTTTCAGGTGGTGACTGCCTTGATAATGGTATTATCAGGGAATCTGATGGGAAATACCTCATTCTTAATTCCAACGGTGTAGATATTCTGGACAGGAGTAAATTAAAGATAAACATATTTCCTCCAAAAGTATATATTACACAAATTGAATATAAAACGGATAGCCTTACATGGGAAACACTTAATGAACCTGGTCTCTTTTATAATAAAAACAGTGACCTCCGGCTTAGCAGAAAACAGAATACTGTTCAGATCAGCTTTACAGGAATCTCAACAACAAACCCGGAAAAAGTAAATTATCAATACCGACTGTCAGGCTATGAAGAATTGTGGTCGGCAAAAGGACCCGGACGAAAAGCTATTTATGAAAATCTTCCGCCTGGTTATTATATTTTTCAGCTCAAGGCATTTAATGCTGACGGCATTGAAAGCACAATGCCGTGCTCAATCAGTTTCAGGGTAAAGCCTGCATTCTGGCAAACTCTTGCTTATAAAATAATGGTATTTGTACTGATAATTATTTTCTCCGTTTTTACAACATGGTACATAATGAAGGTTCTTCAAAAGCGAAAGAAGGAAAAAGAGAAGCTTCATTCTGAGCTTATGCAACTCCAATTGGCATCGGTGATAAAACAATTTGATCCTCATTTTACTTTTAACGTTCTTTCATCAGTAGGTTCGCTTATTATGAAAGGAGAAAAGGAGGCAGCTTATGATTATTTACTGAAATTTTCATCTCTTCTCAGAACAGTTTTAAGTGACAGTTCAGTTATCACTAAACCTCTTGCAGAAGAACTTGATTTTGTAAGAAGATATTGTGATGTTCAAAAACTGAGGTTTCGAGACAGGTTTAACTGGAGAGTGAATGTTGATGAAAATGTGAATCTCCAATATGAAATACCAAAACTGACCATTCAGACATTTGTTGAAAATGCAATAAAACACGGGATGGAGAACCGAAAGGAAGGTGGAAGTGTTAGTGTTAACGTGAAAAAAAATGATTCAGGGCTGGAAATAAACATAAGAGATAACGGGATAGGCAGAGCTGAAGCAAAATTGTTTAATTCGGAAGGAATGGGAATTGGAATTAAGATAATTACAGGACTTTTTGAGCAAACAAACTCAACTAATATAAACGCGGCAAAAGTGGAAATGATTGATCTGGTTGATTATAAGAATGATCCTGATGGAACCGAGGTGAGAATTTTTGTACCCGATGGTTACCAATTTGGCTATAATGGAGTAAAATAATCTGTAATGTTAAAATCCAATATTTTAAAAGCTGTTATAATTGAAGATGAAGCGGAATCTTTACAGCTACTTTATAATCTGATAGTTTCAAACGGTAATGCTGAAGTTGTCGGATCTGAAACTGACCCGGATAAAGCAATTGACCTTATTGTTTCATCCGATCCGGATATTCTTTTCCTTGATGTCAAAATGCCGGGTAAAAACGGATTTGAAATCCTCGATGACCTGAAAAAAATAAAATCAGTTAATCCTTATATCATATTTACAACAGCTTATAATGAATTTGCACTTAAGGCTTTTGAGTATTCCGCATTCGATTATTTACTGAAACCTGTCGAACCGCAAAGACTTAATGAGACAATTCTTCGCTGTATAGATTCCCGCAATGCAGGTAAACTTCAAAAAACCGAAGTCCTGCTCGATACATATAAAAAGCTTATGTTCAGGAATATTTCAGGCATTGTTTTTATTGATCCGGCCGAAATAATCTATATTGAAGCAGCAGGTAATTATTCGGTTTTTCATCTGAATGGCAACAGAACTGAAACAGTAACACTGATTCTGGGGAAAATTGAGGAGCAGATAATAGATGAAAAATTCTTCAGGATCAACCGCTCTTATATTATAAATTGTGACTATCTGAAAAAAATAAATTCCAAACAGTTACAATGTATCCTGATAAAAAACGGAGTAGAATTTAAATGCAGTATCTCGCGCGACAGGATTGGAGAACTTATAGATAGGATGAGGAGATAATTTATATATTTGCTGTTGCCCGATTCTGCATAATTAATCAGCTTGTCACTTAATTGTCTTACTGAAGATGTTCTTTCATCCAGAACAATCACCTCTTCATACGAAATAATTTGCTATTTATACAAAGGCTTCCGTTTGACCGATAAATTACAAAAGTTCAGATTACATTTGTTACAATGTGATAATGATAATCAGTTGTTAAATTGATGTTAAAGGTCTGACAGTATAAAATTTATAAAAGAAAAATAGTTTCAAGTTTAGGTTAATAATCATTTTAATATTCCGGAGATCCCTATTCCCCTTTTTTCCCCATTTCTCCGGAATTTTCATCCCCCCCTTAAAAATGCAGATCTGCATCGAAGGGGGGTTGTTTTTATAGCAATTAACAGGAGTAAGACTTCAGGTTTCAGGAAAAGGATTTATATAAGCCTTATGCAGGTTTTTTAAAAATAGTACTTCTTATGTTTGTAAATTGATCATAAAACTTGCAAATTGCAGTATTAACTAATTCCTGATTCTATATAGTTCTTCTATCATTGTTAACAAAAATATTATGAAAAAAAGGATTTTTGGACGGCGTGAATTTCTCAGAAAGAGTACCGCTGCCTCTTTAGCATTTACAATAATCCCGCGTCATCTGCTCGGGGGCCCGGGCTATACCCCTCCAAGCGACCAGCTTACGAAAGGTATAATTGGTGTCGGAGGTATGGGTCGCGGACATATTGTTTATGAGGGAACAAGATTACTTGCCGTTTGCGATGTTGATAAATCACATCTGGAACAGGCAATTGCCCAGGCTGGTGGAAATATTACCGGCTACCACGATTTCAGGGATCTGATAGCGCGTGATGATATCGATATTGTTCATATTGCAACTCCTCCTCACTGGCATGGAATTATTTCTAAAATGGCAGCAGAAGCCGGTAAGGACATCTGGTGCGAGAAACCAATGACCCGGACAATTGGTGAAGGAATTAAAGTTATTGAGGCTGTTCAGAAATACGGCCGTATGTTCCGTCTGAATACCTGGTTCCGGTTTAAAGATCAGTTCTATGGGCTGGGAACCACTGTCAAACCCCTGAAAAAACTTATTGACAGCGGTGTTCTTGGCTGGCCGCTGAAGGTAACTGTAAGTGGAATAACAGGTTATGACTGGAAATTTTATTGGAGCGGACTTTATAATCTGAAACCAGAGCCAGTTCCTTCTGAACTGGATTATGATTTTTGGCTAGGTCCTGCACCGTATAAACCTTATAACCCAGAGAGAGTTCATGCAAAGTTCCGGGGTTACTGGGATTATGACGGCGGAGGCTTAGGCGATATGGGTCAGCATTATCTCGACCCGGTTCAATACTTGCTCGGGAAGGATGATACAGGACCTGTTTCAGTTGAGATAGATGCCCCTCAACAACATTTTGATGCAGTAGGATCGTGGAGGAGGATCACATATACTTATGCTGACGGTTGTAAGATAATACTCGATGGGGAGAACCGCGACACTAATGCTGCATATATAGAAGGTCCTCATGGTAAGGTGTTTAAGGGATTTATCTCCGACATTCCTGACATGGAGAAACTGATAAATTCTCTTCCCGATCCCGAACCCCAGATCACAACTTTTACCGAATCGGTTCTTACAAGAAAGAAATTTGCTCTTAATGAGTCAAACGGACACAGGTCATGTTCCATAGTAAACCTTGGAATTATTGCTCTGAGGCTTGGTCGTAACCTTAAATTTGATCCGGTTAAACAGGAGTTTATTGATGATGAAGGTGCCAACAGACTTATTAACCAGCCTATGAGAGGCCCATGGAAAATCTGATTAATGATATTTAATTTGAAAAATTGAAAATATGAACCGGGTCCCGACTTTTCGGGACGAGTTACATCATACCTTTAAAAAATAATTATGCCATTATGAAAATCCAGAAAATACTTATTGCAAGTCTTACTCTCCTGCTAATTTCTTTACCTTCTTACCCGCAGGATATAAGAACCCTCGAAACTAAAGTAGCTGACCTTCTTGCCAGGTTTCCTGCCAATGATCTTCAGCTTAACGATAAGCTGATGGGAGATATGCTTTCTCTTGGTGAAACGGGAATAAAGAAGATTTGTGATCAGATTATCCCTGCAGGTACGGGGGATGACACTCGTCCGAGGTTCGCTGCTGAGAGCCTTTCTCGTTTTCTTTCCCAAAGTGGAAAAGAAACAGAAGAACTAATATGGGAAAAAATTTGTATCAGCTATGCTACCAGTCAAAAAGACATTAGCGTCAAAGACTTCTTTATAAAACAACTCCAGATTATTGGAGGTGATCAGTCTGTGTCAGCGCTTAAGAATTTTATTTCTGATAATGAGATTTGCGAACCTGCACTGGCAGCAATTAATGCTATAGGAGGAAAAACCGCTGAGAGCGTCCTTGCCGAATCTCTGAAAAATAAGAGTCTTCCATGTGCTGCGGCAGTAATGAATGCTCTGGCATCTATGAAATCTCAAATTGCTGTTAATGAATATATTACATGGGCTTCAGATATAAATGTAAACACAAGAGCATCGGCTTATAATGCTCTGGCACAAAGCGGTTCGCCTTTGGCATATCCGGTGCTGTCAAAAGCAGCAAAAGATGTATTCTACAGGTGGGAACGCACCGGTGCAACTGCATCACTTCTGACTTTTGCTAAAGTTGTTGGTAAGAATGGCGATTTAAAAACTATAGACAAGATTTGCAAACTGTTAATTGGAAAATGTGATGACAACACCACAATTCAGAATAAGATTGCTGCTCTTGATGTATATGTAAGTTTTCATGGTACTGAAGCAATGCCATTTATTCTCAAAGCAGCCGGTCATGTTAATAAAAAGTACAGAATCGCTGCGATGCGAATGTCATTGAGTCTGTCCGGAAGTGAGGTTACCGGAAAATGGATTGAATTATTTCCCAAAGCAATTCCCGATGCAAAACCGGAGATCATTTCAATGCTTGGAGATCGTAAAGATGAGAAGGCTTTACCATTAATCACCTCCTCTCTTTCACACCCCGATATGGCAGTCAGGATTGAGTCAGCCTCAGCTTTGGCCAAAATCAGTGGTATAAAAGCTGTTCCCGATCTGATTGATTATATGACTAAGTTTACAAATCCGGCTGATCAGGAGGCTGTTAAATCAGCTTTGATGAGCGTGATTGACAGTGATAAATTACCACTTCTTAAACCGGTTCTGAAAGATGGGCCGCCGGCTGCTAAAAAAAGCGCCATCGGGATGATGGCATGGAATAAAGGAAATGAGTACTTCACCGAAGTATTACCTTTTACCTCTTCTCCTGATGAGTCGGTCAAAAAAGCTGCTTATGCGGCACTTGCTGATCTTGCTTCCCCAAATGACCAGACAAATCTTATTGAGCTTCTTTTAGTTACAGACAAGCCTGATCTTGTTACTGATGTTCAGACTGCAATTACCAATGCAGCTTTGATGATACCTGATCCTGCAAAAAGATCGGATGCAATCCTTAAAGCAATGGCTGGTAAGGTTCAAAAAGAAAAGCTTATACCTGTCCTGGCAAAAACAGGAGGAAGTGAAGCTTTGAAAAGTGTTCTTTACGAGTTTGAGAATGGCACTTCCGAAATGCGGGAAGTATGTTTCAAAGCTTTGACTAACTGGAAGGACTATTCAGCTTCTTCAGCTCTTTATAAGATCTGTGCCTCAGGTAATAAAACTTATGAAGCGCCTGCTTTTGAAGGATATGTGCGGCAGATCCGATCCACCCGGCTGCCCGATGAACAAAAGCTTCTTCTCTATCGCAAAATAATGCCTTATGCTCTCGGCTCAGGCCGGAAAAATGAAATATTGACAGAAATAGGAAAACTAAAAACCTACCAGTCATTGTTTTTCGTATCAAATTATCTTGATGATTCCGAAACATCTGCAGCAGCAGCCAAGGCAGCTATGTACATAGCCCTTCCTTCGGTCAGCTCAAAAGCAGGAATGTATGGAGACAATGTCAGGGTAATACTTGCTAAAGCAGCTGCCAGGTTGCAGGGGCAGGAGAGTGAATATGATAAGGAGATGGTCAATAAATATTTAGCTGGCATGCCAATGGATGAGGGATTTAAACTAATGTTCAATGGGAAGGACCTGACTGGTTGGCAGGGTCTTGTTGAAAACCCTGTTGCACGGGCTAAAATGAAACCGGCTGAATTGGCAAAGAAACAGATTGAAGCCAATTTGAAAGTTCAGGGTAACTGGAGCGTCAAAGATGGTTGCATATGGTTTAATGGAAGTGGCAATAACCTATGCTCGATTGCTGAATATGGTGATTTTGAAATGCTTGTCGACTGGAAAATAAGTAAAGAAGGAGATAGTGGCATTTATCTAAGAGGTTCACCCCAGATACAGATATGGGATACTTCAAGGGTAGCGTCCGGAGCACAGGTCGGATCAGGCGGATTGTACAATAATCAGCAGAATCTTTCAAAACCTCTTAAGGTTGCTGATAACCAGGTTGGAGAATGGAACACCTTCAGAATAATGATGATAGGAGAGAAAGTATCAGTCTGGCTTAACGGAGATCTTGTTGTGGATAATGTTATTATGGAGAATTATTGGGATCGCAAGATTCCGATCTTTCCAAAGGGTCCGATCGAACTTCAGGCTCATGGCACTGACCTTGCTTTCAGAGATATTTATGTTAGAGAAATAAGCGAAAAGGATTATAATCTTACACCTGTTGAGAAATCAGAAGGTTTTGTTGCGGTTTTTAATGGGAGAAACCTCGATAACTGGGTTGGCAATAAAGATTCTTACGTTGGTCAGGACGGTATGATTGTTGTAAAACCTGCAGAAGGAAGCGGTGGTAATCTTTATACTGAAAAAGAGTATGCTGATTTCATATTCAGATTTGAGTTTTTACTGACACCTGCAGCCAATAATGGTCTGGGTATCAGGGCCCCTCTTAAAGGTGATGCAGCTTACGTCGGAATGGAACTTCAGATACTTGACGACACTGCACCGGTTTATGCTGATCTTCAGCCATATCAGTACCATGGATCAGTATATGGTGTAATTCCTGCAAAACGGGGATATCTGAAACCGCTGGGGGAATGGAATTATGAAGAGGTCGAGGTCAGGGGAACACAGATTAAAATCACTCTGAATGGTACGGTGATCGTTGATGGCGATATCGCCGGTCCCAGAGATAATGGTACAATGGATCATAATGATCATCCTGGCCTGAAGAATAAGACCGGACATATTGGTTTCCTTGGTCATGGCTCAGAGCTTAAGTTCCGTAACCTCAGGATAAAAGATCTTTCAATATAAAGTAAAATATAACTGTCAAGAATGATTATTTTATTAATGCGGTTCTCCCGCCTAAGCGGGACAAGCTATACGACCATTAAAAATAAAGAAATAAACGTATGAAAAAATATATTTTTACCTTGTTTGCAGCAATTTCGATTTCTGCATGTTCGCATATCTCACCTCCGGAACAGTTTGGCCCCGTTCCTTCAGAAAGGCAGCTTGCATGGCATGAAATGGAATATTATATGTTTGTTCATTTTACTGTTAATACTTTCACAGATAAAGAGTGGGGTTATGGTGATGAAAAAGAATCTGTTTTTAACCCCTCTGAACTCGATTGCCGGCAATGGGCAAAAGTTGCGAAGGATGCAGGAATGAAAGGTATCATAATTACTGCAAAACATCACGATGGGTTCTGCCTCTGGCCGTCCAAACTCACCGAACATTCAGTCAAAAATTCAGTCTGGAAAAATGGAAAAGGCGATGTGCTCAGTGAACTGCGTCAGGCTTGTGACGAAAACGGCCTTAAAATGGGAGTTTATCTATCACCATGGGATCGTAACAGTGCAGTTTATGGCACTCCTGAATACCTTAATTATTATCGCAATCAGCTTCGCGAACTGCTGACTGCATATGGAGATATTTTTGAGGTCTGGTTTGATGGAGCCAATGGTGGGGACGGGTATTATGGCGGAGCAAAGGAAACAAGAAGAATTGATAATAAAACATATTACGACTGGCCCAATACCCACAAGATAGTCAGGGAGTTGCAACCAAAAGCAGTGATGTTCAGTGATGCAGGGCCCGATATTCGCTGGGTTGGCAACGAACGTGGCATGGGCAGCCTTACTAACTGGTGTCTTCTGAAAAAAGATAGTTTGTACCCCGGTGGTAATTTCGCAAAGATACTTGGAGCAGGTCATGAAGATGGTAATTACTGGGTCCCGGCCGAAGTTGATGTTTCAATCCGTCCGGGTTGGTTCTACCACCAGTCTCAGGATTCGCTTGTCAGGTCGCCGGAAAACCTTATGGAACTCTATTATTCATCGGTAGGCAGGAACAGCAACCTTCTTCTTAACATCCCTCCCGACAGACGCGGACTCCTGCATGAAAATGATGTAAAGTCATTGATGGCTTTCAGGGAGCTAAGAGAAAAGGAATTCGGAACCGATATTGCAAAAAATAAAAACATTTCGGCATCGAAATCGCGGGGAAAAGATTATAAACCTGGCAATGTTAATGATGGAAATCCCGAAACTTACTGGGCTACGTCAGATGACGTTACCAGTGCATCCGTCACTCTAAACCTGGGAACTGAAACAGAAATGAACAGGATCATTATTGAGGAATACATCAGACTTGGGCAAAGAGTTCAGGAATTTAAAGTTGAAGCTTTAGTAAACGGCGAATGGACTCATCTGATCGATGGAACAACAATAGGTCACAAAATTATCCGGAAATTTCCTGTTGTAAAGGCCACAAAAATTAAAGTAACTATCACTAAATCAAAAGCCTGCCCTCTTATTTCAAATATTGAGCTTTACAAGGCCCCTGGCATTTAAAAGAACGATTGGAAGAAAAAGGGGAATTTATAAGATTTTAACATTTGATAGAATTTAATTACTTTTATATGTTAATAAAGATCAAATGTTAAATTATTTTATTGATAATCAGCAGGCTATCTCTTCTTTATTAAGTTAAATAAAGATCAGGATTTTTTTCGCAGCATTTTGGTTTATCATTAATCCTTTTTTTTGTAATATGTCTATCCTGGTGTGTGAAGATAACAAAGTTGTGGCAATCACTATTTCTGCCATTCTGACAAGAGAAGGATACAATAGTGACCTCGCTCCCGATGGTAATAAAGCTATGGACCTGTTAAACAAAAACGATTACAGTCATATCCTGGTTGATATTCATCTTCCCTACCATAGCGGATTGGAACTTGTTAAATATGTGAGGTCCGAATTGAACAAGAAAACACCCATAATTATTGTTTCTACGTTTAGCGATCCGCTGATCCTGGTTCAGGCAAAAGAACTTGGAGCAGATGATTATATTATTAAGCCAATTGATCCGGTCCATCTTATTAATAAGATAAAATCTTTTGAAAAAAATATTTAAAGTGCAGAAGTTAATCGGAACCTGCCTGATATTATTTTTAATGGGCTTAATTTCTCCTTTACAAATGACAGGTCAGGTTATAAGTGACCCTGAATCAGAGTATAGCCGTATTCGTAACTTAGCTTTTTCCGAAAAGCTTACTGAGGCTGAAGCTGCTGCAAAAATACTAGTTGATTCATTTCCATCATATGGTGATGCGCAGATACTGCTTGCCCGTATTTATGCCTGGCAGAATAAATTTCAGCCTGCAATAATAATTCTCGATTATTTATTAATACATGAACCTGGAAACAGCGATGCAATTGAGGCCCGGAATGATATATCGCGATGGATTGTTGCAGAAAATATTGCTTTAGAAAAAAAAAGAAAATCAGAAAATCAGTTATTACAGGATAAAAAGCAAGTTTCGACAAATATAAGAACTGGTTATTCTTTTGACAGTTTCACAAAACCTTATAACCGTTTCTGGCAGGTATTTAAGGCTGGTGCCGGGCATCAGTTTAAATGGGGACCAGCATCAGCAGATTTGAACATTGGAAA